>ERZ773021.35-NODE-35-length-171243-cov-18.0415_pt1 | contig 171243 bp, 144 predicted proteins | sample MGYA00511668_ERZ773021 | MGnify/ENA primary metagenome ERZ773021 (study PRJEB29015, sample SAMEA2737961) | human oral metagenome | biome: human oral; feature: human-associated habitat; material: dental | place: China | collected 2032 ...
ACAGGTCAATCCGTGAAAATCCGCGATTCCGGACACACTTTTTGACCCTTAACCCGAGTGTGAGCATGTGACAAGAAAGCCCCGGGCCGAGTGGCCCGGGGCTTTCCCAGTGCTGGAGCGGATGACGGGAATCGAACCCGCGTGATCTGCTTGGAAGGCAGAGGCTCTACCATTGAGCTACATCCGCGTGCCCCCGAAGGGGACACGAAGATCGTAGCGGGTATTGTCCGCGTGCGCGACATTTAAACCGCCCTCCCGTATGATGGGGCACCGGACATCAGTCCAACGGGGTGTAGCGCAGCTTGGTAGCGCATCTGCTTTGGGAGCAGAGGGTCGCAGGTTCAAATCCTGTCACCCCGACCAACCGCGGCCATAGTGTCGCGGTTTTTTCTTACGATCCTGGGGGAGTCCATGCCGTCCTATCGCACCATCATGACGGTCACGACTCTGGCACCAGGCCGTGCCCCCGAAGAAGTCGAGGCCGCCGCCCGCTCCGTCACCCGGCTCGAATCCTGGGACATCGACATAGCCTCCGGCCAGCCCCGTGTCACCGCACGCTTTACCGCGACAGATGACGCCGAGGCGCGAGCCATTCACGGCGAGATCGCCGCCGCGGTGCGCCTCGTCGCCGATGTGCCCCGCGCCCGCCTGGCAGCCGTTGTGCGAGGGCGCTCCCACTACCTCGCCCCCTGAGTGTGCCCCTGAGTGCGGGCGGCCCCGGCCTCGCGAATGGGAAGAGAGGGGTACCTGCCCGTGTGGCGTTGCGCACTTGAAGCGGCTGTAGCGGGGTGGATATGCCCACTAATGCCCCGCGAATGAGGACATCAGCGGGGTCGTGGCGTACACTAAGCGAGTTGTTATGCGCCTGAAATGGGCGTTCCCGAATTCGTAGACTACGGAGCGTACGCACGTGAAGAGCACCGTTGAAACCCTCGAGCCCACCAAGGTTCGTCTGACCGTTGAGGTTCCCTTCGAGGAACTGAAGTCCGAAATGGACAAGGCGTACAAGGAGATCGCCGGACAGGTCAACATCCCCGGCTTCCGTAAGGGCCACGTGCCTCCGCGCATTATCGACCAGCGCTTCGGCCGCGCCGCCGTCATCGAGCAGGTCGTCAACCAGGTCCTGCCCGGCTACTACTCCGACGCCGTCAACGAGAACGACCTGCGCCCCATGGCTCAGCCCACTGTCGACGTCACCGAGATCCCCAACGTGACCGGCGCCCAGGGCGGCCAGCTCGTCTTCACTGCCGAGGTTGACGTCGTCCCCGCCTTCGAGTTGCCCGAGATCGACGAGAAGTTCGTCGTCGAGGTCGAGCCCACCGAGGTCACCGAAGAGGACGTCGAGAAGGAACTTGAGGACCTGCGCGGCCGCTTCGCGACCCTCAAGACCATCAACCGCAAGGCCAAGACCGGCGACTTCGCGACCATCGACCTGGTCGCCACCATCGACGGCAAGCAGGTTGACTCCGCCTCCGACGTCTCCTACGAGATCGGCTCCGGCTCCATGCTTGACGGCCAGGACACCGCCCTGCGCGGCACCAAGGCCGGCGAAGAGGTCACCTTCACCTCCAAGCTGAAGGGTGGCGAGCACGAGGGCGAAGAGGCCGAGGTGACCATCACCATCAAGGCTATGAAGACCCGCGAGCTGCCCAAGGCTGACGATGACTTCGCTCAGATGGTCTCCGAGTTCGACACCATCGACGAGCTCAAGGAAGACCTGAAGAAGCAGGCCGCCCAGTCCAAGGAGTCCCAGCAGGCCCTCGCTGCGCGCGATGCCCTCATCGACCTCCTCCTAGACAAGGTCGAGATCGTCCTGCCCGAGTCCGCGGTCGACCACCAGGTCGAGCACCGCGTCGGCGAGGACGCCAAGCCCAAGGCCAAGAAGGAAGCCCGCGAGGCCGTCGAGAAGGAAATCCGCACCGAGCTGCTCTCCGAGGCCCTGGCCAAGAAGTTCGACGTGCAGGTCTCCCAGCAGGAGCTGATCGACTACGCGATCCAGATGTCGCAGAACTTCGGCATCGACATCAACCAGCTGTTCTCTTCCTCCCAGCAGATGGCCAACGTTGTGGCCGACCTGGGGCGCTCCAAGGCCCTCATTGAGGCCCTGAAGGTCGTTACCGTCAAGGATGCCAACGGCGCCGACGTCGACCTGAGCAAGTTCTTCGGCACCGATCCCGCCACCGAAGAAGGCGCGGAGATCATCACCGAGGTCGCCGACGAGCAGGAGTGAACCGCGGCGGGCGAACCCGCTGACGAGTGACTAACTCTCAACTGAGGGGGTGGGGCGCGAGCCTCGCCCCCTCAGTGCATGTGTCGAGCGCATGTGCCCAGTGCATGTGCCGACAGCGAAACGACGGCCCGGCGCGCGCACGAGCGTGCGAGCAGCGGGTACGGTTGACACCAATGGGGCCGACGGGGCCCGCGAACAGACGAGGAGGTACGCGTGAGCGTGCACAATACCGGTGCTGCCGGCGAAGGCTCGCAGCTGGGACTGGGTGACTCGGTCTACCAGCGCCTGCTCAAGGAACGCATCATTTGGCTGGGCGGCGAGGTTCGCGATGACAATGCGAACGCGATCTGCGCGCAGCTGCTGCTGCTCGCGGCCGAGGATCCGGACCGCGATATCTACCTGTACATCAACTCGCCTGGCGGCTCGGTGACGGCCGGCATGGCCATCTACGACACGATGCAGTACATCAAGCCGGACGTCGTGACGGTCGGCATGGGCCTGGCCGCGTCGATGGGTCAGTTCCTGCTCACCGCAGGTGCCCCCGGCAAGCGCTACATCACGCCCCACACTCGCGTTCTGTTGCACCAGCCCCTGGGTGGTGCGGGCGGCTCCGCGACGGAGATCCGCATTAACGCGGACCTGATCCTGGGTATGAAGAAGGAACTCGCCGCCATCACCGCGTCTCGCACGGGCAAGACCGTCGAGCAGGTGGAGGCCGACGGCGATCGCGACCACTGGTTCACGGCGCAGGAAGCCCTCGAGTACGGCTTCGTCGACCGCGTGATCGACACCCCGCAGGAGATCGGAACGCGAGGAGAGAACTGATGAGCACTCAGCCCTACTTTGAGGCGGTCGCCCGCCAGATGCCCCAGGCCCGCTACGTGCTGCCCGACTTCGAGGAGCGCACGGCCTACGGTTTCCGCCGTCAGAACCCCTACACGAAGCTCTTCGAAGACCGCATCGTGTTCCTGGGTGTGCAGGTGGACGACGCCAGCGCGGATGACGTCATGGCGCAGCTGCTGGTCCTGGAGTCCCAGGATCCCGATTCGCTGATCACCATGTACATCAACTCGCCCGGCGGCTCCTTCACGGCGCTCACCGCCATCTACGACACGATGCAGTACATCAAGCCGCAGATCCAGACGGTGTGCCTCGGCCAGGCCGCCTCGGCTGCCGCCGTGCTGCTGGCCGCAGGTTCGCCCGGTAAGCGTCTGGCGCTGCCCAACGCCCGCGTCCTCATCCACCAGCCGGCGATGGAGGGCATGCAGGGGCAGGCCTCGGACATCCAGATCGTCGCCGACGAGATCGACCGCATGCGCGCGTGGCTTGAGGACACCATCTCGAAGCACTCGGGCAAGCCGGTGGAGCAGGTGCGCCGCGACATCGAGCGCGACAAGATCCTCACCGCCCCGCAGGCCGCCGAGTACGGCCTGATCGACCAGGTGCTGGAGTCCCGCAAGGCTCTGTGACGCTGTCTTCATTGACGAGGTCGTGGTTTCCCCGCGCGCGCGTGTGCGGTGGGTGCCACGGCCTCGTCGCTGTCTCTCTCGTTGAGCGGGTCAGTGTCGGCGCTCGGCTGAGGGTGAACTTTTCATAACAATAGGCGTGGCTACGCGGAAAACTGGCCCGCGTGCACTACGTTATTTGCTAGCAAGCGCGCAAGCGCATCCGATCGAACGGTATAACGTTCAACACCTTGGAGGTCTCGTGGCTCGTCTGACTGATGGCGCGGAACTACTCAAGTGCTCTTTCTGCGGGAAGAGCCAGAAGCAGGTGCGTAAGCTCATCGGTGGCTCCGGCGCGTATATCTGCGACGAGTGCATTGAGCTGTGCAACGAGATCATCGAAGAGGAACTGGGTTCTCAGCAGCCGTCCTCGTCGGCGACCCCGCTGCCGAAGCCGCGCGAAATCAACGAATTCTTGAACACGTGGGTGATCGGTCAGGACCGTGCCAAGCGCGCCCTGTCGGTGGCCGTGTACAACCACTACAAGCGCGTGCGCTCGCGCGATGCCGGCAATGCTGAGGACATGCTGGGCACCAAGTCCAACATCCTGCTGCTGGGCCCCACGGGCACGGGCAAGACCCACCTGGCGCGCTGCCTCGCCCGCCTCCTTGACGTGCCTTTCGCGATCGTGGACGCGACCGCTCTGACTGAAGCCGGCTACGTGGGCGAGGACGTGGAGAATATCCTCCTGCGTCTCATCCAGGAGGCCGACGGCGATATCAAGAAGGCCGAGAAGGGCATCATCTACGTCGACGAGATCGACAAGATCGGCCGTAAGGCTGAGAACGCCTCGATCACCCGCGACGTGTCGGGTGAGGGCGTCCAGCAGGCCCTCCTGAAGATCATCGAGGGCACGGTCGCCTCCGTGCCTCCCACGGGCGGTCGTAAGCACCCCCACCAGCAGTTCCTGGAGATCGACACCTCCGGCATCCTCTTCATCGCCGCCGGCGCCTTCGCGGGCATCGAGGACATCGTGAAGGCCCGCCTGGGCCGCCGCTCCACGGGCTTCGGCTCGGAGCTGAAGAGCGCCTCGGAGATGGGCGACCTCTACGAGGCCGTGTCCGCCGAGGACCTGCACAAGTTCGGCATGATCCCCGAGTTCATCGGCCGCCTGCCCATCCTGACCTCCACGAAGGAGCTGACGGAGGAGGACCTCGTTCGAGTCCTCACCGAGCCGTCGAACTCGCTCGTGCGCCAGTACCAGCACCTTTTCGAGCTGGACAATATGGACCTGGAGTTCACGCACGAGGCCCTGCTGGCGATCGCGGCGCGCGCCAACGAGCGCAAGACGGGTGCCCGTGGCCTGTCTTCGATCATGGAGCAGACCCTGTCGGACCTCATGTTCGAGCTGCCCAGCCGCGATGACGTCGCTCGCGTGGTCGTCACCCGCGACCTGGTCGAGGGGGTTGGCCCCGCCGAGCTCTACCCGGAGCCCTCATCGGAAGGCAAGCGCAGCGCCTGAGTTCGCCCGCTACACTGGGGTCAGTTGAGACCCTAGGGGAGGAACAATGGCACAGCGTGACGAGGCCTCGGTGGCCGCTTCGGCGGACCTGGGCGTGAGCGGTATTCCCGCCGAGCTGGCGGAGGCTCGCGCAACGATCGACAACATCGACGCTGCCCTCGTGCACATCCTTGCTGAGCGCTTCCGCTGCACCCAGCGCGTCGGGCACATCAAGGCCCGCCTGGACCTGCCTCCCGCCGACCAGGACCGCGAGGCCCGCCAGGTCGAGCGCCTGCGTACCCTGGCGGCTTCCTCCGGCCTCGACCCCGATTTCGCCGAGAAGTTCCTGGGCTTCATGGTCCGCGAGGTCATCCGCCACCACGAAGATATTAAGGCCGAATACGACGAGGGTTCGCGCCTCTAAAACGCGCGCCGGGCGAGTGCTCAGCCTCAGCCTCGTCAACTTCCAGGTTGTCTGATGAAACTCTGCGCGCGCTCCCGGATAGTTTTCAGGTACCTTTCAGGGTTGTGATCTCTAATATATCCAGGCAGTGAGAACCACAGCCCAACAGTAGTCCACAAGGAGTTTTCGATGAAGAATCGCGCCCAGACGAGCGCCCTCGCCGTCATCGCCATCACCCTGGCAGCAGCCCTCAGCGCATGCGGCTCGACCGGCTCGACCGGCTCGTCCGCCTCCAGCACTAAGAGCCCAAGCTCGGCGGCCACCAACGCGGCCAGCAACGACCCCAACCTGGTTTTCGCTCAGTGCATGCGTGAGAAGGGCTTCGACGTTCCCGACACCGGGCTGACGCCCGAGCAGATCAAGGACAACTCCGATGCTTTCAATTCGGCACTCAACGAGTGCATGACGAAGGTGTCGGGTCTGACGGGCGACGACGATCTGACGAAGGATCCGAATGGACGCGAAGCCCTCGTCAAGGGCGCCCAGTGCCTGCGCGATCTTGGTTACGACGTGAAGGACCCCGAGCCGGGCAAGGGCGTCAACATCCAGGACATCCCGCAGGATGCTCTCAACAAGTGCTTCGGTAACCCCGGAGGCGCGAAGTGAATTGTCTACGCACCCCACGCGTCGCCGCAGCACTAGCGATGGTGGCGGTCGCGGGAATGACCCTGTCGGCCTGCTCGGGCGCTCAAGCCGAGGCCGATGCCCCGCAGTCCTTTAACGGTGCCACCGCGACCGTCACCCGCGGAGACCTGGTCGGTGAGACCACCGTCCAGGGGTCCCTCCACTACGCCGACTCCTACACTCTCAAGAGCGCCTTTGATGGCGTCGTCACAGCCCTGCCCACGCCCGGTACAACCCTCACCCAGGGTTCACACGTGTACACGGTCGCCGGGAACAACACCTATTTGCTCCACGGCGCCACCCCCGCCTGGCGCGCGTTCGAGGAGGGCATGAGCGACGGTGAGGACGTGCGACAGCTGGAGACCGCGCTGTCGGAGCTCGGCTACTTCGAAGCCACCCCCAACGCCCACTTCGACTGGAATACGATCGCGGCGATCAAGAAGTGGCAGAAGGCGCTTACTCTGCCCCAAAGCGGCTCCCTGCCGCTGGGCACCGTGCTCTTCGCCCCTGAAGACCTGCGCATCGGTGCGCTTAAGGCCCGCGTCGGCACCAGCGCCACGATGGAGACGGAGCTGTTCACTGCCTCGTCCTCGCGTCAGGTGATTTCCGCGAACCTGAAGCTCTCCGACCAGGCGCTCGGCGTCGTCGGCAATTCCGTCACCGTGCGCCTACCCGGTTCGGCGACGACAACGACCGGGACGATCACCTCCGTGGAACCGCCCCGTGAGAAGGAAAGCGAAGAAGGCAGCAAGGAGACGAATAAGGAGAGGATCATCCCGATCACCGTCACCCCCGATGACACCTCCGCCCTGGAAGGCTTCCAGGAGGCCTCCGTCTCCCTGGGCCTGACCTCTGAGACCCGCAAGGGTGTCCTGTCCGTGCCCTTGGGTGCCCTCGTTGCTCTCAGCACCGACCAGTTCGGCGTCGAGGTCGTGGATGAGAAGGGCGGAGTTCGTCGGGTTCCCGTCACCGTCGGCCTGTTCGCGGGTGACCGCGTCGAAGTGAGCGGCGATGAGATCGCCGAAGGCCAGCGCGTGGTGGTGCCCAACCGATGAGCCACATTCTGCAACTGACCGACGTGCACCGGTCGTTTGGCTCGCCGCCCGTGCACGCCTGCAATGGAGTATCCCTGAGCGTCGACGAGGGCGAGTTCGTCGCCATCGTGGGCCCTTCGGGCTCTGGTAAATCCACCCTGCTCAACCTGATCGGAACGCTGGATCGGCCCACCTCGGGAAGCGTGTGCATCAACGGCACGGACGTGTCCTCCCTGCGAGACACCGAACTGTCGGGCGTGCGCTCCTCCCTGATTGGGTTCGTGTTCCAGCAGTTCCACCTCACGGCCGGCGTGTCCGCCCTGGATAACGTCGCTGACGGCCTGCTCTACCGGGGCGTGCCGCGAGCCAAGCGGCGTGAGGCGGCCCGCGAAGCCTTGACCCGCGTGGGGCTGGGGCACCGCATGGACCACAAGCCCCACCAGATGTCGGGCGGCGAACGCCAGAGGGTCGCTATCGCCAGGGCCATCATCGGCCACCCAGCCCTGCTGTTGGCTGATGAGCCTACCGGCAATCTCGACTCGCGTTCGGGTGCTTCGATCGTTGAGCTGTTGCGAGAGCTCAACGATGCCGGCACCACCATCATCGTGATCACTCACGACAACGACTTGGCAGCGTCGCTGCCTCGCCAGATCGCCATCCGTGATGGCGAGATCGTTTCCGACTCTGCGCACCCGGGAGGTGGCCATGACGAGTAAGAAGAATTCGGGAGCCGGCCGTTCCGCGCTGCGCGCCTCCGACGTTGCTCGCCTCGGCCTGACCGGGCTGCGTGCCCGGCCCATGCGAGCAATCCTTTCGGCCCTGGGCATCGCGATCGGCATTGCGGCGATGGTCGGCGTTGTCGGCGTGTCAGCATCCTCGCAGGCCCGCTTGCAAGAGCAGCTGCGGGCGCTGGGAACGAACATGCTGACCGCGCGCAGCGGGGCTGACCTGAGTGGCCAGGATCTGATCCTACCCGAAGACTCCGTGGGACGAGTCCGTATGATCCCGGGCGTGACCGACGCGGCTTCGACCTCGACGCTCAACGGCATCTCCGTGTACCGTTCGCGACTGTCAGACCCTAACGCAACCGGTGGTATCCTCACGATGGCGGCCGATACGAACCTACTCAAGGTCATTTCGGGCACCATGAAGAGCGGGTCTTGGCTCAATGATGCCACCGCTCGCTACCCGGGCGTCGTCCTGGGCTCGAAGGCCGCCGCGCTCCTCGGCGTCGTCGAGCCGGGCACCCAGGTGTGGCTCGGAGGGCGCTCCTTCACGGTCCTGGGCATTATGGAACACGCGCCCCTGGCCGAGGAACTCGACAACGCCGCGTTGATCGGCGTGCCCGCCGCGAACTCGCTTTTCGATGCAGGCAAGACGCCCACGACTATCTACGAGCGCTCCACCGAGGCCCAGGTTGAGACGGTGCGAGAGCTCCTGGGTCCGACTCTGGCCCCGCAGGGGGCCACCGGCCTGAAGGTCTCGCGCCCCTCCGACGCACTGGCCGCCCAGAACGCGGCCGACCAGACCCTGACGACCCTGCTCGCAGGTGTCGGCTCGATCGCCCTGCTCGTGGGCGGCATCGGCGTGGCAAACACGATGATTATTTCCGTGCTGGAACGCCGCAAGGAGATCGGCCTGCGCCGCTCCCTGGGTGCCAAGCGCGGCCACATCACCGTTCAGTTCCTGGCCGAAGCACTGCTCCTGTCCTTCCTTGGAGGACTCGCTGGATGCCTCATCGGTGCGGGCGTCACCTGGGGCATGTGTTACGTCTACGGCTGGCCTCCCACCCTGCACTGGTGGGTGATCGCCGCAGGCCTGGGCGCCACTCTCCTCATCGGCGCCGTCGCCGGGCTCTACCCCGCGATCCGAGCGGCCCGCACGCCGCCTACCGCGGCGCTCGCCTCGCAGTAGGAGAGCCCATCCGATAAAGCCGTGGCCGGCTCGCAACCCCCCGTCTCCTTCGCGGGGGAGCGCGAGCCGGCCACGGCCTCGTTCGAGGGCGTCTCGGTCGTGCGTGCGTCAGTCCTGCACGGGACCGCCGTAGATCTCATCGATAATCGGCGCGAGGCGGCGCGTGGCCTCCAGGCGCTTGACCTTCAGGGAGGGCGTCAGCAGGCCGTTCGCCTCCGTGAAGTCGGTCGTGAGGACCTTGATCCTGCGGATCGATTCGGCGCGCGAGACGTGCTCGTTCGCCGAGGCTACCGCCTTCTCCAGGGAGGCCAGGACCTCGACGTTCGTGGCCGCCTCGGCCACGCTCATCGGAGGCAGCGAGTGCGCGGCGAGCCAATCGGGCAGCATCTCCGCGTCCAGGGTAATGAGCGCGGCGACGAAGGGACGCTGGTCGCCCACGACCAGGACCTGGGAGATGAGCGGGTGGGAGCGCATTGGGTTTTCCAGCGCCGCGGGCGCGACGTTCTTGCCGCCGGCCGTCACGATGATCTCCTTCGCGCGGCCCGTGATGGACACGTAGCCGTCGCGGTCCAGGGACCCCAGGTCACCCGTGCGGAACCAGCCGTCTTCGGTGAAGCAGGCTGCCGTGGCCTCGGGGTCGTTGTGGTAGCGCTGGAAGACGCTCGAGCCCTTGAGGAGGATCTCGCCCTCGTCGCTGATCTTGAAGGACATGGGAGGCAGTGCAGGACCCACGGTGCCGATCTTGGACAGGCGAGGAGTATTCACCGAGACCGGGCCGACCGTCTCGGTCAGGCCGTAGCCCTCCAGGACGGGGATGCCGACGCCGCGATAGAAGTGGGCCAACCAGGTCGCAAGGGGCGCGCCGCCCGACACGATGTAGTCCGCGTTGCCGCCCACCAAGCGGATGATCTGCTGGTAGACGAGCCTGTCGGCGAGCGCGTGTTGGGCCTGGAGGGAGGCGCTGGGCCCCTCGTCGGTATCGAGAGCGCGCGAGTATGCGATCGCTACCTTGGCCGCCCAGCGGAAGATCTTGCGCTTGGGGCCGGAAGCCTTCGTGTCCGCCGAGTTGTAGATCTTCTCCAGCACGCGCGGGACCACCAGAAGGTAGCTCGGCTTGAAGGAGGCGAGGTCGTTGAGCAGGTTCTTGATGTTGGAGGCGTGGCCGAGGACACCGTTTCCGCTGATCTGGAAGACCTGCAGGAAGCGCGCGAACACGTGGGCAAGCGGAAGGAACAGCAGCAGGCGCGAGTCCTTGCCCGCCGCGATCTCCGGCATCCATGCGTGGGCGTTCAGGCACAGGTTCGTGAAGTTCTCGTGGGACAGGACCGTTCCCTTGGGGGTCCCGGTCGTGCCCGAGGTGTAGACGATGGTCGCGATGTCGTCCTTCGTGAGGGCGTCTGCTCGTGCGGCGACGCGGTCGCGGGGCGTGGCCGCGCCTTCTGCGATGAGGGTCTCGATGGCCTCGGAGTCCAGGGAGAGCACGTGCGTGTTGTCCCGGTTTTCTCGTGCTGCTGCCGCGCGCACGATCTCCGCCATGGACACGGTCTCGGTGATGATGAGGTTAACGTCCGCGTCGACGAGGACGTGGGCGACCTGGTCGATGGAGCTGGTCTCGTAGATGGGCACGGGGACAAGCGCCGCCGCCCAGCACGCGAAGTCGAGGAGCGTCCACTCGTAGCGGGTGCGGCTCATGATCGCGACGCGGTCGCCCGGCTCGAGGCCCCGCGCGATGAGGCCGGCGGCCACCGACTGGACCTCGTCGTAGAACTCGCGCGCCGTGATGGAGCGCCACGTGTCGCCGATGCCGATCTTGCGCAGGATCAGCGGGCGGGTGGCGCCGCGCTGCACGCGTTCTTTGAGCAGGTGGGGGATGGTCGTGTGCTCATCGATGCGCACCAGGACGGGGGCGTGCCATTCGAGGGCCTCGGTGGTCGTCTGCGCCTGCGTCGTCTCGTCGTCGTTGGACGAGGCCGGGGTGTCTGTGGCGGTCATGTGTGCTCCCTGGTCGCTGGGCGGGTCGCACCGCGAGAGAGGATTCAGCGCGGCGCGAATGCTGTTACCCGCTATCCTACGCTTCCGTAGGGTGGGAGAGGAGCCGTCTTTAGGGGTGGTTGCCTGCGTTCGCCGTGGCCGGACAGAGCAAACCTGTGTAGGTACTAGTCCAGACCGAGCTCGGCCTTCACCTCGTCGAACGTGTAGACGTCGTCCGGGTGCTGCTCGTAGTCCCGAACGGCCTGCTTGAGTTGCTCGTTGAGCTGCTCGAACGGATGCCCCGGCGTGGGGTTGTCGGCGTATTTCCTGAACTCTTCGTGGAAGGACTCGGCTAGCTGACCATCGTCTGCCGTGCGCTCGCGGACGGTGGGCGGCAGAGCGCCGGATGCGACGGCCTCAGCGGCTGCGAGTTCGTGCTCCTTGGGGCGCCAGAACGAGGCGACATCCTGCTTCTCTGCGAGCTGATGCTGGATAAAGGCGTCGAGGAGCTCGTAGTCGAAGGGCTTGTTCCAGGGCTGGCGGGCGAGCATTGTGCCGAAGTCTGTGCCTCGCTCACGCATAACCTGCTCGAAGCGGATCATGGTGGCGCGCTCGGGCACCATCGCCATGTGCTTGGATGAGGCTGAGAACCCGATGATGTAGGTCCCGTGGTGGGTGAACATCGGCTGGTTCCACGCGATGCGCAGCTCGAGCTCCGGGTAGGTGAGCCCCACCCACACCAGAACGTCCACCATCCGCGCGCGGTTGGCGTCGTTCGGGATGGTCGCGAGGTACTCGTCGAGCGTTGAGATAGCCATGGCTTCACCCTAGGCTGCAAACGCGCGGATCAGCCGCGTGTAGCGCTGTGTCTTTCGACGCGGGTGCAGATAAGGGGGTTGCCCGTGGGATCCCACGGGCAACCCCCAACGATCGGCAAGTACCGGAAACTTGACAAAATGCTCTATGCCGGGAGTCTCATCATCATCTTGTAATGATCGGCTGCATCATTTGATGTAAAGATTCCCTCAAAAGCAACGAATAGTTGGTCAAGTGGAATGCTGCATATCGTGTGCAGATCCATGTCTAGAGCATCATGTGAGCTGTTGTTGCAGAATGCCATGAGTGCCCGCGTTGCGGGGTCAGGAGAGCGTCCAAGATCCGAAATGGAAGCTACATTTCCAAGGTGGATGAAGTATGCTTCAATTACCCGTCTCATGCTATTGCCGACAAAGAGTGTCTCGCTTCGATCGTGTTGCTGATTGGTTAGTGTACTGTGGGAATTTCGAATTTGCTTCCATAGTTGACTGTATTCATTCTCTATAGAAGTGTGATTGCTTGGGCCTTCGATGGTGGATTTTCCGTGAGTAGTTGTTTGTGAAGAAGTAAGCGTGCGTTTAATTTCGTAGAAGTTACATTGTTTAGCTTTAGATCCTTCATTTGGGAGCTCATACGAAGCTTCGATATGAAAGCGCGTGCTGTGGGTGAGGATGATAAGTTGGTCAACAAATTTGTGATCTGGTGTCTTTCTGAGTTGTAGAATAGAACGAATTAAATGTCGAACATAGCCAGATGTGATGAAGCTGCTAAGGCCGTCCATTGCGTTGATTGGGTCGTCAATGACAACCGTATACTTAGTGTTGGTCGCAACTATTCTCTCGTCAAAGTGATAAAAGAAGTAAAGAAAGCAGATGAGGTTGCGTTCCCCGTCGGAAAGTGTTGACACATTTGTTCGTCTCTTCTGTCCATTTTCATCTTTCCGAAGGAGGATGTAGGCATCGCGTTTAGTATTGATAGATTGCTGGTCGGCAATGAAGTCGTCTGTCGATGCTCCGAGCTCGAAGCTAGTCATCCCGATGCCGGACAGTGCACTATTAATGTGCTCAATGGCAGGGTGGATATCCATACGGCTCCGCTCCGCTGCTTTAATGTGCTCGGTTAGCTCCTTCTGCTTCTCGTCTTTCTCGTCAATCTGTGCCTGTAGTGAGACGATCCGTGCTGCCGTCCCTGTTTCTCCGTCGACAATCGATTCAAAAACCTTGAAGGCATCGTTGCATGTGTGGTGGGAAAAGACCCTCCAGAACTTATCTTCAAACTCTTTCCGGAGGTTGTCCTGATCGTTCACCTTTGCGTTGTGCTCGTTGACGAGTGTGTTCAGTCGTTCCCCCAGCTCGTGAAGGGCACTGTTAAAAGCGTTGATATCCCAATCTTCTGGGGCGTCGAAGCTCTGCGACTGTTTGTCTAGCTTCTCTCGGAGAAGTCCGAGTGATTTGGAGAGGGCCTTCTCTATTGCATCAAGCTGGGTGTTCTTCGAATATTCTGCGACGTCTTTGAGCTGATGTTTGTCAATCTCGCTCGTGAAGTCGGATAGCTCCTGAAGTGATAGCTCCAGAGTCGCTAGGCATGACTTAAGTCGAGCGACGGCGTTGTCGTATGATTGATCCCAGAGTTTAGCGAGATTTTCGCTGAAGTCTTGTGGCGTCTGCTGCTGGCAGAAGGGGCAGCGATTGTCGAGCGCGTCCTGATGGGTCTCCATGATGTGTTTACCCTCGCGGACCCAATCGGAATTCTGTATCTGCGAAATGAGTTCGGACAGCGGCGAATCTGCTGCCGGTATCAGCGGCGTGTGGAGCAAGTAGGGGAGATCCTTGAGCTCTTGCTGCATCTGGGGGATGGCGCGCACTCGTGGAGCTGTTTCAAGGGTAGTGGTGAGGAGGCCTTTTTCTTGTGCAGCTAGCTCATCGAGTGTCGTCGGGAGTGAGTGCTCAGGCTGTAGAGGTTTCTGTCGAATGTCTCTGACCTTATTGCGCAGCTTTGTTCTCTTACTGTTGTATCCATCCAGACATGATGAAAGCTGATCAGGGACGATCTTTCTTTTGCTCCAGATTGCGCTCAGTAGGGCTTCCTCGGCCTTTGATTGATCATCCTCAGCGCTTTCTCTATTTGATTCTAGAAAATCAATCTCCTCGCTGAGCTGTTCTCTCATCTTCTTGTTGTTCTCTATATCATTTTGATTCGCTATGCTCTGTGTTCCGAGAAAGAAAATGCCATCTTCCGCATCCTGAAAAGCTTCCTCAATGTATGTCGAGTTAAGTACGAGAATTTCTCTGGTCGATGATTCGTCGGTGAGCGTGATCCTGTCGTCGTCAGGTCCTTCGCTCAATATTCGTGTAATGGATGTCTTGCCTGTTCCATTTGGGCCGAAGATGAAGTTAACCTTCTTAAGGTCTTTTAGTGCTGCTCCCGGCGCGAAGCATGGGATTCCGCTGAGGTCTACTTCTTCAATCATGTGCCCTCCTTTGGGTTGTGTCTTGACAGTTGTAGCCTAATGGCAGCGAATTCGTTCCGCCTGCGTTATGCACTTGTCTGATAAGTACAAGACGAAGTGTGGTGGGTCCCAGTGGTGCTGCCTGTGTTGGCACAACACAGGCATACATAAGGGGGCCGCCCGTGGATTCCCACGGGCGGCCCCCCAAGCAGCCTAACGCTCAGCCCTTGCGCTTGGCAGGAGCCTCGCCCAGCTCGAAGGACTCGATAGAAGCCTCGGTGGCCTCAGCGTCGTCGGAGGCGGCCACGGTCAGGGCGCCCACGGCCTTGGACGCGGCCTCCAGGTCGCCCTTCACGGACTCCAGCGCCTCCACTTGAGCCTGCGGCGCGCGCACCGTCACCGCCAGGAACGGGGTGCGCGGCGACACCTTCGCCTCGGACTTCACGCGACGCAGCGCAATCAGAGCAGACGACGCGGCCTCGAGCACCGAAGGATCGCCCTCGACGCCAGCCAGGTCCGAGGAAACCGGCCATGGAGCAGTGTGCACGCTGCCCTCGCGGTACCAGCTCCACACCTCCTCCGTCACGAACGGCAGGTAGGGGGCCAGCAGACGCACCACGTTATCAATAACGATCGCCAGAGCCGCACGGGCAGACGCGGCCGAGGCCTCGTCCCACGCGCCATCACGGTTGTAGGCGCGCTCCTTGACCAGCTCCAGGTAGTCGTCGCAGAACGTCCAGAAGAACGACTCCGTGACCTCGAGAGCGCGAGAGTGCTCGTAGGACGCCAGCGCAGCCGAGGCCTCGTCAATGACGGAAGCCAGCGCCGCCAGCACCGAACGATCCAGCGGCACCGTCACCAGCGCCGGATCCAGATCGATCGCCGCGCCCTCGCCGCCCATCGTGAGCGCAAACTTCGAGGCGTTCAGCACCTTGATCGCCAGCCGGCGACCAATCTTCATCTGCTGCTCGTCGAACGCCGCATCCAGGCCCAGGCGAGCCGACGCCGCCCAGTAGCGCACGGCATCCGAACCGTACTTCTCCAGGATGCCCATGGGGGTCACGACGTTGCCCTTGGACTTGCTCATCTTCTTGTGGTCCGAATCCAGGATCCAGCCGGACAGGCCCGCGTGCTTCCACGGCAGCGCCCCGAACTCGAGGTCCGCGCGCACCACGGTGGAGAACAGCCACGTGCGGATGATGTCCTGGCCCTGCGGGCGCAGATCCATCGGGTACGTGCGAGCGAACAGGTCCTCGTCATCCAGCCAACCGCACGCCAGCTGCGGGGACAGGGACGACGTCGCCCACGTGTCCATGATGTCCAGCTCGCCCACGAAGCCGCCGGCCACGCCGCGCTGATCCTCCGTGTAGCCCTCCGGCACGTCCGTCGACGGATCCACCGGCAGGGCGGCCTCAGACGGGGTGATGATGTCGTCGTAGTTGACCTGGCCGTCCGCATCCACGCGGTACCACAGCGGGAAGGGCACGCCGAAGAAGCGCTGACGGGACACCAGCCAGTCGCCCTTCAGGCCCTTCACCCAGTTCTCGTAGCGCACACGCATGAAGTCCGGGTGGAACTCCAGCTCGCGGCCGCGCCCAATGAGCTCCTCGTTCAGGTCCTTGCCCGAGGCTGGGTTCGTCCACGCGCGGCCGCCGTTACGGATGTACCACTGGCGCGAGGTGACGATCTCCAGGGGCTTATCGCCCTTCTCGAAGAAGTTGGTCTGACGCATCGTCTTCGTCGGCTCGCCCTTCAGCTCGCCCGACTCACGCAGGGCCGCCACCACGGCCTCGCGCGCCGAGAACGTCGTCTTACCGGTGATCTCCTCGAATGCCGCGCGGCCCGCGTCGGTCGTGATCCACTCGGGGGTCTCGGTGATGATGCGGCCGTCTTTGCGCAGGATTGCGCGCAGCGGCAGCTCCAGGTCACGCCACCAGTCGATGTCGGTCGTGTCGCCGAAGGTACAGCACATGGCGATGCCTGCGCCCTTGTCCATCTCCGCCTCGGGGTGAGGCAGGATCGGCACCTCGACGCCGTACACGGGGGAGGCGACCGTCGTGCCGAACAGCGGCTTGTAGCGCTCGTCGTCTGGGTGGGCGATCAGGGCGACGCAGGCCGCCAGCAGCTCGGGACGCGTCGTCTCGATGCACACGTCGGCGCCGTCCTCGACGGGCGCGCCGGCGGCGGCAGCCTTCGCGGCGGCCTCGGCGTCCGTGATGTGGAAGGCCAGGCGGTGGTAGAAGCCCGGGTACTCGCGGCTCTCCAGCTCAGCCTGGGCGACCGCCGTCTGGAAGGTGACGTCCCACAGGCCAGGGGCCTCGGCCTGGTAGGCCTCGCCGCGCGCCAGGTTGCGCAGGAACGCGGCCTGGGCGACCTTGCGCGCACGCGCGCCGATCGTCTGGTAGTTCTGCTTCCAGTCCACGCTCAGGCCCAGGTAGCGCCACAGCGCCTCGAACTGAGCCTCGTCTTCCTGGGTGAGGCGCTCGCACAGCTCCACGAAGTTCTTACGAGAAATCGGCTTCTGGTCGCGAGCCTTGATCGACTTGCCGTCGCCGCCCACGTGCGGGGGCTCGAAGTCGGGGTCGTAGGGCAGCGTGGCATCCACGCGCACGCCGAAGTAGTTCTGCACGCGGCGCTCCGTGGGCAGACCGTTGTCGTCCCACCCCATCGGGTAGAACACGGACTTGCCGACCATGCGCTGGTAGCGGGCCACGACGTCGGTGTGCGTGTAGGAGAAAACATGGCCGATGTGCAGGGAGCCGGATACCGTCGGCGGGGGAGTGTCGATCGAGTACACCTGCTCGCGCGTCGCGCTGCGGTCAAAAGCGTAGGTGCCCTGGCTTTCCCAGGCCTCACCCCACTTGGCTTCGAGGCCTTCGGGGGCGGCGCGGTCGGGCACGCGAGGCGCCTGCGCACGGGTGTTCATGGCCATAATTGAGTTGTCTCCATCCGAGTCGTGGACTGTGTGCCTCACTAGCCTACGTTTCCTCATGCATTTCGGTCCAATGCTGGGCCTGTGAGCTCCCGGCGCGTCGCTCACATGCGCCGTTACAAAAGTTCCTCTCGTGGCGCGGTCGGGTGAACGTGAGCGCGTGGGGATACCGTGGTGTCAGACGTGGGAGCCGGGACGAGGCCCCCGCTGGGAAGGGGATCATCGTGAGGACGCAATCGTTGGGCGATCAGACCGTCGACCTGTTGGGACGCCTGGTGCGCCTGGGCTGCGTTAACGACTTGACCGCCGACTCGGGCGGAGAAGAGCGCGCCGCCGACCTTCTCGAAGAGTTCTTCGCGGGACTGCCCGTATCAATCGAGCGGATCACCCCGCACCCGGGGCGCACCTCGCTCGTGGTCACGGTCGAGGGCGCGGATCCGCGCAGCGCCGGCACGCCGCTGACCCTCCTCGGGCACACGGACGTTGTGCCCGTGGATACGGCCAAGTGGACGCGCGATCCTTTCGGCGCGCAGATCGAGGACGATGTCATGTGGGGGCGCGGCACCGTCGACATGCTCCACCTGACCGCCGCGATGGCCGTCGTCACCCGCGAGGTCGCTCGCCGCGCCCAGGACGGCAATCCTCTCGCGCGTTCCCTGGTGTTCGTGGCCGCCGCCGACGAGGAAGCCCGAGGAGGGCTCGGCGTCCCGTGGATCGGCGACAACAAGCCGGACGCCTTCTCGTGGGACGCGGCCCTGTCCGAAATGGGAGGGGCACACGTTCGCGGGTGCCGCGGAGGCGACAGCGTCGTCGTGGTCGTCGGCGAGAAAGGCGCAGCCCAGCGCCGCCTGCACATTCGGGGCGACGCCGGCCATGGCTCTGTTCCGCTGGGACGTACGAGCGCCGTCGAGCGGCTCGCCCAGGTGAGCGCGGCGCTGTCCGCCGCCCGCTGGCCCACCGCCACGGACGAGGTTTGGGCGGGCTTCGTGCGCGCCTTTGAGTTCGACGAAACGATCGAAACGAGCCTCATCAATGGCACCTACGAGGGTGACTACTCCGAGTTCGAGGACCTGGCGGCGTTCGCCCACGCGATCTCCCACGTGACCGTCGCCCAGACGGTCGCCCACTCGGGCGGGCCCATCAACGTCCTACCCTCCCACGCCACCCTCGAGCTGGACATCCGTACGCTGCCCGGCGTCGACGACGATGACGTGGACGCCGCCATCGCGGCGGCCCTCGGCGACCTCGCCGAGCACGTGACCATCGAGCGCCTCCTGAGCGAGGTAGCCACGGCCTCGTCGATCGACACCGACCTGTACCGGACGATCGAAGCGGCTCTGGTCAAGCGCTACCCGGGCGCGAGCGTCATCCCTGTCCTCATGCCCGGAGGGACCGACCTGCGCGTGGCCCGCAGGCGCGGCGGCGTCGGATACGGATTCGGCGCCTACGACTCCGGCGCGAGCCTGGGACAGGTCTATTCCCAGCTGCACGCACACGACGAACACATCGCCCTCGCGGACGTGCGAGCGACCGCCGAGGTCCTCCACGAGGTCGTGACCTCGTACCTGACAGATGTGTGACACATAATCAACCGGTGTTACAAATGACCGCCTGACGAGGATCCTTCTCCCGCTGTTTCTCCTGTGCATACCGTAGATGTCGGCACTACCGCCAACACCTAACACAAGGAGACACCGATGCACATCGCACGCATCCCACGAACAGCAGCCACCCTCGCCTCCGTCGCTGCCATGATGTGTGCGACCCTCGCGGCCTGCGCTCCATCCGGCGGCGGCGCGGCCCAGTCGGCCTCCCGTGAGGGGACCATCGCGGTGGGCCTGCCCGGCTCCCTGTCCACGCTGGATACCGCCCACGAAACCGGCATCATCAACTACTACGTCGCGCAGGTCGTCTCCGAAGGCCTCCTCGCTGTGGGCAAGGACGGTCAGCTGATCCCCGCGATTGCCTCCGCCTATCACACTGACGACGCCCAGACGTGGGTCTTCGACATCCGCCCCGACGCCCTCTTCCAGGACGGGAACCCGGTCACCATCGACGACGTCCTCTTCTCTATCGACATCGCCAAGGACCCCGACAAGTCCCCGTCCTCCGCGGTCTACTGGCCCGCCGGCGTCCAGGCCGAGCAAAGTGGCGACAACCAGATCACGATCACCCTGCCCGCACCCGCCGTCAACTTCGGGTGGACGGTCACCGCGAACGGCGGACTGTGGATCACCGAAAAGTCCTTCTACGAGGCGGCTGCCTCCTACGGCTCCTCGGCCGACCTCATCATGGGAACAGGCCCCTACAAGGCCGTGTCCTTCCAGCCCGACTCCAAGACCGTCTTCGAAAAGAGCGGTACCTGGTGGGGCGGCGACACGTCTGCCCAGACCATCGAGTTCGACTTCTTCTCCGACGAGAACGCGCGCTTCCTCGCGCAAAAGAACGGAACGATCGACATCGCCACCCAGCTGCCCATCGACCAGGTGTCGCAGTTCCAGGGCATTAACGGCGTGAGCGTCCTGACCGAGTCGGATCGCTCCTACGTGGGCCTCACCTTCGACCAGAACATCGAGCCCTTCGACGACATCCACGTGCGCAAGGCCATCGCCCATGCGGTCGACCGCTCCACCATCGTCTCCTCGATCCTCAAGGGCCAGGCGACGGTCGCGACGGGTATCGAGCCGCCGGACCAGCTGGGCAGCGAGATCGGCGAGCAGGCCGCAGCGGACGCCCAGGCGGGCCTGCCCATCGACTCCTTTGATCTCGACGCCGCGCGCGCCGAACTCGCCCAGTCCAAGGTACCCGGTGGCTTTGACGCCGAGCTGACCTACCCCTCGTCAATCCCGGACCTGGGTTCCGCGGCCCTCGCGATCGCCGACAACCTCAAACAGATCGGCATCAACCTCACCGTCACCTCCAAGCCCATCGAAGAATGGATCTCCGAGGTCGGCAGCGGCACCTACGGCCTGTCCTACATGAGCTACACCTCCACGACCGGCGACCCGGGTGAGGTGGCCGGGTGGCTGCTCGGTCCCGACAATCCCGCGCGCTACGAGAACGCGCAGGTCCAGGGGCTGATCGCCTCCCAGGCCACCCAGACCGATCCGAGCAAGCGCGTCACCGACATCGTCGAAGCCGAGCGTATCGCTCAGGAGAACACGATCTACTCGCCGCTGTGGTGGGGCAAGACATCGACGGCCTTCTCCTCGCGCGTCACACCAACGGAATACACGCCCTACTTCTTCATGACTCCGTGGGCCTCCTCCCTGGAGCTGGCCAAGTAAATGCTGCGCTACATCCTCCGCCGCCTCGCAGGCGCGGCAGTGGTGCTCACCCTCTTGTCCTTCCTGGTCTTCTCTCTCCTGTACCTGGTACCTGGAGACCCCGTGAAGATCCTGGTGGGCACGAGGCGCCTGACCCCCGAGGTTCGCCAGGCCGTGACCGCGCGTTACGGCCTGGACGAGCCCCTCGTCGTGCGCTACTGGCACTGGCTGACCCGCGCCCTCATCGGTGACTTCGGGGACTCGGTGCGCTCCGCAACGCCCGTCACCGACGTGCTCGCCTCGCGCGTGTCACTGACCGCCTGGCTTACCGTCGGTGCATTTATCCTCGCCGTCGCCGTCGGCGTCCCCCTGGGGATCGCAGCGGCACGGCGCCGCGGATCCTGGGTCGACCGCACAATCGTCGGCTGGTCGGTCGTCGGCGTATCCGCACCCGGATTCGCCCTCGGCCTTGTCCTGCTGTACGTCTTCGGCCTCATGCTCGGCTGGTTCCCCGTCTTCGGTGAAGGCACCGGCCTCGTCGACACCCTGTGGCACCTCACCCTGCCTGCGATCGCCCTCGCGACTGGAATCGGCGCGATGCTCGTGCGCATCACCCGCGCGGCCGTCGGCGCCGAGCTCTGCCAGGACTACGTGACCTTCGCGCGCTCGCGGGGAGTGCCACACAGGCGTATCACGGCCATGTACGTGCGGGGAGCGGCGCTGCCGATCATCACCTCGGCGGGCCTGATTCTGGGGACTCTCTTCGGGTCCACGGTGCTCGTCGAGGAGGCGTTCTCCCTGCCCGGCCTCGGACAGCTCCTCGCCGACTCCATCACCTACAAGGACGTTCCCGTCGTGCAGGCGATCGCTCTACTGGTCGCGTTCGTTATCATCGTCGTCACGCTGATCGTTGACGTGGCCGCGTTTGCGGTCGATCCACGTCAGACGATTGGCAAGGGGAGGGGAGCGTGATGACGCTGTTGCTTTCTCCGCGCGCCCTGGGACGAGGCATTGGCTCCTCCGCACGCAAGATCCCCGGCTCGGTAGTCCTGTCCGTGGTGGTTCTCGTCGCTGTCGCGATCTGCGTGATTGTCCCGTCCGTGCTGGTTCCCGGTGCGCTGGACCAGAACCTGGCGCTCGGCGTCAGTCCTGCGGGCACCCCCGGTCACCTGCTGGGTACCGATAAGGTGGGGCGTGATGTCCTCGCCCTGACGGTTGCCGGTGCGCGCTCCGCGATCGTGGGCCCGATCGTCATCGCCGTGGGCTCGATGGTCGCCGGACTCATGTTCGGAATGAGCGCGGCGTGGCGCGGTGGGCTGTGGGATGCCTGCGTGTCTCGCTCGTGTGAGGTGCTCCTGTCGCTTCCCGTCACGCTCCTCGCGATCGTCGTCGCCGGTGTGATTGGTGGCAGCTATTGGGTGACGGTCGGCGTGCTCATCGTGCTGTTCGCTCCCTCGGATATTCGCATGATCCGCTCGGCGACACTCGCGCAAAAGCCCCTGCCTTACATCGAGGCCACGCGGGTCCTGGGCCTATCGGGTCCACGCATCCTCGCGGTGCATATCCTGCCGAACATCACGTCGATCGTGTGGGCGAACCTCTTTGTCAACATCGCGTTCGCGCTCGTGTCCCTGTCTGGCCTGTCCTACCTGGGCCTCGGCGTCGGGGCGCAGGACGCCGACTGGGGGCGCCAGCTCGCGGACGGACGAGCCCTCCTGTCCCAGAACCCCGCCGCGTCTGTGGCCGCCGGCCTCGCCATCATCGTCACGGCCACAGCGATCAACATTGCGGGTGACTGGTTTGCCGAGCGCAAGGAGCGTGACCTATGAGCACCGCGACGATACGTGACAGCGGTGACGGCCTCGTGGCCTCGCATGTGAGCGTCACTGACCGCTGTGGGCGAGTGATCGTCGACGACGTCAGCGTGAACGCCCGCTCCGGGCGCACCCTCGTCATCGTGGGCGAGTCCGGTGCGGGAAAATCGATGCTCGCGCGCACGCTGTGCGCACTGACCCCTTCGGCGCTTGTCGCCAGTGGAGCGGTGTCGCTGGGAGGAGAGACCTTCGACCTGGCGGCGGATCAAGCGCGCTTGAAGAAGCAACGCGGGGGAGGCATCGTCTGGTTGCCGCAGGATCCGTTCACCTCGCTCGCGCCGACGCTCCTGTGCGGAGAGCAAATCACGGCGGCGCGCACCGGCAGGCGCTCCGAGCGCGCCCAGCGTTCGCGTGAGCTCCTGGCCGATGTTGGCCTCGACGCACGTGTCGCTCGCTCGTACCCGCACGAACTCTCGGGCGGTATGCGTCAGCGTGTCGCCATCGCGTCGGCGCTCGACTCTGAGCCGCGCGTCCTTATCGCCGACGAACCGACGACAGCCCTGGACGTCACGACGCAGCGTGACATCCTAACTCTGCTGACGCGCCTGCGTGACGAGCGCGCCATGACGCTGGTGCTGGTCACCCACGACCTGGCGCTCGCGCGTCAATTCGGCGACGACGTCATCGTCATGAAGGACGGCCAGGTTGTCGAAGAAGGACCGGTCAATGAGGTTCTGGCCTCGCCGCGTCACGAGTACACGAAGCGTCTGTCGGACGCCGAACCACGCATCGATGGACCCAACCCGCGCGAAGGGAAGTCCACGCCCGCTGGTACGGAGACCATCGTCGAGGTGCGCGACCTGACCAAGGTGTTTCGATCACGAAAGGACTCGCGCGTCGCCCTCATGGATGTGTCCCTGGAGATCGCGCAGGGAGAATCCATCGGCATCGTCGGTGAGTCCGGCTCGGGCAAGACAACGCTCGCGCGCATCATCGTCGGGCTGGAACACGCCGACTCGGGAACCGTCCACGTGAACGCGCAGGCCGATCGAGGACCGGCTGTCGGCATCGTCTTCCAGAATCCCTATTCGGCTCTCAATCCGGCGCGAACCATCGGGCAGACGCTCGCCGAGGCGGCTTCCGTCGCGGGTCGTCCGGCCAGCGATGTGGCCGAGCTGCTCGCCGCAGTAGAACTCCCGGCCGAGTACGCGAAGCGGCGACCCTCCCGCCTCTCGGGCGGTGAACGCCAGCGTGTGGCGATCGCGCGTGCGCTGGCGACGCGTCCGCGCGTCCTCATCGCCGACGAGGCCGTGTCCGCCCTCGACGTGTCCGTCCAGGCCTCCATCCTGGACCTGCTGACGCGCCTGCAGGCGGAGCAGGGATTTGCTCTCGTGTTCATCACCCACGACCTCGCGGTGGCGCGCGCGATGTGCGACCGCCTCGTCATCATGAAAGGCGGCGTCGTTGTGGAAGAAGGATCGACTGAAGAGATCCTGCACATTCCTTCCGAGGAGTACACGGCCGAGCTCCTGAGCGCCGTGCCCGGGCGAGAAACGGAGTCCGCATGAGTACCACCCTGGCGACAACCCCTATCCTTCCCGGCGACAACGCGCGCGAGCAGCTGAGGGCTCTCGGCATCCCCGCTGCGCACGCCGCGCGGTGGGCAGAAATGGGGCCGGCGGTGTCCGCGACCCTGTGGACATACTCCGGGCACGCGCTCCTGGAGGCCCACCGGACGACCTCTGCTCACCGAACCATCGTCGATGCGTGTCTGCTGGACGGTGGCGACGCCGGGGCAGCCGCCCTCGAGTCTGCTCGAACGTGGGAGGTTCTCATCCAGGCCGTACTCGATGCTGCTCCACATGCCCCGCTCGTGAAGGCCGTGACGCGCGATGAGGGTCCCCTCTTCGAGGAGGCGCTTCGATGCCGAGGTTTTCTTGCAGCGGGGTCGGTCGGCTCGCCTCTGTCCATCGAAGACGACACCAACCACGGGCACGCCAGCGTGCGCGGATGGGTGCGGTGGAACGTTCGCCCCCAGGCGATTCCCGCGTATGTTCGGCAGAAAACCGACTTTACGTGCGGCCCGGCGAGCGCGCTCATGGCCCTTGCGCACGCGAGCGGATGCGCCTCTGACGAGGTAAGCCACGGGCTGCGAGACGAGATGGAGCTGTGGCGTGAATCGACGTACTCCCTTGGGGTGGGGCCCTACGGGTTGGCGGCCGCGCTCGCAAGGCGCGGACAAAGCGTCGAGGTGATCGTCAGCCACGAAGGGCCGCTCGTCGGCCTGACGCGCGCGCATGCGGCATCTCCCGCAGCCCGGCGCGCCATCCACCGCCAGCACGTGGACGAGGCCCGAGCGCTGGGGGTTCGGGACCGTATCGGAACCTGGGACCTCTCGGATCTACGAGCCGCTGTGCAGCAGGGAAACGGCGTCATCGTGCTCGTCGACCTGGAGGACCTCAACGGTGAACAAACACCCCACTGGATCTACGTGTGGGGGATCGTGGGCGAGTACGTGCTGATTCACGACCCCTGGAACGACGAGCAATTCGGCGAAACCTGGGTCGAAACCTGGCTGGAGGTAATCACGCTCGAACAGCTCTGGGAGTCGGCCCAATGGGAGGAAGAAGAACGCGCCAGGGCGTTCATCATTGTTCACCGCTGAGTCGCGCGTTCGCGGGCGCATAACGAGTCCGGGGCCAGGTTGCGCGAACGTGCAACCCAGCCCCGGCCTCGTTGGTGAGAGGCGAGCTCTCAGAGGACCATCGCCGCGATCCAGCCACCGACCAACAGCGGAATGTTGTAGTGGATGAACTCGGGGATGACCGTGTCTCGCATGTGGTCGTGCTGACCGTCGATGTTCAGACCGGCTGTCGGGCCAAGCGTCGAGTCGGACGCGGGTGAGCCGGCGTCGCCGAGCGCGCCCGCCGTACCGATGATCGACACGGTCGCGATGGGGGAGAAGCCGAGCGCCACACACAGGGGCACGTAGATCGCCGAAATGATCGGCAGGGTCGAGAAGGACGAGCCGATGCCCATCGTGATGATCAGGCCGACCACGAGCATGATCATGGCAGCCAGTGCCTTCGAGCCGTTGAACATCGCGGACGTCTGCTGGACGAGGGGCTCAATCTGACCCGAGGCCTTCAGGACGGAGGCGTAGCCCTGCGCGGTGATCATGATGAGGCCGATGAGGCTCATCATCTTCATGCCGCCGCTGAACACGTCGTCGGCCTGCTGCCACGGGACGACACGCATCGCGAGCATGAGACACAGGCCCACGAGAGCACCCACGAGCAGCGGGTCGGCCTCGGAATCCATCTTGGTCAGGACCGCCTGGATCACGAAACAGGCCACGAGAGCGACGACGGCCGCCCACACCTTCACCATGTTAACCGGCTTATCGTCGCCCGTGCTGAACTCGGTCTCCCGCTGCTCGTACTCGCGCGGCTTACGATAGGAGACGAACAGGGCGATGAAGCAGCCCACCGCCATCGATAGAGCGGGGATCGCCATGGCGGCCATCGGATTGACGACGCCCTCGACGGGCAGACCCGCATCCTCGATGTTCTTGTAGAGAATGTCGTTCAGGAAGATACGACCGAAACCGATCGGCACGAACATGTAGGTCGTGACGATGCCGAAGGTGATCGCACAGGCGACCATGCGTCGGTCCATCTTCAGCTCGTTCATGACGCCGATGAGCGGGGGAACCAGCAGCGGGATGAAGGCGATGTGAATCGGAATGAGGTTCTGGCTCATCACGCCCATGACGAGGACACCGCCGAGGATGCCCCACTTGGCGGAACGGGCGACGCGCGCCGAATTCGAATCGTCGGCGTTGCGTAGCTTGTTGATGATCCAGTTCGCCAGGAGGCGCGGCAGACCCGAGTGGGCGACCGACATGGCGAACGCGCCGAGCAGGGCGTAGGACAGTGCGATCTTCGCGCCTCCGGCCAGGCCGTCCTGAAATGCGACCATGGTGCCGGACATGCCCATGCCGGCGACCAGGCCGCCCACGAGGGAGGCGACGAAGAGTGAGATGACGACGTGCACGCGAGCGATGCTGAGGACCAGCATGACGATCACGGAAAGCACGACTGCGTTGAAAAGCAACATGAGTGTTCCTGTGTTGAGGGTGCGCGACAGCGCAAAAATAGGAAGGTAAGCCGCGTCGCGGCAGGTGGAATCAGCCGAGATGGGAGTCGGCGTGGATGGAGGCGTCGACGGCACTAACCAGTGCGGTCGACAAACCGCCTTCCTCGGCGGCCAGCAATCCTGCGATTGTGGTGCCGCCGGGGCTTGTCACGCGATCAATGAGTTGCGCGGGGATGGTTCCATTCTCGCGCCCGGCGAGGAGCAGAGCAGCGGCCCCCGCCATCGCCTGCGCGGCGATCTCGACGGCGCTGTCCTTGGACAGGCCGTGCTTGAGACCAGCGCGGGCGAAAGAATCAACAATCTGGAAATACCAGGCCGGAGAGCACGAGGCCAGGGCCTGGAACACGGGGAAATAGTCCTCGTCGATGAGGATGGTGCGGCCGACCGAATCCATGAGGGATCGGACGGCTGTGACCTGTGCGTCGGTGGCGCGCGCGGCCGTCAGGGCGGTCATGGACTGCCCGACGGTGGCCGCGACGTTCGGCATGACGCGCACGAGCGGGATGCCCGCGCCGAAGTCTGTGGTGATCTGGTCGAGGGTGCGTCCCGCCGCCAGGGAGACGACGCAGACGTCGGGGTGGCCGACCACGATGGGGGAGATCTCCTTGATGACCGCGCGCTGGTCCTTGGGCTTGACGGCCAGGATGACGATGTCGGCCTGGCGAGCCAGGGACGCGTTCGAGGACGCGGCGGTCGCTCCGAGTTCGTCGGCGAGGTCGCAGGCCTTGGTGGCCGTGCGGTTGGAGAAGACCAAGGTTGCGGGATCGACGCCGGACGCGACGGCACCGCGAGCGATGGCCTGGGCCATGGCTCCCGTTCCGATGAATCCGATACGCATCAGGGTCTCCCGTGAAAGTTGGTCGATTGCGTTGCAGCTTACTCCACTTTGCCGTTTCTTGGCACAATGGCCGAACTGTGAGACGAGGTCGGGGCCCGGACTCTCCGAAAGGAGCACCCAGCCCCGGCCTCGTGCCGAAAAATCAGAAGGGTCAGCGCTTGCGCGTGCCGAAGATGGAACGCGTGATCTCGCGGCCGGCTGTACGCAGGACCGACCCGAGGACGTTTTCGACCTGGCGGGTGCGGCGTTCGGCGGCGCGCTGGCGGGCGGCCTCCTCCTTCTCCTGCTGCTTCTCGACCTGGCGGCGCAGCTTCTCCATTTCCTTCTGGCGGGCAGCCTCTTCCTTGGCGGCGGCCTTCTCGGCCTCCTTGGCGGCGCGCTCGGCCTCCTTGGCGGCCTCCTCCTGCGCGAGGGCTTCCTCGCGGGCTGCCTGAGCCTCGGCTGCGCGGCGCTCGAGCTTCTCCTCGGCCGAATCCGGGTTCACGGCGTCGCGGTAGCGGCCCATGATGACGCTCGACTGGTTGATGCGCGCGACCGTGTCGGCGGACGCGGGGCCCATCACGGAGGCGGGTGCCCAGATACCGACGGGGGTGACCGGGGTGGGGTTACCCTTCGGATCCAGGACGGTCACGACGGCCTCGCCGGTGCCCAGGGTCGTGAGGACCTCGTCGAGCTCCAGGGAGGTCTTCGGGAAGGTCTGGACCGTGGCCTTGAGCTTCTTGAAGTCGTCGGGGGTGGAGGCGCGCAGGCCGTGCTGGATGCGCGAACCGAGCTGGGCCAGGACGTCGGAGGGGATGTCCTTGGGGGTCTGCGTCACGAAGACGACACCCACGCCCTTGGAACGGATGAGGCGCACGGTCTGGACAACCTGACGCTCGAACTCCTTGGTGGCGTCCGCAAACAGCAGGTGCGCCTCGTCGAAGAAGAACACGAGCTTGGGGCGCTCGACGTCGCCGACCTCGGGCAGGGTGGAGAAGAGGTTGGCGAGCAGGAACATGATGACGGCGCTGACCAGTGCAGGGCGCGTCGAGATGTCGCCGACGCCGAGCAGGGAGATGATGCCGCGGCCGGTCGAATCCGTGCGCATGAGGTCGGCCGTGTCGAAGCCGGGGGCACCGAAGAACTGGCCGCCGCCCTGGGACTCGAGCGCGGTCAGGGCGCGCAGGATGACGCCGGCGGTGGCCTTGGAGACGCCGCCGATCGTGGCCAGCTCGTCCTTGCCCTCATCGGAGGTCAGGAAGGAGATGACGGCGCGCAGGTCGGGCAGGTCGATGAGCTCGAGGCCCTGGCCGTCCGCCCACGCGAAAATCAGCTGGAGGGCCTGCTCCTGCGTCGTGTTGAGGGAGAGGGCGCGGGCGAGCAGGATCGGGCCGAAGTCGGAGACCTGAGCGCGCACGGGCACGCCCGGGAACTGCGAATCGGCGCCGCCCAGGCTCAGCAGCTCGATCGGGAACGAGGACGAGGCCCACTCCTGACCGTTGGCGGCGGTGCGGGAAAGGAGCTTCTCGGAGCTGGCGCCGGCCTCGGCCAGGCCCGTCAGGTCGCCCTTAACGTCGCACAGGAGGACGGAGGAGCCGTTCGCGGACAGGCCCTCGGCCAGGAGCTGGAGGGTACGGGTCTTGCCCGTGCCCGTCGCGCCGGCGACCAGGAGGTGGCGGTTGAACATGGGCAGCGGCATCTTGGCGCTCACGCCGGGCACGCGCGCACCGTTGTCAATGAGCGTGCCGATCGTGACCGCGGGGACGTCCCAGGAGTAGGCGCCCTGGATCTGGGTGGCGAAAGCCGACAGCTCGCCGCTGGGGGCGGGGGACGAAGCCGGGGCAGCCTCGGGAGCAGGCGCTTCGGCCGCGGGGGCCTCGACGGCCTCCACCTGGGTGCGCAGCGCGTCGGCCGTCGCGCGGGCGGCTTCCGCCTGCTGGGTCTCGGCCTCGGCTGCGGCGGCAGGTGCCTCTGCGGAAGAGCCGCCCTTTGCTTCAAGCTGAAGACGCAGGGCTTCGGCCTTCGCGCGGGCGGCCTCAGCCTCGGCGGCCTTCGCGGCTGCTTCCGCCGCGGCGAGCTGCGCCTTGAGGTCCTCGATGTTCTCGCTCATGGTGTGGCCTTTCGGCTGTGGGCGCAGTGCGCCACTGTACTTCGACGTTACCGGAACAGTATCCCCTGGGACTGCGGTCCCATGCGAGTTATGTGGGGTGGGTTGGGTGTGGGATTCGTCCACAACCCCCACGCGCCCATTACAGTTATCCACAGGGGTTCGTTTTCATGTGTGCTCCTGGCGTTCGCCGGGGTTAGCGTGCGGGCATGAACGTGTCACGATGGTTGGCTCGTCGGCGCATGGCGGCGCTGACGAAAGCCGTGTACGACAGCGCCCTCACTGAGGACGACGAACTCTCCGAGCTGAGCGTCGCCCGCTTCCTGCCCGGTGGGGCGACCGTGGCCGCGCTGATCATCGTCATCGTCCTGATCGCGGCCGTGGGGGTGTGGAGGCACGCAGCGGCACGCGAGCCCTCCCAAGCCCTCGCCCAATCCTCCTCCGAGCGAGAAGAGAGCGAGGCCGCGGCAGTCGCGACAGGCCCGTCCCCATCCGCACCCGCATCAGTAGGGGAGCGCACTGATGATGTCGTCGTCTACGTCTCCGGTGCTGTCGCTTCCCCGGGAGTGCTCACCCTGCCAGCCTCTTCCCGAGTCATCGACGCCATCACGGCAGCCGGAGGCGCAACACCTGAGGCCGACCTGGAATCAATCAACCTCGCCCGTATCCTCGTCGATGGGGAACAGATTCGAGTCGCCGTCGTTGGGGATTCGCCACCAGCATCCTCCGAGGCGGGCACCGCAGCGGGGGCGTGCGTCCGACTGGCCACCGCGACCGAGACCGAGTTGCAGACCCTGCCCGGCATCGGACCAGCCCTCGCGCAGCGCATCATCTCCTATCGATCCACGCACCCACGCCTGTCGACCGTCGAAGAACTCGACGACGTGCCCGGAATCGGCCCGTCCCTCATCGAGAAGATCCGTCCGGGTGTCTGCGGATGAGTGACACCCAATGCGCTCCCCGTATGATCGACCTGCGCCTCGCGCCCGCAGCCACCGCCACCTGGGCCGCCACCTGGTGGGCGACGGGCCACCCAGCTCAATGGGCATGGATTGGAGCGTGCGCCCTCGTCGCGCTCGGATGCGCCACCTCCTACGCGCGCTCACAACGAGGCCGGAAGACACCCAGACACGCCCTCACCCCGTCCCGGTCTGCTCGCCTGGGCCTCGCACTCCTCCTCGCGTGCGCGGCTTGCGCGCTCGCGGTCGGATCCGCCGCCCGCCGACAATACGACGCCGACCCCGCCCTACGTGACTCCGGACCCATCCACGCGCGCGTCCTCCTCCAAGCCGACCCGGCCCCGCCCTCGTCCGGATTCTCTGCGACCCGCAGTGCCCGCGCTCGTATCGAGGCCGTCTCCGTGGGGGAGGAGTGGATCCCCTCGAACGCCACCGCACTCGTGCGCGCGCCCGGGTGGCAGGACGCCGCGCGTGGAGACGTCTACGAGGTATGGGGAAGCCTCGACGCGACCTTTGCCGCCGAGGCGCCATCGGTGGGCACGATAAGAGTCAGGCGTGCCCAGCTCATCGAGCGGCCCAGCGGCCTGTCCGCCTGGATGCGCTCCACCCACCGGGCCTTCGCCCACGCCTGCGCCCCTCTGCCCAGGGACGCACGCTCCCTTGTCCCCGGCATGGCGATCGGAGACGACCGCGGAATGCCTGCAGACCTATCCGACGCAATGAAGAAAACCTCCCTCACCCACCTCACCGCCGTCTCCGGATCCCACATCGTCATCGTCCTCGCCACTGTCACCCTCGTCGTCCCCGCGCGAAAACCCCTACGCCTCGGGGCCACCATCCCCGTCCTGACTACAATCCTCACACTCGTCGGCCCAGACCCCTCCGTCGTGCGCTCCGTGTGCGTTGCGGCCGTCGCTTCCCTCGGACTCATGCTCGGACGCGAGGGCCAATCCATCGCCGCCCTCTGCGCCGTCGTCATCGCCACCCTCCTCATCGACCCCTGGGCAGCCCGCTCCTACGGATTCGCCCTGTCGGCGCTCGCCGCGCTCGCGGTCGTCGGTCCCTCCGCGGCGCTGGTGCGGCGCTGTCGCCGGCGAATACGTGGGGACACACGCGCGGGGAAGACGCTTCGCCGCCTCGTAGAGATGGTGTGCGTACCTGCCTTCGCAGAGCTTGCGACCGCGCCGATCATCGTGTCACTGTCCGGGAACGTGCCCGCGTGGGGAATCGCCGCCAACGTCTTGGCCGAGCCTGCCGTGCCGGTCGCGACCGTCGCCGGGCTCTTGGGCGCGCTCATCTCCCCGCTGAGTATTCGCGCCGCCTCGGCGTGTGCCCGCGTTGCCTCGTGGGCGACCGCGTGGATCGCAGGAACAGCGCGCTTGTGCGCGAACCTGCCTGGAAACGGGGTGGCCGTGCCCGGCGGGGCAACGACCGTTGTGAGCATATATGCGGTCTGTTGCGCCGGTTGGCTTGCCTGGAGGGCCTGGGTGCGCTGGGGAGCGCCGATCAACGATGGGAGCGATTCGTGAGTGGGGGAGTAAGACACCGCTGAGGGGGAGTCGTCAAGCCGTCGTGACACCTGCCACGAGTAGCGTCCGCCGAGGGCAAAGAGGGACGCAGATGGGCCCTCTGGGTGGCAGACTTAGGGAGTTACCATCGCAGGAAAGGCAGGGAGACGTGGCAGCACGCGGTTCGCGCCCGGCGGCACCCGCCCAGATCACGCTGGCACCCATCGTGTTGATCAAAGGCCCCGAGGGCCTCCTCGTCGACCGTGCCCTCGACCAGCTGCGCGCCCTCGCCCACGAGGCCGACCCCAACCTCGAGCGCACCGACATCAACGCGGCCACCTACCAGGCCGGACAGCTCGACGTCATCGCCTCGCCCTCACTCTTCGGCGAATCCCGCATGGTCATCATCCGGGACCTGGAAACGATGAGCGACGCTCTCGCCAACGATCTGATCGCCTACGCCGGCGCGCCCGCGCCCGACGTGTGGATGTTCCTGGCACACCCCGGGGGTAACGCCCGCGGCAAGAAGGTCATCGACACGATCACCAAAGCCAAATGGCCCGTGATCCCCGCCGAACCGCTCAAAAATGACCGCGACAAGCTCGCCCTCATCGCCTCCGACGTGCGCGCCGCGCGCCGCCAGATGGACACCGAGGCGCAACAGGCCCTCGTGGACGCGCTCGGTAACGACCCGCGTGCGATGGCGGGCGCGCTGGCGCAGCTGCTCTCGGACGTGAGCGGACGCATCACCCTGGAGGACGTGCGCCGCTACCAGGCCGGGCGCGTCGAGGCCACGGGATACGATGTCGCCGACGCCGCCGTCGCGGGCAACTCCGCGAAGGCGCTCATGCTCGCCCGGCACGCGTTCGCGACCGGCATCGCCCCGCAGCTGCTCGTCAGCGCCCTGGCGATGAAGTTCCGCGCCATGGCGAAGGTCTCGATCGGTGGGTCGGCATCGAGCCTGAAGATGGCCCCCTGGCAGGTGGACAGAGCACGCCGTGAGCTACGCGGCTGGTCCGACGCCTCGCTGGCAGGTGCCTTCGGTGCCATCGCAACGGCTGATGCCGAAACAAAGGGCGCGTCGCGGGACCCGCAACGCGCCATCGAAAAAGCAATTATCACCATCTGCAGGCTGCGTGGGCGTTGAGAGTGCCCCGGCCTCGTCCATATGACGTTCGTATGAACCGAAGAGGAGATTCATGAAAACCATTCGAACGCTGGTGGGGAGGCTGCGCGAGTTTAAGACTCCCGCGATCCTCACCCCGCTGTTCATCATCGGTGAGGTGGTCTTCGAGTGTCTGATCCCGCTGATCATGGTGTCGCTCGTGGATGCGCTTGACGGCGTGTCCCTCAGCCCCGTCCTGCGACTGGGGCTGATCCTCATAGGCCTGGCCTTCGCCTCGCTCACGTGCGGCATTCTCGCCGCCCGCTTCTCGGCGACCGCATCGGTGGGCCTGGCCAAGAATCTGCGTCATGATCTGTTCTTCAAGGTGCAGGACTTCTCCTTCGCCGATATAGACCGTTTCTCCACGTCCTCGCTGGTCACCCGCATGACGACGGACGTGACGAACGTTCAGAACGCCTTCGGTATGCTGATCCGCATCGCAGTGCGCGTGCCCCTCATGATCGTTTTCTCGATCGTCATGGCCTGGCGGATCAACTCCCAGATGGCGCTGATCTTCCTCGGCATGGTGCCGCTGCTCGCAATCATCCTGGCCGTCATTGTGCTGGTTGCCTTCCCGATTTTCCGCCGTATTTTCAAGAAGTACGATGTGCTGAACAACTCGGTGCAGGAGAACGTCGCCGCTATCCGCGTGGTGAAGTCTTTCGTCACCGAGGAGCATGAGACGACCAAGTTCCGTGCCGCCTCGCAGGACGTGCGCAAGGACTTCACGAACGCCGAGAAGCTGATCGCACTCAACAGTCCCGTCATGATGCTGTTCATCTTTGCGGCGATCGTCGCCGTCGACTACATTGGCGCCTCGATCATCGTGAATTCGGGTGGCACAGAGCTGACGAAGGGTGGCCTGACCGCGCTCATCACCTACGGCATCCAGATTCTCGTGCATATGCTCATGCTCGCCTTCATCTTCGTCATGACGACGATGGCCGCCGAGTCCGCGAATCGTATTGCCGAGGTCCTTACCCACGAGCCGTCGTTGACATCCCCGGCCAACGGTGTGACGACCGTTGCGGACGGCTCCGTGACCTTCGAGGGGGTGTCGTTCAAGTACTCCGAGAGGGCCGAAGAGAACGCGCTGTCCGACATCGACCTGCGCATCGACTCCGGCTCGACCCTTGGCATCGTCGGCGGCACCGGTTCGTCCAAGACCTCGCTCATCCAGCTGATCTGCCGACTCTACGACGTCTCTGAGGGATCCGTGAAGGTCGGAGGGCGCGACGTGCGCGATTACGACCTCAGCTCGTTGCGCGACGCGGTGTCGGTCGTCCTGCAGAAGAACGTCCTCTTCTCCGGCACGATCAAGGACAACATGCGCTGGGGCAATCCGGATGCGACCGACGCGCAGATCGAGCGCGCCTGTCAGCTCGCTCAGGCCGACGAGTTCATCCGGCAGCTGCCCGGCGGCTACGACTATGTGATCTCTCGGGGCGGCACCAACGTGTCGGGCGGCCAGAAGCAGCGCCTGTGCATCGCCCGCGCACTGCTCAAGAACCCCAAGATCCTCATCCTGGACGACTCGACCTCCGCTGTGGACATGAAGACCGACTCGCTGATCCGCGACGCTTTTGAGACCGAGATCCCGGGCACGACGACCATCATCATCGCCCAGCGCCTGTCGTCGGTGAGTCACGCCGACCAGATCATCGTGCTCGACGATGGACGCATCAAGGAACGTGGCACCCACGAGGAACTGCTGGCGGCTGGTGGGGAGTATCGCGCGATCTACGACTCCCAGAACGCCGCGAGCGAAAGCGAGGTGGCCTGACATGGCACGTATGAATGGTCGTCGCATAGACGACGAGGAAAAGCTCGATGGTATCGAGCGCCCCTTCGGCCGCCTCATGTCGTACGTATTCCGTCACTACCCGGTGCGCATCAGCGTGACGATCGTGTGCATCATTACGTCCGCCGTGGCCTCGGCCGTCGGCTCGATCTTCATGCAGCAGATCGTCGACAACGTGGTGACGCCGGGCCTCGAGAGCGGCTTTGACGCTGTTCGTGGCACCCTGGTGCGCCTCGTCGTCACGATGGCTGTCATCTTCGCTGCCGGTGTTATTGGTAGCTACATCTACACCCGCACCATGGCGATCGTGACGCAGGGGACGCTCAAGCACATGCGAGACGACATGTTCGACTCGATGGAGCGCCTGCCTCTGCGATTCTTCGACACGCACCCGCACGGCGCGATCATGTCGACCTACACGAACGACACGGACGCGATCCGCCAGCTGATCGGGCAGTCGATTCCGACGCTGATCCAGTCGGGGCTGACGATCGTCGTGCTGGTCGGCACGATGCTCTACTACTCCGTGTGGCTCTTCCTCGTCGTGTTGGTCGTGGGCGTGCTCATGGTGTTCCTGACCGGCAAGCTCGGAGGTCTCTCGGGGCGCTTCATGAAGGCTCAGCAGGCGGCTCTCGCTGACGAAGAGGGCTTCATCGAAGAGATGATGGACGGCCAGAAGGTCGTCCAGGTCTTCAACCATGAGCAGGACGCCAAGAATGAGTTCGTGGAGTACAACCAGGAGCTCTTCGACTCCTCGCAGAAGGCGAACATCTACGGCAACGTGTTGATGCCTGCCCTGGGCAACATCGGCAACATCATGTACGTCGTGGTCGCGATCGTCGGCGGCGTCATGATCCTGGAACAGACACCGAATATCCACCTTTTTGGCGTTGATGTCATCACGGTCGGCGTGGTCGTGTCCTTCCTGGGCATGGTCCGTAACTTCTCGCAGACCATCGGCCAGATGTCCATGCAGGTCCCCATGATCGCCCTGGGGATGGCGGGTGCGGGCCGCGTGTTCGCGCTCATCGACCAGAAGCCCGAGGAGGACGAGGGCTACGTGACGCTCGTGCGTGCCCGCGAGCTGCCCGACGGCACTCTTGAGCCGACCGAGGAACGCACGGGAATCTGGGCGTGGCGCCACCCACACAAGGCCGACGGCACCGTCACCTACACGCGCCTGCGCGGCGAGCTCGTCATGGAGGACGTCGACTTCTCCTACGACGGTAAGAAGCAGATCCTCCACGACATCTCCCTGTGGGCCAAGCCCGGCCAGAAGATCGCCTTCGTGGGTGCCACGGGTGCCGGCAAGACGACGATCACGAACCTGATCAACCGCTTCTACGACATCGCCGACGGCAAGATCCGCTACGACGGCATCAACATCAACAAGATCCACAAGCCGGATCTGCGTCGCTCCCTCGGCGTCGTCCTGCAGGACGTCAAGCTGTTCACGGGCACGGTCATGGAGAACATCCGCTACGGCCGTCTGGACGCCACGGACGAGGAGTGCATCGCCGCTGCGAAGCTGGCCAACGCGGACTCCTTCATCCGGCGACTGCCCGAGGGCTACGACACGATGCTGACCGGCAACGGCTCGAACCTCTCGCAGGGCCAGGCTCAGCTCCTGTCGATCGCGCGCGCCGCCGTGGCCGATCCGCCGGCGATGATCCTCGACGAGGCCACCTCCTCGATCGACACGCGTACCGAGGCCCTCGTGCAGCAGGGCATGGACAACCTCATGGAGGGGCGTACGGTCTTCGTGATTGCCCACCGCCTCTCGACGGTGCGCAATTCGGACGCGATCATGGTCCTGGACCACGGCCGCATCATCGAGCGCGGTAGCCACGACGATCTGATCGCCCAGAAGGGCGTGTACTACCAGCTCTACACGGGCGCCTTCGAGCTCGAGTAAGCGCTCACCGATCGCGTGTGCCCCGGCCTCGTTTCGACGAGGTCGGGGCTTCGTTATGCGCGCCTGGCGCCGGAGCGTGGGGGAGTGATCGGGGTGGGTGTGTTGACCGCTCCTACAAAGCGTGCGGGGGAGCGGGTATACGAAAGCGGGCCGCCCAGTGGGCGGCCCGCTTCACGTCAAACTATCGTTCGCGCTCAGTCACCGAGCGAGGCGACGCGACGAGCAAGCTTGGACTTGCGGTTCGCAGCCTGGTTCTTGTGGATGACGCCCTTGGAAACGGCGACGTCCAGCTTGCGCGAAGCAACGCGCAGTGCAGCGAGAGCCTTCTCCTTGTCGCCGGCCTCAACGGCCTCGCGGGTCCGACGGACCAGGGTCTTCAGCTCGGACTTCACGGACTGGTTACGAACGCGGCGCTTCTCGTTGGTCAGAATGCGCTTCTTCTGGGACTTAATGTTTGCCACAGTCGGATTTCTCCTTGATGTATGTCTGACAGGGTCGGTGAGGGCTGTGTCAAGACCGGGACTTAGGCGTGGGGACACCCGCAAACGGTCCTAACCAGACCCCCTGCCCGACCAGGCCGGGAGTCCAACGACCGATCATACCAGGGCGGGGCCTTTTCGTCATACCCCGAGGCGTTCTCGCGCCTCGTAAGGTCGGTCACGTGTCGGAGGTGTCAGTCGCCGTGCGTGCGGTAGTGCTCCTTGAGGGCGTCGACGATGAGCTGCCAGGTTACCTTGGGCAGGATCGAGCCTTCGCGGCGCACGTCGGTGGCCTTGACCCACAGAGCCCGGTCGAGGCGCACCTCGGAGGGACGGCCCTTCGAGTCCCAGTCGCCCGCACCGATGTCGAGCCAGTAGCGTCCGGCGGCGGCCTCCTGGGCGGCGTCGCGCGTGTGGTCCTTGCTGGTCAGCTGTAGGAGGTAGACACCTTCGCCCTGCGCGCCGATGACGACGGCCGGGCGGTCCTTGCCGACCGAGGAGTCTTCCTGGTAGGGCACCCAGGTCCACACGACCTCGCCGGGATCCGCGTCGCCGTCCATGACGGGCGTGTACGAGGCGTGGGCGAGCGCCTCGGCGATGCTCGCTTCTCGGATCGAGGTCTGGGGGCGATTCGAGGTCGCCGGATCCTCGTAGCGGTGCTGGGAGCCGGAACGCGCGGAAGAAGACGAGGACGAACGCGGCTTGGGAGTCGACTTCTTGGTCGACTGACGCTGCCCCGTCTTGGTGGTCGTGGTGTTCTTCTGCGCCTCCTCTGTGGCGCCGGAGATGACGCCGATGAGGAAGTTGATGATGCCCCTGACGATTGAGTTCATGGGACCAGCATACGGCAGGCGTTGCGGAGCGTGTTTTATCCACAGGGCCCTACGACGATCGCGAGTTATCCACAGGCTTCATGATGGCGCGTGACAGTGCATAACAGGCGGTGCCACTCTGTCGTTGTTCGCAGGTGCACACGCAACAATAGAAAGGCGACGACGATGTTGACTGCAACGATGCACGGACCGATTGTTTCTCTGGATGCACTGGCAGGGGGTGGTACGTCCGAGGGGAGCAATACGAGCGCGACGAGGGCGCGGTCCTCGATTCATGAGTCGGTGCGCTGCGGGGCCGCGGGCAATGTGGACAAGGCGCTTGACCGCGGCCTCGAGGCTTATCGAGAAGAGGGAGCTCCCGTCGAACTGCGTCTGGAGGCCGCCAAGCTCTGCATTGACTGGTACGCGGCTCTCGGATCCTATGGACAGTGTCGGAAGCTGGCCGGTGAAGCTGCGCGGCTGGGGGAGAGATACCTGGAGCGCTGTCATCCGCTGATCCTGATGATGCGAAATTCAGAAGCCTACTGGCTTGCCATCCTCGGTCAGCACGATATGGCGATCCGCAAGTTCTCGGCTCTCCTAGCCGATATGAAGCACTGCCCAGGCCTCGACCCTGATATCTCCATCGCCATCCGCAATAACTCCGCGATGCCGTGGAAGTATACGGGCAAATGGAAGAAGGCTGCGCGCGTGTACCGCGAGCTCCTGTCGGAGTTGGAGGAGCAGCGCGAGGAGTCCGACATGACGCTGCTGACGGTGCGCGACAACCTCGCCGAGGTCCTCTCTGCTGATCGCTGCTACGACGAGGCCATTGCCCTCTACGAGCGCAACATGGACGCTCTGCTGACCGTTGCGGACCACGGTGACTGGCGCGTCCTGCGGCTGCGCAACGAGATTGCGCGCAACACCTGGATGGGCGGGGATCGGGACGCGGGTGAGGACCTCTGGACGGTTCTGGCCGAGGACTGCCGTAGGTACCTGGGGGATCGAGATCCGATGACCGCCCGTATTCGCACGATCCTACTGACTCTCGCGACGCTGCGCGGAGATGAGGGGCGGGCCATGTCGATCGCCCGCAAGCTCCGAGACGACCACCCCGATGACTGGGAAGAATGCGACTTCAGCGAAGCTGCGGCGCTCCTTGCCGAGTCGGAGCGTGGAGAGAGCGGAGGAGGGGAATGAGGAGAGAAATAAAAGGTGTGACGCGTGGCCACTGTGCGCGACTTCCCGCGCCTGAACTGGCACAAACGCCTACGACAATGGGACGATAAGGAGGTTAACGACTTCACGGAGGTTCACGTGCCCATCCCCACGCCCGAGCAGCAGGCGCAGATTCGCCCGGCCCATACCCCGCAGGGGCAGATCCGTAACTTCTGCATCATCGCCCATATCGATCATGGGAAGTCGACGCTCGCGGACCGTATGCTCCAGCTGACCGGCGTCGTCGAGGCGCGCGAGATGCGCGACCAGTACCTCGATCGCATGGACATCGAGCGCGAACGCGGAATCACGATCAAAAGCCAGGCGGTGCGCATGCCGTGGGCACACGAGGGCACCCCCTACGCGCTCAACATGATTGACACGCCCGGTCACGTGGACTTCACATACGAGGTCTCCCGCTCCCTGGCGGCGTGCGAGGGTGCGGTCCTCCTTATCGACGCTGCGCAGGGCATCGAGGCCCAGACGCTCGCGAACCTGTACCTGGCCCTCGAGAATGACCTTGCGATCATCCCGGTCCTCAACAAGATCGACCTGCCGGGTGCCCAGCCCGAGAAGTATGCGCACGAGGTCGCTCAGCTGATCGGCTGCGACGAGAGCGAGGTCCTGAAGGTCTCCGGCAAGACCGGCGAGGGCGTCGAGGACCTCCTCGATCGCATCGTCGAAGTCGTCCCGGCCCCCGAGGGAGCCCCCGACGCCCCGACGCGCGCGATGATTTTTGACTCCGTGTACGACACGTACCGCGGCGTCGTCACCTACGTGCGTGTCGTCGACGGCGTTCTGTCGACCCGTCAGCGCGTGCGCATGATGTCGACGGGCGCCACCCACGAACTCCTGGAGCTGGGCGTCATCTCGCCCGAGCCGAAGCCTGAAGAGGGCATCGGCGCCGGAGAGGTCGGCTACCTGATCACGGGCGTGAAGGACGTTCGTCAGTCCCGCGTCGGCGACACCGTCACCAGCCAGGTGCGCGGCGCAACCGAGCCCCTCGAGGGCTACCGCGACCCGAACCCGATGGTCTTCTCCGGCATCTACCCAGTCGACGGATCGGACTTCCCGGACCTGCGCGACGCCCTCGAGCGCCTCCAGCTCAACGACGCGGCGCTGACCTTCGAGCCCGAATCCTCCGCAGCCCTCGGCTTCGGCTTTCGCTGCGGCTTCCTCGGACTGCTCCACCTGGAGATCATTCGCGAGCGTCTGGAGCGAGAGTTCAACCTTGACCTCATCGCGACTGCCCCGAACGTCGTCTACCGCGTTGTGACGGAGGATGGCACCGAGGTGCGTGTTGATAACCCGAGCGAGTTCCCCGAAGGAAAGATTTCCGAGGTGCGCGAGCCTGTCGTCAACGCGACGATCCTGACGCCCACCGAGTTCACGGGCACCATCATGGAGCTGTGCCAGGAACGCCGTGGCTCGATGCAGGGCATGGACTACCTGAGCGAGGACCACGTAGAGCTGCACTACCAGCTGCCCCTTGCTGAGATCGTCTTCGACTTCTTCGATCAGCTCAAGTCCCGCACGCGCGGCTACGCCTCGCTGGACTACCAGGAGAGCGGTGAGCAGAGCGCCGACCTCGTCAAGGTCGATATCCTGCTCAACGGTGACCGCGTCGACGCCTTCAGCGCGATCGTTCATCGCGACGGCGCCTACAACTACGGTCAGCGCATGACGAAGCGCCTGAAGGAGCTCATTCCCCGTCAGCAGTTCGAGATTCCGGTCCAGGCCGCTGTCGGTGCGCGCGTCATCGCTCGTGAGACCATTAAGGCCCTGCGTAAGGACATGCTCGCCAAGTGCTACGGCGGCGACATCAGCCGTAAGCGCAAGCTGCTCGAGAAGCAGAAGGAAGGCAAGAAGCGCATGAAGTCCATCGGTCGTGTCGACGTGCCGCAGGAAGCCTTCATCGCGGCTCTGACCTCTGACGTTCCGACGGGCAAGAAGTGAGCGGGGATCAGATGAACGAGGCCGTGGAGGGTCACGCTCCCGTCGGCCAGCGAGCGGATCGCCGTCCGGGCGAGGCCCCCGAGGGTACGGTCTTCATGAGCCGCACGAAGTCTTTCACGAGGCGTACGCGCGAGCTGCCTGCGAACCTCGTGCGCACGTGGGAGGCCCACGCGCATCGCTACGTGGTGGAGCCGCGTCGCGGCGTCGGCTACACGACGGTCGCGGAGGATTTCACGCTCGATCTGGCCGAGCTCTTTGGGCGCAGCGCGCCCGTGACGCTCGAGATTGGCTCGGGCACGGGCGAACAGATCGTCGCCGCGGCGGACGCTCATCCTGAGCGCAACTTCCTGGCCCTTGAGGTCTGGGTTCCGGGTATCGCCAAGCTCGTCTCCAAGGCGGTCGAGGCTGGCGTGGATAATATCCGCGTCATCGAGGCCGACGCTGCCCAGGCGCTGCCGATCATGCTGGAGGACGCGTGCCTGGACGAGGTCTGGACCTTCTTCCCCGACCCGTGGCGTAAGGCTCGGCATCGCAAGCGTCGCCTCGTCTCCGATTCCTTCGCGTGCGAGGTCGCGCGCCTGCTGCGCGACGGGGGAATGTGGCGCCTGGCCACCGACTGGGACGACTACGCCTGGCAGATGCGCGACGTCATCGAAGCGTGCGAGTTCTTCGAGAACCCGCATGCGGGAGAGCGTCCGGACCCGGAGGATCCGCAGCCGCAGCGTGGCGGATTCGCCCCCCGCTTTGAGGGGCGCGTCGTCACGCACTTTGAGACCCGAGGTATCGATGCGGGCCGCCATGCCCACGACATTGTCGGTATTCGCCGTCCGCGTGGCTGAGGCTGGCATGACGTCCGGCGCCGCCTGTTCGCTGGTGGGAGGGTGCTCGTGAGCCCCGCGCAGCCAGACGGTCAGCGCTGGCCAGATGACGGTGCTCTGGACCCCGGCCTCGTCGAGGTGGAGGCCCGGCGTCCGCTCTCCCTGTACGTGCACGTGCCGTTTTGTCGCGTGCGCTGTGGGTATTGTGACTTCAATACCTACACGGTGGGTTTCGGCCCGGGTGCCCAGGTGGGGGACTACGCTCCGTCGGTCTTGGCTGAGGCCTCGCTGGCAGCTCGCGTCATGGCTGAGTCCGGGCTGCCCGTGCGCGAGGCTGAGACCGTCTTTTTTGGCGGAGGTACTCCAACGATGCTCGATACTGCCGAGCTCGCCGAGATCCTGACGGGCCTGCGTGAGCGCATCGGTATCGCGCCCGGCGCAGAGGTGACCCTCGAGGCCAATCCTGACACGGTGACGCGCGAGGGGCTGGTGCAGCTGGCCGACGCGGGTTTTACGCGTGTCTCTTTCGGCATGCAGTCTGCGGTCCCCGCGATCCTCAAAACTCTGGACCGCACCCACACGCCCGAGCGGGTGCCCCTCGTCGTCCAATGGGCGAAGGAAGCGGGCCTGTCGACGTCCGTCGATCTTATCTATGGCACGCCAGGGGAGAGCTTCGCCGACTGGGAGACGTCTCTGCGCGCCGCCCTGTCCTACGAGACCGACCACATCAGCGCGTACGCCCTCGTCGTCGAGAGGGGAACCAAGATGGGCGGGCAGGTCGCCAGGGGAGAACTCCCGACCCCGGATCCGGACGACGAGGCCGCCAAGTACGAGCTTGCCGATGTCCTCCTCAGTGAGGCCGGGTACGCCTGGTACGAGATCTCCAATTTTGCGCGCACGACCGACGCGGACCTGACCTCGGGGTGCCCGTCCACGTTCTACGCGCACGCGTCGGCGCACAACCTTGCCTACTGGCGCGATTGGGATTGGTGGGGCCTGGGCCCCGGGGCGCATTCCCACGTGGGGTGTATGCGCTGGTGGAACGTCAAGAACCCCGCCGCGTACGCCGCACGGCTGCGCGATGGGCGTTCCCCTGCCTACGCGGGGGAGATCTTGGACGAGGATACGCGCGAGCTTGAACGCGTCATGTTGGGCGTGCGCACGTCCGAGGGGATCGAGTTGGCCGGCCTGCCAGGGACTCGGCAGGCGGACGAGGCCGGGGCGGCTCTGGGGGATGGTGCGGTCTCGGGTGGGCGTGTTGCCGCGCTGATCGCGGACGGCCTCATTGATGGTGCCGCCGCCCTCGGGGGACGGGTGATTCTCACGCTGCGTGGCCGGCTGCTCGCCGACTATGTGACCCGCGAATTGATGGGGTATTGAGTCCTTTTTCATGGCACCACTCCGTAATCTGCATGGGGTGGTAAACGATCGTTTTCTTCATTAATTGCCGCAGTTGCGCCTGTATTTATCTAGATACAAGTAAAAGCGTGGATACTTTTATGAGGTATTCATAAGTGATTAGGTGGTGTGAATGTGACAAGCTTGGATTACGTGGCAATACTGTTGACATCATGGTTGAAATATGTTTGCCTAGGTATGTCATGTGAAGCCGTGCTGTCTACTTGTCGTCTCCTTGAGAGGGCTTGTGGAGGGTCAGATACAAGGAAAAGTGTGGTATTGTGACTCTGCGATACGCAGTCATTGCTGACATCGTGGGCTCTCGTACGTTGACCGATCGTGCAGACGCTCAGAGGATCTTTGAAGCAGCCTTGGAACGGGCCAGTGAGGGGCTGGCTCTCCTGCAGGCTCCGTACCCGACGGTGGGTGACGAGTTTCAGGCGGTCGCCTACACGCTCGAGGATGCTCTCCTCCTGACGCTGCGTGCGCAGCTTCTCCTTCCCCCGCAGCTTCAGCTGCGCTTCGGCATCGGTGTCGGTCGGATCGAGGAGTTCGCGTCGGGCGTGCATCGCCAGGCTCCGGCCCGCGGCCGTGGCGCAGAGTCGGCTGCTCTTCAGGATGGATCCGCGTGGTGGGCTGCCCGAGCAGCGATCAATCGTGCGCACGATGTGCAAGATGCCTCGAACCCCTTCATTCGCACGTGGTTCATGGTGCACGCGTCCGTCGAATCCGAGTTCTCCTCGCACTGCCAGACCTGCATCAACGCCATGCTGAGCCTGCGCGATCATTCGATTCTCAAGCTGTCGGCGCGTCATCGTCGCATCACGGCCTCGCTGCTGCTGGGTAAGACGCAGGTGGAGATCGCCCGCGTCGAGAAGCTGTCGCAGCAGGCCATTTCGGACTTTGCTCGGGGCACGGGGGCGGGGCTCATTCAGTCTTCACTCATCATCGCGGAGGCCGCTCGTGCATGAAGTTCTTCTCCTGGGCATCGCCGCCTCGGAGCTGACCGTACTTCTCACCTCTGACCCGCGCCGCTGGTCGCGACGCCTGTCGCTCTTTCTGACGCTGCTCCTCGCAGTGATCTGCTACTCCTGGTTTATTCTGGGTGTGAGCGCCGTTGCGAATGCAATCGGTGCGACTCTCGCGCTCGTGTGGTTCGCTTGGGACCTTGTCGATCCGTCGGCGCGCGGCGTTCTCGCTCGCTGGGCGTTGGCGTCCGTCGGCTTCGTCGCGCTGCTGAGCCTGGATCCGTTGAACTTCCCTCTGCTGTCGCTGCGCTCAGGGCGCCCCATCGACCTGACTATTGCGGTTCTCTTCCTGGTGACGGGTCCTGTGAATCACCTGATCACGGCGATTCTGCAGTGCGCGCGCGGCCGTGCCTCCGCTCCCGTGCCCGGGTGGATCAATGCTCCCGTTCTTCCGGCGATGCCGGTGGTGGATGCGGAAGGCGGCGAAGATGACGCGGAGGAGTCCGCGGAACCCGAAGTCAGCTCAGGTGTGCTACCCGTCTTGGGCGCGCAGGCGGAGGACGAGGAAGTGACGGCTCTGCGTGGGGGGCGCTGGATCGGGCCGCTCGAGCGTCTGCTCATCATCGTTCTGGCCGGAGCTGGCGCAGAGGTTGCGATCGCGGCTGTCGTTGCTGCCAAGGGGGTCATTCGATTCCCCGAGATCTCGCAGGATTCGACGGGCGAGAAGGCCGAAGAGTTCCTGATTGGCTCGGTCTCCTCGTGGATTCTGGCTGCTCTCGTGTCGATGCTCATTCGTGTCGTGAGCCTGCACTGATTCCCGTGCCGCTAGAGTATGCCGGGTGAATAGCTCAGATCCCTACGGCCGCAACATTTTCGCCCATGACCCGCACCGCGACGGGCCGGGAGCGCGGCGTCCGCGTTCGCAGGCCGTCCACGTTGAGATCGGCATGGTCCTCGAAGACGTGGCCTCGGGCTGGGTTGGCGCAGTGACGCGCGTGGAGAAGTCTGGTGGTGTTCACCTCGTTGAACTCGAAGATCGTCAAGGCGTACGTCGGTCCTTCCCCCTTGGCCCCGGCTTCTGGCTGGAGGGGCGCCCCATCGAGGCGCTGCCTCCGCGCCCTGCCCCCGCCCAGGCCTCGCCGGGAACCCAGGTGAGTGCGTCGGGGCGGCGCATCACCAACTCCGGATCTTTCGCTCCCGCGTCGAGCGGACCTAAGGTCGCCAAGCGCTCGCGCATCTGGGTCGAGGGGCGCCACGACGCGGAGCTTGTCCAGCACGTGTGGGGCGAGGACCTGGCCGAGGCCGGGATCGCCGTGCAGCTTCTCGAAGGTGTTGACAACCTTGAGGCGATCTTGGAGGTTTTCGGCCCGACGGACACCGCGCGTGCGGGCATTCTCGTCGACCACATGGTTCCCGGTTCGAAGGAGTCGCGCATTGCCGAGGCAGTGTCCGCGCGTTGGCCGGGCGCGGTCCTCGTGCTCGGCCATCCGTTCGTCGACATCTGGCAGGCTGTCAAGCCCGCCCGTGTTGGCCTTGAGCGCTGGCCCGACATTCCGCGTGGCACCGATATCAAGCATGGAACCCTCGAGGCTCTCGGCTGGCCGCACGCTGACCAACGTGACATCGCCGTGGGGTGGAAGCGGATCCTGTCGACCGTGCGCACCTACCGCGACCTTGAGCCGGCGCTGCTGGGGCGGGTTGAGGAGCTCATCGACTTCGTGACCGTGCCCTGGGCGCAATGACTTGCGTCGCCCAGTGTGAGGTTCGCGCTGGGCGCACACCTGGCGCGGCCCTCATGTCGCCCCCGATTGGCTGCGAGGAGTAGCATTGGCACTCAGGAAGCAGGAGTGCCAGAACGGGAGGAGATGGCATGACACGCAACAGTGCACAAAACCGCAGGCTCGACGTCCTGCGCGCCATCGTCACCCAGTACGTGGCCACCCGCGAACCCGTCGGCTCCAAGGCGATCGCCGCCGGAGGCCTCGGCGTCTCATCCGCGACCATCCGCAACGACATGGCGGTGCTGGAGGAAGCCGGCCTCATCTATCAGCCCCACACCTCTGCGGGGCGTGTGCCGACCGACCGCGGCTACCGCGTGTTCGTTGATCGACTCGCGGAGCTCAAGCCGATGAGCGGGCCGGAACGCCACGCCCTCGAGACCTTCCTGGCTGAGTCCATCGATATCGACGACGTCGTGGAGCGCTCCGTTCGTCTCCTCGCCCAGGTGACGCATCAGGTGGCCCTCGTGCAGTATCCGGGGGCGCGCGTGCGCGTCCTCAAGCACCTCGAGGTCGTCGCTCTGGCTCCCGGTCGCGTCCTCGTCGTCGTCATTACCGCGGACGGCGAGGTCGGGGAGCGCAGCCTCACTCTTCACGCGCCCCTCGACGATGGGCAGCTGCGCGAGGTACGCGAACACCTGCGCCACCACTGCGACGGCGCGACCACTGCGACCGCGCAGGCCTGCGTTGACGAGGCCACGGCCTCGGCCCGGCCTGAGCTGGTCGGAACCGTCGCCGCGATCGGTTCAGCTCTCACGGACGTCCTGAGCGGTCAGAGCGAGTCGAAGATCGTTGTCGCGGGCGCTGCGAACCTGGCCCGTGGAGCCCTCGACTTTCACGACATTGCCCCCGTCCTTGACGCTCTCGAGGAGCAGGTTGTCCTCATGCGTCTCTTCGCCGAGGCCGACCCGGGCGCTGACGTGCACGTGAGTATCGGCGCCGAGAATCCCCACGACGGCCTGGCGGAAGCCGCCGTCGTCACGGGCACGTACCGTGCCGGCGCCGGCGACTCCGTCGGATCCGCGCACCTGGGCATCGTTGGCCCCATGCGCATGGACTACGCACGCACCATGAGCTCTGTGCGAGCAGTCGCCGCCTACCTGTCACGCTATCTCGCCTCCCAGCACGGCGACTAATATCGCCCCACAGACGTTGATGAACATCCCCCACGAGAAGAAAGAACAGCCGTGAGAGACTACTACGAGGTTCTCGGTGTCACCCGTGACGCCAGCCAGGACGAGATTAAGAAGGCCTACCGCAAGCTCGCGCGTAAGCTTCACCCCGACTACGCGGGAGCCGACTCCGAGGAAGCCTTCAAGGAGCTGTCCGTCGCCTACGAGACGCTCTCGGATCCCGAGAAGCGCCAGATGTACGACATCGGTGGTCCTGATGCTCTGCGCGGCGGTGGCGCGGGTGCGGGTGCCGGCTTCGGTGGATTCTCCGACATCTTCGAAGCCATGTTCAGCGGTGGCTTCGGCGCCTCCGCTGCGGGCCCGGCTTCCCGCGTGCGTCGCGGCAAGGACAAGCAGGTGACCGTCGACATCACCCTGGAGGACGCCGCCTTCGGTGCCGCCAAGGAGGTCTCTTTCGACACTCACGTCCTGTGCGACGCCTGCAACGGCTCGATGTGCCAGCCGGGCACCTCGCCCACGCAGTGCACCACCTGTCACGGCTCGGGCTTTATCACCCAGATTCAGAACTCGCTCTTCGGCCGTATGCAGACGCAGGCGCCCTGCCCGTCGTGTCAGGGATACGGCAACACGATTGCCACCCCGTGTGCCGAGTGCTCGGGAGCGGGTCGCGTGCGCACTCGTCGCACCCTTAGCATCAACATCCCGGCCGGTGCCAGCGAGGGGACACAGATTCGTGTCAGCGGCGAGGCCGAGGTTGGCCCCGGCGGTGGCCCGAACGGCGACCTGTACCTGCTGATCCGCGAGAAGAAGCACCCCGTGTTCGATCGCCGAGGCGACGACCTGCACACGTGGATTACGATCCCGATGACCACGGCGGCGCTGGGCACCGAGTTCGAGCTGGACACCCTCGACGGTAAGAAGACCGTGACGATTAATCCGGGCACGCAGCCCAACGACGACATCGTTCTGGAGGGCCTGGGCGTCGGTCACCTGCAGCGCTCGGGGCGTGGTTCGATGCACGTGCACGTGGACGTTCAGATTCCCAAGAAGCTCGACGACAAGTCGCGCGAGCTGCTCGAGGAGCTGGCGAAGGTCCGCGGCGAGGTTCGCGTGGAGCCTCATCGTCAGCAGGCCTCGTTCTTTGATAGGCTCCGCGACACCTTCATGGGGTGATGCACCGTGACGCTGTCCGTTTTCCTCGCTGAGGACCTGACCCCGCCCCTAGCGTCCCTGTCCGTGGGGGACAGCGCGACGCTCGGAGGAGCCGAGGGGCGTCACGCAGCCTCCGTGCGCCGCATCGGCGCGGGGGAGTGGGTCGACGTCGTCGACGGCGCCGGTGCGCGCGCGACGTGCGAGGTAAGTGGGAGCGATAAGGCCTCGCTGTCCCTTGTCGTGCGTGAGCTCATCCGGGAGGAGGCCCCGAGTCCCGAGGTCATCCTCGTCCAGGCGCTCGCCAAGGGTGGGCGCGACGAGGCCGCCGTCGAGATCTGCACGGAGATCGGTATTGACAGGGTGATCCCGTGGGCATCGCAGCGCGCGATCGTCCAGTGGAAGGGCCCGAAGGCCGAGAAGGGACGCGCGAAGTGGGAGGGCGTGGCCCGCGCGGCCGCCAAGCAGTCACGCCGCGCCTTTGTTCCGGTCGTCGAGGACGTTAAGGACAGCCGCGAGCTCGCCTCCTGGGTTGCCTCCCTGATTGGCGAGGCCGGGGTGGCCTTCGTCTGTCACGAGGAGGCGATGGATTCGCTCGGTGCCGCTCTCGCCCGCGTTCAGGAGTCTCGCGCGAACGGGACTCTGCCCGCACGCATTGCGCTCATCGTGGGCCCCGAGGGTGGCATCGGAGCTGAGGAGACGGCGCAGCTGGTGGACGCCGGTGCCCGCGCGATTGGGCTGGGGGACAACGTTCTGCGCTCCTCCACGGCCGGCGCGGTCGCACTCACGCTGATCCGCGCCGCCGCGGGGAAGTACTAGGATTCGTCAGCTCTCAAACCCGGAGATCCGCGCGCTCAGCGTGTGGGTCTCGCCCGCGTTCAGGGCGATCACGTCCGTGCCGGAGTTGAAGGCGTTGGGCGGGCAGCTCATCGGCTCGACGGCCACGCCCATGCGGTCGATGTAGTCGGCCGAGTAGACCTGGAGCCAGCGCGCATCCGAGGACAGTGACACGCCGACGCCAGAAGCCGGGTCGCGCAGTGTCACGGCCCAGGTTCCCTCGGGCAGGCCTGCGAAGGCGTGGTCCAGTTGGGAGGCGCCGATGATGGTAGGGGAGCGGAAGTCCAGCCCGAAGGAGGCCACGTCGTGGGCGGCCACCGGGATCATGGACGCGTCGGCCTCGTAGATGATCGACGCGGGATTCTCGAGCTCCAGCTCGTCTGCTGGTAGCCCGTCGACGGCCAGGTATGGGTGGAAGCCGACGCCGTAGGGGGCGGTGCCCTCGCTGATGTTCGTCGCCGACAGCTCGACGGTGAGACCAGCGTCCGCGTCCAGGCTGTAGCGCGCGTGCGCGAGAAGCGCCCACGGGTAGGAATAGCGCGCTGCAATGAGGGTGCGCAGGAGGACAGAGGACGAGTCGGCCTCGGCGATCTCCCACTCCTGGAAGGCCACGAAACCGTGGAGCGCAGTCCCGAAAGCGGGCTCGTCGACGGGAAGGTCGTAGGAGCCTCCCTTCCATGAGTAGGAGCCGCCTGCGACGCGATTCGGCCACGGCATGAGCACCTTGCCCAGGTATCCCGGGGGGCACTCGTTCACGACGTGGGAGACAATGAGCTCGTGCCCGCGGTAGCGAAGGCCAGCCAGACCGGCGCCGACGGTGACGATCCGCGCCTCGTAGTCCCCGGCCTGTAAAACGATCTCGCGCCCCGATGCACTCCGGTCCAACATTGATGCTCCTTCGCATGCACTGAACATGAATAACACTCATTCTAAACGGAGTTGAGTCGTCTGGGGCTTTGCGAGCGCGTATCCTTATAGAGAATGACTCTCAACTGAAAGGAGTGCCTCGGCCCATGGCACACGAGATCACCGACGAATTCGTCGCATCCCTGCACACATCCTCAGACTCCGCCCGCGCGGTTGCACGCAACGCGGTCTCCCACGCCGGCGTCGAGCCGGTCGCCTTCGACCGCGCCAAGGTGGTCGCTACCCCCACGGTTGTGTCCCACAAGGTGGACGACTGGAAGGTGACGTCGCAGAAGAAGTCCGGCCGCTGCTGGCTCTTCTCCTCCCTGAACCTGCTGCGCTCGACCGCGCGCACCCGCCTGGGGCTCAAGGACTTCGAGTTCTCGCAGAACTACGTGCTGTTCTGGGACAAGTTCGAGCGCGCCAACTTCTTCCTCACCGACATCATCGCGACCGCGAAGACCGAGGAGCTCGACGGCCGCCTCCTGCAGTTCCTGCTCGGCGACGTCCTCTCCGATGGCGGCCAGTGGGACATGGCGGTCTCCCTCTACCTCAAGCACGGCCTCGTCCCCAAGGTCGCGATGCCCGAGACCGAGTCCTCCGGCCACACCGCCCCCATGAACGCCCGCCTGAAGGTCGTCCTGCGCCGCACGGCCCTCGAGCTGCGCTCCCTCGTTGAGGCCGGCGCCTCTGAGGAGGAGATTCTCGAGGTCAAGGAGGCCGCGCTGGCCGACGTGTGGCGTATCCTCGTCATCTGCCTGGGCGAGCCCCCGGCCTCTTTCGAGTGGGAGTGGCGCGACGACAAGGACGAGTTCCACCGCGACGGCGTCCTCACCCCGCGCGAGTTCTACCAGCGCTACGTGGACGTGGATCTCACGCAGTACGTGTGCCTCGTTGATGACCCGCGCACCGAGCACCCCAAGGGGCACACCCTCACGGTCGACCACATGGGCAACGTCGTGGGTGGCCGCCCGATCCTGTACGTGAACACCCCCGTCGAGCAGATCCGCGAGATCACGGCCTCCATCCTGACCTCGGGCCGCGCCGTCTGGTTCGGAGCCGACTGCGGTCAGCAGTCTGACCGCGCCTCCGGTCTGTTCGTCGACGGCCTCTACGACTTCGACAACCTCTTCGGCGTGGACTTCTCCACCTCGAAGGAGCAGCGCGTCAACACGGGCGAGTCCGCGATGAACCACGCGATGCTCTTCACCGGCGTCGACATCGACGAGGAGGGCAATGCCCGCCGCTTCCGCGTGGAGAACTCCTGGGGCGAGGAGCCCGGTGAGAAGGGCTTCTTCACGATGGACGCCGCCTGGTTCGACGCCAACGTGTTTGAGGTGGCCGTGCACGTGAACGACTTGCCTGAGGACCTGCGCGCGGTCATCACCGAGGAACCGCTGCACCTGCCTGCATGGGACCCGATGGGCGCGCTGGCCTGAGACGGCCGGTCTGACCCGGTGAACGGCGGCCGTCGTGTCGGCCCGTTCGCTATGTGACTTCCTTTCGCGCGGGGCGGGTGGAGTGGGACAATTGTTCCGCGACACCCGCCCCGTTATCTGTGGAGGACACATGAGCACCGACGTGACCCGCGACTTCGCCTTTGGACTGCCCAAGGCCGAGCTGCACCTGCACCTGGAAGGCACCCTCGAACCCGACCTGAAGCTGGCCCTCGCCCGCAAGAACGGCGTCGACATCGGCCAGTCCACGGTCGAGGAAGTCCAAGCGACGTACCAGTTCAACGACCTGACGTCCTTCCTGGCCGTCTACTACCCGGCCATGGATGTCCTCCAGGACGAGGATGACTTCCACGACCTGGCCGCCGCCTACTTCGAGCGCGCCCGCGCCAACGGCGTCGTGCGCGCCGAGTGCTTCTTCGACCCGCAGGCCCACACCTCGCGCGGCATCGCCATCGAGACGGTCATCCGCGGCTACTATCGCGCCGTCGTCGAGGCCCGCGAGGCCGGCCTGTCCGCCGACCTCATCCTGTGCTTCCTGCGTGATATGAGCGCCGAGTCCGCACTCGAGACGCTCCAGGCAGCGCTGCCCTACAAGGAGATGTTCATCGGCGTCGGGCTCGACTCCGACGAGCGCGACAACCCGCCCACGAAGTTTGCCGAGGTCTTTGCCCTGGCCCGTGAGGCCGGCCTGCACGTGACGATGCACTGCGACATCGACCAGGTCGGCTCGATCGACAACATCCGCGCGGCGCTCACCGAGCTGGGTGCCGAGCGTCTCGACCACGGCACGAACATCGTCGAGGACCCCGAGCTGGTCGCCTACGCCCGTGACCACGGCATCGGCCTGACCTCGTGCCCCCTGTCCAACTCCTTCGTCACCGAGGAGATGAAGGGCAAGGAGATCGTCGAGCTGACCGCCGCGGGCGTGAAGGTGAGCGTCAACTCCGACGACCCCGCCTACTTCGGCGGATACGTCGGCGACAACTACCTGGCGCTTGCCGAGCGTTTCGACCTCGGCCGCGAGGACCTGGAGCGCATCGCCCGTAACTCCATCGAGATCGCCTGGATCTCAGATGACGAGAAGGCTGAGCTGCTCGCCCGCGTGGACCGCTTCGTGTCCGAGAACTGACCATCGACGAACGAGGCCGGGGCTGAGGGGCGTGAACGCGCGGATCAGCCCCGGCCTCGTCGTCCGTGGGGGAGCGCTATTCTCACGTTGCACGCGGGGTGGACACGAGCTGTCACAATTGGCCACCCCGTGAACGCACCCGGCACGGTGGCTGCGAGACTGTAAAGATAGTAACCATGACGAACCACACGAAGCCGACGTTGTTGATTTCCAACGTCCTGCCGGCACGCCCGGGGGACGAGGCATACAACAACATCTGCATGCGCCTGTGGGATCGTCTCCTTGAGGCCGCGCTGCCGAACTGGAACGTCATCCGCGAGTACGCGCAGGAGGATGGAGCCGAGGGTGCCGCCCTGCGCGCCCAGCACGCGGACGCCATCATCATCATGGGCGGCGAGGACGTCCACCCCAGCCTGTACGGCGCCACCCAGGGCTACGAGGCCGAGGGACGCCACTGGTACCGCGCCGACCGCGGACAGATTGCCCTCGTCGACTATGCCGTGCACACGGGCACCCCGCTCCTGGGGATTTGCCGCGGCATGCAGATCATCAACACGGCGCTGGGCGGCACGCTCGAGCAGCACATTGAGGGCGCCCACGGCACCCACACGAACAACCGGATCCTGTCCGATCACCGCTTCATCCGCCACAGTGTGCGCGTCGGCGAGGGAACGAACCTCGAGCGTGCCCTGGCCCCCGTCCTTACCGACTCTGAGCTGGTTATCTCGTCGGCGCACCACCAGCGCGTGGATCGCCTCGCGCAAGGCCTCCAGGTCAGCGCCTACGCCCCCGACGGCACGATCGAGGCCATCGAGTCAATCGACGCCCCCGTCATCGGCGTGCAGTGGCATCCCGAGGACCCCTCAGCCGACATCTCCCAGCTGCACGCGCTCCTCGGCCACCTGGACGCGCGCCGCGCCCCCCGCCTCGAGAGGGCCTCGACTACCCTGGTCGCATGACCATCTCCCCGGGAACGAACTTCGACGACCCCCGATTCCGCGGCGACGAGCGCACACCCGCACAGCGCATGAGTGACGGTGACTACTACGTCGCGGACGATGAACTCGCGGCGCTCACGAAACGCGCCGTTCGCCTCCTGAGCCTCTACGAGCAGGCGCATCCCACCGACCCTGACATCGCGCGCTACCTGCTCGCCCAGGTCCTTGGCCAGGTGGGGGAGTGCGTCGACATCCGACCGCCCCTGCGCGTCGACTACGGGCACAACATCTCCATCGGCGACGGTTCCTGGGCCAACTACGGGCTGACCGTGCTCGACGTCGCCCCGGTCGTCATCGGCGCCGACGTCCTCATCGGCCCCAACTGCTCGCTCTACACGGCGATCCACCCGACCGAGCCCGGGCCTCGTCGCGCGAAATGGGAGTCCTCAGCACCGATCACCATCGAGGACAACGTGTGGCTGGGAGGCTCCGTCGTCGTGTGCCCGGGCGTCACCATCGGGGAGAACTCGATCATCGGCGCGGGCGCCGTCGTCACCCGCGACATCCCCGCCAACTCCATCGCGGTGGGTAACCCCGCCCGCGTCATCAAAAACCTGGACCCCACCACGCCGCGCGCCATCGAAGCGGTGGGCGTCGGAGTTATCGTACACACGGGAGAGCACGCATGAGCATCCTGCCGATCTGCATTACGGGGGAGCCTGTCCTGCACCGGGTTGCGGCGCCAATCGAGACCTTCGATTCGGAGCTGAGCGACCTCGTCGCCGACATGATCGAGACGATGCACGCCGCGCCCGGTGTCGGTCTCGCTGCACCCCAGGTGGGCGTTGGCTCCCAGGTCTTCGTGTGGAGGTACGGTGGCGCAGGCTCCTTCGACACCCAGTACCGCGACGTTCTCCAGCTCGACGAGGGCCCCGCGCGCGGCTTCAACACGGTGCTGCACGGCGTCGTCGTCAACCCCACGCTCGACCTCGTGTGGGATACCGAAGGGGCGGGAGCCATTCTGCCCGAGGAACCCGACATCGCGCTCGAATCCGAGGGCTGCCTGTCCGTGCCCGGCTACGGATACCCCCTACGACGCGCGCTCGGTGCGGTCCTGCGCGGCTACGACGTGGACGGCAACGCCATCGAGGTCAGAGCGCGCGGTTGGCTCGCGCGCATCTTCCAGCACGAATACGACCACCTGCAGGGCACTCTCTACGTTGACCGTCTCGCGCAGCCCTACGCCGACGAGGTCCAGCGGGTCATCGCCGAACGCGGATGGGGCGCCAGCGGACACACGTGGACCCCGGGGGAGCGGGCCTAAGCCGCTTCCTCCCGGGGTCCCGGTACGTTCGCGTCAGTGGACCAGGAAGCCCAGCGAACGGAAGTAGTTGCGGACCTCCTCGGTGGCCTCGGGCGTGGGGGCCTTGGTGTCCTCCAGCTGGTACTCCAGACCGAGGGAGTGCCATTTATCTTTGCCCAGCTGATGGAAGGGCAGGACCTCAATGCGATCGATGACGTCCTTCCAGCGCGAGACAATCTCGCCGACCTGGCGTACGTTCTCGGGGTCGTCGGTCAGACCCGGAACCAGCACGAAGCGGATCCAAATGCGGGTGGCGCCACCGCGAGCCGCGATGCGGTCGCCGAACTCGATCGTGGGCGCCAGGGAACGCCCCGTCGCCTTCTTGTAGGTCTCCTCGTTGCCGCTCTTGACATCCAGGAGCACCAGGTCGATCGCGTCGAGCATCTCGTCGTCGCAGTTCGCGCCCAGGAACCCTGAAGTGTCGATGCAGGTGTGCACGCCCATCTCCTTGGCGCCCATGAGAATGCGCTTGGCGAACTGAGGCTGCATGAGAACCTCGCCGCCGGACAGGGTGATGCCGCCCTGTGTTGTGCGGAAAATACGGCGGTAACGCGCGATGCGGGAGAGCAGCTCCGTGTCGGACACGGGAGCGCCGTCCTTCATGAGGAAGGTGTCGGGGTTGTGGCAGTACAGGCAGCGCAGCGGACAGCCGTTAAGGAACACCGTCATGCGAGTGCCGGGGCCGTCAACGGCGGTGACGAGCTCCCACGAGTGAATGGAACCCAGCGTGCCCTCACGCATGCGACGCAGGCGCTCGGAGCGCTCCAGGTCCGTGATCTCCTCCAGACCTTCGACGCCAGCGCCGACGGTACGGGATTGGGGAGCTTGGAAGTCCTGCTCACGGAACGTGGGGAGAGCGAGGGGCTGCGACATGATTCCTTCTTCGCGGTTGGGTGGGTGCGGTGGCCGTGATGGGAACGAGGCCGGGTGGCGTCAGCGGTGCGCGCCGACGTGGGCAGACATAGTAGTGGGGCGCCGAGCGTTGCCCGACGCCCCACTCCAATCAGCTATCAGGCCGAGTGGTGGAAGGTGCGGGACAGAACGTCCAGCTGCTGCTCACGGGTGAGCTTGACGAAGTTAACGGCGTAGCCGGAAACGCGAACGGTCAGGTTCGGGTACTTCTCGGGGTGCTCCATGGCGTCCTTCAGCGTGGACTCCTCGAGAACGTTGATATTCGCGTGGTACAGGCCTTCCTTGTCGCCGCGCTCTTCGCGGGCGGCCTTCATGTCGGCGAGGCGCTCTTCGTAGGTCTTGGTTGCCATAACATTTCTCCTTTTGTGAGATTCCGGCGGTGCCGGCTTGGGTGGGTCGCGGTGCGGCTCACCCACGAGTGGTGGGTGGCGGGGATCAACACGGGTGGCGCATCGATCCCCGCCGATGGTGGATCAGTAGCCCTTGGTGCCGTCGTAGGCGCAGGAATCGTCCGGAACGAAGCCGGCGTCGAGGATGCCGACCAGGTTCTGGATCTGCTCTTCCTTGGAGCGGCCCAGGCCCTGCGGGGTGATCGTGTTCGTCAGCGAGATGCCGTCAAGCGCGTCGTTGTAGTCCAGCTTGCCGACCGACAGCATGGAAGCGACCATGCCGTGCGTGTCGATGCCGTTCTCCGGGTTCGCGCCGGGGGCGAAGGGGGTGCCCTTCTGGTGGCCCGACGGGAAGGAGCCGGTGGCCTTGCCGTAGACGACGTTCGAGGTGATCGTCAGGACCGACTGGGTCGGGATCGCGTCGCGGTACATGGGGATGGCGCGGATCTTGTCCATGACGGTGTGGACGACGGTCGCGGCGATGTCGTCGGCGCGGTCATCGTCGTTGCCGTAGGTCGGGAAGTCGCCCTCGGTGCGGTAGTCGACGACCAGGCCGGTCTCGTCGCGGATCGGGTAGACCTTCGCGTACTTGATGGCGGCCAGCGAGTCGGCAACGATGGACAGACCGGCGATGCCGCAGCCCATGGTGCGAATGATCTCGGAGTCGTGCAGCGCCATCTCGATGGACTCGTAGGCGTAGCGGTCGTGGCAGTAGTGGATGATGTTGAGGGCCTCGACGTAGGTGCCAACGACCCAGTCCAGCATCTCCTCGTAGCGCTTCCACACGTCATCGAAGTCGAGCGGGCCGTCACCCTGGACGGGCTCGTAGCCTTCCATGACCTGCTTGCCGCTCATCTCGTCGCGGCCACCGTTGATGGCGTAGAGCAGGGCCTTGGCGGCGTTCACACGCGCGCCGAAGAACTGCATCTGCTTGCCGACCTTCATGGGGGAGACGCAGCATGCGATGGCGGCGTCGTCGCCCCAGTGGGCGCGGATCTGCGGATCGGACTCGTACTGGATCGACGAGGTGTCGATCGAGATGAGGGCGCAGAACTCCTTGTAGCCGCGGGGCAGGTTCTCGTCCCAGAAGATGGTGATGTTCGGCTCGGGGGCCGGGCCGAGGTTGACCAGCGTCTGGAGCAGACGGAACGAGGTCTTGGTGACCAGCGTACGGCCGTCGTCGCCGAAGCCGGCGTCCGACCAGGTGGCCCAGTAGGGGTCGCCCGAGAAGATCTGGTCGTAGGCGATGGTGCGCAGGAAGCGGGTGATACGCAGCTTGATGACGAGGGCGTCGATGATCTCCTGGGCGCCGGACTCATCCAGCGTGCCGTTCTTCAGATCGCGCTCGAAGTAGACATCGAAGAAGCCGGACAGGCGGCCGATCGACATGGCGGCGCCGTCCTGGGACTTCACGGAGGCCAGGTAGCCGAAGTAGGTCCACTGCACGGCCTCGTGCGCGTTGGTGGCCGGGCCGGAGATGTCGTAGCCGTAGGACTGTGCCAGGTTCTTCAGCTTCTTGAGGGCCTTGATCTGCTCGGAGTGCTCCTCGCGGTAGCGCGCCCAGTGCTCGGAGAAGGGCTCGTTCGCGTAACGATCCTTGTCCTTTTCCTTCTCGGCGATGAGGTGGTCAACGCCGTAGAGGGCAACGCGGCGGTAGTCGCCGATGATGCGACCGCGGCCGTAGGCGTCCGGCAGACCGGTGATGATGTGGGAGGAACGAGCGGCACGAATACGCGGCGTGTAGATATCGAAGACCGCATCGTTGTGGGTCTTGCGGTACTTGGTGAAGATCTTCTTCACCTCGGGGTTGTACTCCATGCCGGCCTCGTGAATGGCCGTCTCGACCATGCGCCAGCCGCCGTTCGGCATCATCGCACGCTTCAGGGGGGCATCGGTCTGCAGGCCGACGATCACGTTGTCGTCCTCGCAGATGTAGCCGGGCTTGAAAGCATCGATGTCGGCGGGGGTGTCCGTGTCGATGTCGAGGATGCGCACCTTGCGCTCTTCGGAGAGGTACTTCTCTTCGAGAGTGTTCCACACGCGCAGGGTCTTCTCGGTCGGCCCTGCCAGGAACGAGGCGTCGCCCTCGTACGGGGTGTAGTTCAGCTGGATGAAATCACGAACGTCGATTTCATCGCACCAGTTACCCTTTGCGAAACCTTCCCAGGCCTTCTGGTCTGCTGTCGTCATTCTTCCTCTTCTCGGATGTCCGTATCCCGTTGTGGGGACGGTATGTTCGGAGCGAAGCTCCATGTGCGTCGGATTCCAACGCTTGGGCCCATTGTCCTACGGTTTGGGGGGTCTCGACAACCCATATCGACCGACAGTCTATGTTCTGTGTCTCAGGATATGGGCCCAAAGTTTTTGTCGGTCAAATTGTGGGACCAAGGTCCTTAAGAGAGGGGAGGGGCTTTGACCGCCTACACTGGTATCAGTGCCCGTCCCACAAAGGAGATAAAGTCCTATGTCTGCACCCCGTCCTGTCCTCGGAGTTGGCGTTCTTGGAGCCGGAACTGTCGGTAGCCAGGTCGTTCGCATTCTTCAGTCAAGTCGCGAGGATTTCGCCGCTCGCTCGGGCGCGGAGATGGAGGTGCGCCGCGTCCTCGTCCGCAATGTGGATGCCCCGCGTGACGCTCCGATCGACCGCGAGCTGCTGACGACCGACCCGGCTGAGGCGATCGACAACATGGATCTCGTTGTCGAGCTGATCGGCGGCATCGAACCTGCGCGTACCCTCGTGCTGCGCGCCCTCAACCAGGGCATCTCGGTCGTCACCGGCAACAAGGCGCTCCTGGCCGCGCACGGTCCCGAGCTGTACGAGGCCGCCGCGTCCAACGGTGCCGACCTCTACTACGAGGCGGCCGTCGCGGGTGCCGTCCCCGTCGTGTACGGCCTGCGCGAGTCCCTCGCCGGCGACCGCATTACGACCGTCATGGGCATCGTCAACGGCACGACGAACTTCATCCTGGACGCGATGAGCACCAAGGGGCTGAGCTACGAGGATGCTCTCAAGCAGGCGCAGGACCTTGGTTTTGCCGAGGCCGACCCCACCGCGGACGTCGAGGGTTTCGACGCCGCCGCCAAGTGCTCCATCCTGGCCTCCCTGGCTTTCCACACGCGCGTCGGCATTGACGACGTCGCCGTCGAGGGTATCTCCAGCATCACCAAGGAAGACATGGAGGAGGCCGCTCGCGTCGGCCACACCATCAAGCTCCTGGCTATTGCCGAGCGTCGCATCGGCGAGGATGGTCGCGAGGGCGTCGCCATGCGCGTCCACCCCGCCCAGGTCCCCTCCGATCATCCTCTCGCTTCCGTCGATGGCGCTTTCAACGCGATCCTCGTTGAGGGCGAGGCCGCGGGTCGTCTCATGTTCTACGGCCAGGGTGCGGGCGGCGCTCCCACGGCCTCGGCTGTTCTGTCGGACCTCGTCGCTGCGGCGCACCACCGTGCCTTCGGCGGGCATGCCCCGCGTGAGTCGGTCTACGCCCACCTGCCGATCCTCGATCCCGGCTCGACGTACACGCGCTACCAGATCCGCCTCCAGGTCGAGGACCGCCTCGGCGTCCTGTCCGACGTTGCCGGAATCTTCGCCCGCCACGGCGTCTCGATCCAGTCCGTGCACCAGCGCAACGACGAGGTGCCCGGCGCCTGCGTCATCGTCGTGACCAGCCACCGCGCCCGCGAGGCCGACCTGCGCGCCGTCGCCCGTGCGTTGTCCGTCTCCGACGCCGTGCGTGAAGTGACCTCCACGATCCGCGTTGAGGGTGAGTGACGTGCGCCTGCGTGATGACTTCGTCGCGGTGAAGGTTCCCGCGACCAGCGCGAACCTCGGCCCCGGATTCGACTCCATGGGTCTGGCTCTCGACCTGTGGGACGAGGTGTCGGTCCACGCGACGACGGGGGAGACCTCGGTCGTCGTTGAGGGCGAGGGAGCCGGAAACGTTGAGCAGGGCGAGGACAACCTCGTCGTGCGCGCCCTGCGCCTCGCGCTCGACCGCGTCGGCGCGCCCCAGGTTGGCGTGCGTATGCACTGCACGAATCGCATCCCCCATTCCCGAGGCCTGGGTTCCTCTGCGAGCGCGATCGTCGCCGGCGTGACGCTGGCGCGTGCCCTCATCGGTGACGCCGACGTGCTCGACCGCCGGGAGATCCTCGAGATTGGCTCGCAGATGGAGGGGCACCCTGACAACGTGGCTCCCGCCGTCTTCGGCGGCGCGACCGTGTCGTGGATGAATGACGAGACGTCCGAGGTTGGCAGCGTTCGCTTGACTCCACCCGAGGGCATTAGCCCGGTCGCCTTCATCCCCGACTTCGAGCTGCGTACCGCCGCCGCGCGTGCCGCGCTGCCCGCGACCGTGCCCCACGGCGACGCGAGCTTCAACGTTGCTCGCGGCGCTTTGCTGGCCGCCGTGCTCTCGGGCAACGCACAGGCGGGCGGAGGAGCGGACCTGCACGCACTCCTCATGGAGGCCACGCGCGATCGCCTGCATCAGGAGCAGCGTCGGGCCGCGATGGAACCCTCCCTCGCCCTCGTCGATTGGCTGCGCGGCGCTGGCTTTGCCGCCGTCGTCTCCGGCGCGGGCCCGACGGTCCTCTCCCTGGAGTCCGTCGGCGCCGACATCCGCCGGGATGCGGCGGCTGCCGGGTGGCGAGTCGTCCCGATGGGGGTGGCCCCCCAGGGTGTGCAGATCACCCGCGGAAGCCTCTCGAAGGTGGAATTCTGAGCGTTTACGCGCTGTGAGTTTCTGCGCAAGCACCGCCAGCCGTGCTGTCTGATCGACAGCGGGCTGGCGGTCTTGCTATATTTTTCTTCAGGTCGAGACGAATGTTCGACTTCGGCCTTCGCGATGTGCCTCTTTTGCGCATCTTCCTGATCAAGCTTTTTCATGTGCTTGAGCAATCACCTCGCCCGCTGTGGGCGCATTCCAGTAAGGATCACTTCGTGAGCAACGAAACCTCCGCCGAGACGACCGCGTCGCTGTCGGCGATGAAGCTGCCTGAGCTGAAGGCTCTGGCCGCCTCCCGCGGCCTCAAGGGCATCTCCCAGCTTCGTAAGTCCCAGCTGATCGAGCTGCTGAGCAACGGCGCCGGCGCCTCGACCCCGCAGGAAAAGGCTCCCCGCAAGGAAGCCGCTGCCTCGTCCGAGAAGAAGGCTGACAAGGCTGAGAAGCCGGCCGCCGACAAGTCGGTTGAGCAGGCTTCTGCCTCCGACGCGCCGGCCGAGGCTCCGCGACGCTCTCGCCGCCGCCGCGCGGTGAGCCAAGGTGCCGTCGAGCCCGCGCACGTCACCCTCGACCTGCCCCTGCCGGCCGCCGAGCGCACCGAGCCCACTCCGGAGCCCGACACGACCGTCGTCGAGACCGTCCTGAACATCGAGCTGCCCGACGGCGATGACACCGAGGCGCGTCGCCCCCGCCGTGAGCGCGGCCGCCGTGGTCGTCGCGACCGCGAGAACCGTGAGAACCGTGGCGAGGGCCGTGAGAATCGCGAGAACCGCGGTGAGGGGCGTGAGAACCGTGAAGCCCGCCCCGCGCGCGGCGGCGAGGACAACCTCGCGCCGATCGCCGGCATCCTCGACATCCAGGAAAACCACGCATTCGTGCGTACCTCCGGCTACCTGCCCGGCCCGAACGACGTCTACGTGACGCTCGGCAACGTGCGCCGCTGGGGCCTGCGCGCCGGCGACGCGGTCGCCGGTGCCGTGCGCCTGCCCCGCGAGGGCGAGCGTCAGCGCCAGAAGTACAACGCCCTCGTGCGCGTTGACTCCGTCAACGGCATGACCATCGAGCAGGCACAGGCGCGCCGCGAGTTCGGCAAGCTGACCCCGGTCTACCCCTCCGAGCAACTGCGCATGGAGACCTCTCCCAAGGCCTACACGCCGCGCGTCATCGACCTGGTCGCCCCCGTCGGCAAGGGCCAGCGTGGCCTCATCGTCTCCCCGCCCAAGGCCGGTAAGACGATGGTTATCCAGCAGATGGCCAAGGCCATTGAGCTGAACAACCCCGAGGTGCACCTCATGGTCGTCCTGGTGGACGAGCGCCCCGAAGAGGTCACCGACATGCGCTCGATCGTCAAGGGTGAGGTCATCGCCTCCACCTTCGACCGTCCCGCATCGGACCACACGACCGTCGCCGAGCTCGCGATCGAGCGCGCCAAGCGCCTCGTCGAGCTGGGCCAGGATGTCGTCGTCCTCCTCGACTCGCTCACGCGTCTGTCGCGCGCCTACAACCTGGCTGCGCCCGCCTCGGGCCGTATCCTCTCCGGTGGCGTCGACGCGTCCGCGCTGTACCCGCCCAAGAAGTTCTTCGGCGCCGCCCGCAACATCTCCGAGGGTGGCTCGCTGACGATCATCGCGTCCGCGCTGGTGGAGACGGGTTCGAAGATGGACGAGGTCATCTTCGAGGAGTTCAAGGGCACCGGCAACATGGAGCTGCGTCTGTCGCGTCAGCTCGCCGAGCGCCGCATCTTCCCCGCAATCGATCTCAACGCGTCGGGCACCCGTCGCGAGGAGCTGCTCTTCAAGCCCGAGGAGCTGCGCATCATGTGGAGGCTCCGCCGCGTCCTGGGTACCCTCGACCAGCAGCAGGGCCTCGAGCTGGTCCTCGACAAGCTCAAGGAAACCCAGTCCAACGCTGAGTTCCTCATGCTCATCCAGAAGACGACGCCCTCCGAGTGATCGGCGGGTGAGAGCGGGGCGAGTGGCGAGAGCCGCTCGCCCCGCTTCTTGTCGGTACGCGCCTCGTACCGGACAACTGATGATGGACTGTGTCAGACTTGGGGCATGGTGAACATGGCGCCGAGTTCGATCAATGCGCAGGCGACACGGGAGTTATCGGGTCGGTCCTGCAGTGCGGTGCGTGGATTTCTGCGCCTCGTTCTTGGTCTCTTTCTCTTGCTGGTGGCTCCCCTTCAGTTGTCCAGCGCCATCTATGACCAGGCCCATCACGGGATGGGGGAGGCTGTGGGCTGGCCGAATTGGACCAGCTGGGTCATGGCTCTGTGCGGAATCGGAGTGCTGTGGCGCGGCGCCGGTCTGCGGCGCTCGGGGCGTCAGAAGATGGCGGAGATCGCCGAGAAGTGGGCGGCCTTGGAGAGCCAGCAGGCAGAGGTTGAGCGCGTGTTTTCCACGCTCGTCGGCGTAGGTCACTACGCGATCGGACTGACGGCGCGCCACGAGTGTGCCCGAGCCGAACGCGTCAAGGTTGGCGCTCGGATCGCTGAGCACAGGCCTCCGGGGTTCTTTGCGTCGCTCAGCGAGGCATCGGCGGGCGCGGGGGATGAGATCCTTGCGCGGATGGAACGCCTGGCAGACGCGGATGCCGCGATCATGGCTGCGCGCGACTTCTTCGCCTTCGCGCCCGGCTGGCGTGACGTGTGGAAGACGGAGGTCGGCCCGATTATCGAAGATCTGGACATACTCGACGACGTCGCAGACACCCTCGAAAGTGTCAACACGGACCAGCGAATCCTGATGGACATTGAGGCTTTCAGGGAGCGCGTGGGGGATGACAAGGACTCGGTGAACGAACTTGGGACACGCCTTGAGGGCGGGCAGATCGCCCCGGCTCAGGCCCTCGAAGAACTTGACCGGATCACCAACGAGGCGCGAGCACGCACCGCGGAGCTCATCGAGGCAACCCTCGCAACCGATGCCTCGGCGCAGGGACGGCACCGCTACGCGCGATGGAAGAGCGCGGGCATCAGGCTCACCGCGGCGAACGCGGAGTACGACGCGGCCTATTGGAGCCAGGACGCGGACACTGACATCGAGTACAATCCGGCGGCCACGATTCGACTGACCGCAAACTCCGCGGGCGTCGACCTGGAAGGACTGCCGGCGCCACCTACCGGTGTCCTGACGGCCACCGGCTCGTCCGTCTATCTGCTGCCGATGTATCTCGATCAATATCTGAGCGACGACGTGGACGAGGCAGGCGGCGGCTCCGTGTCGACCTGAGGGATCAGGTGACATCTCATTCTCGTCTCCGCGGACGTCGGAGTGCTCAGCCGGCGCGCGCATGAGGACTGACCGTGACACAGTGGATGCATGACTTCTGCGGGCACCGAATCGGCTAACGAGGGACGCGGCCACATGACGGCACGAGACGTGAAGCGCTCCGCCCTGGGGATGGGACGGATCCTGCTGGGCGTCATCATGGCACTCGTTGGTCCCATGTGGCTGGTATCCGCGCTCGTTGACTACACCCGGCCCACGGTGCCGACAAACAACCTTGTCGCCCCTTCCGTCGAGGTACACGACGAGACGGGAAGCTTCGAGCCGATCGATGGTCGTCCGCTGACAGACGCGCTCGGTGACGTCAAGTTCACCCGCCCCATCCACCTCGTCATCTTGTCGACGGATGACCTTGTGGACGACAACCTTGACGAGGCCACGCTAAAGTACGCGCGGGCGCGGCACCAGGAGTGGATCTCACCCAATGGGTACAAGTGGGCCGACGGCTACCTGATCCTGTCGCTGTCGCCCACCCACCGCAAGGTGGGGACGTACTTCGGCGAGGACATTGCCCCGTTGCTGTTCGTTCAAGAGGAGATCCAGGACGCCGCGAAGGATGACTTCCGTGCTGGCCGCTGGAGCCAGGGGATGGTCGCGGCCGCCACGAAGGCGGCCGCATACATTCCGAACGAGGCAGGCTACAGCATTAAGAACAGAGTCGTCTGGCCCCACTGGACGGGATGGCTGGTCTCGCTTATGGGCATCGGCGTCCTCCTGCGCGGGCATAGCCTGCGCCGGACGGTGCGAGAAAGTTCCGAACGTATTGCCGAGGCGTGGGAAGAGACGGAGGAGCGTCGCTCGGAGGTGGAACGTGCTTTCCACTCTATCGTCGATGCGGGGCACTACAGCAAGGGGCTGACCGCGCGCTACGGGTGCGCTCACCAGGAGCGCAAGAAGGTGCGCGAGCGCGTCGCCGTTTTGAAGTCCCCGGGGTTCTTCGGATCTCTCAGCGCCGGTGCGGCGAGCGAGCGAGAGGAACTGCTCGAAGATATCGAGCTGCTGTCGGCCGCCGATGACGCGATCTTTGCCGCGCGCGACTTTTTTGCGCTGGCACCACGGTGGCGTGACCTGTGGGATAACGAGGTGGGACCGGTCTTCGAAGACCTGTCGGCGGCTGATTCCATCTCGGTCAAGGTGCGCAACCGCGTCAAGAAACATCAAGTGAAGAACGCGGTGGAGGCCTTTAACCGCTGGACGAACGAGCAGCGGGACATCATCGTCGGACTCGGAGTCAGCCTGGAGTACGCGGACATCACTCCGGTTCAGGCTCTCAATGAGCTGGATCGAATCGCGGACGAGTCCCGGGCGCGCCTCACCACACTCATCGGACAGGCACTCGTCGCCGACACCTCCTCGTCGGGCCGTCAGCGCTACGAGCACTGGGAGAGCAACAGCGGCGGTACCGTCGGTGCCAGCGATGTGCTCTACAAGGGCACGTACTTGAGTAGTGGGGATCTCCATGAGTACAACCCCGCCTCGACGATCCGCTTGACCGCGAACTCTGCGGGTGTTCGCCTGACGGGCAAGGCGGCGGAGAAGTCCGGTCGTTTCCAAGCGAACAACGTGTCCGTCTGGGCGTACCCGACGTATCTCGACCGCTACGTGGACTACGACCCGTCCAGCTCCTCGACCAGTTCAGCGGACTACGGTTCGTCCTCGGACGGTTTTTCGGGCTCTGGGTCCTCCTCGTCCTTCTGACCCTCGTCCGGATACCGGGCGACCGAGGGCTATTCGTCCCAGGGTGGAGGCATGACGTCTCAGGCAACGGAAACGATGAGTCATGCACCCCAGCATCCTCGTTCGATTATGCGCAGTGTGCGTGGCTGTGCGCGCCTCGAGGCCGCTCGGGCCGAGCGCGAGAACCTGCGTGCTCGTATTGCCGCTGCGGCTTCGATTCCGTTCGTCGCGTCGCTGAGCGGCGCAACGGCTCGGGAAGCGGAGATGATCGTCGAGGATTTCCACGTCCTGATGGATGCGCACGTCGCAATGATGGCCGCGTGCGATCTCTTCGCACTGACTCCCACCTGGCGCACGGTATGGGAGAACGAGCTGGGTCCGGTGTACGAGGATCTAACCGTCATCGAGACGATCACGGAAACTGTCCAGAGCCGAAGCATGGCCCCGATGGTCCTGAGCATGGCTGCCTCCCTCGTGCTGTGGCTCGATGAACAGCGCCTGGCCCTCAACGACCTGGGAACGAGCCTTGAGCGTGCGCAGATTGATTCCGCCGAGGCACTCACGCAGCTCGATCGGATCGCTGACGAGGCCAGAGTGCACCTCGTGCACCTCGTCGAGGCAGTTCTCGGCGCTGACACCTCCATGATTGGGCAGAGGCGCTACAAGCGCTGGAGGAAGGGTGCGGGGGAGAAGCTACGCACTAACGAGACCCGCTACCTCGGCGCATACCGGATCGCCGACGTGACGTACACCTACAACACCGCCCAGGCGATCCGCCTGACCGCAAACAGCGCGGGTATCGACCTCAAGGGTAGCGCGGCCCACTCCACCGCGCGCTTCACGGCGTTTGGGGCGGAGCTCTACGTGCCTCCCGCGTACCTCCATCGCTACCTCGTGTGGGACGGAACCTCGCGGTACGGCTCCTCGCGGGCGAACTACCTGACGTCGGCCGCGAACGTCGGCCCGCGCGGGCGCACACGCTGAGTGCCGCGCTCCGCGCCCCCCTCTAGCTCCGTGGACGCGCTGGCGCGAGCCTCGCGTCCGCCCATAGCCGATGTCACGCCCGTGGGGGCCTTCCCTCGTTGAAGGGGGCGGGGGCGTGTGCGATAATGTCGTGTCGGCTTACCGGTTCACCGGCATGCCCCAGGCGCTCTTGGCGCGCTGGAAGGTGAGTCCCCGCCAGATGCGGGGGACGCTGCATGTCCGGACCCGGGGCACCAAACGATCCAGGAGAAACTCCATGAAGCAGGGTATTCACCCCGAATACGTGGACACCGTCGTGACCTGCACGTGCGGCAACTCGTTCCACACCCGTTCCACCATCACCTCCGGTGAGATGCGCGTGGACGTGTGCTCGGCCTGCCACCCGTTCTACACGGGCAAGCAGAAGATCCTCGACACCGGCGGCCGCGTCGCCAAGTTCGAGGCTCGCTACGGCAAGCGCGTGCGCCCCTCCAAGTGAGGGTGAGCGGCTAGCTCAACGGCGGTGTCGTTGGCCATACGGCCGACGGCGCCGCCGCTTTGTCAACTGTATGGAACGAAGGAAGTGGTGAATCGTGGCCGCGACGGATGAACTCGGTGCCCTGGGCCCCCTGCTGCAGGAATACGAGCAGGTCGAGGCGCAGATGGCGGATCCCCAGACGCTGGCGGACCCGCAGCTGATGCGCCGAGTCGGCCGACGCTACGCCGAGCTTGGCCGCGTGAAGGCCGCCGCCGATAGGCTCGCCTCCGCCTCGGGAGACCTCGAGGCCGCCCGAGAGCTGGCCGCCGAAGATCGCTCCTTCGCCGATGAGATTCCTGCCCTCGAGGAAGAGGAAGTGGCCGCCCACGAGGCGCTCGTGAAGATTCTGGCTCCCCGCGACCCCGAGGATGCGATGGATGTCATCCTTGAGATCAAGGCGGGAGAGGGCGGCGAAGAATCCGCGCTGTTCGCGTCCGACCTGGCCCGCATGTACGCCCGTTACGCGGAGGCGCACGGCTGGAGCGTCACCGAGATGAGCGCGACCCACACGGAGCTCGGCGGTTTCAAGGACATCACGCTCGCGATCCGCGCGAAGGGCACGCCCGCTCCCGACGAGGGCGTGTGGGCGCACCTGAAGTACGAGGGTGGCGTGCACCGCGTGCAGCGCGTGCCCGTCACCGAGTCGCAGGGCCGTATTCACACGAGCGCCGCCGGTGTCTTCGTCATGCCGGAGATCGAGGACGACGAGGAGATCGTCATCGACCCGAACGATCTGCGTATCGACGTCTACCGGTCCAGCGGTCCCGGTGGCCAGTCGGTCAATACGACCGACTCCGCCGTGCGCATCACGCACATTCCCTCGGGCATCGTCGTGTCGATGCAGAATGAGAAGTCGCAGCTGCAGAACAAGGAGGCCGCGCTGCGAGTGCTGGCCTCGCGCCTGGCCGCCGAGGCGAGGGCAAGGAAGGAAGCCGAGGCCTCGGCCCAGCGTTTGTCCCAGGTGCGCACCGTGGATCGCTCGGAGCGCATCCGCACCTATAACTTCCCGGAGAACCGCATCGCGGATCACCGCACGGGCTTCAAGGCTCACAACCTGGACGCGGTCCTGTCCGGCGCGCTCGATGCAGTGATCGCTTCGCTGCAGGAAGCTGATGAGGCTGAGCGCCTGGCTGCCGCCGCTCAGTCATGATTGGAGGAGACATGGGGACGTGGTCCATCACGGACGCGCGTGCGTGGGCACGTGAACGCCTGACGGAGGCTGGGATCGACTCCGTTGATGCGGACGTACGTGAGCTGCTCGAGTGGGCGTGTGACGCCTCGTCCCAGTGGGACCTGCCGGCGGAGCTGAACGAGGACCAGGCCGAGAAACTGCTTTCGGCGGTGGGGGAGAGGGCCCTGCGCATTCCTCTTCAGCACGTCACGGGTCGCATGTTCTTCCGTGGTTTGACCCTGGCCGCCCGCCCCGGTGTGTTCGTCGTGCGCCCGGAGACCGAGGTTCTTGCCGGCCTTGCGATTGACGAGGCGATGGCGGTCGTTGCGCGCCACGGTGAGGCTCGCGTCGTCGACCTGTGCGCCGGCTCCGGCGCGATCGGCCTGGCGGTGGCTACCGAGACCACCTGCACGGAGGTGTGGGCCGTCGAGAAGGAAGCCGAGCCCTTCGCCCTGGCCTGCCAGAACCGCGATGCTGTGGGCGTTCCCTGCCTGCACTTGGAGCGAGGCGACGCGACGGATCCGGCAACGCTCGCGCACCTGGACGGCATGGTCGACCTCGTCGTGACGAATCCGCCCTACGTGCCCGCCGACGAGATGCCCACGCAGCCCGAGGCCAGCGCTGATCCGCACGTCGCCCTGTACGGGGGTAGCCCGGATGGGACCGAGATCCCCGCGCGCGTCGCGCGTCGCGCGCTCACCCTCCTGCGTCCCGGTGGTGTCCTGCTGATGGAGCACTCGCCCTCGCAGGAAGAAGCCATGGTCGCGATTGCCGCGCAGCTCGGAATGACGGACATCGCAACCCTGCCCGACCTGACTGGCAGGCGTCGTTTCCTGAGCGCCCGCGCGCCCGAATCGACGAAGCCCACTGCATCCGTGACACAATGAACACGATGAGTACAGAGATGATCCTGAGCGCCGTTCCTTCGCTGAGCGAGGCCGACCTGGCGCGCGCCCAGCGGGAGCTGCGCGACGGCCATCTCCTCGTCGTACCCACGGACACCGTCTATGGCATCGGCGCGGACGCGGCCAACCCCGAGGCCGTCGCCGCCGTCCTGGCCGCCAAGGGCCGCGGACGGCAGATGCCGCCGCCCGTGCTCGTCGCGTCCGTCGACGCGATCGACTTGCTGTGCGTCGATATCCCCGAGGCCGCCCGTGCTCTTGCACGCGCCTTCTGGCCCGGCGGACTCACCCTCATCCTGCGTGCCCTCCCCGACCTCGGGTGGGACCTGGGTGAAACCGGCGGCACCATCGGCGTGCGCATGCCGAACCAGGCGGCCCTCCTGCGCCTCTTGCACGACTTCGGACCGATGGCCGTCACCTCCGCGAACCTGACCGGTCAGCCCCCTGCGACCTCGGTTGAGCAGGCCGTCGGATACTTCGGAACCCGAGTGTCCGCCTACCTCGACGGTGGTCCCACCCAGGGTTCCACGGCCTCGTCGATCGTTGACTTCGCGCACGAGACGCCCCGCGCGCTCCGCTTTGGGACCATCTCCCTGGATGACCTCAGTGCAGCCGCTGGCGTGCCCATCGCCCCCGTCGAAGGGGCCGCTTCGTGAAGGTCTACCTGCTGCTGGGCGCCATCGCGATGGCCCTGACGATCCTGCTGACGCCGGCCGTGCGTTGGGCGTGCCTGCAGTTCAATATCTTGCCGCCCCTGCGCGGACGCGACCTGCAAAAGAAGCCCATCCCGCGCCTGGGCGGCGTCGCGATGACCATCGCATTGATCGTTACCATGCTGCTTGCCTCGCGGATCCCCTATATGGCGCCACTCTTTACGACGACGGTCCCGTGGGCCGTTATGGCCGGCGCCGGTGCCATGTGCATCCTCGGCATCATCGATGACATCATCGAACTCGACTGGATGGCCAAGCTCGGTGGGCAGGTCCTCATCGCGGGTGGCATGGCTTTTGGCGGCGTGCAGCTGGCCTCCTTCCCGATTTTCGGCCTGACGCTCGGGTCCTCCCGACTGTGGCTCTTCGTCTCCGTCTTCTTCATCGTCGGCATCATGAACGCCGTTAACTTCATCGACGGGCTCGACGGCTTGGCATCCGGCATGATTGCGATCGGCGCCGGATCCTTCTTCGTCTACTCCTACATCATCACCCGGCTCATGGGCGCGGCCTCCTACGCGACGACTGCCAGCCTCATCGTGATCGCGCTGCTCGGAGTGTGCGCTGGCTTCCTCTGGTTCAACTTCCACCCCTCCTCGATCATGATGGGCGGGGGAGCGGAGACCATGGGCCTCGTCCTGGCCTCCGCCGGCATCATCGTCACCGGCAAGATCGATCCGTCGCTGCTCGGACGCCAGCAGATGATCGTGTCCGCGCTGCCGCTCATCCTCCCGCTGTCGGTCATCTTCATGCCCGTCCTTGACCTGGTCGTCACCTCGATTCGCCGCATGAGCCGAGGGAAGAGCCCCTTCGTTGCCGACCGCTCCCACTTCCACGACCGGCTTCTCGTCGCCGGCCACTCTCACCGCGGGGTCGTCGCGATCCTATGGATGTGGACCGCCATTGTCTGCGTCCCCGCCGTCGGTCTCCTCGTCTTCGAGTGGTGGAGCGTCGCTCTCGTCGCAGTCACCGCTACGGCTATCGGCGTGGCCGTCACGACCCGAGAATTCCCCAAGGAAGAGAGCACTCCCGAGGAGGTTTCCGCATGACCTACGTGCTCGCCCTCGCCATGGTTGTCGTCATCGTCGCGGCGCAGTGGTTTTTCACGTCGCGCGCCCTGCGCTCGCCCTCCCACTTCATCGGATGGGTGACCGGCGGATACGCGGCGAAGATCGCTCTGCTCGCCATCGGGCTGTACGTTCCGCGCGCCCTGGGCATGGACGTCCGGGTGGCCGCAATCGCCACGATCATCGCGATTATCGTGTCCTCGACCGTCGAGATGATGGTCATGATGCGCAAGCGCACGATGAACGTGGACGTGCCGAGCGACACTCAGTAACCCTTGCGCGCGCTAGGCGGCCCCTTCTCTGTATAGAATGGTCGAGTTGCCCCGGCAGCAGACACAAACCAATGGAGTTGAGATGAAGGAGGCACATTCAGTGTCCGATCACGCGCCTGCTCGCCGCACCGCGTCCAAGCCGCGTTGGTATTGGGTGAGCCTCGCGATCCTTCTCATCGTCATCGCACTCACTGCCTACCCTGCGTTCACGCAGCACCCCCACCAGCCGGCCCTCGAGGACTTTTTCCCGACCGTGATTTTCGGTGAGGGAACGTTCTTTGAGTTCAACCGACTGACTCTCGCCCGCGTCATCATGGGCGTACTCGTCTCGCTGATCCTCGTCGCAGTCGCGCGCAAGCCTCAGCTGGTGCCGACCCGCGGCCAGATGGCCGTTGAGGCAATCGCCGGCTACATTCGCGACAATGTTGCTCTCGACATGCTTGGCCCCAAGACCGGCCGCAAGTTCTCCGGCTTCATTGGCTTCCTGTTCTTCGGCGTCCTGTCCATGAACATTGCGGGCATCATTCCCGGCATCAACATCGCAGCCTCGTCGGTCGTCGCCGTCCCGATGGTCTTCGCTCTCATCACCTACGTGACCTTCATCGGTGCGGGTATCTCCAAGCAGGGCGTCGGCGGTTTCTTTTCCTCGCAGCTTTTCCCGCCGGGACTGCCCGTCCCCATGTACCTGCTCATCACGCCCATCGAGTTCCTCTCGAACTTTATCGTTCGCCCCGTCACGCTGACCCTGCGTCTTCTGTGCAACATGATCTCGGGCCACCTCCTGCTGGGTATGACCTACTTCGGAACGGCGATTCTGCTCCACGAACTCTCCGTCCTGTCTGCCGCGTCCGCGCTGACCGGTGCCGCCATGTTTGTCATGACGGGCTTCGAGGTCTTCGTTGCCTTCCTGCAGGCGTACATTTTCACGATCCTGTCGACCGTCTACATCAAGCTTTCCGTCGAACATCACTGACCCCCAACGCCACCCGGCGTTACTAACAGAAGGAAACCACTATGGGAACCGCAGCATTCGCCTACATCGGCTACGGCCTCGCCACCCTGGGCCCCGGCCTCGGCATCGGCCTCATGGTCGGCAAGACCCAGGAAGCGACCGCCCGTCAGCCCGAGGTTGCTGGCCGTCTCTTCACCAACATGATCATCGGCGCCGGCATGGTTGAGGCCCTCGGCCTCATCGGCTTCGTTCTGCCGCTCATCGTTAAGTGATCGCCATGCACCAGATTGTCGCCGCGTCGGACCAGGAGGTCGGCGGCCTCGCCGTCATCCTGCCGCCGCTGTACGAGATTTTCTGGTCGGCTCTCGTTCTGCTTATCGTCCTGCTCCTCGTCGGACGCTACGCGCTGCCTCGCATCTACAAGACGATGGACGAGCGCGCCGCGAAGATCGAGGAGGGCCTCGGCGCCGCCGAGCAAGCGAAAGCCGATCAGGCTGCCGCTGCGCTCAAGCGCGAGGAGATCATTCGCGAGGCTCACGCTGAGGCGCACACCATCCGTGAGCGCGCCAACGACGAAGCCAAGGCCATCGTGGCCGCCGCCCGTCACGAGGCAACCAGCGAGGCCAACCGTATTCTCGAGGCCTCCGAGCGTCAGATCCTCGCCGAGAAACAGGCTGCGCAGATTTCCCTGCGCTCCGAGGTGGGTCTTCTCGCCTCCGAGCTGGCAGAGAAGATCATCGGTGAGCACCTCACCGATACGGCGCTGACCTCTCGCGTGGTCGATCGCTTCCTTGACGAGCTTGAGGCCGACAGCGCCCGGGTCGAGGAGAAGCGATGACACAGATGCGCACGATCGAGTCCGTCCCCTTTGCGAAGGAGCTGGCGGCGGCCCTGGCCACGCCCGGCACCGACCCAATGCGGGTTGCCGAGGATTTTTTCGGCCTGGCCGACCTGTTCAAGGAGAACACTCGTCTCGCGCGTGCAGTGACCGACCCGGCGCGGTCGGTCGCAGATAAGCAGGGGCTCACCTCCAGCGCGTTCGGTTCGCACGTGACGGCTGCGACGCTGTCCGTCGTGAATGCGGTCGTCGCCGACCACTGGCGTCATCCGGCGGATGTAGCAGACACGCTCGAGGTGCTCGGCATCCTCGGCGTGCTCAATGCCGCCGGTGCCCAGGGAGCTCTCGAGCAGGTCCGTGAGGAGCTGTTCCAGGTGCGCTACTTCCTGGCACACCACCGCGAGGTCCGCGTGCGCCTGTCGGATAAGTCCAAGGGTGACGCACACGAGCGCGGCGATGTCGCGTCGAAGCTCTTCGCCGAGCGCGTCAGCACCTGGACGATGCGTCTCGTGCGTCGGGCGGTCGGACGCTCCAACCACGGTCGTCTGCTGCACAACCTGCGCCGCTACGCCCAGTGGGCAGCGACCATGCAGGACCGCCTCTTCGTCACGGTGGCCACGGCCACCCCGATGAGCGAGGCACAGGTCGAGCGTCTGCGCTCCATCCTCTCGAAGCGCTACGGTACGGACGTTGACCTGGCGATTTCGATTGATCCCGAGGTCGTGGGCGGCTTCCGCCTGCGCGCGGGCATGACCGCGATCGACGCCTCGTTGGCCAGCCGCATCAGTGCAGCGCGCGACGCGATCGCCAGCTAGCACTTTTCGTACACATATTAATTTCTTTTACCTAGTTAGGAATCCTCATGGCTGACCTCAGCATCTCCCCGGAGGAAATCCGCGGAGCACTGGACTCCTTTATGGAGTCCTACCGTCCGGCGGACGTGGCCACCGAAGAGGTGGGTCACGTCATCGAAACGGCCGATGGTATCGCGCACGTCGAGGGCCTGCCCGGCACCATGGCGAACGAGCTGCTGCGTTTCGAGGACGGGACGCTGGGCCTGGCCATGAACCTCGACCAGCGCGAGATCGGCGCCGTTGTCCTCGGTGACTTCGGCGGCATCGAAGAGGGCCAGGTCGTGCACCGCACGGGCGAGGTTCTCTCGGTTCCCGTTGGTGACGGCTACCTGGGTCGCACGGTCGACCCGCTCGGCCGCCCGATCGACGGCCTCGGTGAGATTACGGACCTGGACGGGCGCCGCGCGCTCGAGCTGCAGGCCCCCGGCGTTATGGCGCGTAAGAGCGTTCACGAGCCCCTGGCGACCGGCCTGAAGGCCATCGACTCGATGATCCCGGTTGGCCGTGGCCAGCGTCAGCTCATCATCGGCGACCGCAAGACCGGTAAGACCGCGATTGCCCTCGACACGATCCTCAACCAGCGTGAGAACTGGAAGAGCGGCGACCCGAACAAGCAGGTGCGTTGCATCTACGTGGCGATCGGCCAGAAGGGTTCGACCATCGCATCGGTGCGCTCCACGCTCGAGGATGCTGGCGCCATGGAGTACACGACCATCGTGGCTTCCCCGGCCTCGGACCCCGCCGGCTACAAGTACATGGCCCCCTACACGGGTTCGGCCATTGGCCAGCACTGGATGTACCAGGGCAAGCACGTCCTCATCGTCTTCGACGACCTTTCCAAGCAGGCCGAGGCCTACCGTGCGGTGTCGCTGCTGCTGCGTCGCCCGCCGGGCCGCGAAGCCTACCCTGGCGACGTCTTCTACTTGCACTCCCGCCTGCTGGAGCGTTGCGCGAAGCTCTCGGATGCGCTGGGTGGCGGTTCGATGACCGGCCTGCCGATCATCGAGACCAAGGCGAACGACGTGTCGGCCTACATTCCGACCAACGTCATTTCGATCACCGACGGCCAGATCTTCCTGCAGTCCGATCTGTTCAACTCAAACCAGCGTCCCGCCGTCGACGTGGGTATCTCCGTGTCCCGTGTTGGTGGCGCGGCCCAGCCCAAGGCCATGAAGAAGGTCGCCGGTACGCTCAAGCTGACGCTCGCGCAGTACCGCTCGATGGCTGCCTTCGCGATGTTCGCTTCCGACCTGGATGCGGCGACTCGTCGTCAGCTGACCCGCGGTGAGCGCCTCATGGAGCTGCTCAAGCAGCCTCAGTCCACGCCTTACGCGATGGAAGACCAGGTCGCCTCGATCTGGATGGGCACCAAGGGCTACCTCGATGACATCGAGGTCGAGGACGTTCTGCGCTTCGAGCGCGGCCTGCTCGACTACCTCCACGCGAACTCGACCGTGCTCGACACGATCGCGGCGACCGGCGACCTGACCTCCGAGACGGAGGAGGCGCTCAAGAACGCCGTCGAGGAGTTCCACCACCAGTGGATCAGCGCCGGACGTGGTGCCGCCGGACTCGAGGACGGCGAGGTCGTGGCTGAGCGTACCCGCGAGGAAATCTCGCGCGGTCGCACGAGCGAGAAGGCCTAAGCGATGGGTGGACAGCAGAGGATCTACAAGCAGCGTATCGCCTCGACGACGACGCTCGCGAAGGTCTTCCGCGCCATGGAGATGATCGCTGCGTCTCGCATTGGTGCGGCGCGGCGCGCTGCCACCGAGGCGGGGCCTTACGAAAAGGCCCTGACCCAGGCGGTCGCGGCGGTCGCGGTCCACACGGACCTCGACCACCCGCTGACCGAGGAACGCGAAGACACCAATCGCGTGGCCATCCTGGTCGTGGCATCGGATCGTGGTATGGCCGGAGCCTACTCGGCGACCATCCTGCGCGAATCGGAAAAGCTCATCGCGGACCTGCGGGAGGACGGCTACGAGCCCGTTCTTTACACCTTCGGTCGCAGGGCCTCGGCGTACTTCCGCTTCCGCGGCGTTGACATCGAACGCGAGTGGGAAGGGGAGTCGGATTCTCCGTCTCCCGGGACCGCGCGCGAGATGGCGAACGTCTTGCTCGAACGTTTCTTGGACAAGGACCCCGATACGGGTGTCGGTGCCCTGCACCTCGTGTACACGCGCTTCAAGACCGTCATGAGCCAGGTTCCCGAGGTGCGCCAGATGCTGCCGCTGACGGTTGTGGATGCCCCCGAATCGGACGAGGAGCGTGCCACCGAACGCGGCTTCGCGGACGATCTGTCCTCGGCCCAGCCGGAGTACGAGTTCATTCCGTCTGCGGAAGCTGTTCTGGACACGCTTCTTCCCCTGTACGTGGAGGCGCGTATCCACAACGTGCTCCTTCAGTCGGCAGCGTCCGAGCTTGCATCGCGCCAGCGCGCCATGCACACCGCGACGGACAACGCGAACGAGCTCATCACCAAGTACACGCGTCTGGCGAACTCGGCCCGCCAGGCGGAAATTACCCAGGAAATCACCGAAATCGTGGGCGGGGCCGACGCTCTTAACGCGAGCTAAGCCCTTCGAGACACGGAGTAACACCATGACTGATACACATGCAATTGCCGAGGGACGCGTCGCACGCGTCGTCGGCCCTGTCGTCGATGTCGAGTTTCCCCCGGACCGCATCCCGCCGCTCTACAACGCGCTGACCGTCGAGGTGAACCTCGCGGGCCAGGGTGAGGGCGAGTCGACCTTCACGATGACCCTCGAGGTCGCCCAGCACCTCGGTGACAACCTCGTGCGTACCATCGCGCTGAAGCCGACCGACGGCCTCGTGCGTGGCGCCCCCGTCACCGACACCGGCGCCCCGATCACCGTGCCTGTCGGCGACGTCACCAAGGGCCACGTTTTCAACGTGACCGGTGACGTGCTGAACCTCGAAGAGGGCGAGACCCTCGAGGTCACCGAGCGCTGGCCGATCCACCGGCAGCCCCCGGCCTTCGACCAGCTCGAGGCGCGCACCAAGATGTTCGAGACCGGCATTAAGGTCATCGACCTGCTGACCCCCTACGTGCAGGGCGGCAAGATCGGCCTCTTCGGCGGTGCGGGCGTCGGCAAGACCGTCCTCATCCAGGAGATGATCCAGCGCGTGGCCCAGGACCACGGCGGCGTCTCCGTGTTCGCCGGCGTCGGCGAGCGTACCCGTGAGGGCAACGATCTCATTGGCGAAATGGAAGAGGCGGGCGTCTTCGACAAGACCGCCCTCGTCTTCGGCCAGATGGACGAGCCGCCGGGCACGCGTCTGCGCATCGCCCTGACGGGCCTGACCATGGCGGAGTACTTCCGCGATGTTCAGCACCAGGACGTCCTCCTGTTCATCGACAACATCTTCCGCTTCACCCAGGCGGGCTCCGAGGTCTCCACGCTGCTGGGCCGCATGCCCTCGGCCGTGGGCTACCAGCCCAACCTGGCTGACGAGATGGGTCTGCTCCAGGAGCGCATTACGTCGGCCGGCGGCCACTCGATCACCTCGCTGCAGGCGATCTACGTTCCCGCTGACGACTACACCGACCCGGCTCCGGCGACGACCTTCGCCCACCTGGATGCGACGACGGAGCTCTCCCGTGAGATCGCGGCCAAGGGTATTTACCCCGCCGTGGATCCGCTGGCTTCGACCTCGCGTATCCTCGACCCGGCCCTCGTCGGCCGCGAGCACTACGACGTCGCCACGCACGTCAAGGCCATCCTGCAGAAGAACAAGGAACTGCAGGACATCATCGCGATCCTCGGCGTCGACGAGCTGAGCGAGGACGACAAGGTCACCGTCGCGCGTGCTCGTCGCATCGAGCAGTTCCTGTCGCAGAACATGTACATGGCCGAGAAGTTCACGGGCGTGCCCGGCTCGACCGTGCCGCTGTCGGAGACCATTGAGGCGTTCAAGCGCATCGCCGAGGGCTACTACGACGATGTTCCGGAGCAGGCGTTCTACAACTGCGGTGGTATCGACGACCTGGAGCGCAACGCTCACGAGCTGGCCAAGGAAGCCTGATGGCATCGGGAAAGTCCTTGCAGGTCGAGGTCGTCTCCCACGAGGGACGCCTGTGGCACGGCGCGGCTGCTTCCGTCCAGTTTCCGACGGTCGACGGAAGCCTCGGCGTGCTGCCGGGTCGTCAGCCCCTTCTCGCTCAGCTGAGCGAGGGAACCGTGACGGTGTCGCGGGCGGACGAGGTCGTGTCCTTCCAGGTCACGGGGGGATTCGCCTCAGTCGACTCGGATTTCGTCACGGTCGTGGCCGACCACGCTACAGTGGCAGAACAGTAATTCGACGCAACGCGAGGAGGACCTCATGAGCCTGATGACGATTGTGATCTGGTGTGCGGTTCTCCTCGCGTGCGTGGGGGCGATCCTGTGGGCGTACATGAATGTGCGCGCCCGCAGGATCGTTTCGCGTTTGGGGGCGTTCCGCTGTTGGTCGCGCCCGGACGTTCATTCGGGATGGACGGCCGGCATCGGCGTGTATGGCGTTGAGGAGCTGTCCTGGTATCGGCTGGTGGGGCTGACCTTCAAGCCGGTGTATTCGATCCCGCGTCGGGGCATGGAGGTTTCGGCCCCGATCGCGCACTCTGCGGACGGTTCCGTCGTCGAAGTGCGCCTGGCGTATGGTGACCATCGTTACGAGGTGGCCGTGGAACGCTTGACATATAACGGATTGGTCTCCTGGGTGGAGTCCGGTCCTCCGCGCCTCGTGTGAGCAGGATTGGTAAGCTCGCGGGGTGCGTATTGTTATTGCTACCTGTACCGTCGATTATTCCGGTCGTCTGAGCGCCCACCTGGATCCCGCTAAGCGCGTCATCATGCTCAAAGGTGACGGCTCGGTCCTCATCCATTCCGAGGGCGGTTCCTACAAGCCGCTCAACTGGATGACGGCTCCCTGCACGGTCTCCATGGGGGATCCCGGCGAGGACGAGGAGGGTGTCGAGCAGGTCTGGACGGTTCAGGCCGACAAGACTGACGACAAGCTGATCATCCGCATACACGAGATCATCGCGGATGTCTCCGAGGACCTGGGTGTCGACCCCGGCCTCGTGAAGGATGGCGTCGAGGGGCACCTGCAGGAGCTTCTCGCGGAGCAGGTGCCCCAGATCCTTGGCGAGGGCTGGGAGCTGGTGCGCCGCGAGTTCCCCACACCCGTGGGCCCGGTGGACCTCATGGTGCGCGACGCCGACGGCAATCACGTGGCGATCGAGGTGAAGCGCCGGGGCGGCATCGATGGCGTCGAGCAGCTGACGCGCTACCTGTCGCTGCTGGGGCGCGATGCGCTTCTGGGCGACGTGACCGGTATTTTCGCGGCCCAGGAGATCACTAAGCAGGCGCGCACCCTCGCTGAGGATCGCGGTATCCGCTGCGTGGTGCTGGACTACGACGCGATGCGCGGGGTGGATGACCCCGAGTCTCGACTTTTCTGATGGAGGCATCCCGTCGGGTGAGCCTGGGGAGAATCATCGCCCAAGGACTCGTCCCTGCGACCGCGGCGCGTTCCCCGCTGGACGCCGTTGAGAATCTGGCGGCACTGCAAGGTCAGCAGGCGAGCGCGATCCCCTGGGCGATTGGCGTGCGCTGCGCGGGTGTGTCGCGAGCTCGCGTCGAGGAGTCGTTCGCGCGCGGTGAGCTGGTTCGATCTTGGCCAATGCGCGGCACCGTTCACGTGACGAGCGCCCGCGACCACCATTGGCTGCGCCGACTGCTGCGTCACCGCCGTGCGTCGTGGGAACGCCAGGCGCTTGCTCTGGGCCTCACTGCTGCTCTCGTCGAGCATGCGGCGCAGGTTGCGTGTGACCTGCTGGAGACCTCACCCCTGGGAGTGAGCCGCACCGAGCTTGTCGAGGCGTGGGGCAGTAGTGGGATCGATACAGTGACGGCTTCTTCCTCACAGGACGGGCTACGGCGCCGCCACCTCATCATGCGCCTCCATGTGGATGGTGTGCTCACCGCTGGTCCTGTGCGCGGGGGTGAACACCTGATCGTCGACGCGCGCTCACTTCCGGCCGCTCCCGGGGTCGCGAAAGGAGAGCCCGGGCACGAAGAAGCCCTCGCGGTCCTGGCAGCGCGTTACGCCTGGGGGCACGGTCCCGTCGACGAGGCCGACCTGGCTAGGTGGACCGGGCTGACTCTCACCGAAGCGCGTCGGGCGATGGCCGGGGCACGCGTGGCGGGGAACAGCATCGGCCTGCCCATCGCGGAGTTTGAAGGTGGCCTGGCTCGCGCTGACCTCGCTGCCCTCGTGGAAGCCTTCAGCGACGAGGCCGAGGCGATGCTCGCGCTGCCCTCATTCGATGAGCTGCATGTCGGTTATAAGGACCGCTCCTGTCTGACGGACGAGGCGGGCGAGGCTTTAATCTGCCCGGCGAAGAACGGGATGTTCCGTCCGATTGCTGTCGCAGGTGGACGCGTGGTTGCCGTGCGCGCCCCCGGCAGCCGGGTTGTGACTGCTGACGGCTGCGGGACCTATGAGGAATCGGCGCGACGGGCGTTCGGTGACTGGGAGAAATGGTTGTCCGAGACGCAGCAGTGAAGTGTCATGTGTGCCACAATTAGTGCATGACTACTTCTGTGTTGCGTGGCCGTCTGGTTCTGGAAGATACCGTCGTTGAGGACGGAATTATCGAGTTCGACGGCGCGACTATTACCCGTGTGTGTCCCGTTTCCGAGTACGAGGGTGAGGTGCCCGAGGCCAGCGATTCAACGTACCTCCCCGGCCTCGTCGATGTGCACTGCCACGGCGGCGGCGGAGAGTCCTTCCCCAACGCTGAGACCGCCGAGGCAGCTCTCATTGCTGTCCTCGAGCATCGCCGTCACGGCACAACCTCCCTGGTCGCATCCTGCGTGACCGCCTCCGCCGAGGTGCTGCGTGCGCGCGCGAAGACGCTGGCTGAGCTGGCGAAGGCCGACGAACTCGCCGGCATCCACTTCGAGGGTCCCTTCGTCTCCCACGAACGCTGCGGCGCCCAGGACCCGACCTACATCGTCGATCCTGACGCGGACCTGACGCGCACCCTCATCGAGGACTGCCAGGGGTACGCACTGTCCATGACGCTGGCCCCCGAGAAGCCGAATGCTTACGGCCCCGGCTCGGTCGCCGAGGCCCTCATCGACGGGGGAGCGCTGCCTTCCTGGGGGCACACTGACTCCAACTCCGTGAAGGCTCGCGAGGCCCTGGCCTACTCGCGCGAGCGTTTCGCGCAGGTGGAGACCAAGCGCGGCCCGCGTGCGACGATCACCCACCTGTTCAACGGCATGCGCCCGCTGCACCACCGCGACACCGGCCCGATCGCCGAGTTCCTCTCGGACGCCGCTCGCGGCGGTGCTGTCGCCGAGCTAATCTGCGACTCCGTCCACGTCGATCCGTCCCTTGTGCGTGACGTGTACGAACTGGTCGGCCGCGAGCACGTCGTTCTCATCACCGATGCGATGGCGGCCGCCGGCATGGCCGATGGTGAATACACGCTCGGCCCCCAGGACGTCATCGTGAAGGACGGCGTCGCTCGCCTGGCTCACGGCAACTCCATCGCGGGTGGCACGGCGCACCTCATGGACTGCGTGCGCGTAGCCGTCACCAAGGGCGGGATCCCGCTCGTTGACGCCGTGTACATGGCCTCCGCTCAGGGAGCCACGATTCTGGGCGACGACACGATCGGCTCGCTGGCGGCCGGAAAGAAGGCCGACATCGTCGAGGTCGACTCTGACCTCGACGTGCGCCGCGTCTGGCGACGTGGCACTGTGGTTGCGTGAGAGGCAAACGTAGCAAGAAACGACCGTGGGGCGAGGCGCGTCCATTGCAGATGGACCGCCTCGCCTCCGTGCCGCGTATGGAACGCGGCCCTGACGGGGGCGATTATCAGGTGCGCCGCCTGCCCGGTTCGGAGAAGGAATACACCTGCCCGGCCTGCTTGCGCCCGATTCCCGCGGGCACAGCGCACGTGGTTGCGTGGCCCGAGGAAGCTCCGTTTGGCCTGCCTCAGGGAGTCGAGGCACGCCGTCACTGGCACTTGGAGTGCTGGCGGCGAGGACTGCGTCCCCTGTGACGCGCGGATGTGATGCATCACTGCCCCGCGTGCGAGTTCGGCCGCCATCGGGGTGAGCACGTAAAGTGGAGCCTGAAGAATGCCAGCAGTGTGGGTGTTGGACGTGAGGAGCAACCGTGGAACTCTTTAAGCGATACGTGGCGGCAACGTCGATGGGCGTTGTGGCTCTCGTATGCGTGCTCGTCGGGCTGCTCGGTGTGACCGTGCTGCGGCCGCCGACGCATCAGGTCTCGTCGGTCGTGTCTTCGACCGATCTGATCATGACGCGCGGCAATGTGCTGTCGATCGTGAAGGACGATGTGACGGTCACAGCGACGTCGAAGTCGGGTGCACCCGTGACGCTGAGCATCGGCACCACGCAGGACGTCAAGGGCTGGATTGGCGATGCCGCCTACACCGAGGTCATCGGCGTGGAGTCCGACCGTACGAAGCTGAAGGCCGAATCGCACGATGCGATCGGCCCGTCTCGCGTCCCGTCGCCCACCCCGGCCCAGCCTGGCGCACAGTCGGGCGTGCAGTCCGGTGCGCAGCCCCTCGCCGAGCCGTCGTCCGCCGATCTGGTCCAGCAGCTCGCCTCTTCCGACATGTGGTTCAAGCAGGCCAGCGGTGAGGGCACCGTGAGCCTGGAGCTCGAGAACGTTCCGTCGGGCCGTTCCGCTCTCGCCGCCTCGGCCGCTGGCCCCAACGACCTCACGCTGACGCTGACCTGGAAGGTCGAGCAGACCAACACCCTCGCGATCATCGCGTTCCTTGCCGCCTGCATCTTCGCGCTGATTGCCCTCGCGCTCTTCCTCACGCGCTGGCAGCTCCTGCGTCTGCGCAAGATTCGCGAGGCCCGCATCGAAGAGCGCCGTAAGGCCGACTCCCTCGAGACCTCCTCGATCAACTCCGCCGCCGTCGCCGAACGCATCGCCGCTGCCCGCGAGGCTGCCCCGGCCGCCGTTGTGGCATCCGAGCCGGCAAAGGCCGACGAGCCCTCCGTGGAAGAGTCGGAGCAGCGTGAGGCTGACGCCGACGACCAGCACGCAGACAACGCTCCCACGTGGGGCGCCGCCGCCTTCGCGTCCGGCAAGAATGAGGCCGAGGACGACGAAGCTCCTGTCGCGGAAGCTGACGAGGCGGTGGCTGAGGACAGTGCCAAGGCCGAGCCCGCCGATGAGGCCCCCGTGGAGCCCGCCGAGGCCTCGGACGACAACGCAGAGCAGGCACAGCCTACCGTTGACACCTCCGAGGAGTACGTCCCGGACCCGCTGACCGATACCTTCGAGCGTCGTGGCCGCCACGGCCTCGACAATGGTCCGATCGACCAGGATCCGCCGGAGCGCGCCACGACTGATACCGGCGTCATCGACCTGTCCGGTATTCGTGGTGGTCGCACGCTGCCGTCGCGCCGCGCGCTGCGCGAGGCCCGCAACAACGGTGAGCAGGTCGTCGTTGTCGATGGCCAGGAATTCAACACGGGCCTCATCCCGGTGACGCGTCCGCGCGCTACCGAGCAGGCTCCCGCGCCGACGTCGGCACCCGATGATGACGCGTCCTCGACGGGCGGCTGGACCTCGATCATGTCCGGCTGGCTGAAGGACCGCCAGGAAGGTAAGTGATGAAACGACGCACCCTCGCGGCCGCTGCGGCCGCCCTGCTCATGACCTCTGCTCTGGGAATGAGCGCATGTTCGAACGAGATCGTCGCCCAGTCGGGTGAGGAGGCACAGAGCGCCGCCAACCTCGACCTCGAGCGCATCTCCTCCGTGCTCGACGCGACCGGTAAGGCCATGACCACTGCGGATGCGTCGCTGGACGCCTCGGACCTGTCGGGACGCGTCTCGCAGGGTGCCCTTGCGTACCGCACTGCCCAGTACGCATACGCGAAGGCCTCGGGCCAGACACCGCAGGCCCTTGACTTCACGCCGGCCTCGCTGGCCATCACGAACTCCGACTCGTGGCCTCGTGCGATCTTCAACATCTCCGAGTCCTCCTCAACAGCCCTGCCCGTGGTGCAGGTCTACGTGCAGGATTCCGCGCGTTCGGACTACCAGCTGACGAACTATGCGCGCCTCCTGGGCGGCACCCAGCTGACGCTGCCCCCTGTGGGAACCGGCTCGGCCTACGTGACCGGTACCTCCGAGGGCTTCACGGTGAGCCCCGAGGTGGCGCTCGCTCAGTACATCACGATGCTGAACTCCGGCACCCAGGACACCACGCAGTTTGTCGCGGACGACTTCACGAAGACCTACCTGTCGAACGTCACTGATCTGAACTCCTCGGTGAGCGCTGCCGGTAACGTGACCGCCGCGGCCACGGCGACGGACGACCCGATTTCCGGCCTGGTTCTCCAGGACGGTTCGGCACTGGTTGCGGCCAACTTCAAGTTCACGCTGACCTACCAGCGCACGGTCGCGGGTGCGACCATGAATCTGGGCGGTAAGACGGCGACGATGAGTGCTGACGGCACGACTGTCGAAGGCACCGCTACTGCGGAGTACCTGGCGACGATCCTGATGCGCATTCCGTCGAAGACGGCGGGGGGAGTTCCCCAGATCGTTGGTGGCGAGTACGCCATTGTGTCCGTGACGCTCGATCCTTCGTCGAGCCCGGGCTGATTTTCACCCACAGCGCACACGTCGTCCCCGCGGCTTAGAGTCGTGGGGACGACGCATATCATCGTTCTTAGTAACAACTATTTTGACGAAGAGGACACCATGACTACGCCTGACCCTCGTCCCGCATCCGTGGCGACGCCCATGCCCGCAGACTCGCACGGAGCCGTCGACCTGTCGGCACGCGCGAGCACACCCGCTCCCGAGGAGTCCTCCGCTCCCGCAGCGGGGGAGGGCTTGCACATCCCGCTGATCACCACCACGGACGAGGAGAACTTCCAGGACGTCATGTCCACCTCCCAGGCCGTGCCGGTCATTATGATCATGTGGTCGCCGCGTTCGCTCGAGTCCAAGCCGGCACTGGCCATGCTCGAGGAGATCGCGCGCGAGCAGGCGGGCAAGTTCCAGCTGGTCGAGGTCGACATTGACAAGGCGCCCGCGATCGCTCAGGCATTCCAGATCCAAGGTGTGCCCACGGTCGTCGCCCTCGTCGGCGGGCGCCCCGTTCCGCTGTTCCAGGGCGCGGCTGCTAAGGAACAGGTGCTTCCCATCATCACGCAGGTGCTCGATGCAGCCGCCCAGATGGGCGTCACGGCGCGCATCGCCGTGGCTGCCGAGGACACCGTCGCCCCGACCCCGCCCGAGCACGAGGCGCCCCTGGCCGCCGAGGCCGCCGGGAACCTCGACGAGGCCATCGCCGACTGGGAGAAGGTTATCGAGCTGAATCCGCGCGACGAGGACGCGAAGTCTCACCTGTCCCGCGTGCGACTGGCGGCCCGCAGCGCGCAGGCCGACGCCACCGATCCCGCCGCACACGCGGATGCGCTGTTCGCCGCGGGCGACGCCGCCGGAGCTTTTGACGTGCTGCTAGACCTGCTCGCAGCCTCCACGGATGCCGAGGAGCGCGACGCGCTGCGCCTGCGTCTCCTGGATCTATTCCGCGTTGCCGGTTCATCCCCGGAGGTCTCCACGGCGCGCACGCGCCTGGCGATGCTCCTCATGTGATACCGTCGCTCCAACGCTCAGTTGCGGAAAGGGGCCGTCATCATGGCAGCATGGATCATCGTCGTTCTCGTGTTTGTCTCCGTCGTCGTGTGGTACGGATGGCATTCCACGCACAACGAACTGACCAAGAAAATCGACCGTGAGTCTGACCCCGAAGTGAGGCGTGAACTCATCAAGCTGCAGGGGCAGATCGACCGGGGGAGGGCGGGCTTCTAAACACTCGCTCATACTGCCGCGTACCCCAGCTTGGCTCCTTGACGACGAGGCAACAGAGGAGGCCGGAGCAGGAATCCCTGCTCCGGCCTCCTTGTATCAGCCTACGGTGTCAGCGCACCTGCGAGGCGGGCACCAGCCACACCGCGCCCAGCGGCGGCACGCGCAGCGACGCGGAGACCGGGCGGCCGTTCCACGGGGTGTCCTCGGCGATGATCGTGCCGACGTTGACGACGCCCGAGCCGCCGAACTCCTCGGAGTCCGTGTTCAGGATCTCGACCCACTCGCCGCCGAAGGGCAGGCCCACGCGGTAGCCCTCGTGCGGGTTGCCGGCGAAGTTCGAGATGCACACGACGACCTCGCGGTTCCCCGCATCGTCCGATCCCTTACGCAGGTAGGAGATTAGGTTGTGGTCGCCGTCCGAGGCGTCGATCCACTCGAAGCCCGTGTAGTCGTCGTCCCACATGGCGGGGGAGGAGGCGTAGATCTTGTTGAGGCGCTCCACCAGAGCCGCGACGCCGGCGTGACCCTCCTGATCCAGCAACCACCAGTCGAGGGAGTAGGATTCGTTCCACTCCTGCTCCTGACCGATCTCCTGGCCCATGAAGAGGAGCTGCTTGCCCGGGTGGCTCCACTGGTAGGCATACAGCGAACGCAGGCCCGCCAGGCGCTGCCATTTGTCGCCGGGCATCTTTGAGATGAGCGAGCCCTTGCCGTGCACAACCTCGTCGTGCGAGAGCGGCAGCACGTAGTTCTCGGAGAAGGCATAGACCAGCGAGAAGGTGAGCTCGCCGTGGTGCCAGCGGCGGTTGACCGGATCCTCGCTCAGGTAGCGCAGGGTGTCGTTCATCCAGCCCATGTTCCACTTCATCCCGTAGCCGAGGCCGCCGCCCGAGGTCGGGGCAGTCACGCCGGGCCATGCCGTGGACTCCTCGGCGATCATGATGATGCCGGGATGACGACGGTACGCGGTTGCGTTGGCTTCCTGGATGAACTCGATGGCCTCCAGGTTCTCGCGGCCACCGTACTGGTTGGGCCGCCACTGGCCGTCCTTACGCGAGTAGTCCAGGTACAGCATCGAGGCCACGGCGTCGACGCGCAGGCCATCGATGTGGAAGTCCTCGAGCCAGTACAGGGCGTTGGCGACCAGGAAGTTACGCACCTCGCGGCGGCCGAAGTTGAAGACGTAGGTGCCCCAGTCGGGGTGCTCGCCGCGCAGCGGGTCCGGGTCCTCGTACAGCGGGGTGCCGTCGAAGCGGGCCAGCGCGAAGTCGTCCTTGGGGAAGTGGGCGGGGACCCAGTCCAAGATGACGCCGATGCCCTCGCGGTGGAAAGCGTCCACCAGGTAGCGGAAGTCGTCCGGGGTGCCGTAGCGCGAGGAGGGCGCGTAGTAGGAGGTCACCTGGTAGCCCCACGAGCCACCGAAGGGGTGCTCGGCCAGCGGCATGAACTCCACGTGCGTAAAGCCCATCTGCTTGACGTACGGGACCAGCTCGTCGGCCAGCTCGCGGTAGCCCAAGCCCTGACGCCAGGAGCCCGCGTGGACCTCGTAGATGGACATGGGGCCGTCGTGCACGTTGCGCTCACGGCGAGCCTGCATCCACTCCTGGTCGCTCCACTCGTGGAAGTAGTCGGTGACGACCGAGGCCGTGGCCGGGGGAATCTCGGTGGCGCGGGCCATCGGGTCGGCCTTCTCGAACCAGTTGCCACCGGGGCCCAGGATCTCGAACTTGTAGCGGGCGCCGACGCCGACCTCGGGAACGAAGATTTCCCACACGCCGGACGAACCCAGCGAACGCATGGAGGTCTGCGTGCCGTCCCAGTAGTTGAACTCGCCGACGACACGCACGGCGCGGGCGTTGGGAGCCCACACGGCGAAGGCGGTACCGGTGGTCTCGCCTAGCTCGTCGGTGTAGGTCTTCACGTGGGCACCCAGCACCTTCCACAGGTCCTCGTGGCGGCCCTCGGAGATCAGGTAGGTGTCCATCTCGCCCAGGGTGGGCAGGTAGCGGTAGGGATCGTCGCGCACGATCGTGTCCTCGCCGTAGGTGACGGACACGCGGTAGGCGGTGATCTCCTTGCCGGGCAGGGCCGCAACCCAGATGCCGCCGCGCTCGTGCGTGGCAGCGTATGCACCGGTGGGGGTGATGATGTCGACCGCGTCGGCCAGGTGCGCGACAACTCGGATGGTGACGCCGTCGTCACCGAGGTGTGCGCCCAGCACAGAGTGGGGCGAGTAGTACGAGCCTGAGGCAACGGCGTCGAGAATGTCGTCATTGACCGGGATCGGCGTAAGTTCGAAGCTCATGGATTTTCCTTACTCCAGAAGGGTGAACCGCTCAGTTCACTGGTGATGATAAGTCTAACGTCTGACCGGCGAAATAGGGAGCCGGGTCTCATATTGGCGGGGGTTATGGAGGGATGTCGTGCGCCCGGCGCGGTGACGTGGTTGCGCCGGGCGCACGAGCCTCATGAGGCCTGTGCCCAGGGCGAAGAATGCGCGGGCTCGACCTTGAAGACGTGGCCGAGGCGCGTCACGGGGGACAGCGACACCCAGTTGGACGAGCCCCACACGTAGGAGCGTCCGTCCAGCTCGTCGACGACCGTAATGTGACCACCCGGGGTGGCCAGGCCCATCGCCTCCAGATCGAGCTCGACCGTGGCGTCCACGCCGTTGTGCGGATCCAGGGAGATCACGCAGATGACGGTGTCGGGCTTGCCGTCTGCCGTGAACTTTCCGGGCACCTGACGCGAGAACGCGATGAGGCGTTCCGAGGACGTCGGGTGGATGCGGATCTGGTGGAGCTGGCGCAGCGCAGGGTGCTTGGCTCGCGCGGCGTTGAGCAGCGTGAAGAGACGCGAGATGCCGATCGGCTCGGCGTCCTCCCAGTGGCGGGGGCGGAACTCGTATTTTTCGTTGTCGTTGGGTTCCTGGTAGGTGTCACGGGGCTCGTTCTCGACGAATTCGTAGCCGGAGTAGATGCCCCACGTGGGTGCCCCCAGGGCTGCGAGCATCGCACGGATCGCGAAGATGGCCGTGCCGCCATCCCACATCTGCGGGGTGAGGATGTCGTGCGTCGTGGGCCAGAAAGTCGGGCGTATGAGGTGTGCCGTCTCTTCGGAGAGCTCGCGCAGGTACTCCTCGATCTCCTCCTTCTCGGTCCTCCACGCGAAGTACGTGTAGGACTGGTCGAAGCCGATCGCGCCGAGGGTACGCATCATGGCGGGGCGCGTGAAGGCCTCGGCCAGGAAGAGTGTGCCCGGGTACTGAGCCTTGATGTCGGCCAGCAGGCGCTCCCAGAAGGGGATGGGCTTCGTGTGCGGGTTGTCGACGCGGAAGATCGTCACGCCGTGGTTGATCCACAGCTCGATGACGTCGCGCACAGCCTGGTAGATGCCCTCCGGGTCGTTGTCGAAGTTCAGGGGGTAGATGTCCTGGTACTTCTTCGGCGGGTTTTCCGCATACGCGATGGTGCCGTCGGCGCGGGTCGTGAACCACTCGGGGTGCTCCTTGACCCACGGGTGGTCGGGGGAGCACTGGAGGGCCAGGTCGAGAGCGACCTCCAGGCCGAGGCCTCGGGCGCGCTCAACGAAGCGGTCGAAGTCGTCGAAGTCGCCGAGCTCGGGATGGATGGCGTCGTGGCCACCCTCGGGGGAGCCGATGCCGTAGGGCGAACCCGGATCGCCGGGAGCGGCCTCCAGGGAGTTGTTCTTGCCCTTGCGGTGCGTCGTGCCGATCGGGTGGATCGGGGTCAGGTAGACGACGTCGAAGCCCATGCCGGCGATGCGCGGCAGCTCCTTGGCGGCGCCCGCGAGAGTGCCGGAGACCCACGTGCCGTCGGGGCGCTGGAAGGCGCCTGCGGAGCGTGGGAAGATCTCGTACCATGCGCCCGCCAGGGCCTTCGTGCGGGCTACGTCGAGCGGGTAGACGCGGGAGGAATCCAGCAGGTCACGCAGCGGGTGGTCGCGGAAGATCAGGCGCACGCGCGAGGAGATGCCCGCGGAGAGGCGCTGCTGGGCGGAATGGCTGGTGTCGCGCAGGCGGCGTGCCGCGTCGGTCAGGACTTCAATGTCCGAGGCCGGGGGGCGCTTCTGGGAGGGGTTGCCGTAGGCGGTGCCTTCGGCCGCGCGCTCCATGAGGAGGGCGCCCTCCTCGAGCATGAGCTCGACGTCGACGCCGGCGCCGACCTTCACGGTCGCGTCGTGGCGCCACGTCGCGTAGGGATCCGACCAGGAGTCCACGCGGAAGGACCATGCGCCGGGGGTGTCGGCGGACACCCAGGCCTCGTACCGGTCGAGGCCGGGGGCGATGTCCACCATGCGCGTGCGGGAGTATTCACCCCCGTCCGGGCGCAGCAGGACAGCCTCGGCGGCGAATGCGTCGTGTCCTTCGCGGAACACGGTCGCACGAATGGGGAAAGGCTCGCCTTCGGTCGCCTTGGCGGGAAGCGTGCCGTCTTCGATGACGGGGAACACTTCAATGATCGGGATACGGGGCAACAGTTTCTCGCTCACGAGACCCACAGTAGCCTATGGATGCGCGCGCGTGAAAGTGAGGCCCATGCCTCGGCGCTCAGGTCGATGCCCATATGTTCTGTCAAGATTTCAACTGTCTGCCTAAAGGGCGGAATTTCAACAGAAAAGACGGAGGCTAGCCCCTGTGTGTCCAAGAACTACCCTCCGTTGAGAAGATCGACGCTCAGCTGCCGCTGTTCTGCAGCCCCGCCATGACCGCACCACCAAAGAGGAGGAACACCAGGATCGTCGCAACGACACCGATGATCTGCCAGATGAACATGGCGCGCGCGAAGTTGCGCTTCGCAGGCGAGCCGCCCGAACCGAAGGCAAGCACGAGCATGTAGATGAAGCCGACCAGTGGGATGCCGGCGACGAAGAGCGTGAGCATCCACGAGCCGACGGAGTCGTCGGGGTGCTCGGGGAACTGGTTGTATGCCATGAGTATCTCCAGGAAGGTGTGGGATCAGTAGACCATCTGCATGGCGGTGCGCACCTCGGACAGGGTCTGGTCGGCCTGTTCGTTGGCGCGCTCGTTGCCTGCGTGCAGGATGGACAGCAGGTAGTCCTCGTTCCCGACGAGCTCGGCGCGGCGCTCGCGCAGGGGAGCGAGCATCTCGTTGAGGGACTCGGTGACGAGGGACTTGAGCATGCCGGCGCCCGCATCGCCGATACGGTCCGCGATCGCCTCGGGAGCCTCGCCTGTGGCCAGGGAGGCCAGCATCAGGAGGTTGGAGACCTCGGGACGGCCCTCGGGATCGAAGGTGATGCGGCGCTCTGCGTCGGTCTTTGCCTTCTTGAGGATCTTCGCGGTCTCGTCCGCGGTCATACGAAGCTCGATCGTGTTGCCGCGCGACTTCGACATCTTCTGGCCGTCCGTGCCCAGCAGCAGCGGGACCTCGGACAGGAGGGCCTCAGGGCGGGGGAAGACGGGGCGCTCGGGGGTGGCGCGGCCGTAGCGTTTGTCGAAGCGCTGGGCGATCAGGCGAGCCTGCTCCAGGTGGGGGAGCTGGTCCTGGCCCACGGGCACGATATTCGCCTTGCAGAAGAGGATGTCGGCGGCCTGGTGGACCGGGTAGGTCAGCATAAGGCCCGTCATCGCGCGGCCCTCGGTGGCCTCCAGTTCGGCCTTCACGGTCGGGTTGCGGTGCAGCTCCGACTCGGTGACCAGGGAGAGGAAGGGCAGCATCAGCTGGTTGAGTGCCGGAACCGCCGAGTGGTTAAAGATCGTGGAGCGCTCAGGGTCAATGCCCGCGGCCAGGTAATCGGCGACGAGGCCGAGGACGCGCTCACGGATCGGACCTACGCCGTCGCGGTCGGTGATCACCTGGTAGTCGGCGACCAGAACCCAGGTCTCAACGCCGCGGTTCTGCAGGAGCACGCGGTTACGCAGCGTGCCGAAGTAGTGGCCCAGGTGCAGGTGGCCGGTCGGGCGGTCACCCGTGAGGATGCGGAAACGCGAGGGGTCCTGGTCAATCGCCAGGTCGATCTCGGCGCTGCGGGCCTTCGAGCGGGCCAGCGAGGCATCAGAGGTTGCGGTTTCCAGGGCATCTTCACTGCGAGTCATGCGTGAATCCTATCCAATGTGTGAGTGACGGGGGAATGGAAGAATGGTCAGCTCTCGGGCTGGAACGCCACGTCGGAGAGCAGGATGGTGACGGAGAGAGGCTCGATCGTCAGCGTCGAACGCGGGGTCACGTGCTCGACCTCGAGAGAAAGCTCAGCCGGGTTGAGCGTGGAGCCGACGCCGCCCTCGGCAGGAGTGGCCCACACGGTCGAGTAGGCGACGAGCCAGTCCAGGTCATGGCCCTCGGGCAGGGTGACCTCGGCGCTGTCCAGGTTCGCGTTGATGATGATGAGCGCGTCGCGGTCGCCCCATGTCACGCCCGAGCGCAGCATTTGGAACGTGCGGTGGCGCCAGTCCGTCCAGCCGTAGTCCGGCATGGGCGTGCCCTGGGCGGTGTACCACGACAGATCGGCGATCGTGTCACCGTTATGGGGGGTGCCCGTGGCGAAGCGGTCGGGACGCAGAACCGGGTGGGCCTTGCGCAGGGCGATCAGCCAGGAGACGGCGTCGATCTGCGCCTGCTGGCTCTCGGCCAGGTCCCAGTCGACCCATGAGATCGGGTCGTCCTGGCAGTAGGCGTTATTGTTGCCGTACTGGGTGCGGCCGAACTCGTCGCCGCCTGTCAGCATCGGTGTACCCGAAGAGACGAACATGGTGGCCAGGATGTTGCGCTGGGAACGGGAACGCAGGTCGGCGATCGTCATGTCGGAGAGGATCGCATAGGGGGTGTCGGCGCTCGGGTGCGTGCCGTTCGAAGCAAGCGTGCCCTCCACGCCGTGGTTCCACGAGCGGTTGTCGTCCGATCCGTCCCGGTTGTTCTCCAGGTTCGCCGTGTTGTGCTTGCGGTCGTAGGCGGTCAGGTCCGCGAGCGTGAAGCCGTCGTGGGCGGTCACAAAGTTGATCGAGGCGCGGGGGCCGCGCAGACGACCCAGGCCGTGCTCGAAGACGTCCTGGGAACCGGACAGGCGGGTCGCCAGATCGTTCGGGCCGGAGACGACATGGCCCGAGGCCTGGGCGCGCACGTCCGCCAGCCAGAAGTTACGCAGGGCGCCGCGGTAGTGGTCGTTCCACTCGGAGAAGGGCACCGGGAAGTTACCCGTCTGCCAGCCGCCCGGGCCCACGTCCCACGGCTCGGCGATCAGCTTCGAGTGGGCCAGGACGTCGTCCGTCGCCATCGCGATGAGGAGCGGGTGCATGGGGCTGAAGCCCGTCGAGAAACGGCCGAGCGTGGCCGCCAGATCGAAGCGGAAACCATCCACGCCCATCTCGCGGACCCAGTAGCGCAGCGAATCCAGCACCATCTGAATGGTCTTCGGGTGGTCCACGTTGATGGTGTTGCCCGTGCCCGTCACGTCGATCGTCTGGACTGGACGCGAGGAGGTATGACGGTAGTACATGTCGGAGTCGAGGCCGCGCCAGGACAGGGATGGACCGGCGTCGCCGCCCTCACACGTGTGGTTGTAGACAACGTCGAGGATGACCTCGATGCCCGCCTGGTGCAGGAGCGAGACCATGCCGCGGAACTCGTCGACGACCGCCTGGGCGCCGCGCTCGCGCGAGGCTTCGGTGGCGTAGGAGGGCTCGGGGGCGAAGAAGGAGAGGGTGGAGTAGCCCCAGTAGTTCGTCAGGCCTCGTTCTGTGAGGAAAGGCTCGTCGCACTTCGCGTGGATGGGCAGCAGCTCGACGGCGGTGATGCCCAGGTCCTTCAGGTAGGACACGGAGGCCGGGTGAGCCAGGCCCGCGTAGGTGCCGCGCAGCTCCGCGGGTACGCCGGGCATGTTCTTCGTGAAGCCCTTGACGTGGATCTCGTAGATGACGGTGGTCTCCCACGGAACGTGAGGCTGCGGAGCGATCGGGAAGGAGGGCTCCACGACGACCGAGCGCGGCATGTACGGCGCGGAGTCAATGGGGGAGCGGCGCAGCGGGTATTCGGAGGGGTAGAGGTCCTCGTCTACACAGTGCGCGTAGACCGCAGGCTTCATGTCCACCACGCCGTCGAGGCCTCGGCCGTAGGGGTCGAGGAGAAGCTTGTGCGAGTTATAGAACTGGCCACCGTCCGGATCCCAGGTGCCGTGCACGCGGAAACCGTAGCGGGTCCCCGCACCGTATCCGGGGATGTGACCGTGCCAGATGCCGGTCTTCGGGCCGAGCAGAGCGAAGCGGGTCTCAGCCCCGGCCTCGTCGAAGATGCACATGTCCACGCCGGAGGCGGCTCTGGCGACCACGGCGACATCGAGACCGTCGCCCGACGGGAAAACCCCCAGACGGGTGGGAACGGGATTAGGTTTGGTGACGCGAACGGTGGGGACGCTGGACGAGCCGGAACGCTCGGACATATAACAGTGCCTCTTTCTTACAGTTTATTGGCTGCATCGTAGCCTGATAGATGCAGCCATCATCCATCATACGTGACCGTCAATTAAGCGGTCGGATTAGGGGGTGGGCTGAGGGTATGAGCAGCGGCACGCATCGGTGAGGGAACCCTCATATATATGGGCGTGCTGCGCAGAATGTGGCACGCTAGAAGTCATGAGAATTGTCGTGTGTGTGAAGCATGTCCCCGACATGCAGTCCGAACGCCGTTTTGAGGGCGGCCGCCTGGTGCGCGGTGAGGACGATGTACTCAACGAACTGGACGAGAACGCCATCGAGGCTGCCGTCCAGCTGAAGGAATCCGAAGAGGACGCGGGTCGCGAGGCCGAGGTCGTCGCGCTGACGATGGGCCCTGAGGACGCCGAGGATTCCCTGATGCGCGCCCTGCAGATGGGCGCCGACCGTGCCTACATCGTCTCCGACGAGTTCCTTGAGGGCTCCGACGTCATCACGACCGCCTCCGTTCTGTCCGTCGCGATAGCAAAGATCGCCGAAGAGTGCGGCCCCGTCGACCTGGTGATCACCGGCATGGCCTCGCTGGACGCGATGACCTCCATGCTGCCCGCCGCCCTGGCTGCCAAGGCCCACATGCCGCTGCTGGGCCTGGCCCGCTCCCTGAGCGTCGAGGATGGCGCCGTCACCATCGAGCGCGCCGTCGACGGCTACACCGAGACCGTGCGCGCCGCGCTGCCCGCCGTCGTCTCCGTGACCGACCAGATCAACGAGCCGCGTTACCCGGCCTTCGCAGCCATGAAGGCCGCCCGCAAGAAGCCGCTGGATCAGTGGGGCATCGACGACCTCGTCGAGGTTCCCGGCGGCGAGGCCCTCGTCATGCGCCGTGCGCTGACCGCCGTCACCCACAGCGAGGAGAAGACCCGCGACGGCTCGGGCACGATCATTCAGGACGCCGGTGAGGGCGGGCGCGCTCTGGCCGACTACATCCTTTCGGTGGTGAAGTGACATGACGCAGCAGATGAGTTCCCCGATCCTCGTTCTGGCCGACCAGGCGGGCGATCACCTGACGCCCCTGGCACGCCAGGCGGTTACGCTGGCCGCGTCCCTGACCTCCGCCGACGTCGTCGCCCTGTCCCTGGCTGCCAGTCCCGATGTGGCCGCCCTGTCGGAGCTGGGCGCGACCCAACTGCTGCATGCCGACCTGGGTGACGCTGTGCGTTCCTCGGTCGTGGCCTCCGACGCGCTTGTTTCCGCGCTGGCGACCGGCAGCTTTGGCCTGGTGCTCCTGTGCTCGGACTACCGCGGTCGCGAGATCGCCGGTCGCGTCGGCGCTCTCACCGAGGCCGGCGTGGTCTCCGGTGCGTCCTCCGTCGGCTTCGACGGCGGCGTCCTCCAGATCGGCAAGACCGCCCTGGGCGGCTCCTGGTCGATGCGGATCGTCATTGAGGGACAGACCCCGATCGTCGGCATCGCCTCCGGCGTCATCGACGAGGCCCCGGTTGCCTCTCCCGTCGCCCTGACCCCGCAGGCCCTCTCCGTCGAGCTGAGCCCCGAGGCCAGCGCAATCCAGGTCGTCTCCTCCGTGCCCGACGAGGAGGAAGGCGTGTCCCTGACCGACGCCTCCACCGTCGTGTGCGGTGGCCGCGGCGTGGACGGCGACTTCGAGCTGGTTCGCTCCGTCGCTCAGGCGCTCGGCGGCGCCGTGGGTGCGACCCGCGTCGCCTGCGACGAGGGCTGGGCCCCGCGATCCGAGCAGATCGGCCAGACCGGCCTGACCGTCACCCCGAATCTCTACATCGGCCTGGGCGTCTCCGGCGCGATCCACCACACGGTGGGTATGCAGTCCTCGGCCCACATCGTCGCCGTGTGTGACGACCCGGACGCCCCGATCTTCGAGATCGCGGACTTCGGCGTCGTCGGCGACGTCACCGAGGTCGTGCCCGCGGCCCTGGCCGCCATTGAGGAGGCGCGCTCCCAGGCGTGAGCGTCTACCTCGACCACGCTGCCACCACGCCGCTGCGCGAGTGCGCCCTCGAGGCGTGGACCCGCGCCCAGCGTGACCTAGCTGCAACCCCCGGCAATCCCGCCGCCCTCCACTTCGGAGGGCGGCGGGCCCGTCGCATGCTCGACGACGCCCGCGAGCAGGTCGCAGCGGCCCTCGGCGCAGACATCCACGAGGTTATCTTCACCTCTGGAGCCACCGAATCGGACGCCCTCGGTGTGATGGGCGCGGCCCGAGGTATGCACGGGCGCGACGACGCGCGCGACCTGATCGTCGTCTCGGGCCTCGAGCATGACGCGGTCGCCCATCAGCGCGAGGTCGCCTCTCGTGAGGGCTTCTCCTGGGAGGTCCTGCCCGTGGATGCGGGCGGCGTGTCCATCCTGCCCCGTGTTTCCGGCGACGATGCACCCGCCTCGTGGGACGGTCGCCTTGCGCTCGGATCCATGACCCTCGTGTCTTCCGAAATCGGTACGATTCAGCCGGTTGCAGACTTCGCTGAGCTCGTGCAGGCCAGCGGAGGCCTCGTACATTCCGACGCAGCCCAAGCCATTCCAATCCTGGACGTGTCTTTTGCCGAGCTCGGCCTGGACCTTATGAGCGTCGGCGGCCACAAGGTCGGCGCCCCCGCCGGCATCGGCGTTCTCCTCGCCCGACGAGGCATCCCCATGACGACCGACCGACCCGGCGGCGGCCACGAGCGCTCGATCCGCTCGGGCACGCCCGACGTCGCGGGTGCCTGCGCTCTCGGTGCCGCCCTCGCCGAGGTCGTCGCAGAGCGCGCCGCTTTCGCCTCCCGTGCGGCCGCCCTGCGCGCGCACCTGCTGTCCCACCTGCCGGAGGGAACGTATTCGACGGTGGGGGAGACTGCCTCGTCGAGCGCCATCATCCACCTATCCCTGCCCACCGCCCGCCCTGAGGCCGTCCTCATGGCCTTCGACATGGACGGAATCGCCGTGTCCGCCGGGTCTGCCTGCCACGCGGGGGTCACGCGCCCCTCCGAGATCGTCATGGCGATGGGACGCAGCGAGGAGCAGGCGCTCGGCGTCCTGCGCGTCTCACTCGGCCACGAGACGACCCGCGACGATATCGACGCCTTCCTGGCCGCGCTGCCCGTGGCCATCCGCGCGGGGGCCGCCCTGGACGGCGTCGCCCACGTGCGCAACGAACGAAACGAGGAACCCTAGATGAGAGTTCTGGCAGCACTGTCCGGCGGTGTGGACTCCGCCGTCGCCGCCGCGAAGGCCGTGGAGGCCGGGCACGATGTTGTCGGCGTCCACATGGCCCTATCCTCCCAACCCCAGGAGTGCCGCATCGGCTCGCGCGGCTGCTGCTCGATCGAGGACGCCGGCGACGCGGCGCGCGCCGCCGAAATTATCGGCATCCCGTTCTACGTGTGGGATCTCGCCCAGGAATTTGAGCAGACCGTCATCACCGACTTCGTCTCCCAGTACAAGGCTGGGCGCACCCCCAACCCCTGCGTGCGCTGCAACGAGTTCGTGAAGTTCCGCGAGCTGGCCACCCGCGCCCGCGCGCTCGGATTCGATGCGGTGTGCACCGGCCACTACGCGGCCATCGTCGATGGTGCGGCTGGACCCGAGCTGCACCGCGGCGCCGACAACCTCAAGGACCAGTCCTACGTGCTGGCCGTCATGGGGCCCGAGGAGCTTCATCGCGTCGTTCTGCCCCTGGGGGATGCCCCCAACAAAGCGTGGGTGCGCTCCGAGGCCGAGCGCCTCGGCCTGGGCGTGTCCAACAAGCCCGACTCCTACGACATCTGCTTCATTCCCGACGGTGACACGCAGGGCTTCCTGCGCGCTCACCTGGGCGCGGCCGAGGGTGAGATCGTCACCCCCGACGGCGAGGTGTTGGGCCGCCACGAGGGCTACTGGAACTACACAGTCGGCCAGCGCAAGGGCCTCGGTATCGGCGCGCCCGCACCCGACGGGCGCCCCCGCTACGTCCTCGAGACGAGGCCGGAGACCAACCAAGTCGTCGTGGGAGCCTCCGAGCTCCTGTCCATCTCCCGCATTACGGCCACGGACGCCGTCTGGCTCGCCTCTGACGACGACGGCTCCGACGCCACCGACCTTTTCGTGCAGCTGCGCGCGCACGGCACCCCCGTGCCCGTCGCGTCGCTGACGCGCGACCTGGACGCTGGAACTATCAGCGTCGTCCTCGCGAGCAGCGCGCGTGGCGTCGCGCGCGGCCAGTCGATGGTCGTGTATCGCGGTACCCGTGTTCTCGGCGAGGGAACAATCGACGCAACCGGGCGCTGAGGGCCTCGGGTTTGCTTGTTGCCGGCGGGCGTGGGCGAGGGCATGCGGACGGTCTCGCGCACATCCGTTACACTGGGGTGCGCGCGCGAGTGGCGGAATTGGCAGACGCGCTGGATTTAGGTTCCAGTGTCTTTGACGTGTGGGTTCGAGTCCCATCTCGCGCACCGTTGCCGATACCCGGTCGCCTCCGGGCGGCGGTGGTCGGTAGACTGAGGCCATGAGCGCTTTGGAAATTGGCTGCAAGGCCCCCGACTTTACCGCTGAGACCACGCAGGGCACCCTGTCTCTGTCCGACTTGCTCGCTTCTTCGAAGCGTGGTGTCATCATCTACTTCTACCCGAAGGCCTCCACGCCCGGCTGCACGAAGCAGGCCTGCGACTTCCGCGATTCTCTGGCGTCGCTTCAGGGTGCCGGCTACTCCGTCATCGGTGTGTCCGCCGACTCGATGGCCGCCCTCGAGCGCTTCACCGAGAAGCAGTCGCTTACCTTCCCGCTTGCCTCCGACCCGGATCACGAGATTCTCGAGGCGTACGGCGCGTGGGGTGAAAAGAAGAACTACGGCCGCACCTACGTGGGCATCATCCGCTCGACCGTGGTTGTGAACCCTGACGGCACGGTCGCCCTGGCCCAATACAACGTGAAGGCAACCGGTCACGTGGGTCGATTGCGGAAGACTCTCGGCATCGACTAATGCCCTTGCTTTTTCGGTAACTAGCGAGTATGGTAGTTGAGAAATAAACCGCTTGTTACTGATGGAGGGTTCATGGGGGGCGCTACGCCTGATGCGTATCGGATCGGCACGGGACAGGTGGCGCGGGACTATCCCGCCGACGCTGCGCCTGTTCGCCTGCGCAAACAGCCGAGCCTGCCTACGGTTGCCCGCGCCCCCGATTCATCTCTCGTCGAACAGGTTGTGAGCGCCGAGGACGCAGTGGTTCGGGGAAAGGCCCCGGGTTCACCTCGCCCGTCGAGGAAACCTCGACCGTCGAAGGATGCTGCTGCGGTGGCGCAGCAGGCCGCGGTCGCGCGCGACGTGGTTTCCTCGCAGGCTGGGCGCGTCGCTCAGCCTTCCACTCCCGTTCGCGAATATGCGCATCGGGACGAGGCGGCGGTGACCTACGGGACAGATCCGCGCCCCGGCGTTCCCGTCCACCGCAACTGGCATCGCACGACTATGCGTGTTGTGGGCGCGCCCGAACAAGGAGATGGCGGGCAGCGTCGTGCGTTTGCCGAGGCTGCGTCGCCGTCGGAGCAGGGGGGCGTTCAAAGCTCTCGTGTCGGAGGTGCCTCTCGGCGCCAGGCCGAGGCTCGTCGTGCCAGCGAGATTGAGTCGCGCCTGGATCGCCGGGAGCGTGCGACGCATCGCGGGCGTGCCATCGTCATCTTCGCGCTCGGCTTCGTGTCCGCCCTCCTCATCGTAGCCGCCGTGCTGGGAGGCCTGTTCTATGCGCGTTCCTCCTCCGTTTCGGGTCTGGCCGGCGCCGTCGATTCGTGCCATGCCGGGGGTGTGCATGCTCGCCTGGCCAGCGACGGCACCTCCCTCACCCTCGAAGCGTTATCCGATCGTGGCGACAGCCTGACAACCCCGATTTTTCAGTGCGTTCTCACCAAGCTGGACGCTCCTTCGTCCGTGCGTGAACGCATGTATGCAACGCGTGCGATCGACGGAACCCGGTCGGAGGAGTGGGGCTCCTATAAGGCCACCTGGGCGTACGAGACGGAGCAGGGGTTGACCGTCATCGTCAGCGCCAGGTAGGCGCTGAGTTGGCTCAGAACAAGGTCGTTCTCTGAGATGTTACTTCGCAGCATTGGCGGTATCTCGTAAAATAGGGGGGTATTTCAATGCGTGAAGGAGAAACTCGTGTCCGATTCGCAGCCCGCCGCTCCTGCGGCACCCGTCGCCCCCGTCGGGGAAGATGTTGCACTGGCGATCCGAGGCCTCGTCAAGATTTATGGCAACCTCGTCGCCGTCGCCGACCTGTCCCTCGATATTCCCACCGGATCCTTCTACGGGATCGTCGGTCCTAACGGCGCCGGTAAGACAACGACGCTGACCATGGCTACAGGCCTTCTCACCCCCGACCGTGGCACCGCCTACGTGCACGGCGTCGACGTGTGGGCGCGAACCCAGGAGGCGCGCGCTCTCCTCGGCGTCATGCCCGACGGGATGCGCCTCCTCGACCGCCTATCCGGCCCTGACTTCCTCGTCCACGTGGGCATGCTCCACGGCCTGGACGCGTCCGTCGCCCGCGAGCGTGCTCACGAACTCCTCGCGGCCCTCGACCTGGCCGAGGCCGGGAAGAAGCTGATCAGCGACTACTCTGCGGGCATGACGAAGAAGGTTGCCCTGGCCGCCGCCCTCATCCACTCGCCGCGAGTCTTGGTCCTCGACGAACCGTTCGAGGCCGTGGACCCCGTTTCCGCGACGAACATCCGCCAGATCCTCACCGACTACACGCGTCGCGGCGGCACCGTCATTCTCTCCTCGCACGTGATGGCCACCGTCCAACAGCTGTGCACGCACGTGGCCATCATCGACAAGGGACGCGTGCTCGTCTCCGGAACCACCGACGAGGTCGCTCAGGGCGGCGACCTGGGGGAGCGCTTCACCTCCCTGGTTGGCGGCGTCCACTCCGAGGAAGGCCTGTCGTGGTTGGGCAACTGATTCGCCTCAAGCTCCGCATCATCTGGAACACGGTTCGCAAGCAGACGGTCGTCCTCGTTCTCGCGGTTCTCGGCGTCCTGTACTTCGGCGGAATCTACGGCTCGGTGCTCCTGGGCACCGCTTTCTTCGCTCGCTCCGACGAGGCCTACCTGGCCACGCCGGTGATGCCGATCGTCGGGCCCTTCATCTTCCTGCTGTGGTTGGTCCTCCCGATCATCTTCGCCTCGATGGACAACTCTCTCGATCCCGTGCGCCTGTCGCCCTACGTGGGACCCAGCAAACGCCTCGGGGCGGGGCTGGCCGCCTCGACTGCGGTCGGTCCCGGCGGGCTCCTGTCCGCGATGATCCTCTTCCTACCCGTCTGGTTCGCGCTGTGGCGTACCCAGTGGCTTGAGGCGCTCGGCTGGTTTATCGCTGGTGTCGTGACGCTGCCTCTCGCGGTGCTGTGGGCGCGCGCGGTCGGGACCTGGTTCGCGGTACGCCTGGACAGCTCGGGTAAGAAGGATGCCGTCACGGCCCTGGGCGCCGTCGTCTTCATGATGGTGGTGACCCCCTTGGGTTACTGGATGTCTTTGCTGACCCGGAACTTTTCCGTTGAGGCCTTCAAGGCGGGCTTGAACGTCGCACTGTGGACTCCCTTCGGCGCTCCCTTCGGTGTGGTTGCTTCGCTGCTCGAGGGCGCGTGGGTGGCCGCGGCGATCCGCGCTCTCATCACGGTCGTGACCGCTGTCGTCGGTTGGCGGGCCTGGCTCGCCGTCCTGCGCCCCGTCATGAGCGGCTACGCCGGTGAGATCAGCGCCGACGCGCAGCGCGCCATCGACGAGGGACGCCACCTCATCGACGAATCCCTCGAAGATGAAGCGCGCAGTCGCCGCTCCGAGCAGTCGAGAGCCGCCGGCCTGCGCAGCGTCGACCTGTTCACGCGCCTCGGCCTCGGTGTGCGCAGCGCCTCCCTGGCGGCGCGCACGCTGCGCTACTGGATCGTCGATACGCGCCTGAATATGAACATGGCGCTCGCGTTGCTGTTCCCGGTTGTCGCGATCTTCATGGGACGGATGGTTACTGAGGGGCAGCCATTCGCCTTCTCGGCGGGCATCTTCCTCTACCTGGTGCCCATCACGACGGGCCTGACGACCGGCGCGCTCATGCAATACGACTCGACGGGCGCCTGGATCGTGGTCTCGTCGGGTATGAGCGGTCGCGAGGAACGTCGCGGACGCCTCGTGGGTTCGCTCATCGTGTTAGTACCCCAGGTCATCGGTTACCTCCTTCACGATGCCGTCACCGGTGCGAATGCCTCCGGTTTCGTGTTCCACCAGGTGATGGGCATCATCCTCTTCGCTGGTGCCGCTGCGACGACCCTCGTCGTGAACGCGCGCTGGGTCTACCCGGTGCAGCCTCCGGGCACGTCCCCGCTGGCGACGAAGGGTACCGGTTCCTTCCTGATGACGATGCTGCTGCAGCTCGTGGGCTTCGCGGGGACCGCGGTTCTGCAGATCCCGTCCTACGTGCTGCTCGTGCTGGCGTCTTTCGGCTTCGTTCCCAACTGGGTCGCCTACGTCGTGGCCCTCGCGTGGTCGGTGCTCGTCCTTGAGGCAGCCGTTCGGATTGGTGGGCGCGTATGGGACCGCTACTCGGTCGCCGCGCTCACGTCGATCCGCAGCTGGCCGGGACACTGATTTCGCCTGCACTGCACGCACGAGGCCGGGGTTACCCACGGGGGTGCCCCGGCCTCGCTGTCTATGGGTGGCGTCTGAGAGGCTGAGGATCGCAAGAAGGTGTCGTCTGGGTGCTCCGCGTGGTTGACCGTTGGACTATGCGGATAGGTTATTGGCATGCGGATAGGTTAGTAACCTATCCGCATACGTGTTACCTATCCGTACGTGCGTAACCTATCCGCACACGCGTGTATGTACGTTCTCACGTTAACCCTCGAATCCGTGCGTTAACCCTCTAGGTCGCACGTAAACCCTCTAGTTCGAGCGTTGGCGGCCCCGCCCAGATACGGAATAGCGGGTTACCGTGCGTGTCATCGGGTTAAGAGTTCCATTAAAGTGCCGTGGACTGCTTCTTCCGCTGCGACAGTGATGTCTTGTACGAGTGTTAATGCGCCCCCGAGGTGGTCAGCTGAGCACAGCTATGTGCACGTAAACCCACCTAGGGGCAGCTGGGCGGAGCAGCCCAGCCTCCATGAGGTGGGTTAACTTGCGCATCGGGTGGTTTGCGTTGCCATCAGAAGGGCCGAGCTGTCGGGCAGGCCTCGCGGCGGCCGGAGATCTGGCGGGCCTACGTCCAACACCGGAAAACAAACGGGGGAGTGGACGCACGGATATGAAAAACCGGCGACCCGAAGGGCGCCGGTTGTCTGTGCGTCATGGGGGACTTGAACCCTCAACCCGCTGATTAAGAGTCAGCTGCTCTGCCAATTGAGCTAATGACGCGGGGGACTTTCACCAGTAGGAGCCGGGAAAGCTGTGCGTCATGGGGGACTTGAACCCTCAACCCGCTGATTAAGAGTCAGCTGCTCTGCCAATTGAGCTAATGACGCGGGGGTTTTGCAACCGAGAGATAAATATACAGGCGTGCCACGCCCTGCGCAAGTCAATGAGGGGTGTCGTGGCCTATGTCGCACACTCGGCGGGCGCGAGTGACAAGGGCACCTACAATGGGGCCTCAGATGAAAGGGGAACGCCATGTCGGACGCGTCGAGCAACTACTCCGCGGTCGTGGAGGACATCCTCAAGCTTGTGTGGAGCGCCGAGGAAGCCGGCCGTGACGGCGTCAAGCCCAAGGATGTCTCCGAACACATGGGCGTCGTCCCTTCGACGGCAACGGAGAACATTCAACGCCTGGCCCGCCAGGGCCTCGTCACGCACGAGCGGTACGGTCGCGTGCGACTGACCCCACAGGGGCGTGCGATCGCCCTGGGTATGGTGCGCCGCCACCGTCTGCTCGAAACCTACCTGCACGAAGCGCTCGGCTTCTCATGGGATGAGGTGCACGAGGAGGCCGAGATTCTCGAACATGCGGTCTCCGATCGGCTTCTCGACCGTCTTGACCGAGTCCTCGGCTACCCGAGCCGTGACCCGCACGGTGATCTGATCCCGCGAGCCGACGGCTCCAGCGACGATGTCTCGGGTAGTCCCCTCGATGCGCTCGACGTCACCGCCGGGGGAATCGTCGTCCGGCTGCCCGATCGCGACCCCGAAGCGTTGCGCGCGTGGAAGGAAGCTGGCCTCGTGCCCGGCGCTCATGTGGCCGTTGTCGCGTCTGATGCTGGGGGAGTGACCGTTCTGCTTGAGGATGGGCAGATGCTCCTCCTTGACCCCGCCCAGGCCTCGGGCATCGTCGTCCGGGACTGAGCCACACCGGCACGCCCCCGCTTCCCATTGACAAGGCCCGGAAACGATCCAGCCCACCAAACCGAGTTGGCCGGGCGTGCTGGGAACGCCCGTCGGCGGAGGCACTCGAGGGGAGCGCAGTCCTCAGGCGAGGGCCGATGATCCCATTGACGGGGGCACGTGGCGGCCGTGGCCGGCGGACAGGAGCGCCTCGCGGAGGGCGGTGATCGCGCTATCGAGTTCCTCGTCGCTGGCGGGGGCCGCCTTGGACAGGAGGATGTCGGTCTCGTCGCGCAGGGGGATGACGTGCAGGTGGGTGTGGGGCACCTCGAATCCCGCGATCGCCAGGCCGGCGCGCGGCACGCCGAACGCGGCCTTCTGCGCCAGTCCGATCGTGCGAGCCACAGTCATGAGGTGGGCGGCGACGTCCGAGGGAGCGTCCGTCCATGCGTCGTACGCGGTGCGCGGAACCACCAGGACGTGGCCCGGCGAGGTCGGCTCGATCGTCGCGAAGGCGACGCACACGTCATCGGCCCACACGAAGCGGCCGGGCCAGACACCCGTGATGATGTTGTCGAAGATAGTGCTCATGCGACTATTGTCACCTATTCGCGCTCACTTCGGTAGGTGGGCGCGTCCGGCGGGGCGGGCAGGCGTGAACTACCCTGGTGGGGAGTATTGTTACGCGACCCATCGTTAAGCGAGGAACGCATAGATGAGCGAAAATCCGCAGAGTGCCCCGGCCCAGCGCTACACCGCTGAGCTCGCAGGTCAGATCGAGACGAAGTGGCAGGACCGCTGGGAGGAGCTGGGCACGTTCTACGCGGACAACCCCACGGGCGACCTGGCTGGCCCGCTGGCCTCCCACAACCCCTTCTTCATTCTCGACATGTTCCCCTACCCCTCGGGTAAGGGCCTGCACGTGGGTCACCCGCTGGGCTACATCGCGACCGACACGCTGGCGCGCTACCGCCGCATGAAGGGCGACAACGTCCTGTACACGATGGGCTACGACGCCTTCGGCCTGCCCGCCGAGCAGTACGCCGTCCAGACCGGCCAGCACCCGGCCATCACCACGAACCAGAACATCGCGAACATGCGCCGCCAGCTGCGCCGCATGGGACTGTCCCACGACTCGCGCCGTTCTTTCGCCACGACCGACATCGAGTACGTGCACTGGACGCAGTGGATCTTCCTGCAGGTCTTCAACTCCTGGTTCGACCCCGAGGCGACGGCCCCCGACGGCTCCCAGGGCGCGGCCCGCCCGATCAGTGAGCTGATCGCCAAGCTCGAGTCCGGCGAGATTCGCCCTGAGGACGGCTCCGATTACAACTCCCTGGACCGCGTCGCCCAGGCGAAGGTTGTCGACTCCTACCGCCTCGCCTACGTCTCCGAGGCCCCCGTCAACTGGTGCCCCGGCCTGGGAACCGTCCTGGCCAACGAAGAGGTCACCGCCGACGGACGCTCCGAGCGCGGCAACTACCCGGTTTTCAAGCGCAACCTGCGCCAGTGGATGATGCGTATTACCGCCTACGGCAAGCGCCTGTCCGACGACCTCGACACGATCGACTGGCCTGAGAAGGTGCGCACGATGCAGCGCAACTGGATCGGCCGCTCCGAGGGTGCGACCGTGCGCTTCGACGTGCCCGGAGCGCGCGAGGCCGGCGCTTCCCTCGACTCCCTGGACGTCTACACGACGCGCCCCGACACGCTGTTCGGCGCGACCTTCATGGTCGTGGCTCCCGAGCACCCGATCCTCGGCGGAACCGTCGGTGGCGACCCCGGCGATGAGGCCGCCCTCACCCTGCCCGCCTCCTGGCCCGAGGGCACGAAGGACGCGTGGACGGGTGGCGCTGTCTCCCCGAAGGAGGCCGCTAGCGCGTACCGTGCCCAGGCAGCTGCGAAGTCCGAGGCCGAACGCGCTGACGAAGAACGCACCAAAACAGGTGTCTTCACGGGCCTGTTTGGCATCGATCCGGTCAACGGCCGCCCCGTTCCGATCTTCGTTGCCGACTACGTCCTGTGGGGCTATGGCACCGGCGCCATTATGGCCGTGCCTGCCCACGACGACCGCGACTGGGCGTTCGCTCGCGCCTACGACCTCGACATCGTGCGCACGATCGGCCCGGCCGACGACCCCTACGGCCCCGACCTCGAGGTCGGCGCGTACACGGGCGACGGCGTGGCCGTCGACTCCGCCAACGATGAGATCAACCTGAACGGCCTGGCCAAGGACGAGGCTAAGGCCGCCATGATCAAGTGGCTGGTCGCCAAGCGCCTGGGCCACGGCACCGTCACCTACCGCCTGCGCGACTGGCTGTTCAGCCGCCAGCGCTACTGGGGCGAGCCCTTCCCGATCGTGTGGGACGAGGACGGCGTCGCGCACGCCCTGCCCGAGGACATGCTCCCCGTCGAGCTGCCCGAGGTCAGCGACTACAGCCCGCGCACCTTCGACGCGGATGACGCCGACTCTTCGCCCGAGGCCCCGCTGGGCCGCGCCGAGGACTGGGTGAACGTCACGCTCGACCTGGGCGATGGCCCCAAGACCTACCGTCGCGAGACCAACACGATGCCCCAGTGGGCGGGCTCGTGCTGGTACGAGATGCGCTACACCGACCCGACGAACTCTGAGCGTTTCTCCGGCGAGGAGAACCTGGCCTACTGGATGGGTCCGCGCGAGGGTAAGGTCAGCGGCGGCACCGACATGTACGTAGGCGGCGTCGAGCACGCGGTCCTGCACCTGCTCTACGCCCGTTTCTGGCAGAAGGTCCTCTTCGACCTGGGTCACGTGCCGGGCTCCGAGCCCTTCCACACGCTCTTCAACCAGGGGTACGTGCAGGCCTACGCCTACACCGACGAACGTGGCCAGTACGTGCCCGCCGACGAGGTTGAGGGCGATGAGACGACCGGCTTCACCTACAAGGGCGTGCCCGTCAACCGCGAGTACGGCAAGATGGGCAAGTCCCTGAAGAACATCGTCACGCCCGACGAGATGTACGACGCCTACGGCGCCGACGTCTTCCGCGTGTACGAGATGAGCATGGGCCCCCTCGACCTGTCGCGCCCGTGGGACACCCGCGCCGTCGTCGGCTCCCAGCGCTTCCTGCAGCGCCTGTGGCGTAACGCGGTCGACGAGGAGACCGGCGAGCTCACGATCACCGACGAGCCCGCGGACGACAAGACGCGTCGCCTCGTGGCCCGCACGATCGCGGAGGTCACCGAAGAGTACGAGAACCTGCGCATCAACACCGCGATCTCCAAGCTCATCGTCCTCAACAACCACCTGACCAGCCTGGACGCCGTCCCGCGCGACGCCATCGAGCCCCTGATCCTCATGCTCGCCCCGGTCGCCCCGCACCTGTGCGAAGAGCTGTGGAGCCGCCTGGGCCACGAGGCCTCCCTGGCCCGCGAGCCATTCCCGGTCGTCGAAGATTCCTCGCTGCTGGTCGAGGATACGGTCACGGCCGTCATCCAGGTCAATGGCAAGGTCAAGGCCCGCATCGAGGTCGCTCCCTCCATCTCCGAGGAGGACCTCATTGCGGCCGCCCTGGCCGAGGCCCCGATCGTCAAGGCCCTCGGCGGGGCAGAACCCCTCAAGGTGATCGCACGCGCGCCGAAGCTGGTCAACGTCGTCGTCAAGAAGTGAGGTCGCATGCCTGAAGGCGATGCAGTCCGTCGCCTAGCCGGTACCCTCGATGAGCTTTTCGTCGGGGGTATCGTCTCGGCGTCGTCCCCGCAGGGGCGCTTCGCGTCCTCCGCAGCCCTCCTGGACGGGTGGGTCATGCAGCGGGTGCGCGTGCACGGCAAACACATGTTCATCGGGTTTGTCCCGCCCATCGAAGGTGAGACGTACGAGGCCGGGGTGGCCCTCCTGGAGGGTGCCGCGGCCGGCAGTGGGGAGCCGATCCTCGGCGAGGATGCTCCCTGGCCGGACCGGTGGGTGCATATCCACCTGGGCCTGTACGGCTGGTGGCGCTTCAACGGCGATGAGACCGTCGTCGACGAGGGGCACGGCGTTGCTCACCGCATCCCCAACGTCCCGAAGGGGGAGTGGAACGGCCACTCCGAGACCCGCTGGGGCGAGGGCTTTGGCGAGGCCAAGGCGGGGGAGTGGGAGCCGCCGGAGCCGGTCGGTGCCGTGCGCCTGCGTCTGTTTAACGACCATGCTGTCGCTGACCTTGTGGGTCCGAACCGCTGTGACCTCATCACGGATGAGGAGCGCATCAAGGCCGAGTCGAAGCTGGGGCCGGATCCCCTGGACGCGGGGGCCCGCTCCGATGCCGAGGCCATGGAGCGTTTCGCTCAGGTCGCCCACTCGAAGAAGCGCGCGATCGGTGAGATTGTCATGGATCAGTCGATTATCGCGGGCGTGGGCAACATCTACCGTGCCGACGCCCTGTTCCTCGCGGGCATCTCGCCGCACCGTAAGGGCGCCAATATCTCCATCAAGCGCCTGCGCGAGCTGTGGGTCCTGATCTGCGACCTCATGAACCGCGGCCTGGCCGCAGGTCGCCTGGACACGATGGATCCGGAGGAGGCCCCCAATCCGCCGATTGAGGGTGACGAGGAGGCCTCGCGCTGGTACGTGTACCACCGCACGGACCGCCCGTGTCTGCGCTGTGGGACGCCGATCCGCGAGGCGCTCATGCAGAACCGACGCCTGTTCTGGTGTCCGTCCTGCCAGCGCTGAGCGCGCGAAGAACCGTCAGGGGAGTGCGGGCCGCAAGGCTCGCACTCCTCGCCCGTTGTCAGGCGATCTCTTCGAATCCGAGAACCGAGTAGAGTTCGCGGGCCCCGCCGTGGCGCGTGTCGAGACGCAGGGCGAGGGAGTCGAAGCCCCACCGTGAGCAGCGTGTGGCGACCTCGGAGATGAGGGCTGTCGCGATGCCACGCCTGCGGTAGTCGGGGGCGACGATCAGGTCCACCACGAAGGGGCAGTCCGGCGCATCATCCCAGGGGGATTCGCGGACGACGAGGATCGCTCCGACGAGCGTTCCCCCGTCCCACGCGCCAATGAACGAGTCTTCCGTAGTCGCCCCGAAAGCGCCCTCAAACGTCAGGCGTAGTTCTTCGGAGGTTTCCAAGAGCGCCTCGGGCGTGACGTCGTCGCCGTACGCCTCGAGGCTAAGCGTCGCGAGCGCGGGGATGTCGAATGTTGTGAGCGTGGCGATCTCAATACCCTGAGGCCGATTCGCAGCTGACAACGCGTCCAGGGGGGCATGTAGAGTTCGAGCTTCCATAAACCAACTATAGGTGAGGATGCTCACTTTGTCATGGGTCTTGAACGGATTCTCACAGACCGCATCTGATGAGGGCGAACGCCCCTCAGATGTAGAGGGCCGGCTCCTCGAAGAAGTAGTTGGGATCGACAATGAGATCGCGGTCGCGCGTGTCCTTTTCCGGCTTGGGCAGCAGACGCGCGGGCACGCCGATTGCGACGTTGCCGCAGGGCACGTCCTTGACGACGACGGCGTTCGCGCCGATCTTGACACCCGTGCCCACGGTGATGGGTCCCAGGACCTTTGCGCCCGCCCCAATCATGACGTGGTCACCGACGGTGGGGTGGCGCTTGCCCGGCGTCATGGCGACGCCGCCGAGGGTGACGCCGTGGAAGATGACGACATCGTTGCCGACCTCGGCGGTCTGGCCGATGACGACGCCCGTCGCATGATCGATGAAGACGCGGCGCCCGATGGTGGCCTCGGGATGAATGTCCACGCCGGTGACGGCCCGGGCCATGGAGGAAAGGGCGCGCGCGGGGGTGTGGGCGCCGTGAGTCCATAGAGCGTGGGAGACGCGGTGCGTCCACAGGGCGTGCACGCCCGGGTAAGTCAGTGCGATCTCCAGGGCGGAGGTGGCCGCGGGGTCGCGGCGCTGCGCTGTCACAAGATCCTCGCGGAAAAGCCCGAGTGCCTTGGTGGGCAGGGCGCGCGACAGGGTCTTCGACAGGGTGCGTACGGTGAGCTTCACGAGTTCCTCCTGGACAGTCGACTGAGACGGAAACGCACAGGTAGCCCCGGACATTCCATCCGGGGCCACCTTAGCGCGTCGAGCTGGAAAGATCAGTCCTCGAGGCCCGCGAACAGGGCAGTCGAGAGGTAACGCTCACCCGTGTCGGGCAGGAGCGTGACGATCTTCTTGCCGGCCAGCTCGGGGCGGGCGGCGACGGCGGCCGTTCCGGCCAGGGCAGCGCCCGAGGAGATGCCCACGAGCAGACCCTCTTCGGCGGCAGCGCGTCGAGCGAACTCGAGGGCCTGCGCGGTCTCGACGGAGATGACCTCGTCCACGATGTCCGCGTCGAAAGTCTCGGGCACGAAGTTGGGCATGAGGCCCTGGATGCCGTGCGGGCCGGGGGTGCCGCCGGTCAGCAGGGGAGACTCGGCGGGCTGAACGGCGATGATGTGCACGTTTGGGTTCTTCTCCTTGAGAACCTTCGCGACGCCAGAGATGGTGCCGCCCGTGCCAACGCCGGCGACGAAGACGTCAACCTGGCCGTCGGTGTCGGCCCAGATCTCCTCGCCGGTGTGCGCCACGTGGGCGGCCGGGTTGGCGGGGTTGGTGAATTGGGAGGCGATGATCGCGCCGGGACGCTCGGAGGCGATGCGCTCGGCCTCGGCGACAGCGGCGGAGACGCCGCCCTTCGGGTCGGTGAGGACCAACTCGGCGCCGAATGCGCGCACGATCGCGCGGCGCTCGACGGACATCGAGGCGGGCATGACGATGACGACCTTGTAGCCGCGTGCCGCGCCCACCATCGACAGGGCGATACCCGTGTTACCGGAGGTAGCCTCGACGATCGTGCCGCCGGGAGCCAGGGCACCCGAGGCCTCGGCTGCTTCGATGATCGAACGGGCGATGCGATCCTTCACGGAGGAGGCGGGGTTGAAGGCCTCAACCTTGGCGACCACGTCGACGCCGTCGCCGGCAACGTGGTTAATGCGGACGAGAGGGGTGCCGCCGATCAGATCAGCGACGGTGGAGGCGATGCGAGCCATGAGGGGTCCTTCCTAAGCAGGTGTACCCCTGAATTGTCATCCCGCGCTCGGAGCTTCGTCTAGTTCAATTCGCCGTGTTTCCACGTAGCGAAACTTTGCAACACCGGACGAGGCCTGGGCCAGGCACGCGTCAATCGAGTCGCGGTCGCTCGGATCGATGGCAATGCGCAGCGTGACATCCGCGCCCCATTTCGTGTCGATGACCGCCGCCCCTCGCGCGCGAAGCTCGGCCTCGATGCGGCCCGCGTCCCCGGGGTTCAGCTGGGTTTCGAGGATGTCTCGCCCGACCAGATAGGCAATGGGGGCGCGGGCGACAGCCTCGGACACCGAGGTGGAATAGGCCCGCACGAGGCCGCCCCCGCCCAGGAGGATTCCGCCGAAGTAGCGGGTGACAACCGCCGTGGTGTTCCACGTGTCAGAGGCGCGGAGGGCCTCCAGCATCGGAGTTCCGGCCGTGCCCGAGGGCTCGCCGTCGTCCGATGAATGCTGCAAAGGTGCGGCGTCTGGCGGGTCGATCAGGTATGCGGAGCAGTTATGGCGGGCCTGGGGGTGCTCGGCTTTGACTGCGTCGATGAGCTCGCGAGCCTCCTCGGGGGTGTCCGTCCGGGCGAGCGTCGTGATGAAACGGGACCGCTTGATCTCAATCTCGTGGGTGAGGAGCGTGCCGGAGGTGAGCGTGCGAAGAGCGGACATGCGCCCAGTCTAAGGGAGAGGGGCCGCCCTCAGTCTGTAACCAGGATCGCAGGCGCGTAGGCTCTCGCGATGTGCTTCAGGGGCAGGTCCGTGGTAGTCTTGTCGGGTTGTCGCCGTGCGCCCGCGTGGCGCACCGATCAGAATAGTCGTCGAGAAAGAAGAGGAGCGGTAAGACATGGCAGTTCCCAAGCGCAAGATGTCCCGTGCGAACACCCGCACCCGCCGGTCTACCTGGAAGGCTGATCTTACCGAGCTGAACACCGTCAAGGTTGCCGGCCGTGAGATCCGCGTGCCCCGCCGCCTGGCCAAGGCCTACAAGAACGGCCTCCTGGACGTCGAGGGCTGACCTCGTATCCACGCACGGGCCCGGGACTTGTTGTCCCGGGCCTTTGTCATGCCCGCAATTCCTGAATACGTGCCCCCGGCCCCATCGGTCGTCGGCGCGCGTCTCATACGAGTACCCGAAAAGGAACGCACATGAGCCTGCCGATGTCTCTGCCCGCCGCGAGTGTGGGAGTGGGCCACGGCCTCTTCGCCGCGTCGAGCACAAGTGACACCGAGGGAGCCATCGTCTCCCTCTTCCTGATTGCCGCCGCTGCGGCCATCGCGCCCCTGCTGTCCTCGCTCACGCGCAAGCGCGTGCCCGACGTTGTCTGGCTGCTCATCCTCGGCGTCATCATCGGGCCGAACGTTCTCGGGCTCGCATCTCTCACCGAGCCGATCTCCGTGTTCCGCGAGGTCGGCATGGGCATGCTCTTCCTCATCGCGGGCACTGAAATCGACGTCGAAGAGGTGCATGGGCGGGCGGGGAGGCGCTCGCTGCTCACGTGGCTGGCATGTTTCGGTATCGGCCTGGCCGTCTCCTGGGTGGCGGTCGCCGCGTCGGGGACGACGGGTGTCGCCACCGCCACCTACATCGCGCTCGCGATCGCGCTGACCTCGACCGCGCTCGGCACCCTGCTGCCCATCCTCATGGAAGCCGGCGTCATGGGGACGATGACCGGCAAGGCCGTCCTCGTCCACGGCGCCGTCGGCGAGCTCGCACCCATCATCGCCATGTCGCTGCTGCTGTCGGCACGCAGCCCGTGGGCCGCGGCGATCGTTCTGTTGCTCTTCGTGTTGGCCACGGTCCTTGCGGTTGCCATCCCGACGCGCTTCATCCTCAAACATCCCGCGATCGGGCGGACGATCCTCCACGGGGCGCAGACCTCGCAAAAGACGCTCATGCGCGTCGTCATGCTCGTCCTCACCGGCCTCATGGCGCTGTCCGCGGTCATGGAACTGGACATGGTGCTCGGCGCGTTTGCGGCCGGCATCATTGTGCGCGCGCTGGCGCCCGGCAACGTCACGATGGTTGAGGGCGAGCTGCGCACCCTCGGCTTCTCTTTCCTGATCCCGCTGTTCTTCGTGACCTCGGGCATGAACATCTCGCTCAGCGCCGTCGCGGGCTACCCGTTCCTGCTCGTCGCCTTCGTTGGCGCAATCCTCGTGGTACGCGGCGTGCCCATCGTCCTTCTCGAACGTTTCCACGGATCGATCGAGCGAGTCGGCTGGATGGACGCGATGCGCATCGGCCTGTACGGCGCGACGGGCCTGCCTATCATCGTCGCCGTCACGGAGCTGGGCGTCTCGACGCGAGTTCTGCCCTCGTGGCTCGCTTCGCTGCTTGTCGTCGCCGGCGCACTGTCCGTGCTGCTCTTCCCGCTGCTCGCCTTCCTGCTGGGCCGCGCTGGTGGAAAGGCACGCTAACCTCCGCTAGTCTTACAGGCGGCGCACCGCGCCACGCCTCCGTAGCTCAATGGATAGAGCGAGGGCCTTCTAATCCCGAGGTTGCAGGTTCGAGTCCTGTCGGAGGCGCGTTTCCCGACCGGTCGGCGTTACCAGGTCGGCAACCGAGGTTCCTAGCACAGTCGCCAGACTGTCTAATTCTTCAAGCTGCCAGGGGCGCTTGCCGGTCCATCTCTTATTGATCGACGGCTGGGAAATTCCTAGCATTTGCCCAATCGGACCTGGTTGTACCCCAAGCGCGCTGCTTCAGCGCGAACGGTCGCCGCGACGATATCACGCGTCGTGAGCTGCTTTGCCTCGGTGGGCATGATGTTGCTTGACCGACCTTAGGACAGTCAGTAGCGGCACAATTGGTGATTGCTTGGATCTGCTTCGCTCATTCCTCTCGTTCGCGTTCTATCTCGACATCAATCACAACATTCGCTATCAGTGCTTTCCTCGACGTTGTCGCCCGTGAGGCCGCACTATACATACGTGCAATGGGCAACTTGCAAACACTGATGGCGGTAACTATCGGAGCGCGTCAATCGACGCTGTTTCAGCGCGTTAACTGCGAATCGCGTTGCTGGAGCGGTGAATCGGCGTTGTCGCCGGTGCACTCGGCGGGTCTAGCTCGCGCATACGGATAGGTTGTGACGATGTGCATAACCTATCCGCGAACGCGCTGGACGAGGTGTGTCGCGGGGCCCAGTCAGAACCTCGGGCACGACCCAGCGCGGCACTGAGGCTGGGGAGCATGGTCAGACACGTGGGGTGCGTGTGGGGGAGCAAGCCTGCGGTGCCGAACGCAGCTTGCCGCGCGTAGGTCCGCAAGCTGACACGTCATGCGCCGATGTGAAGTCTTGTGGGGCTGTCAATACGAATAACTCATGGAGATGAGACGGGCGCTGTCACAAACTCCCGTTACGTGGACCCCTCCTGCGCCACCTGCACGAAGGCGGACATACTGGAGTCATGAACGCGCGAACGAACACCACCCGTCGCATGTGCGGGTCTATTCGTGCCCGAATGTGCAGCTGACACCGACGTCCGCCATTCCTTAGGCTCGCGCTCCACCACGACACCACCCGCGACAATGCGCACCCACGTGGAAGCCAGCCGCCACCCGAGAGATACACCGTGCCCTTCTCAGACGACACCTACGCCTGTCCCTGCACCCACGACCACGAGCCCACGCTCCTGTCTTTCGAGGTCATGCCCCCGCGCAGGCCCTCCCTGGAAGAACCCTTCTGGAACACGGTCGATCAGCTTCTGCGCGTGCGCCCCGACTTCATGTCCGTCACCTACGGTGCGGGCGGCAAGGATCGCTCTAACGCCCGCTCCACGGTCCATCGCCTCGTGCGTGACACCCCGATCCAGCCGATCGCGCACCTGACCTGCGTGGGTAACTCGACCGAAGAGGTCGTCTCTACGGTCTACGACTACCTGGACTCTGGTGTGCGCACCTTCCTGGCGCTGCGCGGGGACCCGCCGGTGGGACAGGATGGTTGGGAGCCCGGCCCGGGCGGCGTCGGCAGCGCCACTGAGCTCATTCACCTGATCCGCACTGTCGAGAAGCGTCGCTGCGACGCCCACCCGGGTGAGGCGCTGCGCTCCGCCTTCAAGCCTCTGACCATCGCCGTCGCCGCGTTCCCTGCGGGCAACCCCGCAGCCGGAACCACGCCTGCTCAGGAAGTCGAGCGCCTCCTCGTCAAGCAGGCCGCAGGCGCCTCCTTCGCGATTACGCAGCTCTTCTGGGACGCCGAGGTCTACGCCTCCTTCGTCGAACGTGCCCGCCGCGCCGGCGTCACCATCCCGATCGTGCCCGGCCTGCTGCCGGCCACCGACCCGGCCCGTCTGCGCCGCGTCCAAGACCTCACCGGTATTGAGGTCCCCGAGTACCTGCTGACGACGCTCGCCGACTATCCCCACCAGGACGCGCGCGACGAGTTCGGCGCAGTCTTCGGCTCGCGACTCATTCATTCCGTCCTGGAGGCGGGCGCGCCCGGCGTCCACCTCTACACCTTCAACCGCTCCAAGCCCGTCTTGGACATCCTGGCCCTCATGGGAGTGAAGCCTGACCCGCTGCGGTCCCAGGCATCGTCCCCCGAAACGCGCGCCTGAGCGCATCACCATCCACCCTGCGGCAGGGTGCGGGGCTTCCCGCGCACGCCGAACGAGTAGCACACCCAAGGAGAAAACCATGTCCGCTGCGACCACGCAGTTCCCCACCGCCACGATCCTGGCCTATCCGCGTATTGGCCGTGGCCGTGAGCTCAAGCGTGCCCTTGAGGCCCACTGGGCCGGCCGCATCACCGAGGCCGAGCTGATCCAGGCTGCCAACGATCTGCGCAAGGAGAACCTCGCGCGCCTCGTCGAGCTTGGCCTGAACCCCTCCGATGCCTCCCTGGCCGACGCGCCCTCCCTGTATGACCACGTCCTGGATGCCACGATCCTCCTGGGTGCCATCCCGCCGCGCTTCGCCGGGCGCGAGGGCCTCGACCTCTACTTCGCGCTCGCTCGCGGTGACGACAATGTCGGCCCCGAAGAGATGACGAAGTGGTTCGATACGAACTACCACTACCTCGTCCCCGAGATCGGCCCCGACACGCCCCTGCGTTTCGCCGACGACACGATTACCCGCCGCTTCACGGATGCCCGTGAGTGGGGCTATGTGACCCGCCCGGTTCTGGTCGGCCCCGTCACCTACCTGGCGCTGGCCAAGGCTGACCCGGCGACCCCGGACTTTGACCCGCTCACCCGTATCGACGAGGCCGTGGCCGCGTACGAGGAGGCGCTGGCCTCCCTGCACGCAGCGGGCGCCCCGTGGGTTCAGCTCGACGAGCCTGCCCTGACTTCGGACAACCTGTCGCGCACCCGCGTCGAGCTGGGCGAGCTGGCCGCCCGCGTCTACGAGCGCCTGGCCGCCTCTCAGAACCGTCCCCAGATCCTGCTCACCACGCCCTACGGCGATGCCTCCCACGCGGTGGGCGCTTTGGCTAAGACTGGCGTCGAGGCCCTCCATGTCGACACGCTGCGCGGCGCGCTGCCCAAGGGCGCCGACCTGTCCGGTGTCACCCTCGTCGTCGGCGCGGTCGACGGCCGCTACATCTGGCGCGCCGACCTGGCCCAGCTGCGCGAAACCCTGAAGGCTGCGCAGGCCCTGGGTGCCGCCCACGTCACCGTCGCCACCTCCAACTCCCTCCAGCACGTGCCTCACGACACCGCGCTGGAGACCTGGGACGACGCGACCCTTAACGAGAACCTGCACGCCTGGCTCGCCTTCGCCGACCAGAAGGTGCTCGAGGTCGTCACCCTCGCCCGCGGCGTGGATGAGGGCTGGGAAGCCATCGATGCCGAGGTCGCCGAGGCCACCCGCGTCCTCGAGCAGCGCGCCGCCGCCCCCGGCGTCGTGCGCCCCGAGGTCCGTAGCCGCACCGCCGCCCTGACCGACGCCGACCGCGCCCGCGAGCCCTACCTCGAGCGCGAGGCCGCCCAGACCGAGCGCCTGCACCTGCCCCCGCTGCCCACGACGACCATCGGCTCGTTCCCGCAGACCACCGCGATCCGTAAGGCTCGCGCCGCCAACGCACGCGGCGAACTGTCCGACGCGGACTACGAGGCCCGCATGCGCGAAGAGATCGCCTCGGTCATCACGCTCCAGGAGGAGCTGGGACTCGACATGCTCGTTCACGGCGAGGCCGAGCGTAACGACATGGTCCAGTACTTTGCCGAGCTGCTCGACGGCTTCGCGGCCACGCGCAACGGCTGGGTGCAATCCTACGGCTCGCGATGCACGCGTCCCTCCGTCCTGTGGGGCGACGTCTCGCGCCCCGCGCCCATGACCGTGGGCTGGACCAGCTACGCCCAGTCGCTCACCGACAAGCCCGTCAAGGGAATGCTCACCGGCCCCGTCACCATCATCGCGTGGTCCTTCCCGCGCAATGACCTGCCCCTCGGCGAGATCGCCGACCAGATCGGCCTTGCCCTGCGCGACGAGGTCTCCGACCTCGAGGCCGCCGGCATCGCCGCGATCCAGGTCGATGAGCCCGCCCTGCGTGAGCTCCTGCCTCTGGACGCCGACCGCCACGCCGACTACCTGAACTGGTCCGTGGGATCCTTCCGTCTGGCCACCTCCTCGGTGCGTCCCGACACGCAGATTCACACGCACCTGTGCTACTCCGAGTTCGGCCAGATCATCGACGCCATCAAGGGCCTGGACGCCGACGTGACGTCCATCGAGGCGGCCCGCTCCAAGATGGAGGTCGTTCCCGAGCTCGCCGAGGCAGGCTTCGACCACGGCATCGGCCCCGGCGTGTGGGACATCCACGCCCCCCGTGTCCCCGGCACCGAAGAGCTCGCCGAGCTCATTGGCCTGGCCGCCGACGCCGTTCCGGTCTCGCGCCTGTGGGTCAACCCCGACTGCGGCCTCAAGACCCGCGGCTACGTGGAAACAAAGGCGTCGCTGGACAACCTTGTCTCTGCTACTCGGCAAGTGCGTGCCCAGCGCGGCCTGGAGAGCTGAGCGTTCTCCTAGGCGATAGGTGAGGGGCGGGCCCTATGGGTCCCGCCCCTCACCGTTTGCGTCTGGGCGGGCGCGCGGACGTGTGCGGTGGTGAATAGTGCGGGGGAGCGGGCATCTGTGGCCGCGAATGTAACGGCGAGAGAATGTGATGGCCGATGGGGGAGTTAGCGGGCGACCTCCCGTCACGGTGCTTATTCGGCGGTATTGCAATGTTTAATGGATGGGCATGGGGGAGTGGACAGCGAACAATGCTCGTCCGTCATACGAACATACGCTGTCACACAGTCTCATTGTGTGGACGCCATGTTGCTCGGACGGAATCCGTCCGACAGACTTAATGCCATGACGACCTTCGCGAACCCCATGTGCTGCCCCTGCGGTGGCATGATGTCGCGAATGTGTATGTGATTGACGCCCCAGATACCCCTGTCAATCACCGCCGCAGTGATATACCCACGCCGATAGTGGGAGTGCGGCCCCGAAGAATCGGATACACCCATGACCCTCGTCAACACCCCTGCCGCATCCGTCCGCGCTGCCAACGACACCCCCACCTCCTACGAGGAATTCCTCGACGTCCTGGCCGGCCTGCGACTGAGCTCCTCCCGCATCGACATTGACATCGATCGCGGCCAGGTCACCCTCGACGGACGCGACGCCGGCCTGTCCGCCAAGGAACACGACCTCCTGGCCCACCTCGCCGCCAACGCCGACCGCTCCGTTACCCGCGACGAGCTCTTCGCCTCCGTGTGGGCCGATTCCGAGCTCGGCTCCGACTCCCGCACCGTGGACGCCCACATCCGCCGCCTGCGCAAGAAGCTCTCCATCCTGCCCGACCTCATCTCCACGGTCCGCGGCGAAGGCTACCGCTTCAACTCCACCCCCTCCGTGCGCGTTCGCGTCACTCGCCCCGTCACCCTCGCCGCCTAAGCGCCCTCGCGGCGGACCCCGCCGCCACACCCAGCCGCGCCACCGCGCGCATCGGCCCAGCGGCCACCCTGGGCGGCTCCCAGCCCAGCCATCCGCACGGGCCGATAAAAGGGGAGAGAGGCCGCGGCCTCGTCCCCGAAACCGCGCCCTCTCAGGCGTTTGTATCGACTCCCTTAGATCACGAGTCGCGTGATCTCCGAATCCAACGGCAGCTCCTCCACATGCAGGGGGGAGGCTTCCATGCGGTGTCGAAGCCCGTCGATGTCATCCGGGTTCGACAAATCGATGCCTACCAGCGCGGGGCCGAGTTCGCGGTTGTTCTTCTTCGTGTACTCGAAATGCACGATATCGTCCGCGGGACCCAGCACATCCGACAGGAAGACGCGCAGCATGCCCGGCTGCTGCGGGAAGGTCACGAGGAAGTAATGACGCAGGCCCTCGTGGCGCAGTGAGCGTTCCATGACCTCCGCGTAGCGCGTCAGGTCGTTGTTACCACCCGACACGACGCACACGATTGCGCCGTCGGAGCGGCCCAGCAGCGCCTTGCGATCAGCCGGATCGGTCAGGTACACGTGCGCGGCCGTGGACGCGAGAGCGCCGGCAGGCTCGGCGATGACGCCGTCGGACTGGTAGAGCTCCAGCATCTCCGTGCACACCGCGCCCTCCGGGACGACCAGCACGGAATCAACGAACTGCGAGGCAATGTGGAAGGGGAGCGAACCCGCGCGGCCCACCGCCGTGCCGTCCACGAAAGGATCAACCTTCGCCAGGGACATCGGCTGCCCCGCCTCGAGGGCCACGTGCATCGACGCCGCGCCCGCTGGTTCCACGCCGATGATCTTCACCTCCGGCCGGTTTGCGCGCAGCCACGTCGCGATACCCGCGATGAGGCCGCCGCCGCCCACGGGGACCAGGATGGCCGCCGTGTCTTCGGGCATCTGCTCCTCGAGCTCGACGCCGATCGTGCCCTGGCCGGCAATCGTGAACGGATCGTCGTAGGGATGAACGTAGGTGCGGCCCGTGGCGCGCGCGGCCTCCTGGGCCAGCGCGTTCGCGCGGTCGAACGTGCCATCCACGATGACCTGCTCAATCCACTGCCCACCAATCGTCGCGATACGGCGACGCTTCTGACGAGGCGTGTTCGAGGGAAGGTAGATCGTGCCCCGCACGCCCAGGTGGGCACAGGCGTATGCCAGGCCCTGTGCGTGGTTACCGGCCGACGCGCACACGACGCCGCGTTCGCGCTCGGCGGGGGACAGGAGCGACATTCGCGCGTAGGCACCGCGCACCTTGAAGGAGCGGCACTTCTGCTGGTCCTCACGTTTGAGCAGAATATCCACGCCGGCCTCGGTGGACAGACGCTCGGAACGATCCAGGTTCGTGCGAACGGCAACTCCCTCCAGGGCGGTGGCTGCCTGACGGATGTCCTTCGGCGTGGTCACGTGAGAACTAGCGGTCATGGGAACTCCTTCCAATACCCTTCTAGTGTAGTAGTGGCCACCGCCCCCAGGTCCCACCCAACCGTATGACCCAGAGCGCACTAACATAGAAGGCGTGAAAACTGTGAAAGACCCCCTGGTCTGGATTGACTGCGAAATGACCGGCCTGGACGTTCAGCGCGACGCCCTCATCGAGGTGGCCGTGGTCGTGACCGACGGCGACCTCACGATTGTCGACCCCGGCATGGACGTGCTGATCACGCCGCCCGCCGAAGCCCTCGACAACATGAACGACTTCGTGCGCAACATGCACACCTCCTCCGGGCTGCTTGATGACCTGCAGACGTCGGGCGTGTCCATGGAAGAGGCAACCGAGCAGGTCCTGTCCTACATCAAGCGTTTCGTGCCCCAGCAGGGCAAGGCACTCCTGGCGGGCAACTCGGTGGGCACCGACAAGATGTTCCTTGAGGCGAACATGCCCTCCGTCATCGACCACCTGCACTACCGACTGGTGGACGTGTCCTCCATTAAGGAACTGGCCAAGCGGTGGTACCGCGTCGCCTTCGCCGAGTCGCCCGACAAGCACGGCGGTCACCGTGCGCTGGCGGACATCCTGGAGTCCATCCAGGAGCTTGAGTACTACCGCCGCGTGCTCTTCCCGGCCGAGCCGGTCACCACGGAGCGCGCGCGTGAGGTTGCTCGCGAGGTCGTCGCCCTGGGTATTCCCGCTATGGGCGAGGCCGCCAAGGCCTGATTTCATTCGTGACGCTAAGCGGCGGCATCCCCGAGGGGTGTCGCCGCTTCGCTGTTTCGGGAGTGCTGGCTGGGCGCAGTGTGGCGTCCACAGGGGCGTGTACGCAACGCTCGTTATCCACAGGGGTACGAGGCGAACGCGCGTCATCCACAGGGTGAGCTGTGGCGCTTGAAGTGGTGTGGCATGTGGGGCTTTCCTGGATGCATCCGGCCAATGCCGGCCAGAACGGACAAAGGATGCAACGATGCAGGACATATCGACGACCCTGAGGGGCCGTATCGGATCAGAACCGATGATGAAGCACGTCAAGGGCGACGTCTGCGTGACGACCTTCCGGCTCGCAATTACGAAGTGGCGCTTCACGAGCGACGCGCGCACGGGCAACGCCTCCTACGTGGAGGACGGCGCCTACTGGTACACGGTGGAAACCTGGGATACGCTTGCCTCCAACGTGTTCCGTAGCTGCCGTAAGGGCGATCCCGTCGTCGTAGTCGCCCGACCCGTTCCAAACGGTTGGATCGACGGTAATGGGCAGATTCGGTCATCGATCGTCTACCGGGCCTCCTCGGTCGGCCACGATTTGGCCCGCGGCACCTCCCAGTTCACGAAGAATGGCGCGCACGCGACCGATGAGCCTGCGGGCGGGACGCAGGGGGATCCCTATTCGACGAGGCAGGGGCCGGGATCGGCGGTCACGACTCAGGCTGGGGAGCACCAGGGCGACCTGGGCACTGACGTGCACGCTCACGTAGCAGCGCCGGATCAGGGAACGGACATCCTGCCCGATGAGGCGGCCCCCTCTCAGAGTGAGCCGATGCCCCACGCTCCGACTGGCGCAGTGGGCGTAGAACTCTCTGTGCTTCCCGCGCTCGAAGAACACGAAAGGTCCGAGGAACACTCCTCGGACCCGGGTAGGAGCTCGTCGTCATGCTTCGACTATTCGGCGCTGGAAGGCGGACACGCCGATGCGACGAAAAACGATGCGTTCGAGCCTCTTGATGGCGACGCGGATGAGCCGCCCGATGCCGCCTAGCCGGACGCATCCACGATCGCGACCTGCGCGATGGCGTACTCCCCGTCGTGGCTGATGGACACGAGCGCTCTCCACGTGGAAGGCGCTCCGAGTGACTCCTCGCAGGCAGCAGCGACTCGGCCGTGCAGCGTGAGAGAGGGACGGTTCCACTCGTCGTGGATGACCTCAATTTCGTGCCAGTCGACGTCGTCGGTGCCGATGAGAGGAGGGGAACCGAAAAGGGCGCACGACCAGGCCTTGATAAAGGCTTCCTTTGCGGCCCACAGGCCGCTCGCGTGACGGGCCACGGCCTCGTCATAGCGGGCGGAACTGGGGTGCGCGCCAGAGGTAGCGGCGGCGCGGGCGCGGACCCGGCGGGCCTCCCTGGGCATCAGGACGCCATTCAGGAAGGCCGAACCCGGCTCCCTCACCTGAGCGGCAAACTCAGGGAGGGACACCAGGTCAACGCCGAGTCCGCGCATCGCTCACTTGCCTTCCGGCAGGTGGTAGAAGCCGTCCTCGCCGAGGCGGGCGTTCGGATCCAGCAGGATCGCGGCCTCGACCTCGTGCGCGTCACCGGCAACGCCCGCGGCCGGGTCGTCGGGCAGGCGACGACCCTCCACCGAGGTGAACAGCGGGGCGTGGCCCAGCATGCCCATCTCGATGTGACGCTGGCCGTTGCGCAGGCGACGATCCGACGCGGCACGCCACGCCTCGAGGCGCTCGCGTCCGGCCTCGCGCTCCACGATGGCCTCGAAGGCGGCCGGATTGACCAGCGCCAGGAAGCCGGAGACATGGCCGAAGCCGAGCGAGGTCGCGAACGCCGCACGCACCGGTCCACGAGAGGACAGGTTGAGCGGGGAACGCAGCCACACGAGTGGGCTGTACTTCTCCATCGCGTCGTCGACGCAGTCCAGCGCGACGTTCGCGGGGATCAGACCTGTGCGGAACACGTCGATGATGCCGCCCACCTGGAACACGCAGGCGCCACCCTTCGCGTGACCCGTGAGGGTCTTCTGCGAGATGACCAGCAACGGGTTACCGGGGGTGCGGCCCAGCGCCGTGCCGACGCGGGTGTGCAGATCGGACTCGTTGGGGTCGTTGGCGTTCGTGGACGTGTCGTGCTTGGACACGAAGGATACGTCGTCGATGCCCACGCCGAGTTCGGCGAGGTTGCGGGCGATGACCGAGTCACGTCCGCCGCGCGCCACCGCGAGGGCACCCAGGCCGGGGGCCGGAATCGAGGTGTGCGCGCCGTCGCTGAAGGTCTGCGCGTGGGCCACGACAGCGAGGACCGGCAGGTTCATGTCGAGCGCTACCGACGCGCGGGTGAGCAGCACGGTGCCGCCGCCCTGCGCCTCGACGAAGCCGCCACGGCGGCGGTCGTTAGCGCGCGAGACGAAGCGCGGGGAGATACCGCGAGCGAGCAGCTCGTTGGAGTTCGCTGTCGCATTCATCGCGCCGAAGCCCACGATCGACTCCACCTGGATGTCGTCGATCGCGCCGGCCACGACGAAGTCCGCCTTGCCAGCCTTGATCTTGTCGAGGCCCTCCTCGATGGACACCGCGGCGGTCGCGCAGGCGCCGACCGGGTTGATCATCGAGCCGTAGCCGCCCACGTAGGACTGCATGGTGTGTGCAGCCACGACGTTGGGCAAGGTCTCCTGCAGGATGTCCTGCGGGTAATCCTCTCCCAGGAAGCGGTCGACGAAGAGCTTGTGCATCGAGCGCATGCCACCGAAGCCGGTGCCCTGCGTGGAGGCCACGGTCGCCGGGTGGACGACGCGCAGCAGTTCGGCGGGGCTGAAGCCAGCAGACACGAACGCGTCCACGGCGGAGACCAGGTTCCACACGGCGATCGGGTCGATCGAATCCAGCATCGAGGCCGGGATGCCCCAGCGAGCCGGGTCAAAGTCCGTCGGGAACAGGCCGCCGATGCGGCGGTTCAGCGTCGCGCGACGCGGCACGCGCACCTGGGCACCGGCCTTGCGAGTCACCTGCCACTCACCGAACGCGGTCTGCTCGATGACAGTGAACTGCGGGTCAGCCTCGGCGTAGGAGCGCGCCTCGGCCTCGTCCTCGACCGTGAAGGTGATGTCGCGGTCCAGGAAGACCATCGCGGACTCGGGCGTGTAGCCGTCGTGCAGCGGGCCATCGTCGTGGAAGAAGCGCACGCCGGAGCGGGCCACGACCTCGTCGCGGTAGCGATCGAAGATCTCCGACTCGGGCACCAGCTGGTCGTCCTTGTCGTACCAGCCGCCCACCGGGGTGTCCGACCAGGTCAGCAGGCCGGTCATCCATGCCAGCTCGAGCACGCCCGCGGGGGTGAGCTCGACGGAGCCATCGGTGTGGATACCGAGCTCGGCCTGGACGCGGGTACGGGCGCTGCCCCACGGGCCGACCTCGCCGTGACCGACGATGACGACCGTGTCGGCCAGCGACGCGGTGGTGCCACCCCACTGCGAGGGGTCGACGTGCGGCACGGTGACCTGCGAGGGCGAGGGCAGCGCGGAGACGGTCGCGACCGGCTGCTCAGCAGGGGGAGCGGGGAAGGCGGCATCGGCCTGAGCGCGCAGCGCACGCAGGTCGATGGAGGAGTCCAGGCCGCCGGTCAGGTCGGCGTCCACCGGGGCGGTGGCAGCCTGCGCGCGCACCTCGGCGCTCGACAGGTTGAGCAGCTGCTCGGCCATTTCTTCGGTTGACCAGGTGCGAACACCCGCGGACTCGACGGCGGCGACCATCGGGTCGTTGCCGCCCATGAGGCCGGTGCCACGTACCCAACCGATACGGGGGTGAGCGATCGAGACGCGCGAGCCCCAGATCGGCTCGGCCGCCCAGCGGGTTGCGATGGCGTCGAAGGAGGCCTTCGCCTCGGCGTACGCGCCGTCGCCACCGAAGATGCCGCGGTTCGGGGAACCGGGCAGCACGACGTGCAGGCGGTGGTCGGCGTGCGTGTCGGACCCGATCGCGCACAGGCCGGCGATGGAACGCTCGACGCTCCACAGCAGCAGGCGCATCTGGTTCTCAGAGGCCGGGCCTGCGTCGGCCAGCGTGCCGGAAACGCGCGGAGCAGCGAACGGGTAGAACAGCGTCGGGACCAGGGCTTCCTTCGTTACCTTCACGTCGGCACCCACGGACTTCGTCTGCTCGGTGCCGATCCATTCCACGAGCGCGTCAACGTCGCGGTAGGAGGCCAGGTTCGCGGGAACCAGCCACAGCTTCGCACCGCCAGCGGCGTGCGTGCGGTAGAGCTCCTTGGCGAAATCCAGGCGCGATGCGGAGATCGACGAGGAGGTCGCGATGACCGTCGCGCCACCGGCGAGCAGGCCGCCCACGACCGCGCCACCGATGGAGGCGGGGGTCATGCCGGTGACCACGGCGATGTCGTTCGCGTAGGGCAGGTCCTCGGAGGAAGACAGCGCGTCGGCCGCGATCTGCTCGAGTCGAGCCGCGCGTTCGTGATCGCCCTCAGCGCGCAGGCGGTGCGCCCAGTACGAGGCCTGCTCGGCCACAGCGCGGCCGGTGCCCACGAAGGACGCGCCCTCGGCGAGCGTGCCTTCGGCGACGTAACGGGCGACGTCCTCACGGGCGGATGCCCAGCGGTCGTCCAGCAGGACTGCGCGTGCGGCGTCGAAGCGAGGCTCGACCAGGTCGACCCAGCCCGAACCCAGCTCGGCGGCGACGGCGTCGATGACGCGCGCGTCGTCGGAGGAGTCCTCGCCGGTGGGGGCGGGGGCGTTCAGACCCAGCTCGGACAGGATCGTGCGAGCGGTCTTGGCCAGGACGCCGTCCTCACCCGTCACGGATGCGGCGTAGGCGTCCAGCGCGGCGGAGTCAACGACGCCGCCACCGGACGCGCCACCGGCGCTCGGCAGGGACACGGCGATACCTTCGCGGGCAGCGACGGCTGCCACGGCAGCATCGATGAGGGCATCGACGCCGGCGGCGTTCGTCGGGGCTTCCAGCGGCAGGGTGGCCAGATCGCCGTCGCGGGTCGAGGCGCCCTCACGGGTGCCCAGGACGATCTCGGCGGTGACGTGGTGGGCCCAGCCGGGTCCCAGCTGCCACGTGCCGGTGACGCGGTCGGCGATGTGGCCGGCCTTGACGCCGGCGGCGCCGAACAGCTTGCGCGTGCGCTCCTTGACGGCCTCAGCCAGGACCGGGCCGAAGGGCTTGTAGCCCTTGGCGGCCTTGTCGACCGTCGCAGACAGCGTGGCCACGTCGGCCTCGCCGGCGCCGTCGATGGAGTTCAGGCCGAGCTCGGAGGACATATCCATGAGCAGCTGGTTACGGCGCGAGGACACGCCGTTGGTCAGCGACTCGGTCGTGTCGGTGGCGCCAACCTCGTCGATGCGAATCTTCGCGGACAGCGCCAGCAGGGCGACGATGGCGGAGGACGCCGTGAAGGGCAGGTCCGCGACGTCGGCTCCCGAGGGGCCGCCGGTCGGGGCAGCGGGGGCGGGGGCCGGAGCGGCCTCGGCGGCGGGGGTAGCCGGGGCAGGCGCGGGAGCAGCGTCGGCAGCGGGAGCCGCCGGGGTGATCTCCTCGTCCTCTTCGTCCTCGATCACGGCGACGTCGGTCGCGTAGACGCGGGGCTCGTCGCGCTGGACGTTGAACACGTCGACGCGAGAGAGCGCGAACTCGGGGGCGAGCAGGGTGCGGGAGGCCAGGTTGGCCAGGGTCGGGGCGGCGCCGAGGCCGACCTCGATGACCTGATCGACGCCCAGACCGGCAACGCCTGGGGCAGCTTCTTCGGTCGACAGCAGTACGCGCTGCGTCTCGATCCAGCGCACCGGGGAGGCGAACTGCCAGCACAGCAGCTCGATGAGCAGCGTGCGGGTCAGGACACCCGGGTTGGCCAGGGCGGCGTCCCACGCACCTTCCGTCTCGAGCAGCTCGCGCACCGTCTCGGAGGGAACCACGTCGAGGATGGACTGAGCGAACTCGCGGGTGAGCTCGAAGGGACGCGCCACCAGGTTGGGGATGTAGCGGCCCACGAGCTTCGCGGGGTCGATCTCGGCGGGGATACGCTCGTCGAGCTTCGTACGGAAGTCCGCCACGCCGCTGCGCAGGACAGTGGAGTGGAAGGGCACGTCGATGCCGGGAACGTACATGAAGGGACGCTTGCCACCGTGCTCGGCGGCGCGCTTGGCGGCGTCCTCCTCGAGGGCCTTCAGGCCCGCGACCGTACCGGCGACGGCGTACTGCTGGCCGGCCAGGTTGAAGTTGACGATCTGGAGGAACTCACCCGATGCCTGAGCGATCGAATCGACGTACTCCACGATGTGAGCGTCGTCGATGCCGAACTGGTTCGGGCGCAGGGCACCCATGCGGTAGTTCGAACGGCCGTTCTCGTCGCGGGGCACGAGCGAGTGCATCGTGGAACCGCGCTGGAAGACCAGGTCGAGGACGGTTTCGAGGGGGAAGACCTCGGCGTATGCGGCCAGAGCGTCGTACTCGCCGAGCGAGTGACCGGCGAAGGCGGCACCAGGAACCAGGACACCCTCTTCGCGCATGCGGGCCGTCTGGCCGATAGCCAGCGTCGCGAGCGCAACCTGCGTGAACTGGGTGAGGTTCAGGACGCCCTCGGGGTGCCGGTAGGTCACGCCGCGCGCCACGATCTCGGTCGGGTTGTCGCGCACGATCGCCAGGATGGAGAAGCCCATCGCCGAGCGGGTGTGCGCATCGGCGCGGCGCCAGACCTCGTCCACAGCCTTGGACTTGGTGCGCTCGTCCAGACCCATGCCGGCGCTCTGGATGCCCTGGCCGGGGTAGACGTAGGCGACCTTCGGGGCGAAGGTGTAGGCCGACGCACGCGAGACGACCTGCTTGTTGATGCGGCAGGTGACCTCGAGGGACAGACCGCCACCGACGACGCGACCCACACGCTCGACGGTGATCTCAACCTCGTCGTTCAGGTCGACGGTGCCGTACATGTAGTACGTCCAGCCGGCGATCTGAGCGCCGCCCTGACCGGCGACAACGGCCTCAGCCGCGTGCTGAGCGGTGGCCGACAGCCACATCCCGTGCACCAGAGGCGCGTCCATGCCAGCGACCTTGGCGGCCGCGTAGGAGGTGTGGATCGGGTTGTAGTCGCCCGAGACGATCGCAAAGGGCGTCATGTCGTCTGGAGCCTTGACGGTCACGCGGCGCAGGACCGATCGGGGACTGTCGACGACTTCGATGTTCGCGCCGCCGAAGGGTGCGGCCTCGGAGGGTGCGCGGTTGCTGGTGGCGCGGCCGCGGATCGCGAAGCGCTCCTGAGTGGAGCCCACATACTCGCCGTTCGCGCTCAGCTCGAGGGCGACCGTGACGATACGTCCGGAGGAGGACTCGTTGACGGCGGCCACGTGGCTCGTCACATCGATCGTCGTGATGCCGCGCTCGAGCATCTGCTCGGGCGTGTACTCCAGCGTGATCGAGTGATCGAGGTGGACCGCGTTGAGCAGACCCTCGATGACCGGATAGTCGTTGTGGATGGCCGAACCCAACGCCGCGTAGATCGCCGGCCAGGCGGGGCCGAGCAGCGCGTCGGGCGCCCAGGCAGCCAGCTCGTAGCTGGCGGGAAGGGCCGCGCCCGTGGCCTCTGCGTGGTCGAAGCCCAGGGTGGGGGCCAGCGTGAAGGAGTAGTGTGCCTCGCCGAAGACGGACTTGGCGGAGGGAACCATGACGGGCAGAGCGTCCACGGTGTCACCGGCGACGGACACGGAGGTCACGCCGGCGGTCGCCGCGAGCATCGCGTACATGTGCTGGGGCAGCTTGGCCTCGTCGATGACCGGGACCGCGCCGTCCTCGCCGGATAGAACCAGCGGGAAGACCAGCTCGCGCACCGCGTGCTTCTCGGCGCCGCGAGGGTCGTTGTCCCACGCAGTGTCGAGGTGGATGACCATGTCCACGCCGGTGTCGGTCGGGTTCAGGGACACGCGATCCTCGTCGAGGATGGAGGCCGGGTTGGTCATGAGGTGGCCGGTCCACGAGATGAAGGGGACCTTGCGCAGCCATTCCTCGCGGGTGGCGGCGGGCTTACCGTTACCCAGGCGCGAGGCGACGGGCGTCGCGACGGCACCGGAGGCAGCAAGCCGATCGGCTGCTGCGGCCTCGAAGCGGCCCAGGAGGGAAGCGACGGGCTCGTCGACGCGGTCGATGCCGGCCACGGAGACGGGGCCGGGGATGATGCGGACCTGGTCGGCGGTGTAGCGCTCGTCCTGCGCCTGCCACAGGCAGTCCTGGCCCCACCAGCGGATGAGGTCGTCGTCCAGGATCGGGACGAAGGGCATCGGCTTGGGGTAGGAGCGGCACAGGGCCGGGAACCAGGCAGCGTCGATGGGGGTGACGTGCGTCGTCGCGGCGTTCGGGTAGGCGGCCATCAGGCGGTCGGCCGCGGCGTGCGCGTCGGCCACGTCCTCGACGGTCGGGAACAGGGTTTCGACCTCGCCGTGATCCACGGGCGCCAGACGCGCCTCGACGCGCTGGAGGAGGTCGTGGAAGCGGATCTGCCACGTGGGATCAACCCACGGGTAGGACAGGTCGGCGAAGCGACGCACCCAGGCCTCGTAGGTCATCTCTTCGAGGTCACCGAAGTAGGGCTTGGCCGTGTGGGAGAGGATCTCGACGATCTCCTCCTTGCGGGCGCGCACCTGGGCGCCGTCGGAGCCGATCTCGGCGATGATGCGCGCAGCTGCGGCCGCGGCGTTGGAGACCTCGTGCATGTCGGCGCGCAGGTGCGACAGGCCGGAGGTCATGCCGCCGCGGGTCACGCCCTCGCCGACCCAGCCGCCCAGCTCGTCGTTGTCGGGCACACCCGGCGTGGCCACGAGGAGTTCCTTGACCGCCTTAATGGTGTGTGCTTCCTTCGTGGTCATCGCGGCGGTGCCCACGAGGACGCCGTCGACGGGCATGGGCGGGCGGCCGTAGCGCGCCGACCAGTCGCCGGTGAGGAAGTCAGCGGCGCGCTCGGGGGTGCCGATGCCGCCGCCCACGGTCAGGACGATGTTGGACTGGGCGCGCAGCTGAGCGTAGGTGGCCAGCAGGAGGTCGGACAGGTCCTCCCAGGAGTGGTGGCCGCCGGAGTGGCCGTCCTCGACCTGGACGATGACCTTGATCGGGTCGGCCTCGCGAGCGATAGCGATGACCTTGCGGATCTGGTCAACCGTGCCGGGCTTGAAGGCCACGTAGGGGAAGCCGTCGGCGCGCAGCTGCTCGATGAGAGCCAGGGCCTCGTCCTGTTCGGGGATACCCGCGGAGATAACGACGCCGTCGATGGGGGCGCCGGACGCGCGCGAACGCGACACGATGCGAGCCTGACCGAACTGGAGGTTCCACAGGTAGCGGTCCAGGAACATGGAGTTGAACTCGGCGGTGTGGCCGGGGCGCAGCTGGGCACGCAGCCCCGCCAGGTTCTCGTTGTAGACCTCTTCGGTGACCTGGCCACCGCCGGCCATTTCGGCCCAGAAACCGGCGTTTGCGGCAGCCGCGACGATCTCGGGATCGACGGTCGTCGGCGTCATGCCGGCCAGGAGGACGGGGGAGCGGCCGGTCAGGCGCGAGAAGGCGGTGTCAACGACGGTGTTGCCGTCGGGAAGGGTCACGAGGCTGGGGCGCAGGTACGACCAGTCGGTGCCGGGTTCGGGGGCCCAGCCGGGGGTCGCGGCCTTGTCGCGGTCGGAGGCGGTGCCTGCGGGGACGACGCCAACGCCGGTGCCCTCGACGAGGGCGTGGGTCATGCGAACCGTCGTGGTGCCCGGGCCCATGTCGATGATCCAGGTCGCGCCGGACTCGGCGGCCGCGCGGATCTGGGAGGGCCAGTCCACGGGGGTCGTGAGCACGGCGGCGCCCAGGGAGTGGGCCAGCTCGGCGTCGATACCGCACTGGGCGGCCCACTCGTCCACGAGGGCGAGAGCGTCGGTGAGCATGGGGGAGTGGAAGGGCACGTACACCGGCAGGTATTCGCACACGGGGGTCAGCGGGCGGCCACCGCGCTCGTGGGCGTCGTGCGCGGCCTTGTCCTTGGCGGCGGCGCGCTCGATGGCTGCAACGAGGGACGCCAGGTCGTTCGGGGCGCCCGACACAACGTGCGTGTCGGTGTCGTTGCGCAGAGCGATCGAGAGGGGATGCGAGGTCGACGGCAGGGAGTCGATGATGCGTCCGAGGAGAGCGTCAGACACGCCGCGCACGGACACCATGTAGGTCGCGTCGCCGGCGTGCGGGGCGCGAGCGCGGCGCGTGATGCGAGCGGCGGCCGCGCCGATCAGACGAGCGAGCGCGAACACGGAGGCAGCCCGCGCCTCGTCCCCGGCGATCCACGCGCGGGCAATCTCCACGCCGAGCACGCCCTGGGAGTGACCCTCAAACGCGGTGGGCTGGTTGGCGACGATGTTCAGGCCGGCGCGCGTCAGATCGATGAGCGCACCGAGCTGGGTGGCGACGATACCGGGAACCGACAGGGCGGCCTCGTCCGGGCCGGCCACGTCGCGGGTCACAGCCGCAGACTCGGGAGCGGCAGGCAGCTCGAAGGGGAGGGAAGCAACCGACTGGGTGGCCAGCGAGCGGCGCACGGGGGAGAGTACCTGGTCCGAGGCCTTGATAACGCCGGCGACGATCTCGGCGATCTCGGGATCGCGAGCAATCTCGTCGAGGGCGGTGCGCCACGGGGTGGCCTGACCGGCAAAGGTCAGCGCGTAGGGGGTCTCATTCAGAGAGGACACAAACGACATGTTCTTACTTTCCTTCGGGGATAATTCTTCTCAAACGACGCCGGTCACAGAGGGCCGTTATCGTGACGCTTGACGTGGGGTGCACGCTGGTCCTTCGTGGCCAGCAGGTGCAGGGAATCGATGATGGTCTGGCGGGTATCGGCGGGAGCGATGATGCCGTCGAGCTGGCCCGAGGACACGGAGACCTCGGGGTTGACGGTCTCCTCCTCGTAGCGGGCCACAAGCTCGGCCTTCGTCTCCTCGAAGGTCCCTTTCTCGCGGGCGGCAGCAAGCTCGCGGCGGTACATGATCGACGCCGCGCCCTCCGCGCCCATGACGGCAATCTGAGCGTCGGGCCACGCGAACGCCAGGTCCGCGCCGATCGACTTCGAACCCATCACGATGTAGGCGCCGCCGTAGGCCTTACGCAGGATGACGGTCACCATCGGCACGGTTGCGTTCGCGTAGGCAACGATCACCTTCGCGCCGCGGCGGATGATGCCCGCCTGCTCCTGCTCGGTGCCCGGACGGTAGCCGGGAACGTCCACAAAGGTGACGATCGGCAGGCCGAACGCGTCGCAGAAACGCACGAAGCGGGCCGCCTTCTCCGAGGCATCCACGTCGAGCGTGCCAGCGTCGTTCATCGGCTGGTTTGCCACGATGCCCACCGACTGGCCATCGACACACCCGAAACCGATCGTCACGTTGGGAGCGAACAGGTCCTGAATCTCCACGTACTCACCGTGGTCGACGAGCGAACGCACCACGTCGCGCACGTCGTAGGGCTGACGCGCCGACGTCGGAACCAGGTCGGCAACCGCGCGGGCCGCAGCCTCGTCCTCGGGATTGGGAATGTACTCGTACTTGGGGGGAGCGACCTCGCATGAGGAAGGCAGATAGTCCAGCAGGGACCGCACGTAGTCGATCGCCTCTTCCTCGGTGTCGGCCATGTGGTGGGCGACACCCGACTGGAAGTTGTGGATCGGTGCGCCGCCGAGCTCGTCGAGCGTGACCTTCTCACCGGTCGTCGCGGCGACGACGTCCGGGCCCGTCACGAACATGTGCGAATTCTCGCGCGTCATGACGATGAAGTCGGTGAGGGCCGGCTGATACACGGCGCCACCGGCGCAGGGCCCCAGGATGATCGAAATCTGGGGAACCAGGCCCGAGGCCTCGCACGTTTTCTTGAAGATGCGGCCGTACTGGGCGAGGGCGACGACGCCCTCCTGGATGCGGGCGCCGCCCGAATCCTGAATTCCGACGATCGGAATGCGCATGCGGATGCCCCGGTCGATCAGGTCGACGATCTTGTCGCCCTCGACCTTGCCCAGGGTGCCACCGAGCACCGAGAAATCCTGCGCGTAGGCGGCGACCATCCGCCCCTGCACGCGACCGTAACCGGCGGCCACAGCTGAACCGATCCGACCTTCGCGCACAGAACCACCGATGAACTGACCGACCTCGTGCCACACGCCGTCGTCGAAGAAGAGAGACAGACGCTCACGCGCCGTCAGCTTCTTTTTCGCGTGCTGGCGCTGGGCGGCCTTCTCTTCGGCGGCCTGAGCGATCGCGTCCTGGGCCTGAATAAACCCGTCACGCGTGAGCGGGCTGGGGGTGCTCATTCTGCCTCCTCTTCAGTGGCGATGTGGGCGATGCGAGTCCCGGCGGTCACGGTGTCGCCCTGCTTGATCGACAGGGACCTGACGGTGCCCGCGCGCGGGGCCAGCAGCGGCTTTTCCATCTTCATGGCCTCGAGGACGGCCACGAGCTGGCCTTCCTCGACCTGGTCACCCTCGGACACGGCCAGCGCGACGACGATCGCCTGCATCGGAGCGACGATGTCGCCGGGGGCGCCCTGGTGCGGGCCAGCCTGAATGGCGGACGAACCCGCGCGACGCGGGGCCGAGCGCAGCGGCTGGGGCGGACGAGGGGCGGCTGCGGCAGGCGCGTTGAACATGCCGGCCGGCAGAGTCAGAGACACGCGGCGCCCATCCAGCTCGATGATGTAGGTCTGACGCGGCAGGTCGGCCGTCGACGAGGCCTCGGCGGGCACAGCCAGGTCCGAGTAGTCGTGGTTGGGCATGAACGTCGTCTCGAACCAGCGCGTGGAGATGTTGAAGCCGCCGACGCCGCAGAAGTCGGGATCGTTGATGATGTCCTGGTAGACGGGAACCGGAGTGGCCACGCCCTGCACCGAGAACTCGGCCAGCGCGCGGCGCGAACGGGCCAGCGCCTGCTCGCGATCCGCGCCGGTGACGATGATCTTGGCGATCATGGAATCGAAGGCGGTCTGCACGGAGTCGCCCTGATCGATGCCCAGCTCCAGACGGATGCCGGGGCCCAGGGGCCAGTGCACCTCGTCGAGGCGGCCTGCCGTGGGGGTCAGGTCCTTCGACGGGTCCTCAGAGGTCACGCGGAACTCGAAGGAGTGGCCGCGAGGCTCCGGGGGAGTAGTCAGCGGCAGGCCCTGCGCGATACGAATCTGCTCGCGCACCAGGTCGATGCCTGTGACTTCCTCGGACACGGGGTGCTCGACCTGCAGACGCGGGTTGACCTCGAGGAACCAGATGTTGCCGTTGGGCTCGAGCAGGAACTCCACCGTGCCTACGCCCACGTAGTCGACGTGCTCGAACAGTGCGCGCGACGCATTCACGAGGGTCTCGTGCGCACCCTCAGGCAGGAACGGGGCGGGAGCCTCCTCGACCAGCTTCTGGTTGCGACGCTGCACCGAGCAGTCACGGGTCGAGATGACGTGGAAGTTACCGTGCGTGTCGCGCGCCGACTGCGTCTCGACGTGACGGGCGACCTCAACAAAACGCTCGACGAAGTGAGCGCCCAGGTCGGAAGCGTCCGTGTGACGCGCGAAGAACAGGTCGAGGTCGGCCTGCGAGCGGATGATGCTGATGCCTCGGCCGCCGCCGCCGTCGGCGCGCTTGAGCACCACGGGGTAACCGGCGGAGGCGATGAACGCCTCGACCTCCTCGCGCGAGGTCACGGGTTCGGACACACCGGGGACGGGAGCCACGCCGCACGCCTCTGCCACACGGCGGGCCTTGATCTTGTCGCCCAGCGCGTCGATGACGGAAGACGCGGGGCCGAGCCACGCGATACCTGCATCCTCTACAGCCCGTGCAAACTCGGAGTTCTCCGAGAGGAACCCGTAGCCGGGATGAATCGCATCCGCACCCGTCTCCAGAGCGATCGCCAGGATCTTCTCACCGTTCAAATACGTCGACGCTGCATCGTCGCCACCGAGGGACAGGGCCTCGTCGGCCTCGCGTGTATGAGGCGCGGCCATATCCTGATCGGCGTAGACCGCGATTGTTGCGATGCCCATGTCGGTGGCCGTGCGGCACACGCGCAGAGCGATTTCGCCACGGTTGGCGACAAGGATTCGATTAATTGTTCGCACGCTTCTCCTTGGTGTCGTGAACAGTTGTCAGAGGTAATCCGGTTGCCAGGACATCTCCGGAGTTAATGTCGTGAGTGCGGCCATCGTCAGTGGCCACGAGGAGGGAGCCGGTCTGGCTCAGCCCCAGGGCAACGCCTTCCATCGCCGGGTGACCATTCGGATCCGTCGGCTTCGCCAGCGCGATGCGCGTCCCCAGGAGCGGCAGGGCGTTCGCGGCCTCGTCAGCCAGCCCGCAATCGTGCGCGTTTCCATGGGTGACGAGGCCTCGGATGCGAGAGTCGAGTCCGGTGAGGATCTGCGCAAGCAGGGTGTGGGAGACGGAAGTGGGATTGGCTCCGGCCTCGGCGTCACCTTCGGCGTACAGGGAGGTGGCCTGCGGCGTAGCGAGATGATCGGAGTCCTGGGCGATGTTGATGCCGTAGCCGAGGATCGCGCTCGTCGTAAACGGGGACGAGGCCGGGGCGAGCTGGGCGAGGATGCCGCAGATTTTGCGCGCTCCGTCGACGAGCACGTCGTTGGGCCACTTGAGAGAGACGGTGTGTCCGACGGGCGTCAGGCGGGGGGACAGTGCGTCGCGCACGGAGAGCGCACACGCGTGCACGAGCCAGCCGAGCATCTTGGTGGGAAACGAGGTGGGGAGGGAGACGATGGTGGAGGCGAGGAGGGCCTGACCATCCGGGGTTGTCCACGTGCGCCCAAGGCGGCCGCGGCCCGCGCTCTGACGGTCGGCGATGATCGTCGTGAGGTGGGGAGTGGGGGTCGTCGTGTCGGCGAGGAGGGTTGCTGCGAGGTCGAGGGTGGAGGACGTGTCGCTGACGTGATAGACGGGGGAGTGAACGCCCGCAATGGGAATGCGTGCTGCGCGCTGCATGCCACCTCCTGTCGGGTCTTCCTTGTGTTTGACAGGGGAGATAATCCTCCCCGAGTACTTCAAAGTTTGTCTTAAAAATCAAACCTACGCATGCGTTTCTTAAAAAATTGGAACAGTTTTCCGCAAATCACTACGGATCCGTAACCAACGCGGAACCCTTGCGAGGAGTGGGAGCGGAGAAATCCTGACAAAAGGCGCTGAGATGAGGATCACCGACCCTTGCGTCCCGCTGGGTGGCTCACTGGCGCGCGCAGGATCGGTACCATAGGAGGGAACGCGCGCGCGAGGGCGCGCCCCAAACCACCCGAACGGAGTAACGTGGCGGAGTTTATTTATCAGATGATCAAGGCTCGCAAGGCCATCGGTGACAAGGTCATCCTCGACGATGTCACCATGAGCTTCTTCCCGGGCGCCAAGATCGGTATGGTCGGCCCGAACGGCGCCGGTAAGTCCTCGATCCTGAAGATTATGGCTGGCCTGGATGAGCCCAGCAACGGCGAGGCTCGCCTGACCCCCGGCTACACGGTCGGCATCCTCATGCAGGAACCCGTTCTCGACGAGACCAAGACCGTCATTGAAAACGTGCGGCTGGGTGCCGCTGACATCTTCCGCAAGCTCGCCCGCTTCAATGAGATCTCCGAAGAGATGGCGAATCCCGATGCCGACTTCGATGCCCTGATGGAGGAGATGGGTAAGCTCCAGACCGAGATCGACGCCGCCAACGCGTGGGACATCGACTCTCAGCTTGATCAAGCGATGGACGCGCTGCGCTGCCCGCCACCGGACCAGCCGGTGTCCGTCCTCTCCGGCGGTGAGCGCCGCCGCGTGGCGCTGTGCAAGCTCCTCATTGAGGCTCCCGACCTGCTGCTGCTCGACGAGCCCACGAACCACCTCGACGCCGAGAGCGTGCTCTGGCTCGAGAAGCACCTCGCCTCCTACCCGGGCGCGGTCATTGCCGTCACCCACGACCGTTACTTCCTCGACCATGTCGCTGGCTGGATCGCCGAGGTTGATCGCGGCCACCTCTACCCCTACGAGGGCAACTACTCCACCTACCTGGAGACGAAGGAAAAGCGTCTGTCCGTTCAGGGACAGAAGGATGCCAAGCTGGCCAAGCGTCTGAAGGAAGAACTCGAGTGGGTTCGCTCTAACGCGAAGGGCCGCCAGGCCAAGTCGAAGGCCCGTCTGGCCCGCTACGAGGAGATGGCTGCCGAGGCCGAGCGCACGCGCAAGCTCGACTTTGAGGAAATCCAGATTCCGCCGGGCCCGCGCCTGGGTAGCGTCGTCATCGAGGCGAAGGATCTCCAGAAGGGCTTTGGCGATCGCTCGCTGATCAACGGTCTGTCCTTCTCCCTGCCCCGTAACGGTATCGTCGGCGTCATCGGCCCGAACGGTGTCGGTAAGACCACGCTCTTCAAGACGATCGTCGGCCTCGAGCCTCTCGATGGCGGCGAGCTGACGATCGGCGAGACCGTCAAAATCAGCTACGTCGACCAGTCGCGCGCCGGTATTGACCCGGACAAGACCCTGTGGGAGGTTGTCTCGGACGGCCTGGACTTCATTCAGGTCGGCAATGTGGAAATGCCCTCGCGCGCCTACGTCTCCGCGTTTGGCTTCAAGGGCCCGGATCAGCAGAAGCCGGCCGGCGTCCTGTCCGGTGGTGAGCGCAATCGCCTGAACCTGGCTCTCACCCTCAAGCAGGGCGGCAACCTCCTCCTGCTGGATGAGCCGACCAACGACCTCGACGTCGAGACCCTCGGTTCGCTGGAAAACGCCCTCCTGGCGTTCCCCGGCTGTGCCGTCGTCGTCACCCACGACCGTTGGTTCCTCGACCGCGTCGCCACCCACATCCTCGCATGGGAGGGCACTGAGGAGGCTCCTGACAACTGGTACTGGTTCGAGGGCAACTTTGAGGCGTACGAGAAGAACAAGGTCGCCCGCCTTGGCGAGGCTGCCGCGAACCCGCACCGCGTGACGCACCGCAAGCTCACGCGCGACTGATTCACGCAGTGTGAGGGGGAGGGCCTAGCGGTCCTCCCCCTCATCGTGTCTATTGGTAGATTCGGTGTGTGGTTTCGCGTCGTGGGTGCCAGCCTGAGTCAATAGTTTGACAGAGCGTTGGGTTATAGCCCTGCGTTGTGGAATGTGCTCCTGTCAGCGGTTGTTCTCTCGAGAATTGCTCGTGTTATGGATCCCACTTGCCTTTTGCGCAGGTCACATCTAGTATGTGATACGAATCGCATACTTCCGACCGCGCGAAAGGGGCTCCGATGGCGATTGAAGAAGCGCTCATCGACGCGCTGGGTGGACACCTCAATATCGTCGAGGTCGAACCCTGCACGATGCGTATCCGTATTCAAGTAAAATCTCAGCGGGACGTTGATGAGGCCGCGCTGCGGGTGGATGGTGTGTTGGCCGTTGTGCGCTCCGGCGATGTTGTTCAGATCGTGTGTGGTGCTCAGTCCGACGATGTGGCCGCGGCGATGATGGGCATCCTCGATGGCGTGGTCCATGACACGTCCGCGGATTCTTTGTCACAGCGCGTTCACGCCTAGAATTAAAACTGTCATCAGCCCGCAACGTAGAAGGCTTTTTCGTGGATATTCACGCACCCGCATCCGACAACATCGATGAGCTGCGCCGTATCGCCGATGCTAATGGCGTGGCTACCGGATTCTGGGACTGGTACGGGAATTGGGTGGGCGTCAGTGCGTCTACTCTTCTGAAGGTCCTTGGCGCTCTCGGACTGCCGCTCGACGAATCTTCGACCGTGGGCGATGTGCACGAGGCGCTGCGCCTCACCGAAGAGCGCGAATGGCGCCGTACCCTCCCTCCGACCATCGTCGCGCGCCAGGGCGGCGGCTACATGTTCCCGGTGCACGTGCCGGACGGCTCATGGGTGAACGTCCAGTGGGTGCTTGAGGACGGTCGTAAGGGTGCGTGCGATCAGGTGGATCGCTACGTCGCCCCGCGAATGATCGACGGAGAGATGGTCGGCCGCGCCACCTTCGATGTCCCGCACTGGATCCCGCTCGGCTGGCACCGGCTTGTGGCCACCGTCGAGGGCGGCCACGTGGAGTCCGCAACCCTCATCGTCGTGCCGAACGCTCTGTCGTTACCACTCTTAGAGTCGTCGCGTCGTGTGTGGGGCGTCAATGCTCAGCTCTACTCAACGCGGTCGGCGTCCTCGTGGGGCATTGGCGATGCCACAGACCTGGCCGATCTGGCTGCGGTCTGTGCCGACAAGGGAGCGGACTTCCTGCTCATCAACCCGGTTCACGCCTCGCAGCCGGTCTCTCCGCTGGAAACTTCTCCGTACCTTCCGGTGTCGCGTCGGTGGCTGAACCCGATCTACGTTCGCCCCGAGAGCATCGAGGAATACTCGTCCCTGCCCGAGGCCTCGCGCGCGGCTATCGAGCAGCTTCGCGACGAGACACGCCAGTTCGCTAGTCGTGAGGATCTGATCGATCGCGATCGCTCGTGGGAGGCCAAGCGCAAGGCTCTCGAGATCATCTTCGCTGCCCCGCGCTCGTATCATCGCCAGAGCCAGCTCGATCGCTTCATCGAGCGAGGCGGCTCTGAGCTGTCCAACTACGCGCTGTGGTGTGCACTCGTTGAGCGCGAGGGAACGATTGAGCTTCCCGAGGACTTGGCTCGTTCCTCCGCGCCTCGTGTTGAGCTTGAGCGCCTCGAGCTCGCCGATCGTGTTGACTTCTACCAGTGGTGCCAGTGGGTCGTCGCCGAGCAGCTCGAGCATGCACAGCTGGTGGCGCGCGAAGTTGGCATGGAGATCGGCATCATGGCCGACCTGGCCGTCGGTGTGCATGGCTATGGCTCCGAAAAGTGGAGCCGTCCCGAGCTCTTCGCCTCCGGCATGAGCGTGGGAGCTCCGCCGGACGTCTACTCTCAGCAGGGGCAGAACTGGTCGCAGCCGCCGTGGTCGCCGCGTAGCCTCGCAGAGTCGGGCTACCTGCCTCTGCGAGATATGGTCCGCGCCGCTTTGTGTAACTCCGGTGCAGTGCGCATCGATCACATCCTCGGCATGTTCCGCCTCTGGTGGATCCCGGATGGGCGCGCTGCCACCGAAGGCACATACGTGTACTACGATCACGAGGCCATGTTGGGCGTCATCCTGCTGGAGGCCCAGCGCGCCGGTGCCGTCGTGATCGGCGAGGACCTTGGCGTCGTTGAACCGTGGGTGCGAGACTATCTGCGCGAGCGTGGGGTCCTGGGCACCTCCGTCGTGTGGTTCGAGAAGGAGGGCGGCGGCTGGCCGCTGCGCCCCGAGCACTACCGCGACCGCGCACTGGCCGCCGTCAATATCCACGACCTGCCGCCCACCCTCGGCTATATTCGCGGGATCCAGACGACGCTGCGCTCGGAGCTCGGTCTTCTGACCGATGACATTGAGACCGTGCGCGCGGGCGATCGCCTTGAGCTTGAACAGGTTGCCGTCCGACTGCATGAGTACGGCTGCATCGACGGCGCAGAACCCAGCGAGCGGGAAACCGTTGAGGGTCTGTACCGCTACGTCGCGAAGACCCCGTCGAAGCTGGTTGTCGCCTCCCTCGTTGATGCGGTCGGGGACGTGCGCCCGCAGAACATGCCGGGCACGGGTGCTGACCTGTACCCGAACTGGTGCGTGCCGCTGTGCGATTCCGATGGCGAAGAAGTCGCGATCGAGGACCTCCCCACGGACGAGCGCCTGACCTCTCTGTTCGCGCTGCTGCGCGGGACCGTCCGCTGACGGACTCAGATACGCTGAACAAGTGAACCCCGCGACCCGAAAGGGCCGCGGGGTTCATGCATACGGTCGGAGTTCAGTCACCATCGGAAAGAGAAAACAGCGGATCGAGAATCCCCGCCGTGGGCAGTGCTTCATCGAACTCGGGAGAAACCGGCTCTCCGGGAGGGCTGACGACGATGACCGGTACGCAGGGGGACAGACCTGCCGCGCGGATGGGTCCGAGATCCCAGTGGATGAGAGGAGTGCCCGCGTCGACGATGTCTCCCTCCTCGACGAGGGGAGCAAAGCCTCGGCCACGCAGGCTGACGGTGTCGATGCCCAGATGAATGAGGATCGAGGGCCCGCGCGTGGAGGTGATAATTGCCGCGTGCGATTTGAGCTTGGTGACCACTCCGTTGATGGGGGAGTGAACGGTCACGCACGTGCAATTGGTTTCCGGCAGGAGCGCGCGGCCATCCCCGACGACGCCACTGGCGAAGACGGGATCCGGTACCTCGGACAGGGGCAGGACGTGCGCAGCGAAAGGCGCACAGACGAGAAAACTCACCGGCTTGCGTTCATCTGCTCGACGAGGTCCTCGGAGTCGGGGCCCATGACGACCTGTACGGAGTCACCAACGATGACGACATCGAAGGCTCCGGCTTCACGCAGCTTGGCCTCGTCGATGAGGTCCGTGTTGGCTACGTCCAGGCGGATACGCGTAATGCACGCCTCGAGATTGGAGATGTTGTCCCAGCCGCCCAGGGCCTCGACGAGGGTCGTTGCGGTGTCCATGGTGTCCTCCTTGGCTCAGTCACCGAAACCGTTGCGGTTTGCCTCACACTTATGGTATCGCGACCGTGCACGAATGGGCACACTTGCAGCGACCGAGCGCGTCACATTATGAGATCGTCGGGGAGGCGCTTGAACCTCGGATGCGGGCAGCCGGAGTGAAGGTCATCGCGATGCCTGCGCCGACAGCGAGTGCGGTGAACAGATACATCGCAGCCTCGATTCCGGTGTGGGCGGCAACGATGCCGGCTACGAATGAACCGAGGGGCATGACGCCCCAGACCGCGAAGCGAAAGATCGCGTTCATGCGACCGAGCATGTCGGGCGGACAGATTTCCTGGCGCAGGCTCATCTGGGTGACGTTGTAGATCGTCAGGAAGTAGGAGGAGATGACGCCAGCGGCAGCAATGATCCATGCGGCTGCAGTGGGAACGTGCACGGAGGCTGGCTGGACCGCGAGAATAACGACGCCGGCGATATTGGTTGAAACGATGCAGCGCCCGATGCCCAGGCGTGAGATCCACAGAGGTCGCGTGAGTGCACCGAGGATCCCGCCAACTGCGCCCGCGCTGAGGAGGAGTCCGAGCTGTGTCGCGCTCATCCCGAGGGTGCGTAGCACGAGGATGGGCAGGAGGACTTGAACGCCCGCTCCGGCGAATGCGGCGCACGCGATGCAGGAGAAGAGTGGGAAGAGGAGGCGTTGCCCGCGTACGAAAGAGAGCCCCTCGAGGATCTGAGAGCGAAGGGGTGCATCGGAGTGGGCTGGACGAGGCTCGGGTGTGCGGATGCGCCAGATCGCCCATGTGGAGCAGACGTAGGTGGACGCCGTCAGCAGGTACGTCAGGGGAGGGGCGATAACACCGAGAAGCCATCCGCCAAGTCCTGGGCCACCCGCGCGTCCTACCTGATAGGACGCCTCGAGTCGCCCGTTGGCTGCCCCGATATAGCGCTTCGAGGCGATCATGGGAACGTAGGACTGATAGGCGACGTCGAAGAAGACGGTGGACAGACCCAGGACCGCCGCGACGACCATGAGGTGGGTGAGAGCCAGCGAGGAGAACACGTAGGCGATTGGGATGGACACCAGGGCTGCGATGCGTGCGAGGTTTGCGGCGATCATGACGCGGCGCTTGCGCCATCCGTCGACCCACGCACCCGCCGGTAGACCGACGAGGAGGAATGCGAGGGTTTGCAGGCCTGACAGTATGCCGATCTGCGTTTCGGTCGCGTGCAGGACGGTGATCGCGATGGCCGAGGTGGCCAGCGTGCCGACCTGGAAGCCCACCTGTGCGGCGGTTTGCCCTGCCCACAGGTGCATGAAGGCGGAGTTACGGGTGAGGGGATGGTGCAGCCAGCGCTGCAGTGATCCGCTCACCGTGCATCGCCGAGGCCTTGGCCCCCACTCGGATCATCCGATGTTAGGCCGGCGGCGCGTAGAGCCCAGGCCAGGCCGTCTTCGGAGACGGAGGGGGCGACGATATCCGCTACGTCTACGAGGGCCTCGCAGTCGTCCCCGATGCTGATGCCGACCGCTGCCGTTGCCACGGCCTCGACGTCGTTGTTGGAGTCTCCAAGCGCGACGGTATGAGAGAGCGGAATGCCCACGTGCTCGCAGATGGCTCGGATGCCGACTGCTTTCGACAGATGCGCCGGAACGACCTCGAAGGGGACGTAGCCTGCAGCGCCAACGGAGCCGATGATTGCGCGGTAGCTGTCCGGTAGGGCTGCTGTCACTCTCTCCATCGATGCTTTCTCGGGTGGGACATATGCTGTGACCTTGGTGAACGCGCCGCTGTTGATGTCCGTGATAAAGGGGGTGATCGACTGGGCGTATTCGATCCAGTCTTCTGGATGCTTGCCCGCGCGGGGGACAAAGAAGTCGAGGTATCCCTCGCTGGGTCCCATCTGGTCGGGGCCCTGCCAGATGTAGAAGGCGTCGAGCTCCTGCCACAGGGCAGTCAACAGACCGACATGCTCGCGGGGCATGCGCTCGTCAACGAGCACCCGGTCCCCGACGGAGGCGTACCCTCCGGCTCCGCCGACGAGCCCCTCGAAGCCGACGTCCCAAAAGCGCGGGTACACCTCGGGTGCGGAGCGCCCCGTGCACGCGAAGAGCCGGTGACCGCGGTTCCTGACCTGTGCCAGGGCATCAAGCGCCGATCCTGGAATCCGCTGGCGAGAATCGCACAGGGTTCCGTCGATGTCGACAAAGACAGCGTGGGGAGACGCGGATTCGTTCTCGACGCGCGTGGGGACCTCGGTGTCAGTCATAGGATCTATCTTATCCCAGTGCGAATAAGGCCTTGCGCATGCAGAACACGCCCCGCAAACGACAAATCATGCGCACGGTCGATTGGAAGGGAACCCCATGGTCCACACTGGAACCATCGACGATACCCGCGATGGAGCACGAAAGGCAGTTCACGACGATGGAACACGCAGCACTGACGGACGCCAACGACCTCACCCTCCTGCAAGCCGCGGCGCTTCTCTCGGGTTCGAGCGCCTGGGACTCCCGCCCGATCCCCGCGGCGGGCGTTCCCTCCTTCGTGATGAGCGACGGTCCCCACGGCGTTCGTCGCCAGCTCGGGGACGCTGATCACCTGGGAATCGCGGAGTCCGAGAAAGCGACCTGCTTCCCGACGGCCTCCGCAGTCGCGGCCACGTGGAACCCGGAGCTGGCGCGCGACATGGGTGAGGCGCTGGGGCTGGAAGCGCGAGGCCTCGGTGTCGACGTCTTGCTCGGTCCCGGCCTCAACATCAAGCGTTCGCCGCTGTGCGGGCGTAACTTCGAGTACTTCTCCGAAGACCCGATCCTGGCCGGGCGCATGGCCGCCGGCCTCGTCGAAGGAATCCAATCCACGGGTACCGCAGCCTGCCCCAAGCACTTCGCCGTCAACTCACAGGAACTGCGCCGCATGGCGTCGGATTCCATCGTGGATGAGCGCACGATGCGCGAGATTTACCTGACCGGCTTCGAGATCGTCTGCCGAGAGGCTAAGCCCCGGGCGATCATGAGCTCCTACAACCTCGTCAACGGTACGTACGCGCACGAAAACAAGCACCTGCTGACCGACATCTTGCGCACCGAGTGGGGCTTCGATGGCATGGTCGTCTCCGACTGGGGTGGTTCGAACAGCGCTGTTGAGGCCGCGCGCGCCGGCGGAAGCCTTGAGATGCCCGCCCCCGGCCTGGCGGGTGCTCGCCAGATCGTAGCGGCCGTCGAGGCGGGACAGTTGGATGCGGCCGACGTCTACGCGCGCGCCCAGGAAGTCCTCAACGTCGCGAGCGCGAGTGCAGGCTTGCCTGCGCCCAGGCCCTATGACCTCGGGCAGCACCACGAGCTGGCTACGCGCATTGCCTCCGAGGCGATCACCCTCCTGCGTAACGAGGAGGATCTCCTGCCCTTGAGCGCCGGCACGAGCGTCGCTCTTATCGGCGATCTTGCTGACACTCCGCGCTTTCAGGGATCGGGTTCCTCCCAGGTCAACCCCACTCGTGTGGAGGCTCCGCGCGAACTGCTTGAAGCCGGGGGAGAGGGCGCACGAGGCCTCGTTCTCGAGGGATATGCGAGCGGGTATGAGCGCCACGGCGGTACGAGTGACGCTCTCATCGCCGAGGCCGTGGCCCTCGCCGAGCGCGCCGACGTGGCGCTTGTCTACGTCGGTCTCGACGAGCTGGCCGAATCCGAAGGCCTCGACCGCCCCCACATGCGTCTGCCCGAGGGCCAGGATCGCGTCATCGAGGCTGTCGTAGCAGCCAATCCGCGCACCGTTGTCGTCCTGACCGGCGGTGTGAGCGTCGAGATGCCGTGGGTATCGTCCGTGCCCGCGCTCGTCAACGGTTACCTGACCGGGCAGGGAGGCGCCTGCGCAATGCTGGACGTCCTGACGGGCGTCGTCAATCCGTCGGGACGCCTGGCCGAAACCTACGCGCTCTCCTACGAGGACCACCCGACCGCCGCGTGGTACCCGGCGATAGGACCGCTCTCGTACTACCGCGAAGGCCCATTTGTCGGCTACCGCTACTTCACGACCGCGGGCGTCGACGTTGCTTTCCCCTTCGGCTACGGCCTGTCCTACTCGAGCTTTGAATACTCCGACCTTGCCGTGAACGAGGAGGGGGTGACCCTGACGGTCACCAACACCTCTGCGCGTGACGGTGCCGAGGTTGTCCAGCTCTACGTGAGCGCACCCGGTGGTGTGTTCGGTCCTGCACGCGAGCTCAAGGGGTTCGCAAAGGTCGAGGTTGGCACCGGAGCGTCGGTGAGCGTGAGGATTCCCTTCGACCGCTACACGTTCCGGCACTGGGAGATGTCGCGCGCAGCCTGGGAAACCGAGGCAGGAACCTGGACGATCCACGTGGGACGCAATGTCTCCGATACGCCGCTGAGCGCCACCGTCGAGGTCGAAGGAACCACGCCCTCGCCGATAGACCCGGCCCTCGGCCACTACCTGAGCGCCGACGTTACTGGCATCACCAACGGCGAGTTCGCCGTCCTGCTGGGACGGACGATCCCGACCGCTCACCCCGCGGACGACCTCGTCGCCTCCGACCCGCTGTCCGAGATGACGCGCGCCAAGACCTCGCTTGCCCGCGTCGCCGGACGCAAGCTTCATGCCCTGAAAGCGAAGGCGGACGCGAAGGGAAGCCCGGACCTTAACATCCTTTTCGTCCTCAACATGCCTTTCCGAGCCATCGCGAAGATGAGCAATGGAGCCGCCAGCTCGGACATGGTGGATGCGATCCTCCTCGCCGTGAACGGACACCCCCTGCGGGGCCTCACCCGAGCCGCCCTCGGCTTTATCTCCAACGCCCGTGCCAATAAGGCCACCCAGCGCGAACTCGACCAGACCCGATGACGCGGCCTCGGCCTCGTACAACACACTGACGTAAAGGAACACACATGCAGGCTCTTACCTGGTGGTGGAAGAACTTCGAATCCATGCACCCGACGGTCGCGCAGTTCATCGTCTTCTTCATCCTCTCCAACGGCATAACGGTGCTGCAGCTGGTTCTCATGCCGGCGCTCAAGGCGGTTTTCGCGCACACGAGCCTCGTCGATACGGCCTTCCAGTTCCTGCCGGTCGGCGTCTCGCACGGGCACACGGTCTTCCTCTTCGACTACCCGGCCGGTTCGATGTCGGTGGGCGGGGGCGGCGGCCTCGCGTACTTCCTTGCCGTCGAAATCACCCTGCTGATCGCCCAGGTCATCAATTTTTTTGCACAGCGCAACGTCACCTTCAAGTCCAACTCGTCGATGGGTAAGGCCGCCTTCTGGTACGCGGTGGCCTACGTCGTCATCACGATCGCGGCGGCTGCCCTTCAGGTCCTCTACAAGGACCCGATCTACGCGTCGGCCATTGCGACGATGGGCGCGGGCGGCGAAACCTTCGCCGATGTCATCACGATGATCATCAACGCCGCCATCTCCTTCTGGGTGTTCTTCCCCATCTTTAAAGTGATCTTCAAGCAGGAACCCTCTCAGGAGGACGCGCAGGTCAGCGCAGCACAGTAAACTACTGGCAGACTTCACGAGAGGAGACTCCATGAGCGCGCCGCTGCTGACGGTGATCGTGCCCGCCTACAACTCCGAGGATTACCTCGACCGGGCGCTGACCACGCTCGTCGGATACGGCGACGAACTTGAGGCGATCATCGTCAACGACGGATCGAAGGACCGCACTGCGGAGATCGCAGACGAGTGGGCCGCTCGCTACCCCTCCGTCAAGGTCATCCACCAAGAAAACAAGGGCCACGGCGGTGCCGTCAACGCCGGCCTCGCCGCCGCCACCGGCACGCACGTGCGCGTCGTCGACTCCGATGACTGGCTGGACCGACGTGCCACAAACGCCGTTCTCGACGTCCTGCGCGAGGAACGCGAGGCCGGGCGCGACCTGGACCTGCTCGTCACCAACTACGTCTACGACAAGCAGGGAAAGTCGGTCAAGGCCGTCATCCGCTACCGCAACGTTCTGCCTCGCGGCCGCACCTTCGGTTGGGCGGACCTGCGCCGCTGCCGCTACGACCAGTACCTCATGATGCACGCCCTGACGATGCGCACCGAGGTCGTGCGCGCCTCCGGTCTCGTGATGCCCGAGCACACGTTCTACGTGGACTACCTGTACTCGTTCGTGCCGCTGCCCTACATTTCGACGATCCGCTACCTGGACGTGGACCTGTACCACTACTTCATCGGCCGTGACGATCAGTCCGTCAACGAGAAGGTCATGATCACGCGCCTGGATCAGCTTGCCCGTGTCAACGAGGCGATGACCCGTGCGCTGCCTCCGCGCGCCGAGGTCGAGGACAAGCTCTGGCGCTACATGGTCCACTACCTGCGCATCAACGCCGTCGTCTGCTCCGTCATGGCTCAGCTCTCGGGCACGCCCGAGCACCTGGCGCTCAAGGAACAGATCTGGGAGACCATGGACCAGATCAACCCCGAGGCCACTGACCGCCTGCGCCAGGATCTGCTCGCCGGCCTCGTGCGCCACGCGTCGCCGACGGTTGTTCGCGGCGGCTACAAGGTCGCGGCGGCGGTCCTCGGCTTCAACTGAGCGCGCTGCACCGGTTCTTTCAGCTACCGCGACGCAAGCTGTAGCGTCATACGGTGGAGAGTGTGGTGCCTGTTGATGAGGGGAAACTCGACGTCGTCGTCGCGCTCAATCCATGAAAAATGGAGTTTCTCCGCGACCCTGCGTGAGGCCTCATTGCCGTCGAAGTAGCCAAGAGTCAGCATCGTCATGCCCAGTGCCTTCGCCCGCTCGACGATCGCTGCACCTGCCTCTGTGGCGTAGCCCCGGCCCCAGTACGGTGAGCCGATCCAGTAACCCAGGTCCGCGACCCCGGGGACATCTGGATTATCTACCCGCAGGCCGATCGCTCCGACGAGCTCGCCGCCCTTAATCTGCGTCACCGCGTAGGTTTCGGGGGACGATAATACGGTCGACAAAGCCTGGTGGGCGTCCTCGATGCTGGTGTGGGGTGCCCATCCGCACGCCAAGCCGATGCGGGGATCCTTCGCAAGCTCGTAGAGGTCGGGCGCGTCGGCGGCGCGCCATGGCCGCAAGCGCAGCCGCGCGGTATCGATGATGGTCATGCGTGTTCCTTTGGGGTTGTCGAGGGCAGTAGGACCGTCAAGGTAAACCAGTGGTTCTCAACCTGCGTTATCGCCTGACCGCCGTACTGTCGCGCCGTCCATTGGATGGATTTTACACCCCATCCGTGACGCACGGTGTCCTGCTTAATCGTCGTCAGCCGACCACCTGCGTCTGTGTTCAGATGCCCGTCGAACCAGTTGTCGACACGGATGACCACCATCTGCCCCTGACGGAAGAGCGCTAGTTTGATCAGGCGCTTGGCGGGGTCGTCGACGCGCCGCGAGGCCTCGATCGCGTTATCGAGGGCGTTACCCAGCAGGGTCGCAATGTCCATCGATGACATGGATCCCAGCAGGGCGCCGTCAGCGACCGCCGTGAAGTTAATGCCGGCTGCAGCGCACGCACGGCCCTTCGTCGTGAGGATGACGTCGAGGACTGCATTGCCGCTGTGGTACTGCTGGCCGATCTGCTCAATCGAACATTCGAGCTCGGCAAAAGATGCCGCAGCGCGTCCGGGGTCTAGCTCCGCGCGAATCGCCTCCACCTGGTGCTTGAGGTCGTGATGGGCACGCGCCACCTGCTCCATGTCTTCCTTGGCGGCCAGATACTGGTGGTGCTGCGCGTCGAGGGAGGCCTGGATGGATGCGAGTTCGCGCTCGGTCGCGCTTTGCTGGATACGCTCGAATTGCGCGAACAGGATCGCATAGCCCGCCAGGTCCACGAGGGTGCGGATGTAGAAGACCTCCCAGCCGGACCTTCCAGAGAACGGGGTGGCCGTCGATATAAAACTCAGGTTGGACAGAGCAAAAATTGAAATGCCGATAACTACGCCGGAGGCAAGGTCCGCGTAACGGAGAACAGGCAGCGCCCCCTGGCGGTAGACGCGCCGTTCGAAGAAGTAGACGACGGCCAAGCACGTCGCCGAAATCGCTGCAAAACCGCCGAATGACAGGGGATGCCAGTAGGGCTTGTCGGCGTGGGAGTAGACGACGACCTGCCAGGCGAGGGAAGCTGCGAGCTCGGCCACGATGAAGGCACGTGCGCTCATATGCGTCACCCAGCGCCAGTCCAGAGCAGTTCCCACGCGGATGACACACCACACGAGCGCGTACGCCGTCATCATGCCCGGCACCCACAGGGACAGGGGAGCGCGGCCAAGCAGTTCCTGGGCGCCGACGAGCACCACGAGGCCACCGACGGCCGCAGCGGCGAGCCGCCAGCGGGGGATAGCAGCGTTCGGGTTCAGGGAATTGGACGACGCCGAGCGCGCGACGACGAAGACGTACACGAGGGCGGCGCCCCACTCCGAGAGGGCTGTGAACAGGCGCGGAATGTCGGGAAGGGACTCGAACACGTCAGTGGATCCTGCCCGCGAAGCTCGCCAGAGCCGTCATGAATGCTTTCTTGCGAGGCCGGGAGATACGCAGGCTGTCCCCGCCCGTCATCAGGCACTCCTGGTCGGCGACGCCGCGCACGTGGGCGAGATTGACGAGGTAGCACGAATTTGAACGGAAAAAGTCGTGCCCGGCGAGCTGTTCCTCCATGGCCTTCAAGGTGGAGGTGATCGAGAAGGTGTCGGAGACCGTGTGCACGTCCAGGCGGTGCTTGATCGACTCGACGTAGACGATGTCGGCGACGTCGATGCGGTGGGTCGACGTGCCAGACTGAAGGAGAACCGAGGCTCGGCGCCGCTTGGCGACGGCCTCGAGACACCGCGACAGTTCCTGGGAGAATGCGAACCAGGGCAGCGGCTTCATCAGGTAGGACAGTGCCCCCACCTGGTAGCCGTGGATCGCGAACTGCGCGGCTGACGTGATGAACACGAGGGCGACCTCCCGGTCGACCTCGCGGATCGCGCGCGCCGCGGTCATTCCATCCACGTGCGTCATCTGGATGTCCATGAGGATGATGTCGTAGACCGGCTTGTAATCACCGATGATGGCTCCGCCGTCCTCGAAATAGGTGACGTCGAAGGAGACATCGTTTTCCTCGCTGTAGCGCGCGAGGTAGTCGGCCAAAAGCTGGCGTGAGACGGCCTCGTCCTCGACGACGGCGATGCGCACCATGACCCGGCCCTCCCTGACGTACTGACAGATGACAACAAGGATATGTGAGCGCAGCCCCGCCCTTCGCGCGAGTCCACTCCCCGGCCTCGTCGATCACTTGCAGGCGCACCCGAAGGTGGGGGCCGTTACCATTGTCCTGACTACCGTGAAAGGGGAGTGGCGTGGATCTGGTCGTTGTTGGATCGGGCTTTTTTGGCCTGACGTTTGCCCGCGAGGCCGCGGAGCGATTCGGTATGAACGTGACCGTCATCGAGCGTCGCGACCATATCGGGGGCAACGCCTACTCGTCGATCGACGAGGCCACCGGCGTTGAGGTGCACCGCTACGGCACCCATCTCTTCCACACGTCGAACGAGCGCGTGTGGTCCTACGTCAACCGTTTCACGGCCTTCAACGACTATCGCCACCGTGTCTACGCCAACTATCGGGGTGTCGTTTACCCGCTGCCCATCAACCTGGGCACGATTAACCAGTTCTTCGGCGCAGCCTATTCGCCGGCCGATGCCCGTGCGCTCATCGAGCAGCAGGCCGCCGAGATTACGGGCGAACCGGGCAACCTCGAGGAGAAGGCGATTAGCCTCATCGGCCGCCCCCTCTACGACGCCTTCATCGCGGGGTACACGGCCAAGCAGTGGCAGACGGATCCACGCGAGCTGGCCGCCTCCATCATCACGCGCCTGCCCGTGCGCTTCACCTACGAGAACCGCTACTTCCAGGACCGCTACGAGGGCCTGCCCCTGAACGGCTACGGAGCGTGGATCGCGAACATGGTCGATCACCCGCGTATCACCGTGCACACGGGCGCGGACTTCTTCGATGCCTCCTCGCCGTTCTCGCAAGCCGCGACCGTCGGCCAGGTCCCCGTCGTCTACACCGGCGCAATCGATCGCTACTTCGACTACGAGGCCGGCGAGCTCGGCTGGCGCACCCTCGATTTTGAGACCGAGGTTGTGGACGTGCCCGACTACCAGGGCTGCTCCGTTATGAACTACTCGGACCGCGACGTTCCCTTCACGCGCATCCACGAGTTCGCACACCTGCACCCCGAACGTGATCGCGCCGGCGCGACTAACACGATCATCCAGCGCGAATACTCGCGCTTTGCCCGCCCCGGCGACGAGCCCTACTATCCGATCGCTTCGCCGTCGGACCGCTCGACACTCGCCGCCTACCGCGATATGGCGGCGGGGGAGAAGAACGTGCTCTTCGGCGGTCGACTGGGCTCCTACCAGTACCTGGACATGCACATGGCAATCGCATCGGCCCTCACCAAGGTCGACGAGGCCGTGGCCTCCTGGCGCTGATCGGTAACCGTTCCGTATGGCGTCGATTGTCTGGTCTGTCCTCTCGATCGCCCTCATCATCGGCCTCGGCTGGGTGGCTCGCCGCGCGGGTGCGCTCGGGCCCGAGGCGGCGGGCTCTCTCGCGTCGGTGACGTACTGGGTGGCGTCCCCGGCTATGCTCTTCCACGCGATCGTCTCGACGGGGACGTCTGGGGTTTTCGGAGCTCCGCTCGCCGTGGCAGCCGCGTCGGGTGTGGGCACAGCGCTCCTCTTCGTGGCCGTCGCCCGCCTGGTCTTGCACCTCACGTGGGGCGAAACCACATTGGGGGCCATGGCCTCGTGCCTCAATAACGGCGCGTATATCGGCATCCCCATCGCCGTCTACGTGCTGGGGGATGCTTCTGCGGTCGTTCCCATCCTGGTGTTTCAGCTCGGTTTTTTCACGCCGATGTTCTTCGTGTTGGCGGATCTGGCCGGCTCCGGCCAGCGCCCGTCTGTGCGCGGCATCGCGACGGTCATCGCGCGCAACCCCATGGTTATTGCGGCGGCGTGCGGTTTCCTCTTTTCCGCGGCCGGGTGGTCGATGCCGACGCTCCTCGAGGTGTCCACGTCCATGCTGGGGGCGGCCGCGCCCCCGATGATCCTGCTGTCCTTCGGCGCCGCCCTTGTGGACCGCCGCACGGCGTCCGGCGACGCGGGGGTGCCAGCTATTGCGTGCGCCGTCGTCGCTAAGCTCGCCCTCCAGCCCGCGATCGCGTGCGGCGTCGGGATGCTACTCGGGTTGCGCGGTCCAGCTCTCATGTCGGTGACCATCATGGCGGCGCTGCCCTCCGCGCAGAACGCCTACATCGCGGCGACGCGTGCCAAGGCGGGGGAGCGCATCGCGCAGGGAACTGTCCTCGTGACGACCTTCGCATCGCTGCCCGTCGTCGTTGGAATTGCGGCGATTTTTCATGCGCTTGGAGTCGTTTCCTAACTCGCGTTTGTCGGCATGAGCTCTGCTCTTGGGGTGTCCGAGCGGACCCCGCTCAGCAAAGAACCCGTCAAAAAGAGGCCAAAAACACGTTCTGTATTGTGGACTCTGGGAGACTTCCCGGTGTATCGGCCCTAGTCTGGCTGGGAATTATCCCGAATAGACACGTTTGCAAGGAACTCACTTCATGTCATCCTCCGCATCCAAATCCGCGCCCCGCGCGCGCGACTCGTGGAGCGGCCAGACAGGCTTCCTCCTGGCAGCCATCGGCTCGGCCATCGGCCTGGGCAACATCTGGCGTTTCCCCGGCGTCTCCTACTCCAACGGCGGCGGCGCCTTCCTGGTTCCGTACCTGGTTGCCCTCGTCTTCGTCGGTATCCCCATGCTGTGGCTCGACTACGCGGTCGGCCACAAGTTCCGCGGTTCACCGCCGTGGGCGCTGCGTAAGATCATCGGCGGCGGCGAGTTCGTCGGCTGGTTCCAGACCTTCGTCTGCTTCGTCATCATGGTCTACTACGGTGCGGTCCTCGCGTGGGGCGTGCAGTACACGATCTACTCCGTGAACGAGGCCTGGGGCGCCGACCCGACGACCTTCTTCCTGGAATCCTTCCTTGAGAAGGTTCCTGGCGACACGTTCTCCTGGGCGCCGGCATGGTCGGTGATGATTCCTCTTGCACTCGTGTGGGTTCTCGTCCTTTTCGTGATTGGTCGAGGCCTGTCCAAGGGTGTCGAGGCTGCGAACAAGGTGTTCCTGCCGCTCCTCGTCATCCTCTTCCTCGCGCTCGTCGTCCGTGCACTCTTCCTGCCGGGTGCCGTCGAAGGCCTCAACGCCTTCTTCACCCCGAACTGGAGCGCTCTGGCCGACCCCAACGTGTGGCTGGCTGCCTTCGCACAGATCTTCTACTCGCTGTCCGTGGGCTTCGGCATCATGCTGACCTACGCCTCCTACCTGAAGCCCAAGTCGAACCTGACGGGCACCGCTTTGGTCGCCGGCTTTGCGAACTCTTCTTTCGAGATCCTCGCTGGCATTGGCGTCTTCAGCGCCATCGGCTTCATGGCGCACCAGGGTGGCGTCAGCGTGTCCGAGGTTGAGGGCCTGACCGGCCCGATCCTCTCCTTCGTGACCTTCCCGAAGATCATTTCGATGATGCCCGGTGGGCCCCTCTTCGGCGTGCTCTTCTTCTCGTCCCTCGTTCTGGCCGGTGTCACCTCTCTGCTCTCCCTGCTTCAGGTCGTCTCCGGTGGCCTGCAGGACAAGTTCGGTTGGTCGCCCGCTCGCTCTGCTCTGGTTCTTGGCGTTCCCGCCACCGCCATCTCGCTGGTGCTCTTCGGCACCCGATCGGGCCTGAACAACCTCGACATCGTCGACAACTTCATCAACTCGGTTGGCGTCGTGTCCTCGGCGATCCTGTTCGCTGTGCTGTGCGCAGTCGCCGGCCCCCGCCTCGGGGTGCTCCGTGCACACATCAATTCGGTGTCCAGCGTGAAGGTCCCCAAGCTCTGGGAGCCCCTCGTTGGCATCGTCATCCCGGTCGTCCTCTTCGTCATGATGGCGATGTCGATCGTGCAGGTCCTGAAGCAGGGCTACGAGAGCTACCCCAGCAGCTACGTGCTGATCTTCGGCTGGGGTTCTGTGGCGGTCGCGGTCATCGCGTCTCTGATTTTCACTCTCATCCCGTGGAAGCACCGCCCGGTGGACACCCACGCGGCGGTCGTTCAGATCCTCGCAGACGACGCCGATGACACCGCTTCGATCGAAGGAGGCGCCAAGTGACCGCTCCCGCTATCGCTCTCATGGTTTTGACGATCCTGCTCGTGTGGGGTGGCCTCGTCGCGTCCGTCGTGCTGCTGCAGGTCCTCTCGGTGCCCACCGATGAAGAGACCGAGGCCGCGCAGCGCGCTATCGAAGCCGCGGAAGCTGCGAAGCAGTAGGGTGGCATCGTGAAGCTCGTTGCCTTTGATCTCGATGACACCCTGGCGCCCTCGAAGTCCCCGCTGCCGGCCCGCATGGACGTCGCTCTGCGGTCCCTGCTGGACCACGTGGAGGTGTGCATCATCTCCGGCGGCCAGATGGGTCAGTTCCGCACTCAGGTGCTGGACAACCTGCACGCCACGGATGAGGAACTCTCTCGGCTGCACCTGATGCCCACCTGCGGCACGCGTTACTACCGCTATGAGGGTGGGGCCTGGGTCGAGCGTTACGCGCACGATCTGGATCCCGAGGTCGCCGCCCGCGCTATCGACTCGCTCGAGCGTCACGCGCGTGAGCTCGGCCTGTGGGAGTCCAACCCGTGGGGCAACATCATTGAGGACCGTGGCTCGCAGATCACCTTCTCCGCTCTGGGCCAGGAGGCTCCGCTTGACGCGAAGCGCGCCTGGGATCCGGACGGCACCAAGAAGGCCGCTCTGCGCGACGCTGTGCAGCCCGACGTGCCTGAGCTCGACGTTCGCGGCGGTGGCTCGACCTCGGTCGACATCACCACCCGTGGCATCGACAAGGCGTTCGGCATGGGTAAACTCGTCGAAGAGACGGGCATCCCCGCCTCCGAGATGCTCTTTATCGGCGACCGCCTGGACCCGGAAGGCAATGACTACCCCGTCAAGGCAGCCGGCTACGCGACGCGCGCAGTGTCCGGATGGGAAGAATGCGTGGACGTCATCGACGAGATCGTGGCATCCATGAGCTGACACATCGCAGCAAACGATGACGAGGCCGGGGCTGGGTATCCAGCTCCGGCCTCGTTGTCTGCGGCTGCGGAGATCGTACAGCTGCGGCGTCATGCGGTGACGCGTTACTGCGCGCCGACGCCCCTGGTCGCCCAAAACACGACGGCGGACGCGGCTGCGACGTTGAGTGAGTCGACCCCGTGATCCATGGGGATTTTGACGGTGTAGTCGGAGGCAGCGATGGTGCGCCTTCCCAGTCCATCACCTTCGGTGCCCATCACCATAGCGAGGCGGGCGTCCGGACCCTGGAGGGCGGGCAGCGCGGCGAAGTCGTCGAGGGACACCGAATCGTCAGACAGAGCCAGCGATGCGACCGTGAAGCCAGCCTCCTGGAGGGTGGCGATGTCGCCGGGCCAGGACTCGAGGCGAGTCCACGGAACCTGGAAAACCGTTCCCATGGAGACGCGCACGGATCGTCGGTAGAGGGGATCAGCGCACTGCGGGGTCACGAGAACGGCATCCACTCCGAGCGCGGCGGCGCTACGGAATGCTGCGCCCACATTCGTGTGGTCGACGAGGTTTTCCAGGACGACGACGCGACGCGCCGGGGCGCCGCCCCGAGCAGTTGCGAGTAGGTCTGCGAGGGTCGGCAGGACGGGGCGCTGCATGGCGGCGAGGGCCCCGCGGTGCAGGTGGAAGCCGGTCATCTGCTCTAACACATCCTCGTCGGCGACAAAGATCGGAACGTCCGCGCCGTCGGGGCCACCCGTTGCCGCCTCGATGAGGTTGGTGAGGGTCGGTAGCCAGCGCCTTGACATGAGGAAGGAACGAGGGGTGTGGCCGGCACGGATCGCGCGTTCAATGACGTTCGCGGATTCGGCCATGTACAGGCCGCGTTCCGGTTCGATCTTGGAACGAAGTTTGACGTCTTTAAGGCGCGTGTAGTCGTCCAGGCGCGGATCTGCTGCCAGGTCCGCGCTGGTGAGCTCGATGATCACGGCGGTCCCTTACGCGCGCTGGAGGGCGCGCGAGACCTCGCCCGGCCAGGAAGGGCCCTCGAAGATGAAGGCAGAGAACGCCTCGACGAGGTCGGCGCCCGCGCTGATCATGCGCAGCGCATCCTCGGGCGACGAGATGCCGCCGGTGCCGATGAGGATCTGGTCGTCGTCAAGGTGCCGTGCCACCAGGGAGACGACCTCCAGCGCACGGGGCAGAAGCGGAGCGCCGGAGACGCCGCCCTCGCCCAGGTTGTGGTTGATCGTCGTGTTTGTGGCGACGACTCCTGCCAGGCCGAGCTCCTTCGTCAGCTCGACGACGGCGACGATGTCCTCGTCGGCCAAATCGGGAGCGATCTTGACGAAGAGCGGCATGGTGCGATCGGGAGCGCCTGCCTCGCAGCCGCGGCGGGCGGCCTGCAGGATCGGGCGCAGGTGATCAACGGACTGCAGGTCGCGCAGACCGGGCGTGTTGGGGGAGGAGACGTTCACGACGACAAAGTCCACCCAGTGGGCGAGCGTCTTCGCGCAGTACTCGTAGTCGGCGGGTGCGTCCGCCTCAGACGTCACCTTGTTCTTGCCGATGTTGGCGCCAACGATCGTGGCGCGGCCCGCAGGAGTCGAGCGCAGCTCGCGCAGCTTCTCGGCGGCGGCATCTGCTCCAGCATTGTTGAAGCCCATGCGGTTACGCAGGCCGCGTTCCTCCATGAGTCGCCACAGGCGCGGCGCGTCGTTGCCGGGCTGGGGACGAGGAGTCACGGTACCGATCTCGACGAAGGCGTAGCCGAGGGCACACATGCCGAGCACTGCCTCGGCGTTCTTGTCCATGCCGGCTGCCAGCCCGAGACGGGACGGGAGGCGACGCTCACCCAGGGTCAGGGGGACCTCGACGCCGCCAACCATTCGCGTGGGGGAGTGCCTCGGATCGAGGTAGCCCAGAGTGGCGCGCATGAGTCCACGCGTCGGGGCGAATCGTCCGGCCAAGGAAATTGCTCCCAGACCCCGGTGGTGTGCATCCTCCGGGTTGGAACGCGAGATGAAGTGTGTGAAAGCCCAGTTGTACGCGCGTCGGATCATGCTTCCTAGGATAGTTGATCAGTCCCACCATGCCCACCACCATCGCGTGGCTGATCCGTCTCGAATGAGCGCACGCATTTCGTCCGGCGGGATCGCGTCCTCTCCGAGGCCCAGGACCGAGGCGAGAGTCAGCCAGTGCTGGTAGCTCGGATACCGCTCCTCGTCGATGGGAGATCCGGTGTGAGCGATGATCGCAGATTCCGGAACGAGTACGGTGTCGATGCTGACGCGTTCGTCTCGTCGTGGCGCGCGAATGACGTAGCCTTCGAGGGTGAGTCCGTCGATGCGGGAGGCGGCGCGTAGCAGGTCGATGATCCGAGGAGCGTTGTTCTGCCGATCGTTGCGCGCGTCCTTTGGCAGCAAGGATGCGAGCCGACGAGCGTCAGTCCCGGATAGTTCCGCGAAGCGTGCATAGTCGCCCAGGTCCCACCCATCGCACAGGTAGGGAGCTAACAGAGAGGAGATGCCTCGATCCTCAAGCCATCGAGGTGGGCCGTACATGCCTTCGGGGCAGGGCTCCTCCTCGTCGAGCATGACGTCGGCGGTGGAGGGCAGTGTGATCGTTGTGTGCATGATGCTTCCTTGTCGTTCGCGACGGAGCGCCGATGCTCCGACACGGACAGGATCATGCACACGAGGACGTGGCGGCCAGCGCCACGGCACCCGCTGTGGATAACGGGAGAGCCGCCAGGTGCCCTGTGGATAAAGCACATCGGCCCCGCACCCATGTGGATGGGGCGGGGCCGACGAAAGAACGACTACTTCGGGAACTGCCCGCGGTCGACCTGCGGACGCGGCGAACGCCAGCGCCGCGGCATGATCATGCGGGAGAAGGCGTAGTAGGCGGTACCGGAGGGAATGTCCTCGCGCGGGTGTGCCTCGGTGAAGACACGCTTGATCGTGCGCCACACGAAGAATGCCTCAATGGCGGTGACGATGAAGGAGCCGTACATGAGGATGGACGACCCATAGAGCATGTACGCCTGGTACTGCAGCGGGATCTTGTTGCCCAGCATCGACAGCATCATGATGAGGATGATGGACACCATCATGACGGCGAGGATCCACTCGGAGAAGGAGTGGCGCGCGTCGACGTAGTCACGCACGAAACGGCGTGCGCGTCCCTTGTCGCGGGCCGGCAGGTACTTTTCCTCGCCGGTGATCATCGCGCGCTGCTCGGCGTCGAAACGCGCGTTGCGGGCGGCGCGGGCGGCTCGCTTGGCCTCCTTGCGGTCCTTGGGGACCAGGGGACGGATGCGGGCGGCCTCGGCTGCCTTACGCTTCGGCGTAGGGCGACCCTTCTTGCCGCCGGGCGTCGTGGAGACGGGCTCGACATTCATCGAGGCATCGTCGTCGTTGTTGTTCTTGCTTCGTCCAAACACGCTTCAAGGCTAGCGGATAGCCCACACGCCTCGCACTCCCATGGTCTACCCTGGTCGTATGGCTGATACTTCACATGCACCGTCCACGTCCGTTTTGAAGGAGCGCCTGGAGGCTGCTTTCCCGTCCCTGCTGGAGGAGCTCACGCAGCTCGTCGCGATTCCGTCGGTGTCGTCGGATCCCGCGCATGCGGCCGACGTGGAGCGCAGCGCTGAGCACATCCGCGAGCGTTTCGCCGCCCTGGGCCTGGAGGCCAAGGTCCTGCGCGAGACCGCCGCTGATGGCACCGAGGGCAAGCCCGCCCTCGTCGCGCACACGCCTCACATTGAGGGCGCGCCGACCGTCCTGCTGTACGCGCACCACGACGTGCAGCCTGTGGGCGAGCTGAGCCGCTGGAGCATGGATCCCTACAAGGCTGAGGTCCGCGGCGACCGCATCTACGGCCGTGGTTCCTCCGACGACGGCGCCGGCATCACTGTTCACCTGGGTTCCCTGTCGATCCTCGGCGAGGACCTGCCGGTCAACGTCGTCGTGTTCATCGAGGGCGAGGAAGAGATCGGTTCCCCCTCGTTCACGGCATTCCTTGACGCCCACAAGGATGAGCTTGCCGCTGACGTCATTGTTGTGACGGACTCGTCGAACTGGAAGGTGGGCGAGCCTGCCGTCACGTCGACCCTGCGCGGCAACGCGATCGTAACCGTCGACGTGACCGTCGCCGACCACGCGGTGCACTCGGGTGCGTTCGGTGGCCCGCTGCTCGACTCCGTCGCGATTTCCTCCATGCTCATTGCCTCGCTCTTCGACGAGAAGGGTGACGTCGCGGTTCCGGGCCTGGGCGGCTCGGATCATGCGGACGTGGATTGGCCGGAGGAAGAGCTGCGCGCCGCTGCCGGCATGGTTGAGGGACTGCAGCTGGCAGGATCGGGTGACATCGCCGCCCGTATGTGGACCAAGCCGTCGATCTCGGTGATCGGTTTCGACGCTCGCCCGGTGTCCAACGCCTCGAACACGATCGCTCCGCACACGCGCTTCCGCCTGTCGATGCGCACGGTGCCGGGCGTGGATCCCACCGAGGCCCAGGCCAAGCTCATCGACTACCTGCTCTCCCATGCCCCCTTCGGTGCGCGCGTCGAGGTCACGGCTGAGGATGCGGGTGCCGGCTACCAGGCCGATATGGATTCCCCCGTGACGAAGGCACTGCACGAGTCCCTCACCGAGGCCTGGGGCGTTCCCTCGGTCAATATCGGTGTGGGCGGCTCGATCCCGTTCATCTCGGACTTCCAGCGCATCTTCCCGAACGCTCAGGTCGTCGTCACCGGCGTCGAGGATCCGCTGACGAACGCTCACTCCGAGGACGAGTCGCAGTCGATCTCCGACCTGAAGGCCGCGATCCTCGCCGAGGCGCTTCTGCTGACGCGCGTGGCCTCCCTGTGAAACGTGTCGTTGTCGCCGGTCGGTGGGATGGGGGAGTTCCCGCCTCGCCGACCGGCGAGGCGCTCGACGCCATCCGCCGGGGTGTCGTAGCCGGCGCTTCGCAGCCCACAGTGCTCACGGTTCCGTTCGGAACCGGACCCACCTTCGACGAGGCCGTGGCAGACTTGCGCTCCCAGGCCTTGTTCGTGCGCGTACCCACGCGGGCCTCGTCGTCGCGCGAGGCGGGGGAGCGCGTCGCGGATTCACTCCGCAACGGCGGCACCGTGATTGTCGAAGGTGGACATAATTCCTCTCCCGATTGCGGCGCCGGGTTTCTCGAAGGCCTCCTGGACGTCCCCAGCATCGATCCGAGGAAAACTGAGGCCTTCGCCGATGCTCTGACGCTCGCGCAGAGCCTCGTGGCCGAAGCGGGTGTGGATCTCGTGTGTGCGGCGTCAACCGCGCGCCCGCTTCTGGGCCTCGACTCGGTCCTCGCCGTTGCGCCCGATCTGGAGCCTATCGAGGCACAGGACACCGCTCTTACTGCCGCTCTTACGCTGGCGTTCGCCCACCGCCCGCTCGGGCGCCACCAGCTGCTTGACGGAGCGGACGTGCACCCGGCTCGCCAGCGCGGTTCCGGTGCAGGCGGCGGCCTCGGAGCAGTCATCGCGGCCATCGGTGGACGCATCGTTGCAACGGGTGATCTGCTGTCTTCGCTTCTGGGTCTGGAAGAGATGCTTGATGGCGCCGACGTCGTGATCGTCGCCGAGCCAGAACTGGCCTCCCCGCTTCTCGCCGAGTCGACCCTCGACTGCGTGACTCGTGCAGCTGCGACGCACGCGCTGCCGGTCGTCGCCATCACCCACAGGTCCAGCCTGTCGCACTTCGAAAAGGCCGAATGGGGGCTCCACGGAGTCTTCGAGACGGAGGGATCCGTCACGCTCGAAGACGCTGGATGTCGCGTTGCCCGCACTTGGTTACGCTGAGCGCGCATTCCACCCGTGGCGCGGGGCGCCTGCGGGGGAGTAGTGTGTCAAGGGAATACGTCTATCCGCAACAATAAGGAGCATCATGTCCGAGTCCGCAACTCAGGCTCCCACCCACGAGGTCATCCTCACCGACGTCGCTGCTGCGAAGGTCAAGAGCCTCCTCGAGCAGGAGGGTCGCGATGACCTGCGCCTGCGTATCGCCGTTCAGCCGGGCGGCTGCTCCGGCCTGATTTACCAGCTGTACTTCGACGATCGCACGCTTGACGGCGACGCGATTCGTTCCTTCGACGGCGTCGAGGTCGTCGTCGACCGCATGAGCGTGCCCTACCTGAGCGGTGCCACGATCGACTTCGCTGACACGATTGAGCGTCAGGGCTTCACGATCGATAACCCCAACGCCCAGAACACCTGCGCCTGCGGTGAGTCCTTCCACTGAGCCGAAAGAACACCATCTCATGATGTCCTCTCTGCGCCGCCTCGGCGCCCTCGCCGGCGCGGCCGCGCTTGTCCTCGGAGTCGCCGCATGCACCGACGCGACCTCGTCGTCTTCGTCCTCGTCTCCCGCTGCGGACATCGACTACTCCGCCTGCGCGACGGACGACTCCGCCGAACAGAACACGAACGTCGACCGTAGCGGCACGGGTGACTTCCCGTCCGTTTCCGGCGAGGATACTCCCGTGATTGCGGCGGGTAGCGGATCCCAGCCCACCTCGAAGGTCCTTGTCAAGACCCTCAAGCAGGGTGACGGAGCGGTCGTGTGCCCGGGCGCGACGATCAAGGCGAACTACGTGGGCGCCCTGTGGGACGGCACCGTTTTTGACTCGTCCTACCAGCGTGGCGATGCCAGCGAGTTCTCCCTTAACCAGGTCGTCAAGGGCTGGACCTACGGCCTGGCGCACACCCACGTCGGCGATCGCGTCGAGCTCGTGATTCCGGCGTCTCTCGGCTACGGCGGCCAGGCTCGCGGAAACATTCCCGCAAACTCGACCCTCGTGTTTGTCGTGGATATCGTGGGTGTCGCGACGCGGGACGTCGCAGATGACTCCGTTCTCAGCAGCGCAGTCGCGACCGGCGAGGAGCTTCCCGCGGGGATCACCGTTTCCGGTGACCCCGGCGCCGAGCCCACCCTGACGATCGACGAGAGCGTTGCTGCCCCGACCGAGCAGAAGACCTACTCGATTTACAAGGGCGCGGGAGAGGCGCTGACCTCTGATCAGACAGTCCTGTACAAGCAGGTCGTTGGTGGTTTTGGTGCAAAGGGCCAGACTCAGTCGTCGTGGAGCCAGGATCCTCTTGCGGCTCCCGTCGCGCAGGCTGATCTCGCGGGAGTGACCGTGGGATCGCGCATCCTCATCGTGGTCCCGATCCCGCCTCAGGAAGCGCAGTCCGGCCAGGAGGCGACCCCTGCGCAGGCAACGGTATTCGTCGTCGACATCGTGGGTACTTCTTCGATCCAGTGACCACGTCACGGCTTTGGCCGACGGTATCGGGCGGCTCCCAGTGGGGGAGCCGCCCGCTACCCGTTAGAATGGGGTCATCGCGTCGATTTGGCCGACATATGCAAGGAGAGCTTCCATGAGTGAAGAAACCGTCACTATCCTGGTTTTCAGCGACGACAAGGATCGCCGTCACGCCGTCGTTAACGGCATTGGCCTGCGTGCCTCCAAGGACACGCCCCGCATCGAGTGGGTCGAGGCAGCAACCGGTTTCGGCGTACGCGATGCCTTCGATCAGCAGGATTTTGCGATGCTGATCCTCGACGCTGAGGCCAAGAAGGAAGGCGGCATGTCCATCGCTCAGGACCTGCGCGAGACTCGTGACGGCGTTCCCCCGATCGTTTTTCTGACCGCACGCGCCCAGGATGAGTGGCTGGCTACGTGGGCCGGAGCAGCCGCCGTTGTGGCCGATCCGATCGACCCGATTATTCTTCAGGAGACCGTCGCCGACGTGCTGCGCGGAGCCAAGTGATGGCCACGCAGGAGTGGGCGCCGATCATTGCCGCCCTCACCGCCGGCGAGAGCCTCGACTACGGCCAGTCCTACTGGCTGATGGACCAGGTCATGAGCGGCGAGCTCGGCGAGGCGCGTCTCGCATCCTTCCTGACCGCGATGGCCATCAAGGGCGCCACGGTCGATGAGATCCACGGCCTGGCTGATGGCATGCAGGATCACGCGGCACACGTCGAGCTGCCTAGTCGCGCTCTCGACATCGTGGGTACGGGCGGAGACGGATACAAGACCGTTAACATTTCGACGATGTCCGCCATCGTGCTCGCCGCGATGGGGATTCCGCTCGTCAAGCACGGTAACCGTGCCTCGACGTCGAAGTCTGGCTCCGCGGATGTCATCGAGGCACTCGGCGTCAACCTTGACCTCGACGCCGACGCGCTGCGCCGAGTCTTTGACGAGGTCGGCATCGCCTTCCTCTTCGCGAACAAGATGCATCCGTCGATGCGCTTTGCAGCCCCGGTGCGCCGCGCTCTCGGCTTCCCGACGGCGTTCAACGTGCTGGGGCCGCTGACCAACCCGGCACGCGTACAGGCGTGCGCGATTGGTGCGTCTCGCGAGGAGAATGCGCGTCTCATGGCGGGCGTGTACGCGTCGCGCGGGCTCAGCGCACTCGTGTTCCGTGGCGCGAACACCGGCCTCGACGAGCTGACGACGACCGACGCCAATCAGGTCTGGCTCGTGTCGGGTGGAGCGGTTGTGGAAACCGCGTTCGATGCGCGCGAATCCCTGGGCATGGCCTCCTCCTCGATCGAGGACCTCGCGGGTGGCGAGGCAGCCGAGAACGCGGCAGCCGCTCGCGACGTGCTGTCGGGCGGTGGGGCGGACGCGGTCCGCGACGCTGTCGCCCTCAACGTTGGAGCCGGCATCCTGGCCTGGGAGGGCCTGGAGAACCCTGTGACACACTCCGACTTCGAGCCTCGCATGCGCGGCGCCGTCGAGCGTGCCCTGGCGGCGTTGGCCGACGGCTCGGGCGCGAGACTCATTGAGCGTTGGTTGGCTGCCTCGAACGCGTAAGGAAAACGCCTGCGTCAGGTGCGCGGGTCGTGACGCTGCTGGGCGGTTGCGTGGGCTAACAGCTCGCGCAGCCGCCTGTCGCGTAGCGGGCTGTCGACGGGCTGCGCCCAGGGGAGGGGACCGTTCCATTCGACGAGGCGCGTCCCTTCGCGGCACAGCTCGGCGCACAGGAGTGACGTCTCAGCCCACGAGGCGACGGATGCGGCCATCCCGCCGGTCTCGATCGGCTCCGTGGAGGTGAGAACATCGATCCACGGCGACGGGTCGGAGCGCGGCGGAACGACGACCGAACTGAGGTGGCGGCCGTAGGAGGCAACATGCAGAATCCAGCCGGGTTCTCCACCGTCGCGACGCGCGCCCCAGACGATACGCGGGGCCGCCAGGAGGGGGCGCATGGTTGCGCGCTCAACGCCCGTGATGTAGGCGCTCAGTTCGTCGCGCGCTCCAGCCGCCGCCTCGAACAGCCCCTGCGCGGACAGGCGCTCCATCAGCGAAGTGAGCGCGTTTGGGACCGCTAGTGACGAGGCTTCCACGGCCTCGTCGAGGATGGCGCCCGAGGAGTCGTGATCGGCCTGGGCGAGGACCCGTGCGATCGCCCCTGCAGCCCGCTGAGCGTGCGCGCGCGTTCCGAAGGGACCGAGGGCGTTGGGCAGGTCGTCGAGCGTCACGGACGAAACGACGCGGGGGCGGTCGGCCTCGGCGATGACCCAGTGCTGGGATCCCTGACGCCTCGACGCGGAGTTATAGGGCGGGGCGAGGGCCTTGATGTCGCGCAGTTCTCGGATCCTCGCCTCAAGAATTGAGGCGGTCGGGTAGGGTCGCACTCCCGCGGCCAGGGAGACCATGCGCTGCACCTTCGGGCGCTTTTCGGCTTTCGTGTAGTAACTGCCCACGCGCGACTTCAGGGACGAGGCCGACCCGACGTAGAGAGTGTCTCCCGCGGTATCGATGAAGTGATAGACCCCGGGAGAGGCCGGCAGGTCCGTGACGAAGTCGGGCGTTGATGGGCGGCGCGCCGGAGCCTGATCCGTCAGCACGATCAGGTCCTCCACATCGGTCGCGCCGGCAGCGGCGAGCAGATCGATGAACCCCAGGAGGATCTCTGCCGTCGCGCGCGCGTCTCCGAGTGCTCGGTGCTCGGGAACAGTGGCGGTACCGAAGTAGGAGGCGACCGTGCCAAGCTTGTGGTTGCGCACGAGCGGGCGTGGCAGGGCGAGCCGAGCGAGTGCCAACGTATCGACGACGCGAACGCGAGGCCACGGGCGCGCACACGCGCGGGCCGCACGGCGTAGGAAGCCCACGTCAAAGGACGCGTTATGCGCGACGAGGACGGGGGAATCCGAAGCTCCAAGGCCTGACCACTCCAAGAAGTGTTCCAGAACGGATGCGATCGGGTCCGCATCGGCCACCATCGCGGGAGTGATGCCGGTCAGAGATGTGATGAACGGTGGAATCGGACGCGAGGGCTTCACGAGGGAAGAAAACTCGTCCACGACCGCTCCATCACGGATGCGCACAGCGCCGATCTCAGTAATGTCTGCGCCCGCACCCAGGCCCGTTGTCTCAAGGTCGACGACAACCCAGTGCCCGCCCGAGGTCGGCGTCCCGACGGCATCGAGGCTGGGTTGAAGCTCCACCGGCGAGGCCCTCGAAAGGGCCGCTGACACCACTGATCGAGCGAAAGGACGAGCCGATTTACCGGGCGCTATGGTTTCCCCACAATCGCGCACGGGAGTTCGTTTCGTCATACAGTTGATACTAATTCGTTCGCGCGCTCGCGCGCCCGTCGAGACTTCAGGAGTGACAGTGGCGTTCTATCAGGCTCTCAAGGCGACCGGCAGCCCCATTCTGAAGGCCGCCTATCACCCGTGGATCCGCGGCAAGGAGAACATTCCCGCCGAGGGACCCGCTATCCTCGCGTCTAACCACAACGCCGTGTGGGACTCTGTCTTCCTGCCGATGATGCTCGACCGTGAGGTCGTTTTCATGGGCAAGGCCGACTACTTTACGGGCACCGGTCTCAAGGGATGGATGACAAAGGAGTTCATGCGCGCCGTCGGCACCATCCCGGTCGACCGTACCGGCGGACGCGCTTCGGAGGCGGCACTGAAAGCGGGACTGAAGCGACTGCGTGAGGGCAAGCTCTTCGGCATCTATCCCGAGGGCACGCGCAGCCCCGACGGGCGCCTCTACCGCGGCAAGACCGGCGTCGCGCGCCTCGCACTCCTGTCCGGCGCCCCCGTTATCCCGGTGGCCATGATCGGCACCCATGCGGCGCAGCCGATTGGCCAGAAGATCCCCTCGCGTACAAACATCGGCATGGTGATCGGCGAGCCCCTGGACTTCTCTCGCTACCGCGGCCTCGACAAGGACCGCTACGTCCTGCGCGCGATCACCGACGAGATCATGTACAACCTGATGCTTCTGTCCGGCCAGGAATACGTGGACATGTACGCCGCCGACGTGAAGGCTCAGCTGGCAGCCGAGGGCGCCTTCGAAGGGCCCGTGCCCTCCAATGGTCGGCCCGCGCCCGGTGGGCGCACCGCCCCCGAGGTGCCCGTTCCGACCGCTCCCGAGGAAGAGTGCAGCGAGGACGAGAAGGCCTCGGACAAGGAGTAACAGGGCCGGGCCGTCACCGACGGTTGGTACTTGCAATCGCGTTTCGTGGGACGGGCGTCCCGGGCGAAACGTGACGTGGGCCAGGTAGAATGAACTGTGCCTCGCGCACGCGCGCCTCCGCGCACTAGGCAGCCCCATCGGGCAGCCGGGGTGACGCGGATCGCGCGCGCGGGCTCTTACCTAACCAACCTGAGAAAGGTGACATTCATGTCGGTCCGTCGTGTTGCCCTGCTGACCGCAGGTGGCTTCGCCCCGTGCCTGTCCTCCGCCGTCGGCGGACTCATTGAGCGCTACAACGAAATTGATCCCACGGTTGAGATCATCGCTTACCAGAACGGCTACCACGGCCTGCTCACCGGCAACTACGTGCTGGTGGACGAGGAAGCGCGCAAGCACGCTGCCGTCCTGCATCGCTTCGGTGGTTCCCCGATCGGTAACTCCCGCGTCAAGCTCACGAACAAGAAGAACCTTGTCGAGCGCGGCCTCGTGTCCGAGGATGAGGATCCGCTGCAGAAGGCCGCCGAGCAGCTGCGCGCCGACGGCGTTGACGTCCTGCACACCATCGGTGGCGATGACACCAACACGACGGCCGCTGACCTGGCCGCCTACCTGGAGGAGCACGACTACCACCTGACCGTCGTGGGCCTGCCCAAGACGATCGACAACGACGTTGTGCCGATCCGCCAGTCCCTGGGTGCATGGACCGCCGCTGAAGAGGTCTCCGAGTACTCCCAGAACGTCATCGGCGAGCACCGCTCCAACCCGCGCATGCTCATCATCCACGAGATCATGGGCCGCCACTGCGGTTGGCTGACCGCCGCTGGTTCGAAGTGCTACCACGACTGGCTGAAGACCCAGGAATGGGTGCCCTCGATCGGGCTGTCGCAGGAGCGTTGGGACATCCACGCCATCTTCCTGCCCGAGATGAAGATCGACCTGGACGCCGAGGCCGCGCGCCTCAAGGCCATCATGGACGAGCAGGGCAACGTCAACATCTTCCTGTCCGAGGGCGCAGGCGTCCCCGAGATTATCGCGGAGATCGAGGCCGCCGGTGGCGAGGTCCAGCGTGACCCCTTCGGCCACGTCAAGCTCGATACGATCAACCCCGGCCAGTGGTTTGCCAAGCAGTTCGCCGAGAAGATCGACGCCGAGAAGGTCATGGTCCAGAAGTCCGGCTACTTCTCGCGTTCCTCGCGCGCCAACGCCGACGACCTGCGCCTCATCAAGTCGATGACCGACCTCGCCGTCGAGTGCGCCTTCAAGGGCGAGTCCGGCGTTATCGGCCACGACGAGGAGGACGGCGATCGCCTGAAGGCCATCCCGTTCCCGCGCATCGCGGGCGGCAAGCCCTTCGACATCTCCCAGCCCTGGTTCCTCGAGATGATGGCCGAGATCGGCCAGACCGTCGAGCCTGCCGGCGAGTGAGTCGCTTCGCGTGATTCCTTCGATCACTCCCGGACGCGGCGGTGAGCCTGTGCGTAAGCCTCGCTCCCGCCGCGTCCCCGAGCGTCTGTGGTCGCCCGAGTCTGGGGAGCGCGCTCCCTGGGACACGTGGCGCGGCCTGGACGCTGCTCAACAGCCTTCCTACGCGGACGCAGAACACCTCCGTGATGTGACGGCGCAGCTGCGCCGTCAGCCGCCGCTCGTGTTCGCTGGGGAGGTTGACGATCTGCGCACGTGGATGGGTGCGGCTGCCCGCGGCGAGGCCTTCGTCCTGATGGGCGGGGACTGTGCCGAGACCTTCGCCGAGGCGACGGCGGATCACGTGCGCCTGAAGATTCAGACGCTGTTGCAGATGGCGGTCGTCTTGACGTACGGTGCGTCGCTGCCGGTCATCAAGGTCGGCCGTATCGCAGGCCAGTACGCTAAGCCGCGATCGTCGGATATGGAAACGCGCGACGGCGTCACGCTGCCCAGCTACCGCGGCGACGCCGTGAACTCCTTCGAGTTCTCTCCCGAGGCGCGCGAGCCCGACCCGCAGCGCCTGCTGTCGCTGTACAACCACGCGGCTTCGACCCTGAACCTGATTCGCGCCTTCACGAAGGGCGGCTACGCGGACCTGCGCCAGGTGCACCGCTGGAATCAGGGCTTCATGTCGAACCCTGCCTACGCGCGCTACGAGTCGCTGGCAGAAGACATCCACCGAGCGATCAAGTTCATGGGTGCCGCGGGCGTCGATTTCGAGACGCTGCGCGATGTGGACCTGTACTCGTCGCACGAGGCGTTGCTGCTCGAGTACGAGTCGGCGATGACACGCATTGATTCGCGGACGGGCGAGCCCTACAACACGTCTGCCCACTTCCTGTGGGCGGGGGAGCGGACGCGCGAGGAGGAGGGCGCTCACATCGAGCTGCTGTCGCGTGTTCGCAATCCGATTGGGGTTAAGCTCGGCCCGTCGACCACGCCGGATCAGATGCTCTCGCTCATTGATCGCCTGAACCCGGATGGTGAGGAGGGGCGCCTGTCGTTCATTACGCGTATGGGCGCCGGCCGCATCCGCGAGGCGCTCCCGCCGCTGCTGGAGGCTGCTCGGAAAGACGGTCGTCCGCTCACGTGGATGACTGATCCGATGCACGGCAACACGATCACGTCGTCGACTGGCTACAAGACGCGTCGCTTTGAGACGGTCATGGACGAGGTCCGTGGCTTCTTCGAAGCACACGAGGCCTCGGGAACTGTCCCGGGTGGCTTGCACGTCGAGCTGACGGGTGACGATGTCACCGAGGTGATCGGCGGCAGTGAGCACATCGATGACGAGTCGTTGCGCGACCGTTACGAGACGCTCGTGGATCCGCGCCTGAACCACCAGCAGAGCCTGGAGATGGCTTTCCAGGTTGCCCAGTACCTGGCGAAGTGTTCCTCCCACGAGGAGTGAGTTCACCGCACAAGTGCCCCGGCCTCGTCGGTCTGAACTGCGCCCCGAAACTTGGACGCTTTAAATGGTAGCCGTTATGCGGCTTCCT
>ERZ773021.37-NODE-37-length-154056-cov-10.3178_pt1 | contig 154056 bp, 141 predicted proteins | sample MGYA00511668_ERZ773021 | MGnify/ENA primary metagenome ERZ773021 (study PRJEB29015, sample SAMEA2737961) | human oral metagenome | biome: human oral; feature: human-associated habitat; material: dental | place: China | collected 2032 ...
TTATGACTATTTTACTCAAACCCTAAATTATATAATTTCTAGCAGTTCAATTTTAAAAGGGTTCGAGTATATTATAGAAAATTGAAAAAATAAACTTAAAAAATTCAGTATTTATCATATTTATCTCAATATAACAAAAATTTTTTGAAAAAATGAAAAAATTTTTAAAAAAAGTGTTGACAAATTTAAAAAAATGTAATATTATATATCTATAGTTAGCAACCTAAGTTAGAGAGTGCTAACAATAAAAAGGAAGGTGCCGAGATGAATGATAGGGAGCAATTAATTTTAAAGGCTATTATCAAGCATTATCTGGAATTTGGTGAGAGTGTGGGATCACGGACACTTGAGAAAAAGTACAATATTGGAGTGTCTTCGGCCACTATTCGAAATACAATGGCAGATTTGGAAGATAAGGGCCTAATTGTAAAAACACATACATCTTCTGGACGTATTCCGACAAGTGAAGGATATAAGCTGTATGTCGATGAGCTTTTGAAAATTAGAGATATTTCTCAGGAGGAAAAGGCGAAGGTCATGCAGGCGTACAATAAAAGGATGAATCAAATTGATACGATATTTGAGGAAACATCTAGATTATTGTCAAAAATTAGTCAATATGCCGGGGTTGTATTAGAGCCGGCGTTTACGCAGGAAGGTGTAAAAAAGGTAAAATTGGTACATATTAATGAAACGACTGTACTTGCCGTAGTTGTAATGAATTCTTCCCTTACAAAAAATTTAAATATCTTTCTAGAAAATCCTGTAACTGAAAATGAAGTGGAAGCGATAAATAGTTTTTTAAATGAAAAAATTGCGAACAGTAAATATTTTACATTATCTGACTTAAAGGATTTTTTAGCGAATACAAATTTATTTATGCAAAGCGATTTTCAGGATAATATGATTTCTGAAGAAGGAAAATTATTTTTTGAAGGTGGAACGAATCTTATTGAAAACAACGCATCTGATGTAATGAACCTTATAAATCGGGTAAAACTGTTTAATAATCCAAATGATTTACGGAATGTATTTGCACAGTTTTTACAGATGGAGGAATTTAAGGATAGAGAAGTGAATGTAATTTTTGGAGAAGATTTGAACATTGCAGGGCTTGAGGATTTCTCATTTGTATTCTCGGTTTATACGCTTAATAATGCGAAAGGAATTATCGGTGTGATTGGACCAAAACGGATGGAATATTCAAAGACGGTTGGACTCGTTGAATATGTAGCAGAAGAAGTAAATCAGTTATTAAATCAAAAAAATAAATAATAAGAAGGAGAGTGGGTTTTTTAAATGGCGGAAAAAGATTTGGAAAAGGAAAATTTGGAAGGTGAAGCTGTACAGAATGAGGCGGTTGAAGAGCAAAATGAAAATGTAGAAAATCAAGAAGCTGAAAAAAGTGCAGAAGAAACTTCTGATAATTGTGATGATAAAGTAAAGAAATTAGAAGCTGAACTTGAAGAATGGAAAAATTCATACACAAGAAAGCTAGCTGAATTTCAAAACTTCACAAAAAGAAAAGAAAACGAAGTTGCTGAAATGAGAAAATACGCTTCTGAAGGGATTGTCGTAAAATTGCTTGACAATATAGATAATCTGGAAAGAGCGGTTGACGCCTCGAAGGAAAGTCAAAACTTTGATTCATTAATCGAAGGAGTTAATATGATTTTGAATAATCTAAAAAATCTGTTGACTGAAGAAGGCGTAGAAGAAATTGAAGCAGCAGGAAAAGAGTACGATCCTTACGAACATAAAGCAATGATTACTGAAAATAAAGAGGAACTGGATGACAACGTGGTTGTGCAAGTTTTCCAAAAAGGATACAAAATGAAAGGGAAAGTTGTAAGACCTGCGATGGTTACGGTTAATAAGAAACAATAAAAATTGAAAAAAATAAACAAATAAATTAAATTTATAAAAAATTGATAATAAAGGAGAATGATAGATATGAGTAAAATAATAGGAATAGATTTAGGGACAACAAACAGCTGCGTGGCAGTTATGGAAGGTGGAAACTTTTCGATTATACCAAATTCTGATGGTGGAAGAACAACTCCGTCAGTTGTAAATATTAAAGACAATGGGGAAATAATCGTAGGAGAAATTGCAAAAAGACAGGCTATTACAAATCCTGATTCAACTGTAATTTCAATTAAAACTCACATGGGAAGCGACTATAAAGTTGATATTAACGGAAAAAGCTATACACCACAAGAAATTTCAGCAATGATTCTTAAAAAATTGAAAAAAGATGCTGAAGCTTATTTAGGTGAAGAAGTAACAGAAGCTGTAATTACAGTACCTGCATACTTTACAGATGCACAAAGACAAGCAACAAAAGATGCTGGGGAAATAGCAGGACTTAAAGTTCAAAGAATTATAAATGAGCCAACGGCGGCTGCATTATCTTATGGATTAGATAAGAAAAAAGAAGAAAAAGTATTAGTATTTGACTTGGGTGGAGGTACATTTGACGTATCTGTGCTTGAAATCGGAGATGGAGTTGTGGAAGTTATTTCAACTTCTGGAAATAACCACTTAGGTGGAGATAATTTTGACCAAAAAATTATTGACTGGTTAGCTGATGAATTTAAAAAAGAAACTGGAATTGACTTAAGAAATGATAAAATGGCAATTCAAAGATTGAAAGATGCGGCAGAAGATGCTAAGAAAAAATTATCAACTACACTAGAAACACAAATTTCATTACCATTTATCACAATGGATGCAACAGGGCCTAAACATTTGGAGAAAAAATTGACTCGTGCGGCATTTGATGAATTGACAAAAGACTTGGTTGAAGCAACTAAAGGGCCAGTAAAACAAGCGTTGGAAGATGCTGATTTAAGTCCTAGCGATATTGATGAAGTATTATTAGTTGGAGGTTCTACAAGAATTCCAGCGGTTCAAGAATGGGTAAAATCTTTCTTAGGAAAAGAACCTAACAAATCAATTAACCCTGATGAAGTAGTTGCGGCAGGAGCGGCAATTCAAGGTGGAGTTTTAATGGGAGATGTTAAAGACGTATTATTATTAGACGTAACACCATTATCATTAGGAATTGAAACAATGGGAGGAGTATTTACTAAAATTATCGAAAGAAATACTACAGTTCCTGTTAAAAAATCGCAAGTGTTCTCAACAGCGGCTGATAATCAACCAGCAGTATCAATAGTTGTATTGCAAGGGGAAAGAGCAAGAGCGGCTGACAACCATAAATTAGGAGAATTTAACTTAAACGATATTCCACCTGCACCAAGAGGAGTACCTCAAATCGAAGTAACATTCGACATTGACGCAAACGGAATTGTACACGTTTCTGCAAAAGACTTGGGAACTGGAAAAGAAAACACAGTAACAATTTCTGGAAGTTCTAACTTATCTAAAGACGACATTGAAAAAATGAAAAAAGATGCCGAAGCACACGAAGCTGAAGATAAGAAATTCCAAGAATTAGTAGAAGCAAGAAACCAAGCTGACCAATTAGTAATCGCAACAGAAAAAATTATAAAAGAAAATGAAGATAAACTTCAAGGAACAGAAAAAGAAGACATTGAAAAAGCAATCGAAGAATTGAAAAAAGTAAAAGATGGCGACGATGTAGAAGCAATCAGAAAATCAATTGAAGAATTATCAAAAGTTTCTCAAGGTTTCGCAACAAGAATGTACCAAGAAGCAGCTCAAGCGCAACAAGCAGCACAAGGCGGAGAAGCAGCTGGAGAAAATAACAATTCTGGTGCTAATGATGTGGAAGATGCGGAAGTTGTGGATTAATTAAGAAATAGAAATTTAAAGTGAAAGATAGGATTGAGAAGGGGAATTAGTTCTCCTTCTTTTGTAAAAAATAATTGATTTTTTCACAAAAAAAGTATATACTATGTATATACTTATTAGAAAGAGAGATTATCATGGCAGAGGTTTTAAAAATACAAAAATGGGGAAATAGTCAGGGAATAAGACTTCCTAAAAAAATATTGGAAATACTTGATTTAAAGGTAAATGACACTATTTTAATAGAAGAGGGAGATGATTGCCTTAAATTAAAAAAAATAAAAAAAGAAAAAAGAAAGACAATAAAGGAATTATTTGCAAATTATAATGAGGATTATGAAAAACAGGAAATAGATTGGGGAGAACCAGTAGGTAAAGAGGTATGGTAAAACAAGGGGATATAATAAAGATAAATTTTAATCCGCAGGTAGGACATGAACAAGCTGGATATCGTCCTGCGGTTATAGTAAGCAATGATACTTTCAATAAGGTAACAAATTTAGTTTTAGTTTGTCCAATTACAAATTCAATAGATAAATTTCCGCTTCATATAAAATTAGATAATCGGACTGCTACTACGGGCATAATTTTATGTGAACACCTTAAATCTTTGGATATTACTACAAGAAGCTATAAAATTATTGAAAAATTGCCAGAGGATATTTTAGAAAAAGTCGTGGACATTATTTTTTCTGAAGTAGAAATTGAATAAAAAATAAATTTGAAATTGAGATAATTAAGATTGAAAAATAAATTTGCTACAATAATAAAATCAAAAAATCAAAATAAATAAATAAAAATCTTTAAAAAAGGATGTGTCGAAGATGGAAAGTACAATAAACACTCTAAAATATGGAAATGTTGAAATTGCAGTTGCGGATAGAGGGGCGGAATTACAAAGTTATAAAGTGGATGGAGAAGAGTTTATGTGGGATAGAAAGCCTGAGTTTTGGGCTGCCAGTTCGCCTGTGCTGTTTCCATTTGTTGGAAGTATAAAAAATGGGGCTTATAGTTACAACGGAAAAGAGTATAAAATTTCTACACGGCATGGGTTTGCTCGGACTGAGGATTTTGAACTGGTTGAGAAAACTGAAAATTCTTTGAAGTTTAGATATTCTTCTAATAAGGAAACTTTGGAGAAGTATCCGTTTGAGTTTGAACTGTTTATAACTTATACAATTGTCGAAAATACTCTGGAAATTGGGTATAATGTTGTGAATAAGAATGATTCTGATATGTATTTTTCACTTGGAACACATCCTGCATTTGCACTTGATGTAAATGATGATATAAAATTGAGTGATTATTATTTGGAATTTGAAAAAAACGAAACTTCTAAAAAATATAAACTTACTGATAATGGGTTAGTTTTTGATGAAAAAGCTGATTGCTTGAATAATGAGAATAAATTGCAGATTACTGAAACTATATTTGATGATGATGCAATAGTATTTGATGATTTGAAATCAGAAAAGGTTACGATAAAAAATAGTAAAAATTCTAAAGAGCTTAGTGTTGAGTATAAAGGATTTCCTTATATTGCATTTTGGAGTAAGCCAAAAGCTCCTTATGTGTGTATAGAGCCTTGGTATGGAATTTCAGATTTTGAGAATGCAAGCGGAAAATTGGAAGAAAAGACAGGAATTTTAAAATTGGAAAAAGATTGTGAATTTTTTGCAAAATTGATTATTGAAGGTAAAAAATAGACAAAAATTTAAATTTTATATTGGTTTTATTGGCAAATTAGGTTATAATATATTCAATTAGCTGTGAAACCAATTATTAGATGATTATAATTTTTTGGATACCAGTTATAAAACTAAAAAATTATAAGTTCCTGACAATTTAGAAGATATTTTATGGAATTGTATAATAGAAGGAAGTGAAAATGCTAGATATACTAAAAAATAATTTGAAGAAATTTTCGATTTTTGTAGGTTCGGTATCGTTTGGAATGTTATTTTATAATTATAATTTTAACTTTTCAAACTTATACATATTTATATATTTTCTAATTGTATTAGGAGTTTGTTTTTTTGTTAATAAATCACTAAAGGCTGGATTTGAAAATGCAATTGTAGAAACTTTGCTACTGATTCTAATTTACGTACTACCATTGAATATTAGTTTTAAGTCATTTTTATACGGTGTTTTTGTATTTATTTCAATTAGCTCGATTTTTAATAAAATAAGAGAAGTTGGAAAAGGAAAAGAACCTGTGACAGGGGCTTTATATTTGTTAATTACATTAATGATAGTGCTTATACTTTATAGATCTCCAGGACTTCTAATATATTTTAGAGGTATGGAAAATATAAACAATGAGATGCTTGTGCTATTTGGACTAGTAAGTTTACTTGGAAGTATTTAAGTTTAAAAAGATTGATATTATTATAACGAAAGATTAAATAAAATTTGCAGAAGTGGAAAGGATGAAAGATAGAAAATGGCAAAAAGAGATTATTATGAAGTGCTTGGCGTACCTAAAAACGCTTCGGAACAGGATATAAAAAAAGCGTATAGGAGTATGGCAAAAAAATATCATCCTGACAGAAATAAGGATAATCCTGAAGCTGAAGCCAAATTTAAGGAAGTACAGGAAGCAAATGAAATATTGAGTGACCCACAAAAAAGGGCAGCTTATGATCAATATGGACATGCTGCATTTGAAAATGGGGGAACTGGAGCAGGTGGCTTTGGTGGACAAGGCTTCGGAGGCTTTGGCGGAGGTGCCGGTGGATTTGATTTTGAGGATTTAGGAGATATTTTTGGAAGTTTTTTTGGTGGAAGAAGTCGAAGTCAAGGACCAAGAGTGCATCAAGGGGATGATTTGAGATACAACTTAACATTAACTCTTGAAGAAGTTGCTTTTGGTACAGAAAAAGAATTAAAATATAAAAGAGATGGACAATGTAAAACTTGTCATGGAAGTGGAGCTGAGCCAGGACACAATATGAAAACATGTGATAAATGTAATGGTTCAGGACACGTGAGAGTGCAACAGAGAACATTGTTTGGTATGACAAGTGGAATACAGGAATGTGACAAGTGCCATGGAACAGGAAAAATTCCTGAAAAAGAATGTCATACTTGTCATGGAACAGGATTAGAAAGAGAAACACATACAAGAAAAGTAAGATTCCCAGCAGGAGTAGAAACAGGACAAAGATTAGTTGTAAGAGAAGGTGGAAATGCTGGAGCAAATGGTGGAATCTTCGGAGACTTATATGTGTATATAACTGTTGCAAAACATGATATTTTTGAAAGAATAAGTGAATATGATATTCGTTGTGAAGTGCCTTTGAAAATGACTACAGCTATTTTAGGTGGAGAAGTGGAAGTACCTACACTTAACGGAAAGAAAAAAATAGTAATTCCTGAAGGAACTCAAAATGGAAAGACGTTCAGATTGAGAAATGAAGGAATTAAATATGGCCGAAGTGAGAATAGAGGAGATGAAATTGTAGAAATAAAAGTTGAAACACCAACAAATCTTACTGATAAACAAAAAGAAATCTTACGTGAATTTGACGGCTCACTTGACAACAAGAAAAATTATAAAAAAGCACATTCATTTAAGGATAAAATAAAAAGATTTTTTAGTAAATTTGAAAATTAAAAATTTAAAAAAAAGAATAAATATAAAAATATTCTAGTCACAACTGATTAGAATATTTTTTTATACCTAATACCAATCTCCTTTAAAAAATAGGATTAAATTTTTGTAATGAGGTTGTTCAATAATGTTAAATAATTAATTCATAATTATTCAACTTTCCACTTTTTTATTTTATACTAGGTTCTATTTAAAAGATGAAAATTATATCTTAGAATTAATTAAAAATACTAGATTAATATTCTTTATTAGAAAAGTTTGTAATGAATTCATTATTTAAATGGAATTTAACATAAACTATAAAAAAACAGGGAGTTAAGAATTATCCCTGCTTTATAAAAATTTATTTAGTTCCTTTAGTTTTCCAAATTTCATTTTCATATTGTGCGATTGTTCTATCTGATGAGAAGAATCCTGCTTTTGCTATGTTGTTTATTACTTTTTTGTACCACAAGTCTTTGTTTTCATAGTCTTTAAACATTTTTTCTTTTGTGTTGTAGTAATCCTCAAAGTCGATTAATGTCATGAACCAGTCTTTGTTTATTAATTCATTTTGAAGTCTTTCTAATCTTTCTTTATTTCCTACTTTTAATAATTTGTCTGAAGTTATGAAATCAACTACTTCTTTTATTCCATCTTGCTTGTAGTAATCTTTTGAAACATAACCTGATGTTTCGTATAATTTAATTATATAATCACTATTTTTTCCAAAAATGTAGATATTTTCATCGCCTACAAGATCGTGAATTTCCACATTTGCTCCATCCATTGTTCCAAGAGTCAATGCTCCATTTAGCATAAATTTCATATTTCCAGTTCCACTGGCTTCTTTTGAAGCAAGTGAGATTTGCTCAGAAATATCTGTTGCTGGAATAATTTTTTCAGCTAACCCTACATTGTAGTTTTCAACTAGGTAAACATTTAAGTATTTGTTTACTTCTGGATCGTTGTTTATTATTTCTGATAGACAAAGTATTAAGTGGATTATGTCTTGAGCAATGATGTAGGCTGGTGCAGCTTTTCCACCGAATAATACTGTTATCTTTCTTTCTGGTAATTTTCCATTTTTAATGTCTAAATATTTTTTAATTACATACAAAGCGTTCATTTGTTGACGTTTATATTCGTGGAATCTCTTAATTTGAGTATCAATGATACTGTTTTCGTCAATAACAATTCCTTGTGTATGTTGTAAGTATTTTTTCAATTTAATTTTATTTTCGTGTTTAATTTGTGATAATTTTTCATAAACATTTTTATCATCAACATATTTTAAAAGTTCTTTTAGATTTTCAGCATCTGTTAAGTATCCTGTACCAATTAATTCTTTCAAGTAATCTGCCAAGTCTTCATTACAGCTTTCAAGCCATCTTCTGAATGTAATACCATTTGTCTTATTATTAAATTTGTTTGGATAAATTTCATAAAATTCTTTAAGTTCACTATTTTTCAAGATTTCAGTATGCAGATAAGCAACTCCGTTTACGCTTGAAGAAAAATGAATATCCATATTTGCCATGTGAACTCTGTTTTGTTCGTCGATAATTTGTACTTTTTCATCTGAATATTTAGCTTTTATAACTTTATCTAATTTTTTTATAATTTCAACAATATTTGGCACAACTTCTTCCAGATAGTCTAAAGGCCATTTTTCCAATGCTTCTGCCAAAATTGTATGATTTGTGTATCCTGTCATTTTTGTTACAATTTCTGTTGCTTCTTCAAAAGAAATATTATGCTCTTCTGTCATAATACGGATTAATTCAGGAATTACCATACTTGGGTGTGTATCGTTAATTTGAACAAATGCATAGTCTGCTAAATCGTGAATATTGCTTCCTTTTTCAGTTGCTTCATCAATAATCAATCTTGCTGCATTTGATACCATGAAATATTGTTGATAGATACGTAACAATTCTCCTTTTTTTGTACTGTCGTCAGGATATAGGAATAATGTTAGATTTTTTTCAATATTTTCTTCATCGAATGATATTCCATTTTCTATCAAATTGTAATCAACGCTTTCAATATCAAATAAATTCAAATAGTTTTTTGTATCTTTTTCATATCCTAAAATATCAATTCTTTTTAATTTTGAATGTAAACTGAAGTTTTTGAATTTAACTTCATATCCAATGTTTGTATCTCTTAGCCAGCTTTGGTCTTCTATCCAGTAATTTGGTTCAGCTGTTTGTTCATTATTTTTAAAAATTTGCTTAAACAGTCCGCAGTGATAGTTAAGTCCAACCCCCTCTCCATTGATTCCTAAAGTTGACATTGAATCAATAAAGCACGAAGCAAGTCTTCCAAGTCCACCGTTTCCTAATGAAGGTTCAGTTTCTACTTCTTCAATATGGCTCAAGTTTTTTCCTGCAGCCTTCAATTCTTCCCTTACTTCCTTATAAATTCCCAAATTAATCAAATTATTTGACAATAATTTTCCAATTAAGAACTCTGCAGAAATATAGTATATTTTCTTTTTAGATTTATTAGGTGTTTTTTCATCTGCTCTTTCTTTAACATATTCCAGCAATTTGTAATAAATTTCTTGATTTGTCATTTCATTTAAATTTTTTTCATTTTTTTTCTTTAAAAAATCTGTAAAATTATAACTCACTGTTTTGATTATTTCCTTTCAAATAAATTTTGTTTTTTATAATAAATTTAATGGTTTAACCACTTCAAAATTGGATTATTATTATAATAAATAAACTTGTAATTTAAGCAATTTAATTATAAGTTATATCCAATTTTAAAGTTGTTTTACTATGCTGCCATATTATATAATTTATTTTAAAGTTTGTCAAGACGTTTACGTAAATGTCGAAAAGATTGGGGTATGAAAAGACTTGAAGAAATAAAAGTTCGTTAATTTATTATTTATTTATAAGGTTATATTTTTAGAAAAATTGGTTTTTATTTTTCATTGGAAAAGTTTGTAATAAATTCATTGTTTGGAATAAAATTGCTGTAAATTTGAGTGTATTTAATGTATTTATAAAAAAGAAAAACCCAGAAAATCTTCTGAGTCTAGCAGGCCTTGGTATAAGCCGGATTCTGTATTTGTTAATCATTTATCTAAATCGATAATTGCTTATAGATTTTAGCGGGCTACCAATCAAGCCAAGACGGGCCGCCTCTTAACAGCTTTCTGCTTGCCCTTGCTTTGGGAGGGGTTTACCTAGCTAATTTAATCTCTTAAATTACTGGTAGTCTCTTACACTACCTTTTCACCCTTACCTGAACAAATCAGGCGGTTTATTTTCTGTGGCACTTTCCTTAAGATTTCTCCCAGCAGCCGTTAGCTGCCTCCCTTGCCCTGCAAAGTCCAGACTTTCCTCTTAAAAATAAATTTTCAAGCGATTAACTCCAAAACCTGAATTTATAGTAACATTTTTTATCTATTCTTGTCAATTTATTTCTATTTCAAAAAAGATTATAATTTTTTAGAAAATAATCAATGGTAAAAAATATACCTATTATATTTTTATATTTTTAAAATATTATCGGAAACAAATGTTTAATATAAAATTTAAATTCCATTATTTATATATTGAAAACGAGTTATATTTAATCAAAATAAAAAGTTAAAAAAACAAATTACAGTTGTAAAAATCAGAAAAAAATGCTAAAATACGGAAAATACAATGATTAAAAAATCATAATAAACTGGAGGAATAGAATGACTGAATTAGAAAAATCAAAGGCGATTATTCAGTATATTGCTGATGCCAAGAAGACCACGCCTGTGGAACTTTATACAGATGAAGACATAAAAAATGCTTATTCTTGTAAAGTAATAGGAAAAGAAGGCTTAAAGATAGTTTTTGGAGATTGGGAAGAAATTGAAAAAATTATTAGTGAAAATAATCTTACTAATTATTATTTGAAAAATGATAGAAGAAATTCTGGTGTTCCTATGCTTGATATTAAAAATATTAATGCAAGAATTGAGCCAGGAGTGTTTATTCGTGATAAAGTAACCATTGGAGACAGAGCTGTTATAATGATGGGAGCTGTTATAAATATCGGTGCTGAAATTGGTGAAGGAACAATGATTGATATGAACGTTGTACTTGGTGGACGTGCAAAAGTTGGTAAAAATTGTCACATTGGTGCAGGGGCTGTACTTGCAGGAGTTATTGAGCCACCTTCAGCAGATCCAGTAGTTATTGAAGACGATGTAGTTGTTGGAGCAAATGCTGTTATACTGGAAGGTGTAAGAGTAGGAAAAGGTTCGGTTGTTGCAGCTGGAGCAATTGTTACAGAAAACGTGCCAGAAGGTGTTGTTGTAGCTGGAACGCCTGCTAGAATTATAAAAGGTGTAGATGCAAAAACTGCTTCAAAAACAGAATTAGTTGATGCTTTGAGAAATATTTAGTACTTTTTTATGAAAAGATGAATAAAAAAGCAATTCTTAGAATTATTTACGCAACTTTATAAGTAAAATCAAATTTAAAAATGATAAAATAAGTTTGTGAAATAAATGTGTACATTTAAATAAAAGGATAAATTCAAATTATTTAGGAGGAAAAATGAAAAAAATATTACTAATAGGAGCTATTTTAGTAACAGGAGCAATTTCATTTGCTGATGGAAAATCAGATTATGAAAAAGCAGTAAAACTAGCAGGAGAGAAAAAAGTAGCTGAAGCAGTAAAAGTATTGGAAGGAGTTGCTAAAGGAACAGATGCTGCTTATGCACAAAAAGCTAATCTTGAATTAGGAGCATATTATTTGCAAGAAAATAAAGTGGCTCAAGCAAAACCTTATTTGCAAGCTGCTTGGGCAAATGGTCAATCTACAAATGCAGAAGCTGTTGAAGCTGCAAGATTACTTTACTTAGTGGGAATTCAACAAAAAAATAAAGCTGAAGCTGAAAAATACATTCTTTGGACAGATGAAAAATCTGGTGGAAGTAATGCTGATATAGTATCAAGCTTAATTATTTTCTATTTTGATAATAACGAACAATCAAAAGGAACAGCAAGATATAATAAAGCAGTACAATCTTCAAATAAAGATTTTGTAGCTGAAGTAAATTACAACATTGGACAATATTATTTAACAAAAAATAACAATGCACAAGCTAAATCATATTTACAAAAAGCATACACTGGAGCGAAAGAACGTGTAAATGGAGCAGGAATCTTGCTAGCTGAAATTGCTATGAATGAAAAGAATCCAGCACAAGCTGAAAAATATTTATTAGAAATGAATACAGCTTCGCAAGGTAAAAATGGACAAATCTTAGGAATGTTGGGAACTTACTATTTACAACAAAACAATCCTAAGAAAGCAGAAGAATTCTTGACAAAAACAATAGCAGTAGAGCCTAAAAATGTAAGTGCAAAAATTTTATTATTAGGAATTTATGAAGCACAAAGCAATACAGCAAAAATAACTCCATTATACAATCAAATAAAATCAGCTGTACCAAAAGACACTAATAAACAAATTGGAATTTATTTCGGAAGTATTGGAGCACCAGGATTAGCTGAAAAATATTTACAAAAAGCAATAAATGAAAATAAAGATAATTCTGCAAAAGTTATTTTAGGACAAGTTTATGCAGGACAAGGTAGAAAAGAAGAAGCAATCAAAATTTTACAAGAAGCTGTAAATAACAAGGTAAGTGGAGCAGCAGAAGTTTTAAAACAAGTTCAAGCGATGAAGAAATAAGTTAAATAAAAAATTGTAAACTACAAAATTATTTGGTATAATTAGGCAAGGCATCTTAATTCTGAATATTAAGATAAATTGCCTATTTTTTTGAAAAAATTTATTAAAAATCAAATTTATAAAAGGAAGTGAGAACAATAAAAATAAATAAAAAATTGTTACTATTAGGACTATTAACAACTAGTTTAACATTAAATGCCGCATACAATACAACAAGAAGTAGTTCAGGCGTAAGTACAAAAATAAAAAATGCTGTAGATTCTCAGAGTGTAAAAAATAATACAGTAAATGAAATTGTAATTCCAAAAGGACTAAAACCAGGTGATACAATTGGTTTAATAGCACCTGCAAACTATACTAACGAAAATAGTTACGCAGAAATAGAATATTTGACAAGCAGAGGATTTAATGTTGTATATGGACAGTCATTTTCATCAAGATGGTACGGATTTGGAGGAACTGATGATATAAGAGCAAAAGATATAAATGATATGTTTGCAAATCCTAAGATTAATGCTATTTTTGCTGTGCGTGGCGGATATGGCGGAATTAGAATTGTAGATAAATTAAATTATGACATAATCAAGAAAAATCCTAAAATTATTTCAGGATTTAGCGACAATACAACTTTATTACTCGCAATTAATGAAAAAACTGGGCTTGTGACATTTCACGGACCTATGGCAGATAATTTGAAAGATATTCCGCCAGTTACAGAAAATGCCTTCAATAAAGCTTTTACAAGTAATAAATCATATAATTTGTTAGGTTTTGACGATACTTATTCAATCATGAAAACTGGACGTGGAAGCGGAAGGATTACTGGTGGAAATCTGTCATTAGTAGTTGCTACACTTGGAACAGACCACGAAATTAATACAGATGGAAAAATATTATTTCTAGAAGAAACAAATGAAGCAAGCTATCGTGTGGACAGAATGTTGAAACAATTAAAACTGGCTGGAAAATTTGATAAATTACAGGGAATCATATTAGGAGATTTTAAGAATCCTAAACAGTCAGATCCAACAGATATGACAATTGATGAAGTTTTTTATGATAACTTTGGGAAATTAAATGTCCCGATTGTAAAAAATTTCAAATCTGGACACGTAAGACCATTTATTACCGTGCCAATTGGGGCAAAAGCCAGTATGGATACTTACAAACGTGAAATTTTGATAGAAAAAGCTACAAAGTAAATAAAAAATACACTATTAATAAAGTAAAATTTATTTTTTAGTGTATTTTTTAATTAATATATTTAGTTTAAAATTATTTTAAGATTCCTATTAAATCAGTCAATAAGAATGGAATAAATACTTCTCCATCAGCAAAATTAGAAGCTTCCCCTTTATTATAAATAAAGATAATAGAATCATTTTCCATGTAGAAATTTTGCTGTTTTACAATTGCATCAAATTTATCAACTTGAGGAAGACCAAACTGTTTAAATTTATCATTAATTGCACTTGATAGAGAAGATTCAAATCCATCGGCAAATAAGTCTTTAAGCTGTAAAACTTTTCCATTTTTTAAGTTGAATGTCATTGCATTGTAAAGTTTTGCTTTTTGTCCTGTGTCATTGTCTGTTAATTCAATTTTGAATAAAATACTTACAAATGAACTGTTGTTTGCTGTCACATCGTAAGAAACATTATAAGAAATATGTTTTGTAGATTTATAATCAGAGATAAATCTTGTTACATTCGTATTCATATTTTTAGTAACAGTAGAATTTCTACCAGAAAATACAGGATATGAAATTCTTGATTTATTTTGAATTTTTGTTTTTGGAGTAACTCTTACAATACTCGCTGATGTTGGCGAAAAATCTCGAAATGTAAAAGTAGTATCAATTTTTTCCTTTGCAAATGACACATTAAATAAAAGCAATGTCATAAAAAATAATGTTAATTTTTTCATTTTTATAATCACCTCAAAATTTGTTTTTTGTTTTTAGTATATTATATACTAAATTTTATAAATAAGCAAACTTTTTTCGCATGGATTTATTTTTTCTAAAATACAGTATTCCTTTTCGATAGTGTTTAATCTAAAACTATTAACTAATTATAGTTAAACTAAAAATAATTGTAATTTTTTAGAAATAGAATTTCTTTTTAATATTAAAGCCCATTTAAATAACGAAATTATTACAAATTTTTCCAATAAAGGATAAAAACCTACTATTTCAAAATAATTAAAATATAATTTTCATTTTTAAACATAGTTTAGGACAAACTAGTCCGTAGGAGTATTTTTTTGCTGGCAATGAGTAATCCTGCGAAAATAAAAGAGAAAAACTTTATTAGCAATGATTTGCTTCATAAAAATAAAAAATAATAAAAAGAAAAGTTAAAAAATAATTGCAAAATTGGACTAGAAAATATATAATTATATATATGTAATTGAAATTTTATAATAAAACAAAAAATGAAAAGGTTATAAAGTTTCTTAATTTGGAGGGAAAAATGACAAAAAATATGAAAACCATGGATGGTAACCAAGCTGCAGCTCATATAGCTTACGCATTTACGGAAGTTGCTGGAATTTATCCAATTACTCCGTCATCAACTATGTCAGAGCTTGTAGATCAATGGGCATCATACGGAAAGGAAAATTTATTTGGAATGCCAGTAAAGGTTGTGGAAATGCAATCAGAAGCTGGGGCTGCGGGGATTGTACACGGATCTCTTCAGACTGGGGCTTTGACAACAACATTTACTGCTTCTCAAGGATTATTATTAAAAATACCTAACATGTATAAAATAGCTGGGGAATTGCTTCCAGGAGTAATGCACGTGGCGGCAAGGGCCATTTCTGCACAGGCATTATCAATATTTGGAGATCATCAGGATATTTACTCTGCTAGAATGACAGGATGGACTATGCTTGCGACAAGCTCGGTTCAGGAAGTTATGGATTTAGCTGGAATTGCACATTTGGCAGCAATTAAGTCGAGAGTACCCGTAATGCACTTTTTTGATGGATTTAGGACTTCGCATGAGATAAATAAAATAGAGGTTATGGATTATGAGTTCCTTGAAAGCCTGCTTGATAAGAAAGCTGTTCAGGAATTTAGGGAAAGAGCATTAAATCCAGAAAATCCTGTAACAAGGGGAACAGCTCAGAATGACGATATTTATTTTCAGGCAAGAGAAGCTCAAAATAAATTTTATGAAGCTGTACCTGATATTGTAAATGACTATATGAAAAAAATTAGTGAAAAGACAGGACGGAACTATGCACCTTTTGTTTATTATGGCTCAGAAACTGCTGAAAGAGTTATTATTGCAATGGGGTCTGTAAATGAAACAATAAAGGAAGTTGTGGATTATCTGAATAAAAATGGGGAAAATGTAGGTGTACTGAATGTTCATTTATATCGTCCTTTCTCCAGCAAGTATTTTTTTGATGCAATGCCAAAAAGCGTGAAAAAGATTGCTGTACTTGACAGGACAAAAGAGCCTGGAGCATTGGGAGAGCCATTGTATATGGATGTAAAGGCACTTTATTATGGACGTGAAAATGCACCTGAAATTGTCGGTGGAAGATATGGACTGTCATCAAAGGATACAACACCAGAACAAATTATAGCAGTGTTCAAGAATATTGCACAAAAAGAGCCTAAAAATAATTTTACAATTGGAATTATTGACGATGTAACATTTACATCTCTTGCACTTGAAGATGAAGTGTTTACAGGAAATGAAGATGTAAAAGAATGTCTGTTCTTTGGGCTTGGTTCAGATGGAACAGTTGGAGCAAATAAAAATTCGATAAAAATTATTGGAGATAAGACAGATTTGTATGCACAGGGATATTTTGCATATGATTCAAAAAAAGCTGGAGGAGTGACAAGATCTCATTTGAGATTCAGTAAAAATCCAATTCGCTCAACTTACTTAGTTACAAGACCTAATTTTGTAGCTTGTTCGGCACCTGCATATCTTGGGAAATACGATATGATTTCTGGATTGAAAGAAGGAGGAACATTCCTTTTAAATACAATCTGGGAAAAGGAAAAATTGATTCCAAGTATTCCAAATGAGATAAAAAGTGAACTAGCTAGAAAAAAAATCAAATTTTTCATTATAAATGCTACAAAATTAGCTAAAGAAATTGGATTAGGAAATAGAACAAATACTATTATGCAATCAGCCTTTTTCTATCTTTCAGAAGTAATTCCTCACGAAGAAGCAAAGGAATATATGAAAGAGTATGCAGAAAAAAGTTATAGAAGAAAAGGACAGGATATTGTTCAACAAAACTGGAATGCTATTGACAGGGGAATTGACGGACTGGAAGAAGTTGAAGTATTGCCAGAATGGGCAGACCTTGAAGTCAACGAGCAAATTATTGAAGCTGCAAAACCTGAATTTATCAAAAAGATTGCAGATCCGATTAATCTTATGAAAGGTAATGAATTGCCAGTTTCTTCAATTATAGAAAATGGAATGGTAGATGGAAGCTTCCAGCATGGAACGGCACATTATGAAAAAAGAGGAATTGCTGATGAAGTGCCGGAATGGCAGCCAGACATGTGTATCCAATGTAATCAATGTGCGTATGTATGTCCTCACGCTGTAATACGTCCGTTTCTACTTGATGAGGACGAAATGAAAAAGGCACCAGAAGGAATGCCTACAATAAAAGCTCTTGGTAGAGGAATGGATGGACTTGAGTATAAGATTCAGGTATCGCCTTTGGACTGTACAGGATGTAGTGCCTGTGTAGATGTTTGTCCTGCACCACGTGGAAAAGCCATTGTTATGAAATCTACTCAGTCTCAAATTGAAAGAAATGAAATTGAATACACAGATTACTTGTTTAACAATGTTTCATACAAAGATAAGATTTTAGGAAAAAATACTGTAAAAGGCTCACAATTTGCAAAACCTCTATTTGAATTTTCTGGAGCGTGTGCAGGTTGTGGAGAAACACCTTATATCAAATTGGTAACACAGTTATTTGGAGAACGTATGATTGTGGCAAATGCTACAGGATGTTCTTCAATTTATGGAGCTTCTGCACCATCTTCACCTTATACGACTGCTGAAAGTGGCTGTGGGCCTGCATGGGCTTCTTCATTATTTGAAGATAATGCTGAATATGGGTATGGAATGTTTCAGGCTGTAAATACAATTCGACTTAGAATTTTAAAAAGAATGGAAGAAATAAAGGCTGATGTTTCAACAGAACTTTCTGATTTATTCACTTTGTTTGCAGATAACTTTTATGATGGAGACAAGACTACGGAAATACGTGATGAACTAGTAGCTTTGATGGAAAAGGAAAAGTCTGGAAATCCAAATGAGAAAGTAAAAAGCAACATAGCTGAAATATTGGAACTAAAACAATATCTAATCAAAAAATCTATCTGGATGTTTGGAGGAGATGGATGGGCTTATGATATTGGATTTGGTGGACTTGACCACGTATTGGCTTCTGGAGATGATGTCAATATGCTTGTGCTTGACACTGAAGTTTACTCAAATACAGGGGGACAGGCTTCAAAAGCATCAAAAGCAGGAGCAGTGGCAAAATTTTCTGCTTCTGGAAAGCCAACTAAGAAAAAAGATTTGGCAGCAATACTTATGACTTATGGAAATATCTACGTAGCAAAAGTTTCAATGGGTGCAAATCAAAATCAGACACTAAAAGCAATAAGAGAAGCAGAGTCTTATCCAGGACCATCAATAATAATTGCTTATTCACCTTGTATAGAACATGGAATAAAAGCTGGCATGGGTAAATTCCAGACAGAAGAAAAACTTGCAACAGAAGTAGGATACTGGCCAATTTTCAGATATGATCCAAGACTCGCTGAAAAAGGGAAAAATCCACTGCAGTTAGATACACGAAATCCCGCTTGGGACAAATATGAAGACTTCCTGCTAGGAGAACGAAGATATGCAACCCTAGCCGCAGAATTTCCTGAAAAAGCCAAAGAATTGCTTGAAGCAAACTTAAAAAATGCCAAAGACAACTGGAACTACTATAAACGAATGGCAGCAATGGATTATTCAACAGAAGAATAAAATTAAATTAAAATAAAATTTATTTTTTTATAAAAAGAAATTCCCCTTTATTTTAGGGGTTTTTCTTATTTTATAGAAAAAAACTAGAATAGCTGGCATTTATTTTGATAAAAAAATGTGGTAAAATTATGTAGATATTCAAATTAATGCTTTTTATTTAAGGTCCATAAGATGAATTATTGTTAATAAATATTTTTTAAAATTTATATGTTATTTCTTTATTATAAAGCAAAGGGGAACAGTCGCTATCCCCTTTGTAAACCCCGGCTTGTCTAAGTATTTTTTTGAAACGAAAACGAAATTCGCTGATGCTCACTTTCGCAGATAAAGATTAGAACAACTCTACAAAATATATTTGCTATGAAGGTTCTAGCGAAAGAAACACATAAATGTGTTTAGTCGTTTTCATTCAAAAAAAATCACGACATTTTTAATTTAATTATGAAGGCTGTTTTAATAAAGAAATATTAATCAAAATAGCTTATACTAATATCTAATTAAATTATGTATAATAAATTAGGAAAAAGTATATATTGTCACTATTGATTAAACCTATTCGGCAACTATATGCCTTTATTAATAAAACAAATATTCTGAAGCAAGGGGTCTTGATCTCTTGTAAAAATGAAAAAGTTAAGTTAGCGAAAACATCTGTTGTGTACCATTTTTAGTTAGAAATTAGTATTAAAATGAATATTTTAAAAGAATTTAGTATTCGAATACTTAAAAAGAGAGTACAATAATAAAAATAAAGTTTAAAATAAGAGGGGAAAATATAAAAGAGGAGAAAAACTATGAGAAATACGAAATGGGCTGCAAAAATTATTCCTAATCCACGACAGGAGAGGGAGTATATTGAAAGAGACAACAAGCAGAAAAATGATGAAAAAACAAAAAGAATGAAAAAAAGTAAGACTGAAAAACAGAATTTTGAAAATACAAATTTAAGTTCGGTAATTGATAATGATATTTTGAAAATACTTTATTCACGGGGAATAACGACAGAGAAGGAAGTAAGGGAGTTTTTGAATCCGAAACTTGAAAATATCCAGAATCCTTATGGACTGCAGGATATGGAAAAGACGGTTTTGGAAATTGAAAAGGCGATAAAGGAACAGAAGAATATTTGGATATATGGAGATTATGATGTGGATGGGATTACTTCGACATCTATTTTGTATATGGCGTTAAAGGAGCTTGGGGCGGAAAATGTGAACTACTACATTCCTATTCGGGATGAAGGGTATGGACTGAATAATGAGGCTTTGAAGAAAATTAAAGAATCTGGGGCAGATTTGGTAATTACTGTGGATTGTGGAATTACAGCATTTCCTGAAGTGGAGTTTGCAAATTCTATAAATTTACCGATAATTATTACTGATCACCATAATTTACATGGGGATAAAGTTCCAGATGCTATTACGGTTGTAAATCCAAAACGTCCTGAAAATGAATTTTCTTTTGAGTTTCTAGCGGGAGTTGGGACTATTTTTATGGTAATTCTTTGTCTTTATGAAAGAATTGGGAAAAAGGCAAAAGCATATAAATATCTAGATTTAGTAGCAATTGGTACAGTTGCCGATATTGTGCCGCTGGTGGAAGAAAACAGGATTTTGACTAAGTTTGGGCTGGAGCAGCTTAGCCGTTCTAAAAATAAGGGGCTTAGATTTTTGCTGTATAAATTGTTTAGTACGCAAAATTCAGATTTTAACGAAAAAACTGAGTATAATTCGTATGATGTGGGCTTTATCATAGCACCTGTCTTTAATGCGGCTGGAAGGCTTAAAGATGCAAAAATGGTGGTAAAATTGCTAATTTCGGATAATGATAGAGAAATTGAGATAATCGTAAAGGAATTGATTAATAAAAATTTTGAGCGTAAAGAATTACAGAATGAAATCGTGGAAAAAGTGGAAAAACACATTGAAGAAAGCGATTTAAAGGAAGATTATGTGATTGTAGACTATTCGCCTGAATATCATCACGGTGTAATTGGAATAGCAGCTTCCAAAATTGTGGATAAATATTATAAGCCTGCGATTATCATTGAAGTGAAGGAAGATGAAGGAATAGCAGTTGGATCGTGCCGAAGTATTGGAAACTTTAATATTTTGGAGGCATTGCAGTCAATGCCTGAACTTTTTGTGAAGTTTGGGGGACATTCTGGAGCAGCAGGATTTACGATTGGAATAAAAAATCTAGAATTATTTAGAAAAAAAATAAATAAATTTGCAAAAACAAAACTGAAAGAAGAAGATTTTGTAAAAATAATAGAAATTGATAAGCAAATACCAATTCAAAAGGTTTCCTACGAATTTTTCCAAATAATAGAACTTTTAAAGCCATTTGGCTTTGGAAATCCAATGCCGACATTCAGAACCAATAACGTACTTTTTGAAAATATAAAATTTATTGGAGAAAATAAAAATCATATAATGTTTGACATAAAGCAAAAGGGTTTTTTTAATAGAAATGCTGTCTGGTTTAATTCTGGCGAGTATTTTAAAGAGCTGAATGAGAATTTGTTTTACGATATTGTTTATAAATTAAAGACGGAAATGTTTCAAGATAGATATTATACGAAAGTGTATGTTGAGGATGTGAAGGTGTCGCAGTTGAAAGACGATACTTTATCTTATTATCATTCGCTTTTTAACACATCTTTTCCAATGAAGTCGGTATTTTATACAAATATTGAGCTAGAAATGGAAAAGAAAATTACAATGAAAATGGAATTTGACCAGGTTTCGCTTTTTCAAGGAAGAAAATTCATTGGACGGCTTGATTACAGCATTTCCAACTTGTTAATACTTTTAAATCGGTATTATAATTGGAATTTTACTGTTAAAATGGAGGATGTGAAGCAGGCTTCAAACCATAATATTGTAAATATATTGATAAAAAGAGATTATAATTTCAAATGTTACGATTACACGCAAATTGGCATTTTTAAGAAGATAAAAGAATTTTTGATTGGGAAAATGGAGTATAATTCACAGACTAAAGAATTGCTAGCACAGTTTTTTAAACAAAATAAAAACTTGATTATAAAAAATATTTTTGATGAAAATGAAAAATATAAATACAAGATGTCAAATTTTGAAAACTTTTTACTAACAGTTGGAGTTTATTATAAAAAAATGACTGATAAAAAAAGTCAGATTGTGATAAATTCAGATAAAAAGCCAGTTTTTAACAATTTTATAAAATCATATTTTGATATAAATGAAGAATATTCGGAAAACGGTTATCCATTTACATTATTTTATAACTACAAGGATACAGAAAAGCTGGAAAATATTATAAAAACAGATTTTTCAATGCAAAACGAAATTAATTATGAAATTGAGGAAAATAGCCAAAATCTTGAAGTTAATGAAGAACCAAAACAGCTGGAATACAAGAAAATTGAAAAAATAGAGTTTAAAAATAATGAAAATGTGGAAAACTCTGAGAATATTGTGGAAAAGAATCAGGAAAATACTGAAAAGTTAAGTGAAGCTGGAAAACAGGAAGTGGAGAAAAGATTTTGCATAATAATAAATTCTGAAGATTTTATGGTAAAAACAGATGATTTGGACAAAAATAATATTGAAGAGATAGATACGAAAATTGAAGTGCCAGAAAATATAATGTTTTTAGAAAATTCAACGAAGAAAGAGAGAAAAAATGCAAAAAATATTTTTATAGAATATTTACCAATTGAAGAAAAAATGAAATTGAAAAAGTTGCTTACTGATGGAGAAAAGATTTATTCTGATTATTCAGTTAATGAGATTTTGTAAAAGTAAATAATGATACAAATATTTGAGTAGGAAAAAATCTTGATTTGTTGTAAAAAATTATAAAAAAAATGATGTGAGATAATATCTATGTGACAAAAATATAAAAAATATAATATTAATAAGATTTTATAAACTCTTTTAAATAATGAATTAAAAAAATAGGAGAATATATGAAAAAATTAAAAAAGGCTATTTTGGTTTACAATCCAAAATCTGGAAATGCCAATATAATTTTAAGCAATTTTGATTTAATCACAACAAAACTGCTGGAAAAAGGGATTACATTGACACTTTACAGCATAAATCAGAATTATGATTTGCTTACAGAAATTTTAAAAAATGAAAAATATGATATTTTGATTTTATCAGGTGGTGATGGAACATTAAGCCGTTGTTTAAGTGAACTTTATTCTAAAAATATTGAATTTCCAGAAGTTGCAATATTTTCGACAGGAACATCAAACGACTTTGCAAAAGCATTGAAAATTGAAGAAAACATTGAAAACTGGATAGAGAAAATTACTAAAAAAACTGCTAAAAACATCGATTTTGGATTAATCAATGGAAAAACTGTGTTCTTGTCTTCGTATGCTGGCGGACTATTTACTAAAATTTCCTACAATACAGACAAAACATTGAAAAAGACGTTTGGAAAAATTGCCTATTATATAAATGGACTTGGAGAACTTACAAATATAAAGACCTTTGACTTGGATATTGTATTGGATAGAAATGAAACAATTAAGGAAAAGGCTATTTTATATGCAATTCTGAATGGAAAAAGTGTTGGAGGATTTGAAAATGTAATTGATGAAGCCAGTATGAATGATGGATTTATGGATATTCTAATCGTAAAAAACATTGACAATCCGCTGGATATTCCAAAAATCCTAATAGACTTAATGAATAGCAATCTAACAAACAACGATTACATCCGAACTTTACAAGCCAAAAAATGTGAAATAAAAAAAGTTACTGAAGAAATTGACGTAAGCATTGATGGAGAAGAAGGGGAAAATATAGATGTAACAATTGAGTTTATAAGTGGAAAATTAAAAGTTTTTTGTTAAGAATTTATAATAACGGATAGCTAAAGATTAAAAAGGCTAAAATAGAAACAGGGATTTTTCATAAAAAATGAGAAAAAAATATAAGGATAGGGTAATATACGAACGAAAAAATACATGATGTTATTTTTGTTTTTATTTTTTAATTGTTTGAATTATTCAAACACTTTTGAAACTGATAAAAAATTTAAAAATTCTATTATCAATAATAAGTTTTCTGAGCACATAGAAGGTTTTAGGGGAATGATTCAAGGAAATGGGAAGGATTATAAAAATATTAATTCTATTAAGGTATATGAGGTTGTAGGAGACGCATATTATAATTCTGATTTTTTTTGTACCAACACTCCTCTAATAAAAGCTACTTCTATAGAGGAAAACTACTATTCAATTTTCATAAGAGAAATTAAAAACATGATAAATTTAAATTCAATAACTAATGATTCAGAAGAAGTTAAAAAAAAATAGAAATGATAAATAAGAAAATAAGGCTACATATTGATTTTATAAGAGAATATTTGTTAATGAGATTTTATAACGCACGAGAACAAGTATCGTGTCACTATAGTTCACATTTTATTATTTATTCAACAAATGAATTTAGTTTTCTACTTAATTTAGATAATATAAAAAATTATGAAATAGAGTTAAAAAAGAAATATGATTTGGAAAAAGAATTAAATATTTTAAATCAACTTGTTGAATATTTATATAAAGATAATAACTACGATAAGATAAAAGTAGGAATGAGAAATGTTGATTAATTTATACATTCTGATAGATATGAAAATGCTCAAAGGAAAGTGGATTATAAAAATTTAGATCTAAGTGATATAAATGATATAGTTAGAATTTATTAGAATTAGCTAATCTAATAAAAACTAGAGAGTAAAAGGAGAAAATCCATAATTTATATAAATTAAAACTTTGTTTTAATATCTACGAAGTCAAATCAGGATGACACCCCATCATCCTGACTTTAAATACCATCCAAATTCTTAGAACCCATATTTTCTAAACTAATTTTCAAAATACCTTAAACTCTAGAAACAATTGTAAATAAAAGAAAGTGATTTGAATAAAATTAATGAACTTATTGAATATTTATATGTCTATCAAAAAAAATATATATGATAATAAAAGATTACTCATGTTTAATGGAAAAAATATTGGTATTGAAATTAATAAAAACATATGGATTCAATTACCAGAAAGTTTAAACAAAGAAATTGCTTAAAAATAGTCTAAATTTTGGCGGACACTCCAGTTCAAGATAATATCGGTTCAAATAGCTCAAGCAACGGAGGCAGTAGTTCTAAGAAAAATATTGAGTCTTCTGTGGAGGATAGTGGCAAGACTTATACATTAGAATCACAAGATGCAAACTGGAATTTTAACTTAGAAATCCCAAAAACGGCAGCAAAAAATTCTGAAGGCAATTATACATTACGCAAAGACAATGATTTAAAATTAGTCAATAATAATACTTCCTATCTTGATTTAACTACAAAAGGACAGGGTGTTATTTCTATTCAAGGTGCTGCAAAAAATAGTTTTAACTTTGGATTGGATAAAATAGACAAAACAAAAATAGCTTCTGTAGAAAAAGTTAGAATAGGAGCAAAAATTACTTCTGAAAATTATAGTGTTTTAAATATTCCAAAAGATTTGGAATCTGTAGTAGACGATATAGTTAAAAATAGAGATTCTGGAGTAAACCAAACTGAAAATCTTATAAATAAAATTGTTAAAAGAGATACACATTGGGAAATTTTAGATGGCAAATACCATGGAAATAATGGTTTTAATCATGTTTTTCGAAATAAATATACTGAAGAAGTATGGATATTAGAAAGTAAACAATTTAGTATACCCAAGCGATTACCTGTTGGATCAACTAAATTATTAAAAGAAGCTGCTGGAAGTAATGTTCAAGGTTCTCAAGATTGGGTAGAAACTATTTTAAATGATAAATTACAATCGAATAATCCAATTTAAAAAATTATTGAAAAAGCATCAAATAATGGAAAACTTCATATAGGAGTATCAGGAATTAATAAAAAAGATAAAAATTTAATTGTTGTTCCAGTAAATGTCAAAAATTAATAAATTTTAGAGAGGAGAATACAAATGAATATTTTAATTGATGAACAAAAGTTCAAAGAAAATTATGAAATTTTATCTGATTATAAATTTGATTTTGAAATGGAAAAAAGATGTATAGATTACATTAAAAATAAAAAGGGAAATCAATTATCCTGTATGAGAACATTATCATCAGAGTATAAAGTACTTGCTTCAAAAAATTTATTGATAGAAAATAATTTAAATTCTTTTAGGTTAAACTGCCATATTTCAGAAAAATTAAAAATTTTAGGAACTTCTAAAGAATCAAAACTTTATAAGGCTAGCTATAGTTTATTTGGATTAATTATGTCAAATAATAAAGAATGGATAAGTTTTTTAAAAAATAATTTAAACTATATAACTTCAAATGATTTTAATTCAAAAGAGAACACCTATATAGAATCAAAATATTTACATCGAAATTCTTTTTTATCAAAAACAACTATTTTAGCACTATTAGGAGATTTTGAAGAAGTAGAAAAAAGAAGCAAAAAATATTTGGAAGAACCATTAACTAAAAGTTATTATGCATATACAAAATATGATTTTATGTTTTTTGAAGCATTAGTAAATAAAAATACAGAAAAAATGAAACGAGCAATACATAAATTATTAGAACCTAAAATAGCTAAAAAAATTCTTTTTGATACAGATATTAATTACAGTTTTTATTTGAATATTTATGTATTAATGTATTCTAAAATAGCATTATTACATGGATTTGACTTAGGAATTAATGATAAAACGGCTCCTAAAAATTTAATTGATAATACCTCACTACAAAGTTATGAAGAACCATACGATTTTATGAAAAAAATAGATTTGGTAACATTGACACCTGAAAAATGGACAGAATGGATAGAAGATTATTTAATAGTTATACCAGTTAATTAAATAAAAAAAATATTTTTTATAATCGTTACTGTAAAAGACAGCGGTTATTTTTTTATGTTACATATAATTTAGTTTTTTTAAACAACTTTTTACCCAATAAAAATATATTTAATTTTCTAAATTAGTTCCTTTTTATTATACTATTTTTATATATTATCTTTTTATATTACCTTTTTATTTCTCCGAAAACCTGTATAATTACTACCTTTAAGCGTACTAAAAAAGTAGTTTCTCAGTAACTTTAAAAGTAGTTAATTGTTAATTTTTACTTTTAAATAGAGTATCATTATTTAAGGGAGATGATTTTATGAACAATATAGTTAAATATCATAATAATTTTAATGGTATTGGACTGAGAAATTTTAACTCAAACGAACTTAATATTTTAATGGCAATTTGTAGTAGAATGAAAGAAAAAGGTGAAAAGGAGATAACTTTTCATTTTGATAAGCTGAAAAAACTTGTTAATTATTCTGATAATACATCAGCAACTTTTATAAAAGATCTTGAAAGCACTTATGATAAATTAATCAGTATTAAGCTGAAAGTTGGAGATGAAAGACGCTTTATAAAATTTGTGCTGTTTACTCGATATTCAGTTGATGTGGACGAAAAGACAGTTGAGATAGCAGTTAATAAAGAATTTGCTTGGGTTCTAAATGAATTGAATGTTACTTTTACAGCATTTGAATTAAAAGAGTTTATCAGTTTAAAATCAAGTTATGCAAAAGAATTTTATCGAAGAATGAAACAGTTTAAGTCTACTGGAATTTGGAGAGTTAGTATTGAAGAATTTAGAAAGCTGCTTGACGTATCAGAAAAATATAAAATAGGAGAAACTGATAAATGGGTTTTAAAGCTAATACAAAAAGAACTTGGGGATAAGTTTAAATTAAAAATCAAAAAAATATATAGCAAGAAATCAAGAGGTCGTCCAAGCGTTTCAGGATTTGAATTTACTTTTTCAAAAGAAAAATATCAAGCTGAAGAAACTTCTAAAACGAAAAACAGAAAAGAAGTAAAGACACCTTCTGATTTTTTCATTCACCGAAAAATCAGAATGATGGATTAAATAACTGGAATGTTTAACACCCTGACAATAAAGTCAATAAATGAACAGAAGAATGGAATGGTAGTTGTTAAAATTCAAAATGTTGATGATTTTTATGAACAGGAGTTTGCTTTTAACAGCATGGAACATTTTGAGAACTGGTTTAGAAAATATATGATATAAAAAATTCAAAAATGATAAATACTTGCATTTATTTTGATTGCAATTTTTTATTACTTTGGTACTTTTTAATATTATAAATCAATAACAAAAAAGGCTATTTCATAAAATTAACTTTATAAAACAGCCTCGGTATTTAACTATTATAAATATTTTTTCTATGCCCTACTTCTAACGCTAATACTACTAAATTTTCATCTTGGATATTTACAATAACTCTGTAATTTCCTATTCTGTATCTCCATTGTCCTTTTCTATTTGCTTTCAACATTTTTCCTTTACTGCGTGGATCTTCTGCAATATTTTCTAAATAAATTTTTATTCTTTTTTTTACAAATTCATCTAGTTTGCTAAAGTCTTTTACGAAATGTGGAGTTGGGATTATTTTATATTTTATAGTTCCTCCCATTTTAAAACTTCTCCTCCATTTTTCAAATAGCTTTCATATTCTGATAATCTTAAATCTGCTATTTTGGCATCGTATTCATCTTCTAGTGAGTCAAACACTTTTGATTTTATTAACTCTGACAATGTAACTCCTTCAAATTGTGCCATACTTTGCAAAAATTTTTTTTCCATATCAGACACCTTTAAACTTATAGAAGCCATAACACTCACTCCTTATATTTTATTTTTTTTTGGTAATACCATTATACTACTTTTTAAATTTTTGTCAATAATTTTTACTTCAAATTCATCTGTCATCATAAAAAATATAAAATTATTTTACAGTTAAAAATCTAATTTACAATATAGAACTAAAATAGCCCCATAACGAAAAAAATTATTTATACCAAAAATCAATTTAATGAATGCTACGGGCTTAATATGACGCAATATGAACATTAATTCTTATCACCATCAATTTTATTTTATAATTTTAAGAAATTTTATCCTGATTTTTCTAATATATTTTTTTAATCAAAAAAAGAGCCTGTACAAACTTTTGAGAAGAAATATCCCGATAATCGTACATAACCCTTAAATTCAATATAGTTTTAAGTGTATATTAAAACATCTGTTTTAGTAGATATATAAGAGTTATTATTTTCAAGTATTTACTTATAGAAAAATTTAGTTTATTATTTAAAAATTCAATTATAATTTTTTATCATTTATTGACTTTCATTCTTATAAATCATATAATATAAGAACAAAAAGGCGGTGATATAAATGGTTCAAAAGGAAATTTTATTAAAAGAAATCAATAAAAATAATGGTATTATTTCTACCAAAGAAGTTTTGGAATTCGGTATTCATAAAGATGTATTGAAAGAATTGACTGAAAAAAAAGAGATTATAAAAATAGCAAACGGACTGTATGGACTTCCAAACGAAGAAATAGATGAGTATATTTATTTTTCCCATAGGGTTCCGAAAGGTATTTTTTCTCACGAAACAGCGGCTTATTTGCAAGGATTATCTACTAGAATGCCACTCATTTATGTAATGACTGTTCCAGTCGGAGATAATGTGAGCAGAATTAAATCAATAAAGGACAATATTATTTTTAAGTACAGCAAAAAAGATTATTATGATATTGGTAAGACAAGCATAACGAATCCTTTTGGCAGAGAAATTTTTGTCTATGATAAGGAAAGAACAATATTAGATCTTATCAAAAACAAAAACAGAGTAGACACTAATGTATTCAGTGAAGCTATAAAGTTGTATTTTAGAGATAATGACAGAGATTTATTAAAGATGTCTAAATATGCTATCTATATGAATATGGAAGAACAGTTAAAACAATATACGGAGGTATTATTATGAAAACATCGGAACAAATAAAAGGAGCTATTAGAAATATATCAAAAAAACAGGAGTAAATCCAAATTCGTTGCTTCAGATGTGTTTGTTTGATGGTGTTTTAGAAAAATTATCAAAATCAAAGTATAGGAAAAATTTCATATTAAAAGGTGGGCTTCTCTAAATGAAGAAATTCAAAGAATAACTGCTAATAATGGATTGGTAAAAATAACAGGTACCCAAACTAATAAATATTTAAAATATTACTTTACTAAATCATGGAACAATACAAGAAATATACCTGAATGTTTTTTAGTATGTAATTTCGGTGTTAAACAAGGACAACAAGGACAACAAGGACTTACTACCAAAGGAGAACAGATTAAAACAAATAATATTAGATATTTAGAGCTGATAAAGAATAAAACAAAATAACATTTTTTGAAAGGACATTTATGAAGATAAAGTTAAAGTTACAAAATGGTTGGAATAATGAATTAGAAGTATTAGGTGCTTATTGTAGTATTCCATATATATATGATGATAAAAGACTTCTCATGTTTAATGGAAAAAATATTGGTATTGAAATTAATAAAAACATATGGATTCAATTACCAGAAAGTTTAAAAAAAGAAATATACAAAACTTCTTTTGAATATTTAGTAGCTAAAAATTTTTTATATTTGAAAAATGCTCTAGTAAAAATAAATGGGATAACAGCATATCAATTAATTAGTTCAGATATACAAATGGAAAAAATTTTTGAAGATTTTAATAGAAATGAAACAATGATGATGTTTGAAACACATGGAATATTTCCAAATGAGGTATTTTCATTATACGTACAAACTAAAGAAGATATTTATATTGAATTTGATATGGATGATATAATAAAGGAAAATTTTTTTCAAAGAAAAGAAAAAATAGAAAAAGAATTAAATGAAAGTTATAAAATCGGTAGATTAAAAGATATCTATAATCAAATTGAAAATGATGAAATCAAATTAATAAATACTAGTATTACAGAAAATAATATTTCAAGAGAAGAATGGAAAGAAAGAATACTAAAGATTTTATCTTATCAACCTTCAGAAATTGATAATTTTTTTGAAGCATTAACTGAGTTGTGGAACTTAATATCTATTGATAAATATTTATCATGCAATGTAGAAAATTTAAAAGAAAAATTGGGATATTGGGTTTTAAATATATCTTATTATTTAAATACAGAAAAAGAAAAAAGTATAATCTCAAATATAAAAAAAAGACTAAATATTAAAAGTTTAGATTATATTAGCATATAGAGATACTGAAATGTAAATAGACTGAAAATATATTAGTTTCGATGCCAATAGATATGATAGTAAGTGCTGCAACTTTAAAATAGCTGTAGGGACCTGAATATGGAAAGCCTTATAATTTAATGGAACCTTTAAAAACAGATACGGTTTTAAGAAAAACTTTTAATTCAAATGATGAATATTTAAAATTTTTGAAAGATTATAGTATAGAAAAAAATTCTAAAAAGAGGTAATGTTATGAAAAAAAAAATATTATTTTGTTTTTTGACATTTTTAGGAGTTCTTATAATAAGAAATACATATTATCATATAATTAAACCTGTTTTTTTTTCAATTATAACTTATGATGATCCTTTCCCTAAATTTTATTTAGATTTAACTTCGAAATATAAGTTAATCAGTTCTTTCGAAACAATAACTACTTCAGAGTATATATTGAATGAAAATCGTAATAAATTATATATAAAAGAAAAAAATAAAAAATTAATTTATTATGGCGAAATTTCAGAATTAAAAAAAATAAGAAATTATTGGATTTGTTATGGAAAAATTGGTAATAATAATAAAATTTATTTTATTATAAATCAAAAAAATGAAATAGAAGTTTTAGGAACAACAAAAGAAGAATTGAATAGAAAAATTAAGAAAAAAATTAATTTTCATGATCCAAGATTTTATATGGTTCGTTTTGGTGGAATTATAGTAGAAGATTAAAAAATAGAAAGAGTATTCAAAATTTTAAATCATTAACTAAAAAATAGGTATAGAATTATTATAAAGATAACTACATCCAAAATTTTAGCCACAAGATACGAGAGACAGTTTTTCTTTTTCATACTTCATACATTCCAAATAATTAATACAAAAATTTTAATCATAATTGCTTTACAGATAGTAATTATTTTAATCGAAGAATTTCGGAAGTAACGGAAAAAAGAGAGTTGGTGACTCTCTTTTTTTTATACACTTATGGTCTTTATCCTACAGTACTGTTACATTAATTATAATATTTTGACTAAAAAAAGCAATGATTTAACAGTAATAATTTTGGTTGTAAATTAAAATTTAAGTCTAAAAATTTGTTACTCTGTTTTGACAGTTACTCCTCACTTTCTTATGCAACCTTGACTTTTTTTTTAATTTATGTTAGCATATTTTAATCTTTTATTAAAAAGGAGGTAGATTTTGGGATATAAGAAAATAATAATTTTGGGTACATTTTTACTTGCAAGTCTTGCCTTTCCAGCTCCAGTCAATGAGGCTAACAGAATCATTGATATTCAGCAGAGACAGCTTGAACAGGAGAGAGTCAGGCAGCAGCAGGAGAAAATGAAGAAGGAGTTTGAGAATACAAAGTTTGACAGCCCTAAGCCTCAGATTGATAAGGATATTGAAAGCGGCAACTTGAATTCTAATAAATTTTTAATTAAATCAGTCAATATAAAAGACAATGACAGGCTGCTGCCTCAAAGAGAAAAAAATAACAGATTTTGTAAATGAAAGATTTAAAAAAGGGAAAGGAAAAAAATGAAAATAAAATATTCTTGGTTTGATTTTAACCTAATTGATATTGTTGGTATATTTGTTGGGAAAATTGTATATATTTTTTATAGATTTATTGTTACAATTTTTTTGAAAAAATACACAGCAATAAATTTTGAAAAAATAAAAATAACTATTAATGGATTATTTATGAAAAAAGAAATTTATTATGACGACATAAAATTCATATCTATTAGAAAAAATTTTTTAAATTCATATGATTTGGTAATAAATCTTGATGAAACTACCACTTTTTTTAAATATACATGTAATTATATTACTGATGCTTTTTTATCAGGAAAAGATAAAAAAAATACTTTTGTTATTTGTGAAATAAAAAATATAAATGAAATACTAAAAGATTTATTAGAAAAAATGGAATTTAATTATGATGATTTTAATAATGCTGAAAAAAGAACAATTTATTCTGATAAAATTCATAAGAAATATAGTTTTTCAAAATCGAAAAACTATAAAAGTAAAGAAATAATAAAAATTTCAGATAGTAGTAATAGTATCTACGTAATTGATAACTTTGTTGAAAATGATAAAAGCATAATCTTAGACTGTCCTTCAAATAAAATGTTGTATCAAATATTATACAGACCTATGCCATTAAAATATAATAAGTATACAACTATCACTTAAATAACAAATTTGTTTATAAAATATCGAATTAGGAAATAGTTATAGTTAAATATATAAAACTTTATAGAAAGTCTCATTTAATAGAAAAAATAATTATCATCCATTTTCGACACCAAATGATTATAACAAATATAGTAATATATTATGAAATATATGATATAAATACAGTAGAAATTTTAAAAAAAGAAAAAACAGGAACTATATAGGATTATGATTCAAAAAGTGGTAAATTTAGATAAAGAAAGCCATTTAGTAAATGGTAAAATTGTATTCCAAATAGAATATAAAGAAGACGAAACAGTAGCTTGGGAATATAATTATAAAAAATAACCTTTTTTAATAATCGTTGTTGTAAAAGACAGCGGTTATTTTTTTGTTTTGAAATAAACTCATATTAGCCCTATAATAAAAAAATTATATTAGGCAAAGGGATTCGAACGCTACGGACTTAGTATGACGTACTATGAACTTTAATTCCTATCATTATCAATTTCATTTTATAATTTTCAAGAAATTTTATCCTGACTTTTCTGATATATTTTTTATAAAAAAAGATTAATGATATTATAAATTAAATTAAAAAAAATAAATAAATATATAGAATTTTTTTATAAAATATACTATTAATATTTTGATTTTTTTAATTATATAGCTGATGAAATAAAATAAATATACATTAGAAAATTTTGTAAAGGTTAAAAATTAAAATATAAAATGTGAATTATAATAAAAAAAGAAAACTTAAAATATCAGTAAACTTTCTATAAAAAAATTTTGAAATTTACAGAAAGTATGGTATAAATATAATATATAAGAATTTTAGACGTATGGAGGAAGAATTATGAATGGATATTTTAGTCTTGTTTTACATGCGCATTTGCCATATGTAAGACATCCAGAGTATAAAGAATTTTTGGAAGAAGATTGGTTATATGAAGCGATTACAGAAACATACGTTCCTCTACTAGAAATGTTTGAAAGCTTGACAAGGGATAATATTCCTTGGAATATAACAATCACAATGTCTGGAACACTTGTAAATATGTTAAATGATGAGTTATTAAGAGAAAGATATATTTGTCATATAGACAAATTGATTGAATTTTGTGAAAAAGAAGTGGAAAGACTGAGTCCATATCCCGATATGCTAAATGTTGCAAAACACAATCTATGGTTTAATACAAGAGCAAAGAAAGTGTTTGAAGAAAAATACAATAGAGATTTGGTAGGAGCATTTAGAAAATTTCAAAATCAAGGGAATCTTGAAATTATTCCAGTTACAGCAACACACGGTTTTTTGCCAGTAATGAAAGATTATCCTGAAGCAGTAAATGCTCAAGTTTTTATGGCAAAAAAAGATTACATAAAAAACTTTGGAAGAAATCCAAAAGGAATTTGGCTAGCTGAATGTGCTTATTATCCAGGACAGGATAAATTTCTTGAAAAACATGGAATAAGATACTTTTTAGTAGATGCACATGGAATTATGCACAGTAACCCACGTCCAGTTTATGGTATTTATTCACCAGTCTATACAAAAAACTATGTCGCTGCATTTGCAAGAGATTTAGAGTCGTCAGAGCAAGTTTGGAGTTCTGAATCAGGTTATCCAGGAGACGTACTTTACCGTGAATTTCACAAGGATGCTGGTTACGAACTGGATTATGAACTTGTAAAACCTTATTTGCATAGTGATGGAGTAAGAAGAAACATTGGAATAAAATACCATGCGATAACAGATAAAAAAGGGACTTACAAAGCTGTTTATAATCCACAGGCAGCAGCAGAAAGAGCAAAAGAACACGCTTACAACTTTGTCTTCAACCGTTCAAAACAAATAGAATATCTCGCTTCAAAAATGAAATACAGAAAACCTATTGTAGTGTCACCTTATGATGCCGAACTATACGGACATTGGTGGTATGAAGGGCCAATATTCCTAGAATGGGTATTCAGAGCAATAGCAGAATCTAATTTTTCTACAATAACACCATACAAATATTTAGAATTATATCCTACAAATCAAATAGTTGATGTAAGTATGTCAAGCTGGGGAGCAAACGGTTATTATGATGTTTGGATAGATAGCTCAAATGATTACGCCTACAGACATTTACATAAAGCAGCACAAAAAATGATAGAATTAGCAAACGGAAGAGAACCATACAACGAATTAGAATACAGAGCATTGAATCAGGCTGCAAGAGAGTTATTGATGGCACAGACTTCTTGCTGGGAATTTATAATGTATACAGGAACAATGGTTGGTTATGCTCACAAAAAAATAAGCGATCACGTTCACAGATTATTTAAAATTTATGAAGACTTCAAAAACGGAAGATTGGATGAAGGATGGATAAATGAAATTGAAAGCAGAGATAATATTTTCCCTGAAATTGAATACAGAATGTATAGAAGTGACTGGTTATAATTTAAATAATAAAAATTAATATAATTTGAGGAGTGTTTTTTATAATTTTTTATAAGAGCATTCCTTTTTAATATTAATTGAATTGGTGAATATTTTTATTTGATTTTAAGGTTAAATTGGTATAAAATATATTTAAAAGAGAAAAATTATTTTTTCTAATTTTAAGTTATTTTAAGCAGGGGCATCAGACGCCATGCCCTTGCATCCCCGCTTTTCGAATTTTAATTTTACAGCAAAAGACAAAACTCGCTTTTAACAAAAGTTATTTTAGCCTCATAAAGTTATTATAAATTTAAGTAAGATAGAAAAGCTCAAACAAGTTGCCTTTTACTGAAAAATTAAAATCTCGGAAATTTATAACAGATATTTTTTTGATTCAAATTTTGTTTAGTTTTTATTTCAAAAAGTGCTTAGACAAGCCAGGGATAATGCATAGCACTTTTGGTATTATGTATTATTTGAATATATCAAAATAACCGTTATTGTGGAACAAAGGGAAATGGCAATTGATTTCCCTTGATTTAGAAAAAATATAAGAATAATAAAAAAAACAGTTATTAATCAAAATAATCTGAAAATAAAAGTTTAATAAATAAAAATAATATTAGAAAAATTTTTAATAGATAATAATAGAAAGAGAGAGAAAAAAGCATGGAGAAGATAATAGGGATAAATCCAGTAATTGAAGTATTGAAATCGGATAAAAATATTGAGAAGCTGGAGGTTTATAAGAAGATAAAGAAGGAAACAATTAAGGAAATATTGAATTTGGCAAGTAGAAGGAATATAAAGATTTTTTATACTGATAGACGGACTGAAAATTCACAGGGGGTTGTGGCACTTGTTTCAGAATTTGATTATTATGTGGATTTTTCCGCGTTTTTGGAAAAGCTTTTGAGAAAAGAAAAGTCAAGAGTAGTTGTGCTGGATCAGGTTCAGGATCCAAGAAACTTTGGGGCGATTATAAGAAGTGCGGAGTGCTTTGGAGTGGATGGGATTATTATTCAGGACAGAAACAGCGTGAAAGTTACGGAAACAGTTGTAAAATCATCGACAGGGGCGATTGAGCATGTGGATATTGTAAAAGTTACAAATATTTCTGATACGATTGACAAATTAAAAAAATATGGATATACAGTTTACGGTGCGGAAGCTGATGGGCAAAATTATTATTATGAAGAAAATTATCTAGAAAAAACGTGCCTTGTGCTTGGAAGCGAAGGAAATGGTATGAGAAAAAAAGTGAAGGAGCATTGCGACAAAATTGTAAAAATACATTTGAAGGGGCAAATAAACTCGCTGAATGTGTCTGTGGCTGGAGGAATAATATTATCGGAGATGTCAAAATAGTGAGATTTGGAATTTTCTTATTCATAAAAAATATTTAGGCGATTGTAAAAGTAATGAAGATTGAGTAACAGTAGTATTTATAGTCATAAGGGTCAAGGCTGCTTGTTAGTGAGTGGAGTGAAACAAAAACTCAAACATAAAAAATAAAGTATTTAACGGATTTTTAGACTTTTACAAATGGCTAAAAAAATATTTTATGGGAGGGAAATTAAATGGAAAAGCAAAAGTATATTTTAAATAATACTTATGGAATCAATGGGATAGAAAAAATATCTTTAAAGGAGGTAATGAAGATTTTTTCTGTTCCTGAAGAAATAGAAATAAAATTGAGTGATGATAAAATAGTAATATCTTTAGATTTGGTATATAAAGGATTGAAAATATATTATTCGTTGTATTTTTTTGTTGAAAATCTTAAAAAGCCAGAGAATCAATCTTTAACTTTTTGCATGGAAAAATTGTACTTGAATAATTGGGAAAGTATAAAAGTGGGAGATGAAATAAAGACAGTTCTTCCTAAAATAAGAAAATATCTTAAAAGAAATAATAAAAATATAAAATTTGAATATGAAGAAGATAGGTTTTTTAGAGAATATTTATTTGACGATGGAAATATTCATATATTTTTTGAAAAATTTGGGAATAAAAAAGTAATGGATGATATAATGATAAGTTTGCCTTATGAGGATATATTGCCAGAAAATAAGGAAATTTTAGTGGAAATTAGTAAAATAATGGAGATAAAGACTAAAATAGATGAGTTATTTTGGGAAAAATACAAGAGAGTTGATTAATTGTGAAATTCAAAAAGTATAATAAAAAAGAGGAAATATATAAAATAAAAAAACTTGAAAATAATATAAAAGAGATTATTGATTTTTGGGATCCAATCAAGTTATTGTCTTTTGCTCCACAGGATGAATACGATTTTGAAATTAAGCAAATTAGGAATAAAATGCTTATAAATAAAGATATTAAAACTGACGAATTGGCTCTTGTGGTACAGACTGTATTTAAAAATGCTTTTGGAGAAGATGTATATTATTCTGATGAAAATATAGAGTTTGATATTGCAAAGAAAATTTTGAAGAAATGTATTTAAATATTTTCAAAATACAAAAAAATAGAATCTTATATATTTCATCTAAATTTTTACCATATGGAGACTTGAAAATTAAAGAAAAATATGGTATTATTATATGAAATATTGAAAATAATCATAGTTATAAATAGAAAGGAGCATAGGCAATTATGAAAAAAGATTTACATCCATCATACGGATTTGTAGTATTTGAAGATACAAGTAACGGAGAAAAATTCTTAGGAAAATCAACTAAAACTTCTAAAGAAACAACAACTTTTGAAGGAAAGGAATATCCAGTAATAAAAGTTGCAACAAGTTCAACTTCTCACCCATTCTATACTGGAAAATCTAAATTTGTTGATGAAACTGGAAGAGTTGATAAATTTAAGAAAAAATACAACTTATAATTTTGAAAATATTGAAAACAGGGATAATGTATTCTCTGTTTTTTATTTAACTTGATTTTTTTATTAATATAATTTTAATGGTTGACAATATATTTAATATTTGTTATGATATATGAAATAATTAGTAGGATAGTAGGATAGTAGGAGATTAAATTTATTGAAAAATAAAAATTTAAAAGGTAATTTAGTAGTTTAAAAAAGTAGTAGTGTTGAAGATTTGAAGGATTTACAAAAGAATAGAGATTTTATAGTTAATTGATTTTAAGTAATTTTGAAAAAATATAAGATTTGAGATTAATTAAGTATAATTGCTGGATGTAGAGGTTTAAAATATAATAATTGCTTGATAATTTAAAATGTTTTTATAATTTTGACTTATTTAAGTAAATTTTATAAATTTTAACTGTGTAAATAAACTATTAAAGTATCGTAAAATGTAGAAATAAATATTGTGTATAAATATTATCCTCTCCTAAAGTTGTTTTAAGAGAGTTTTTTTTTACAAAAATTTAGTTAAAAAATTAGGAAATACAGGAAAAAGATAAAATATGGTTACTTGAGTTTCAGAGCAAGAAAATTATGGAATACAAAGAAATTAACTTTGAAGAAGTTATTTCTGAAGCAAATATATTTAAGAATGCGAAGTAAGTTTACAAAAATCTTTAGGGAAATATTAAAGTATACGAGAATGCTTTGTAAAAAATTAAGAATAAAGCTACAACTAGTAAATTTTATAGTTAGCACGAAAAAATAAATTATGAAATTTTAAGAGCAGATAATGAGATGTTTTTATGTTAACTTATAACGGAAAGGCTGTAGTTGTGGTATAGTTTGAAATTTATTCAAAAAAAGTTTTATAAATAAAAAATCAAAAATAAGATAGGAGAAAAAATGATGATTATTAAAGTAGACGGTGGAATAAGTGAAAAAATCTTGGAAAATTTAGTAAATAGATTGGAAACGGAGAATAACGTGAGTGTTAAATTGATTAATGGCAAAGAATATTCAATTTTAGGATTAGTTGGAGATATTAGTACTATTGATATAAAACACATCCAGTCGCTAGATTATGTGCTGGATGTGCAAAGAGTACAAGAGCCTTATAAGAGAGCAAGTAGAAAATTTAAACCAGAAGACACTATTGTAAAAGTGGGAAATGTAGAAATTGGGGGAAATAGCCTTGTGATGATGGCAGGGCCTTGTTCTGTGGAAAATGAAAAACAAATTATTGATACAGCAAAAGCTGTAAAAGCTGCTGGAGCAAATATCTTAAGAGGTGGAGTTGTTAAACCTAGAACATCGCCTTATGCCTTTCAAGGATTAGGGATGGAAGGTATTGAATTGATGAAAAAAGCAAAAGAAGAAACAGGACTTCCAATAATATGTGAAGTCATGTCAATCGCTCAATTGCATGAATTTGGTCCACATCTTGATATGATTCAGTTAGGTGCGAGAAATATGCAAAATTTTGATTTGCTGAAAGAAGTTGGGAAAACAAATATTCCAGTATTGTTAAAAAGAGGATTGAGTGCAACAATAGAAGAATGGTTAATGTCGGCAGAATACATTTTGGCTGGCGGAAATGAAAATGTAGTTCTTTGTGAAAGAGGGATCAGAACTTATGAAACAGCATACAGAAATGTATTAGACTTGAATGCAGTGCCGATGATTAAAAAATTGACACACTTGCCGATAATCGTAGATTCAGCTCACGCAACTGGAAAATACTGGATGGTAAAACCTCTTGCAATGGCAGGAATTGCAGCTGGAGCAGACGGATTAATGGTAGAAGTGCATCCTGAGCCAGACAAGGCATTGTCAGATGGGCCTCAATCATTGAAATTTGAAGTGTTTGATGACTTGATGCAGGATGTAGAAAGAATTGCAAATGTGTTGGGGAAAAGTTTTAAGTAAATTTATTAGAAGGTTGTAAAAAATGAAAAGAAAATGGCTATTATTACTAATTTTAATTTCTTCAATTAATTCTTTTTCTAAAGAAACTTATACTAAAGAGGAAAAGCAGTATTTAAAGCAAATTGAAAAAGGAGATAAGGATTCACTATTAAAATTAAGTGATTATTATTTTCGAAATAGAAAATTTGAAGAATCTGAGAAATTATTATTAAAATATGAAAAAGAAAATAATAACTTAGGAAACAGTAGAGAAACAAAAGAAAAAATTATTTCATTCTATAGATACTGGAGAGATTCAATAGTGCTTTCAGTTTTAAAAGTAAATATAGAGAAAACTAAAGAATTAGAAAAAAAAATTATTGAACGGTATAATGAATTAATAAAATCTGGTGATGTAAAAGCGTTAAATGATTTGGGAGAATTTTATATTTGGATAAAACAGGATGAAAAAGGAAATAAATTGTTGAAAGAAGCTGCTGATAAAGAATATAAACCAGCTCAAGAAACTTTGGAAAGACAGAAGAAGGATAAAAGTTTTGGTGAACAAAAATTACAAGAATATGAAAATAATTATAAGGAAACAGGTGATGTTAGAGATTTAAGAATATTAGCGTATTCTTATGTAAGTTTAAAAAAATATGATTTAGCAGAAAAAACTTATTTACAGTTAATTGAATTAGAAGACTATCAACCTGATTATGCTTCATTAGCCCAAATGTATGATTATAAAACTCAAAATTATGAAAATGCCATAAAGTATTATAAATTGGCAATACAAAAAATATCTAATAAAAAACAAAAGTTTGATGCACGGGATTATTGGATTAGAATAGGAGATATGTATTTTTTACAAGGTAATTTTATTGAAGCTGAAAAGGCGTATAAAAATTCTATGGCGTTTAAGCATCCAAATGATGGTAAAACATACGAGCGAAATATGTTAATAGAAATTTATAAGTCGCAAGGAAGAACAGAGGAAATGAAAAAATTAGAAAAGCAAAATAAAAGTTGGTGGAATAATTAAAATTTTGATAGTGGTATTTAGATTGAAATAGCTGTTTATAAGAAAATTTGTAAAAAGGGGTGTTTACAATTTTAAAAAAAATAGAAAATTTGACAGTAACAATAGTTGGACTCGGAGTAATTGGAGCAGCTTTTGCACAGAGTTTTAAGGAAATGGGCATTAAGACTGTTTATGGAATTGATATTGATGAGGAAACGATAAAGAAGGCAGAAGAGAAAAATATTATAAATAAAGGATTTCTAGAAACTAAAGAACCTTTGGAAAAGTCAGATTTTGTGATAATTACTCTTTATCCGAATTTGATGAAGTCGTTTTTTGTGAATAATATTAATTATTTTAAGGAAAATGCGATAATTACTGATGTTGTTGGAATTAAAGAGAAAATTATTAAGGATATTGATCCAATTATTGAGAAGAGTGGAAGAAATATTGACTTTATTTTTGGACATCCTATGGCAGGACGTGAGAAACGTGGGATTGATTTTGCAGATAGTAGAGTCTTTAAAGATGCAAATTATATAATTATTAAGGATGAAAAAAATAAAAAAGAAAATCTAGAACTGCTCTCAGAAATTGTGAAATGCATGGGCTTTAAGAAAGTCAGTTTTCTTACAGCACAGGAACACGATGAAATTATTGCGTTTACGAGCCAGCTTACCCACGCAATTGCAGTTTCGCTTGTAAATAGTGATAGTGAAAAGTACGATACGAATCGTTTTATTGGGGATTCTTATCGGGATTTGACGAGAATTGCAAAAATAAACGAAGATTTGTGGGCAGAGCTTTTTATAGGTAATAAAAAAAATCTCTTAAAGATGATACAGCAGTTTGAAAGAGAACTAGATGTAATAAAAGATGCATTGAATGATAATGATTTAGGAACTTTAAAGGAAAAATTTATAATTTCAACAAAACGGCGAGAAAAGATTGACTAAAGGAAATTGATTCAGGAGGAATAAAATGGAAAACAATTTTGAAAATAAAAAATGTTTAAAAACATTAGTTGGTGACAATGTTTATCTTTCGCCAATTTCTCTTGATGATGTTGAAAAATACGCTGAAATGGTTAATGATATAAAAGTTTCGGTTGGTTTGGGCTATCTTTCTTATACTAATATCATAGATTTCGAAAGTGAAAAGGAATTTTTAATTTCAGTAAAAAAAGAAAAAATGTTTGCTGTTAGGCTACTTGAAAATGATAATCTTTTGGGAAATGTAGGATTTAATTCAGTAGATTTGCTAAATCGTACGGCAACAATGGGAATTATGCTTGGAAATTCTAATTATCAAAGAAAAGGATATGGAATAGAAGCTGTAAAATTAATACTTGACTATGGCTTTTCATTTTTAAATTTGAGAAATATATCGTTAAGTGTATTTGAATATAATGAAGCAGCTTATAATTTATATAAAAAAGTTGGTTTTAAGGAAGTTGGAAGATTGCATAAAGCAGTTGAGATTCTGGGCAAAACTTATGATGTGATTATAATGGATATGTTAAAAGAAGAATTTCAGTCGATTTATATAAAAAGGGAACTTGAAAAAAGATATAATTTGAAATAAAAATTTATATAGTAAAATCATTTTAAATGACAGAATTTAATGGTTTTGCTATATTTTAATATACACATAAAGAAGAGGAAATGGAGAAAATTATGGAAATATTGAATGTTGGATTAGGGGAAAATTCTTATGATATTGTAATTGGAAAGAATTTTTTTGAGAAATTTCCTGAATATATTGAAAAGATTTATAATGGCAAAAAATTATTTGTAATTACTGATTCTAATGTGGATAAAATTTATAGGAATCAGTATGAGAAGATGTTTAAAGGCTTTGATTATACAATTTATGTGCTGGAAGCTGGAGAGAAAAATAAGCATATTGGGATAATGCCAGGAATTTATTCTGCAATGGTAAATGCAGGGCTTACGAGAAAGGATATGGTTGTTGCATTTGGTGGCGGAGTTGTTGGAGATATTGCCGGATTTGCGGCTGCCAGTTATATGCGTGGGATTGGATTTATACAGATACCCACGACGATTGTTTCACAGGTCGACAGCAGTGTTGGTGGAAAAGTCGGTGTTGACTTGCCTGAGGGGAAAAATCTTGTTGGGGCGTTTCATCAGCCGAAACTTGTTTTAATTGACAATTATTTTTTGAATACATTGACAGACAGATATTTTTACGACGGATTTGCGGAAATTGTGAAATATGGATGTATTTATGATAAGAAGTTTTTTGACAGACTTGTGGAAATTGTGGAAAAAGTTGTGGTTTCGCAAGATGATGAAAATTATATAAAAAAATTGCGTGAACATTTGATGAAGTATGTGAATGAGATTGTTTACCGTTCCTGTGAGATAAAAAAGGAAGTTGTGGAAAAAGATGAGAAGGAAAGTAATTTGAGAATGATATTGAATTTTGGACATACTATCGGACATGCAATAGAGCAGTTTACAAATTATGAGAAATATTCACATGGGGAAGCAATTTCTGCTGGAATGGTTGACATTACAAAAATTGGGGAGAAAAAAGGGTTTACAAAAAAGGATGAATTTTTAAAAATTGAGAAACTATTGAGGGCATTGAATTTACCGACTGAGATTGAATATCCGAAAGACAGGATTTCTGAAATTATGAAAAGGGATAAGAAAAGTACGAATGACGGAATTAATTTTGTAATTTTAAAGGAAATTGGGGAAGTTGAGATTATGAAGATTGGGGAAAAGGAGATTTTTGAGTAGATACTGATTTTTTAATAATATATTTGAAGGATAAGAAAAAAAATATATTTAAAACTGTTATTGTTTTATTGAAAATACGATATAATTATTTTAGTAATTAAGGGGAAAATATTATGAAGTTAAAAAGAATAGAAATAAAAAATTATAGAATTTTAAAAGAATTCAAATTAGATTTCAAAGAAAAAACAACATTAATTATAGGTAAAAATAATACTGGTAAAACATCAGTATTAACAATAATGGATAAATTATTAAATCAAGGAAAGAGAAATTTCAAATGGGATGATTTTAGTATAGAGTTTCAGGAAAATATTTATCAAAAGATTATTAATAGTGATTTTCAAGTATTAGAAGATGATAAAAAAATTAATAAATATGGAATAAGATTAACATTATATATAGAATATACAAAAGAAGATTCTTATGAAAATATTCAAGAATTTATGATGGATTTAGATGAAGATAATAATTATATTATTATAGAATTTAATTATAACTGTAAAGAAGATAATTTGAAAGAATTATCAATAGAATTTAATAAAAAAAATAAAAAAGATAAAAATAATTTTATAAAATTTATGAGAAAAAATTCTGAAAAATATTTTAATCTTGAAATGTATGCTTTAAAATATAATAAAGATACGAATGGTTATTTAGAAAATGAAATATTAGAAATATCAAATTTAAATCAAATAAAGAGAGTTATTAGTTTTAATGGAATAAAAGCAAATAGAGAAGTATCAAATAAAGAAAATGAAAATTCATTATCTAAATTATCCGAAAAATATTTTGATATTTCTAAAACTAAAAATGATAAAGAATTTGATAATTTAATACAAGCAATTGAAAATACTGACGAAAAACTAAATAATTTATATAATGGGAAAAGCAAAAGTCAAGTAGGAGTGTTTTCTGGAATAACAGGTAAAATAAAAGAATTTAGTGGAAATAGTAATGAGATAAATATTTATATAAATTCACAAATACAAGAAAAAGAATTGTTTAAAAGTAGTAGTAGGTTATTTTTTGATTATAACAAAACAAAACTTCCCGAAAATCACAATGGATTAGGATATTTAAATTTAATAGGAATGATATTTGAAATAGAAAACATTGTAAATGACTTTATTAATAATGTTTCAGACATAAATATTTTGTACATTGAAGAACCTGAAGCACATACTCATCCTCAATTACAATATATTTTTATTCGTAACATAAAAAAATTAATAGACAGTTATAGAAAGAGCAGTATTAAATTACAAACATTGATAACAACTCATTCATCACATATAGTTTCAGAATGTAATTTTAATGATATAAGATATTTTGTAAAAAATAACGAGGGAGTAGAAAGTAAAAATATAGAAATTTTGAAGGAAAATTATAAAGATAATAAACAAGCATATAAATTTTTAAAGCAATATCTAACATTAAATAGTGCAGAGTTATTTTTTTCTGAAAAGGTTATTTTTATTGAAGGAACTACAGAAAGAATACTGCTTCCTTATATGATGAAAAAAATTGATTTAGAAGATAAAACAAAGAAATTTTTACCATTGTTATCTCAAAATATTTCAATTATAGAAATTGGTAATTATGCACAAAAATTTAAGAAATTTATAGAATTTTTAAATATAAAAGTATTAATTATAACAGATATAGATGCTGCTAAAGAGATGATTACAAAAGACAATAAAAGAGAAACAGAAAAATGTAATCCAGTAGAAGCAACAAAAAGTACAAATTTTTCTATAAAAAATTATTTAGGAGAAACATTAAAATCTAAAAATAAAAATAATGAATTTAAAAAAATAGCAACTTTATCTAAAAAAGAAAAAATAGTAAAATGTGGTAGTAGCGAAATAATGATTGCATATCAAGTCAAGGAAGAAGGCTATCAAGCTAGTAGTTTTGAAGATGCATTTATAAGTATAAATTATGATTTTATAAAAGAAAATAAAAATGGATTTTCAGAAGGTTTAAAAAACCAAAAAAAATTAAATGAAGAAGAAATTGATTTTTATGAATTAACTCAAAAATGTATAAATAAAAAATCTAGTTTTGCAATAGAAATTCTGTTATGTAGTGATGAAAATTACAGTGATTGGAAAATACCAAAATATATAAAAGAGGGGTTAGAATGGTTGAAGGAAAATTAGAAATAGAAGATGAAGTGAAAGAAATATTGCAGTGCATAGAAAATAAAAAAAATTTCATATTAACAGGAGGGGCAGGTAGTGGTAAAACACATTCACTTGTTTTGTTAATTCAAGAAATCGGAAGATTATATCCAAATAAGTCAATTATTTGTATAACATATACAAATAATGCTGTTGCTGAAATAAAATCAAGAATTTCTAATGATAAATTATTTGTTTCTACAATACATGAGTTTTTATGGAAAATAATAAAGAAGTATCAAAAAGAATTAAAAGAAACAATTATAGAATTAATTTATAGGGAAGAAGAAAAATATAAAAAATTTACTTTACCAAAAGATAACCTGGAAAAAAATGAGATGAAAATAAATTTAGAATATTTTTTAAATTCAGAAATTGTATATGATGAATATTATAGTTTGAAATCAGAAGAGGATAGCAAAATAGGACATGATGAGGTTTTATTAATAGCGGAAAAGATGTTTGAAAAATATCCTAAATTATGTGATATTTTAAAAGATAATGCTAATTTTATTTTTATAGATGAATATCAAGACACAAGTGAAGAAGTAACAAATATATTTTTAAATCATATAAATAAAAGTAAAAAAGAAAATATTATAGGTTTTTTTGGTGATTCTATGCAGTCTATATACGAGACTGGTATAGGAAATATAAAAGATGATAGTCTAAAACGAATTAATAAAATACAGAATAGAAGAAATCCGTTAAAAGTAATAGAATTAACAAATAAATTAAGAGATGATGGAATTAAACAAATCCCTTCAAAGGATACACAAGCAACTAATATAGATGAAGGAACTGGTAAAATAAAAGAAGGAAATGTTAAATTTATATACAGCGATAATAATATTCTTGAAGAATTAAAAAAAACATATATTTTTAACGATTGGGATTTTAAAAATACCTTAAACACTAAAGAATTAAGATTAACGCATAAATTGAATGCTGAAAATTCTGGATTTAAAGAACTATACAATCTATATACTAATGATTTCATTTATAGTAAATTAATATCTAAATTAAAAGAGAAAAAAATTTCTGAAGATGAAGATATTAATAATTTTGGTTATATTATAGAGAAATTTCCAATATTTTCAGGAAAAGGAAAAATAAAAAAGAATATTTTGGAACAAGTAGATATGAAGTCAAAAAAAGAAATTGAGAAAATAAAAGATATAGAATGGGGGAAGATAAAAAATAGTTTTATAAATAAAGACTCATTATTAGGTTATAAATTTAATGGACTTACTGAAAAATATGAATCGACTTCAAATAGAGATAAAATTTTACAAAAGTTAGATTTGATATATGAATCAATAAATTTGTATAATGAAAATAAATATGTTGAATTGTTTAAAAAATTAAAAATAAAAATATCCAGTTATGAAGACAAAATAAAGATAAGAAAAGAAATGAATGAATTAATTGAATTAATGAAGTCTCAAAATGATAAAATTTATGAGATAATAGATAAAGCTAATAATATTTTAAATATAAAAAATGATGAAAGATATATTGAATTTATTGAAAATAAAGGATGGTATTTATGGAACAGAATAAAGGATATTTCTTTTTCTGAGTATGTAAAATCTATTGAGTATCAGAAAGAGTATTTTCCTTATTCAACGCAGCATAGCGTAAAAGGAAGTGAATTTGATAATGTTCTTGTTATTCTAGACAATGGGAAATGGAGTAAATATAATTTCAATTTACTGTTAGAAAATATATTTGATGAGAATAATATTTTAGATAAAACGAAGAAAGATATTTTTAATAGAACAAAAAAGTTATTTTATGTATGTTGTACAAGAGCAAAAGAAAATTTAATTGTATTTATTCAAATAAATAATCAAAAAATTAATAAAGAAAAAATAATAAGTAATGCAAAAGAGTTATTTGGAGAAGAAAATGTTATTAGTGGAGATGAGTTAATAAATAACATATGATAAATTTAAAATATTTAATTCATAAAAAAAGCAGATTATAGAGTCTATATAATTAATTAAAATAAAAAAAGGAGAAAAATAATTTATGAAAATAGCGATAAAACCAAGTATATTAAACGGTACAATAGAAATTCCGCCATCTAAAAGTTATTCACACAGAGCAGTAATTGCGGCTGCATTAGCTGAAGGTGGGAAAAAGTCAAAGATTGATAATTTGAAGTTTTCTGTGGATATTACAACAACAACGGATATTATGGAAAACTGGGGAGCGAAAATCAATCGAGAGGAAAGTTCTCTTGAAATTATTGGAAATGGCGGAAAAGTTGTTCCAAAGGATAAGTATGTGCAATGTAATGAGTCGGGATCTACAATCAGGTTTTTGATACCGATTGGGATTACAGATGAAAATGAACTGATTTTCGACGGAAAAGGGAAACTGGTGGACAGACCGCTTGACTCGTATTATAGGATTTTTGATAAGCAGGGAATTTTTTATAAAAATGAGAATGGGAAATTGCCGCTTACAGTGAATGGAAAATTGAAGGCGGGAAATTATGAAATTGACGGGAATATAAGTTCACAGTTTATTACGGGACTTTTGTATACCCTGCCACTCTTGGACGGAGATTCAAAGCTGACTATTAATAAGAATTTGGAGTCTAAGGGATATATTGATTTGACATTGGAAATATTGAAACTAGCAGGAATTGAGATTGTGAACAATAACTATAAGAGTTTCGATATAAAGGGAAATCAGACTTATAAGCCCTTTGATTATACTGTTGAGGGGGATTATTCGCAAGTGGCGTTTTGGATTGTGGCTGGAATAATTTCTGCAAATAAGGATAATGAAGTGAAATGTCTGCATGTGAATAAGAATTCGCTACAAGGCGACAGGGAAATAATAGAAATTGTTGAAAGAATGGGAGCAGATATCGAGATTTTCGATAATTATGTACTTGTGAGACCTTCTAAAACTAAAGGAACAGTAATTGATATTTCGCAATGTCCTGATATTGGGCCAATTTTGACAGTATTAGGAGCCTTGAGTGAAGGGGAAACTAGGATTATTAATGGAGAAAGACTTAGAATAAAGGAGTCAGATAGAATAACTTCAATAAAGACAGAACTGAATAAACTTGGAGCGAATGTAGCTGAGGAAGGGGATAGTTTAATAATTCAAGGTGTAGAAGGATTTAAAGGTGGAGTTACAGTAAATGCATGGAATGACCATAGAATTGCAATGTCGCTTGCGATTGCTTCGACAAGATGTGAAAAGGAAATAATTCTGGAAGAGGCTGAAAGTGTCAGAAAATCTTATCCGCATTTCTGGGATGATTTTGTGAAAATGGGTGGAGAAATAGAGAAAGATTGTTAAAAAGATTTTCTAGAAAGATAAAGATTATTTGTAATAGAAAAATAAGTTAAAAATGGTAAAATCTAAAATAAAAATTTTTTTAAATGAGATAGAAAATTAATAGAATATACAGATATAAAATTTAGTAAAATTTTGTTGAAACCGTTAGGAAAGGGAGATTTATATGAGTAAATTATTTTTGACATCATATTTAGCAGGAACAAAAAATTTAGTGAAAGAGTTTTTAAAAGATGTACTAGAAAAAGAAATTACGTTTGTTCCTACTGCCTCAAACACTGAAGATTATAAAGGATATGTAGATGAAGCTAAGCAGGCATTTTTGGAATTGGGATTTTCAATAAAAATTTTAGATATTTCAAAAACAGAAAAACAAAAAATAGAAAATATATTGGAGAATACAAAAATTTTGTATGTGTCAGGTGGAAATACATTTTATCTATTGCAGGAACTAAAACGTAAAAAAATTTTAGATGCTATTAAAGACAAAATTTCAAATGGAATGCTTTATATAGGAGAATCGGCTGGAGCGATTATTACTTCTAAAAATATAGAATACAATCAGATAATGGATAATAAGAAAATTGCTCCTGATTTAGATAATTATGAAGCAATGAATATTACAGATTTTTATATTTTGCCACATAATAATGAATTTCCGTTTGTCGAAAGTACAAAAGAAACTATAAAAATTTATGAAAATAAATTAAATTTGCTTCCAATAAGCAATAATGAGGCAGTTTTTGTAAATGGAAAAGATTTTGTTGTAAAAAATGATGATAAATAAAAATGTGGGAAAATAGAAAGGAAAAAAATGGCAGCAAATTTTGGAAAAAACTATAAAATATCAATTTTTGGTGAATCACATGGAAATGCATTAGGGATAAATATCGACGGAATTCCAGCTGGGACAGAACTGGATTTGGAATTTATTTCACAGGAAATGAGAAGAAGAGCACCTGGAAGATCAAAATTGACAACACCTAGAGTGGAAAAGGATGAATTTGAGATTTTGAGCGGATTTTTTGATGGAAAAACTACAGGAACGCCACTTGCGATGATTATTAGAAATTCAAACCAGCGTTCAAAGGATTACAGTGAATTAAAAAGAAAGCCAAGACCAGGACATGCAGATTGGAGCGGATTTAACAGATATAACGGATTTAATGATATTCGTGGAAGCGGACATTTTTCTGGTAGAATAACGGCTTCACTGGTATTTGCTGGAGCGATTGCAAAACAGATTTTGAAAGAGCAGGGGATTTTAATTATAGCTCACATTAAATCAGTGAAAGATATTGAAGATAGAGATTTTGTGGAAAGCGATATTACAGAAGAAAATATTAATAAACTCAGAAATATGACTTTACCTGTCTTGAATGAGGAAATTGTGGAAAAAATTGAAAAGGCTGTGGAAAAAACTAGGGAAGAAAAGAATTCACTTGGTGGAATTGTAGAACTTATGGTTACAGGACTTCCTGCGGGAATAGGAGACCCATATTTTGAATCCATGGAAAGCGAGCTTTCAAGAATGATTTTCTCAGTGCCAGCCACAAAGGGAATAGAATTTGGAGCAGGCTTTGGAATTACAGAAATGACAGGGTACGAAGCAAATGATGAAATGTTTTATGATGAAAAAGGTAATATAAAATCATTTACAAATAATAACGGTGGAATCATAGGTGGAATAACGACTGGAATGCCAATATCATTCAAGGTAGCAATAAAACCCACAGCTTCAATAGAAAAAGCACAAAAAACTGTAAATCTTGAAACAAAGCAAAATGATATTTTAGAAGTACGAGGAAGACACGATCCAATAATAGTACCGAGAGTAGTGCCAGTATTGGAAGCAGCTACTGCAATTGTGATTTTGGATAGAATTTTGGAAGGGAAAAAGAGAGGATTGTAAAAATATTATTAAAAAAATTGATATTGAATTATTGTAGAAAATAAAAAAATAAGCAAGAGGTTAGAATATTAGCCACTTGCTTTAATTTTTTATTTAAATTTTTTTCTTTGTTTTATTTTATGTTTAATAATTGTTTTTTTATCATTTTCAAGAGTACTTTTATTTTCTAAAAATATACTTTTATCTCTAAATCCAGTATCATAGCCCTTTGTTTCAAACCATTCTGTTTTAGCTGCTTCAGTCTGGACATTTATCTCTTGTTTTGTCATTTTGTCTCCATTTTTTATTTTAAAGTACATTTCTGGATCAACTCTGTTTATAAGTCCTTTTCCTCTCATTTCAAAGGCTATCTCAAAATGCAGATGAGGAGCGTGTGTTCCACTTGCATTTCCAGTTGTACCTGTTTTGGCAATCACTTGCCCAGCCTTTACTGTATCTCCGATTTTTACATTCACTTCACTTAAATGGCAATATCTAATGTATTTTACTTGCATTGTATTAGGATCATAATTTGGGCTGTATGCCCATTCTCTTGCACTTTCTTTAGGTTTGTAATTTTTTCTTTTTATTTTTTCAAGTTCTTTCGGATCGACCTCCAAGTAGAAATTTAATCCATAACCCGTTTTATCCACGTACATATCCACAATTTTACCATCTAGAACAGCATAAACATCTGACCCTGGCAATGCAAAGATATCGATTCCTTGATGCCCTCTCGCTCCATTGCTTCGAGTAAGTCCAAATTTAGCCCAGTCAGGATAAACTTCGCCACGAAAATTATAATAGGTAACTTGCGGATTTTTTACTGGATTAACCCTAAAAATTTTGTCATCTTCCTCTTCATTCACAATATTTTTCCCAGAACTAATGTTTTTTCTGCTAAACATCATTCCGAAAACAATAATTCCTAAAATTAATAAAGCTATTATTCCCCAAATTATCCCTTTTTTCTTGCTAAATTTTGAATTTTTCACTTCATGCTTTTCTTCAATTTTATTGTCTAAATTCTTATTTTCATTATCCATAACAGTTAATTTGCTAAATTTGTATAGCCTCTCCTTCTTTTATTTATTTTTTCCAATTCACAAATAACCTCACTCAAAATATCATAAGCCAGCTCCACCTTACTTTTCTGACTAATTTCCACCGAAGTCCTATCTTTTCTAATAATCTCAATCACATTTTCATCGCTGCCCATTACAGACGCATTATTTGCCACTATAATATCCAAATTTTTCTTTTTCAGCTTTTTTAAGGCATTTTCCTTTATATCGTTAGTTTCTGCCGCAAATCCAACTAATAGCTGTTTTTCTTTTTTCTTGCTCATCTCTAGTAAAATATCAGGATTTCTAACCAATTCTATAACAAAATCTGAATCAGATTTCTTTATTTTTTCTTTTTTGTATTCCTTTGGTCTGTAATCAGCAACTGCCGCACAAGCTATGAAAATATCAGTATTTTTAAAATATTCATCTACTTTTTCATACATTTCCAACGCTGATTCTACAGAAATAAAATTTCTAAGCCCATTTGGAATTTTCAAGTTCGTAGGTCCGCTAATTAAAGTTACTTCTGCTCCCATATCAACAGCCGCCTGAGCAAGTGAATATCCCATTTTCCCGCTTGAATTATTTGACAAATATCTGATTGGATCAATATTTTCCTTTGTTCGTCCGCTTGTTATAAGAATTTTTTTGCCTTTTAGTGCAGTATCAAAATTTTCTATTTTTGAAAAAATACTGTATCTTTCTATTTCATCGACAATATCCTCTGGCTCGCTCATTCTGCCCTTCGCACTATAATTGCAGGCAAGCAAGCCTTCTTCTGCATCAATAAACCTATACCCAAAAGATGAGAGCTTATTAATATTTTCTTTTAAAATCGGATTTTCATACATATTCACATTCATTGCCAAGGCAAAAAATACTGGCTTTCTTATCGAAACAGCGGAAAGGATTGTTGTAAGCATATCATCTGCAATTCCGTTTGCTACCTTTCCAATAATATTATAAGTTGCAGGTGCAATCAAAACCATATCTGCCCAATCCGCAAGTGAAATATGCTCCACTTCATAATGCGGATTACTGTCCCACATATCCACATAAATCCTATTTCTTGATAAAGTTTCAAGAGTCAAAGGTCCAATGATTTTTGTAGCATTTTCAGTCATCACAACTTTCACATTATATCCTTTCTTTTTCAAAAGTGATACAATTCCAGCCGATTTGTATGCCGCAATTCCTCCTGTAACTCCTACTAAAATATTTTTCATTTTTTTCCTCTTTTTAAATCAAAAATTACAATAAATTATAATCTGTACTTCCGTCCTTATTATCCTTAATTTCTACTCCAAGTGCCTTCAATTCATCCCGAATTTCATCAGATAACTTAAAATTTTTCTCGTTTCTTGCCTCACTTCGTAATTTTATCAGCAATTCAATTAATTTTTTTGTCAATTCCATATTTTCTCCATCTTCTTCCTTCACAGCATTTTCCGCTTCAAGTGCTATTCCAAATACATTTTCTATTTTCTTCTTCAAAGAATCATAAGATTTTTTTATTTCATAATAAATTGTGGGAAACTCATTTTCATTTGTGGAAATAAATTTATTTGTTTCCCTAATCTGATCAAAAATAGTCGCTAATGCCTGTGGCGTGTTCATATCCTCATCCATCGCCTCTTCAAATTTTTTATCAAATTTATCAATTTTTTGAGAAAACTCTGAATTTTTAACATTTTCTATTTTTTCATTCTTATATTTTTCAACAATATCTTCAAATTTATTCATTGATTTCACAATATTTTGCAATGCTTTTTTCGTATCCTCCATATTCTCAAATGAAAAGTTAATCGGCTTTCTGTAATGAGTGCTAAGAATAAAAAGTCTTACTACATTCCCGGAAAATTTTTCAAGTATTTCACGAAGCAAAAAGAAATTTCCTAGCGATTTTGACATCTTGTCGCCATTTATCTGAATAAATCCGTTGTGAAGCCAATAATTTGCAAAGTTTCCGTGATAAGCACACTTGCTTTGGGCAATCTCATTTTCATGATGCGGAAAAACTAAATCTTGTCCGCCACCGTGAATATCAAATGTATCTCCAAGATATTTTTTTGCCATCGCACTACATTCTATATGCCATCCAGGACGTCCCTGTCCCCAAGGCGATTCCCAAAACGGCTCTCCATCCTTCTTTTTTTTCCAAAGTGCAAAGTCTACTGGATTTTTCTTAATTTCTGATACATCAATCCTAGCCCCAAGTTCCAGCTCCTCAATTTTCTGATTTGATAATTTTCCATAATCCTTATATTTTTTTACCTCAAAATAAACATCCCCATCTTTCTCGTAAGCAAACCCGTTATCAATTAATTTTTGAATAATCTTAATAATTTCCGCCATATTCTCAGTAACCTTAGGTCTTTTCACACTCTCAAGAATATTCAGCTTGCTAATATCCTCAAAAAAATATTTTATATATTTTTCCGAAACCTCACTAGCAGAAGTCCCTTCTTCCATAGACTTATTTATAATCTTATCATCCACATCCGTAAAATTCTGTACAAACTCAACTTCCATCCCCTTATGCTTAAAATACCGTGCCAACGTATCAAACACCACAATCGGTCGTGCATTTCCCAAATGTATATAATTATAGACAGTAGGCCCACAAACATACATTTTCACCTTATTTTCTTCTATTGTCTTAAATTCTTCAATTTTATTTGTCATTGTGTTGTAAAGTTTCATTTTTTATTCTCCCTACTTTTGAAAACTTTTAATTTATTTTGGTTCATTTAATTTTAGTTATTCCAATTTTTCTTTTATTAAACCACTAGGATAAAAAATAATAGCTGGATCAAATGTCATTATCAAATTTTTCCTTTTATATGTCTTGCCTTTTCGCTCAAAAAAATATACTTTCCTTATATCTTTTGCATTTTTTAATATTAACTGAATGTTGTCTTTTTTCTCACCATAACTGACAATTAATGATATTTTTTTATTTTCCTTATAAAAATATCGATTTTTATAATAATTAATATATTCATCTTCTAAATGGCATTCTCTAAGAGTATCATCATCTACTTCCCTAAACTCCCCATATTGTTTCTCCTTTTCATCCAAATGCCCAATGAAAGACTGTCCATTTAGTTCCCATCCAATTTTTCTTACTTTTTTATCAGGAATACATTCATATTTTTCATTTTTTTCGATAATTTGTATTATTTTTTCTTTTGGATAATTTGCTGAAAAAAGCAATGTTCCAAATAATAAAAATATTATAGTTACTTTTCCCATAATTAAACCTCGATTTTTAATAATTTGTATTATTTTCAAATCATTTCTTCTAAAATTTTAATGCTTCCTATTAAAAACTTTTTTAATGTTGGAAGTTCATCAAAATAATTTATAATTTCTATTTTCTCATCATCATTTCTTGAGTTTTTAATGCTATTTAATATCTGATTTATATAACTTTTTCTATAATCACATAATTTATTTTCATTTAAATTTAAAATTTCAATTGTCTTTATTGCCTTCTCGTATTCAAGTCCATCTTCTTTTTTTGGAATAATTTTACCTGTTCTTATACTATATGAAAAATATTCTTCTGGATTTTCTTCAACTGGATTTATAAACAAATTATCCCATTTGTTGCCTTTCGACTGTCCACAAGCATTTTTATCTGAACAAGATGTTAAAAATTCCTGTAATCAAAAGTAAGATTTCCAAATTTACTTTTAGGTTTTATATGTTCTATATGGCATTTTTTATCTTCTTTTAAATCACTATCTTCAAAAGAAAGTATCATTTCACAATAAGGACAGTAACTTTTATCTCCTATTTTTTGTTCATTTTTTAACATATAAGATTTTAATTCTGGTTTTATATGAAGATTCTCTGGTTTATTAAGAATATCCCAATGTTTAGGATTTTTCTTTCTTTTAAACTCTGAAAAAAATTCTGGTTCATCTTTTTTATTCATTTTCAACATTTTTCAAACCTCGTTTTTTTCTAATTTGAATATCCATATCCATTAAAAGCAAATCTTCGTCCTTATTACCTAATATCTCTCGTAATTTTTTGTATTTAGTTTTAAATTCTTCACTCTCATATTCATTTTTATCCACTAACTCGCCAGCCTCTTCCAATAACTTAAACACTTTAGGATTTCTAGTAGTTTCTAAGCCCATAATATCCTTCAATACTCTATCCGACGGCTGTCCATAAGAATCATATTCATCTACAGTCTTAATCACAATTTTCCCCTCATCATCCTTATCCAGCAACATAATATTCTCTTTTTTCATACTTCCCAAAATATGCGGTGAATGTGTCGCAATAATAATCTGATTGTTTTTTCCGATTTTTCTATAAACATCAACGATTCTCTGTTGCCACTTAGGATGCAACGAAAGTTCTGGCTCGTCAATCAAAATAATAGAATTTTCAGGATTCAACATTTTTATAGCCAAAGTCCGTAAAAATAACTGTTTTTCCCCAGAAGATAATTCATTTATATCAAATTCATCTCCTGTTGAATTTGTGAAAATCGGCATATTTTTACCATCTTGCGAAATATCTTCAACTTTTACATCTATATCTAAAATTTCAAATATTTCATTAATTTCATTAAAAACTTTTTTTTGTACATCTCCAACTTTCTCATTTTTATTTTTAAGTATTGCTGAAATCATTTTTGTAGCTATGTAAGACGGAATATCTTTTATTAAATTCGTATCTACAATATTAATAAATTTATATTCTTGAACTAAAGTAGTCGAAGCTACATTCATTTTTTGAAAATTTATTTCTGTTGGAACATAAATTACTTTAGGTAAAATATCTAATTTATTCTTTATTTCAATATGTTTTTCACGTAATGGATCATTAGCTTCACAATAACTAAAAGATTCTAATCCGTAAAAAAAATCTCGAACATTACTTATACAATTTTTTTCTTTTTCTTCATAAAATATTCCTGCTTCAATATTATTCTGTTTATAATTAAGATAATCTTGAAAATATCTTAAAATACTTTCTAATATTCTAGTTTTTCCACTTCCATTTGAACCTGCTAAAACTATTAAAGGTAACGGCTTATCATTTTTTTCAAAATTTATAGATATATCTCTCAATCCTTTAAATTCTTGTATATAAAGATTTTTGATTTTCATAAATTTTCATTCTCCTTTAAATCAAATGTCCTATTTCAAAGTAACCACCGTACACCCAATTCCACCTTCATTCTGATTGGCATCTTTAAATTCTGTTACATATTTTGAAGTTCTTAGGTATTCGTGGATTTTTTTTCTTAGGACCATTGTTCCTTTTCCGTGAATTATATAGATTTCGTGGTAGCCTGTTAGCATTGCTCTGTCCATATATGTTTCAAGTTCTGCAATTGCTTCGTCGGCGTTCATTCCACGCAAGTCTATTTCTCCTCGTACTTGGGAAGTTCGTTTTAATGAGGCGAAGTTTTTGAATTTGTTTGTTTTTTTCTTTTGGATTTTTACAATGTCGTCAGTTGATACAACCAGCTTTAATATTCCAGTTTGTACTTGAATACGGTTGTTTGGCATTATTTTCAAAATTTTTCCATTTTGGTTCATTGTTTTTACAAGCACTTCTTCCCCAACTGAAAAATCTACGTTTTGAGTAACGACTTTCTTTTCCTTTACATTTTTCTTTTTATCCGTAATAAATGATTCACGTAGCATATTCAGGCTTCTTTGAGCGTTTTTTGCATCTTCTTTCTTAGATTCCTCACTGTTAATTTTGTCAATTAGGTTTTTGGCTTTTGCCTGCATATTTTTCAAGTAATTGTCAGCTTCCTCGTAGGCACGTTTTATAATCTCATTTTTTTCATTTTCAAGTTTTATCATATTTTGCTCATAAATGCTTTTTTGCTTGTCAAGTTCAGTTCTTGTCGCTTCTAATTGTGCCTGCATTGTTTCCAGCTCATCATTTTTTTCCTTTATTGATTTCAGCATTTCTTCAACACGCTGATTATCTTCACTTATGTAGCTTTTCGCATTTTCAATCACTTCTTCGCTAATTCCATATTTTCTTGCAATTATAAGAGCGTTACTTTCCCCTGGTATTCCTTCCAGCAGTCTGTACGTCGGAGACAATGTTTCTACGTCAAATTCCATTGACGCACTTTTAATTCCTGTTGTGTTAAAGGCGTATGCTTTTACTTCGCTGTAATGGGTTGTGATTATTGAAGTTACGTGCTTTTTGTTTAAGTAATCAATGATTGCCATTGCAAAAGCGGCCCCTTCCATTGGATCAGTTCCACTTCCTAACTCGTCCATCAGTACAAGCGATTTACTGTTTGCATTTTCAATTATATCTTTTATTTTGCTTACATGCCCTGAAAATGATGATAAGTTTTGCTCAAGACTTTGTTCGTCCCCAATGTCAGCCAGTACATTGTGAAAATATCCAATTTCAGTTTTTTCATTTGCAGGAATCGGAATACCAGATAAAGCCATAATTGTAAGAAGACCAGCCACTTTCAATGTTACTGTCTTCCCTCCAGTATTAGGCCCTGTAATAAGCATTATATTTTCAGGATTCCCAAGTTCAAAATTAATTGGTACAACTGTATTTTCATCAATTAGTGGATGTCTTGCTTCAACCAGTTTCAAATATTCCTTGTTAATAATTTTTGGAACAATACATTTCTTATTAACTGAATAAGTTGTTTTTGCATCAATAAAGTCCAGTCTTTCCAAAATTTCTTTAATTTCTAGAATTTCTTCCTTTTTCGTTTTTACAAGTTCTGTAATTCTAAGCAGTATTTTTCTAATTTCCTCACGTTCACGAGCCTCATATTCACGTAATTTATTATTTAATGAAACAACATTTAAAGGCTCAATGTAAACTGTACTTCCAGTTGCAGATCTATCGTGTTCTATTCCTTTTATAAGCCCTTTAAAATCTGTCTTTACAGCAATTACGTATCTATCATTTCTCTGAGTTATTATTCTTTCCTGAATAGCATTTTGCGTACTTTTATTGGAAATCAGCTCATCAAATTTCTCTTTTATATTAGCATTAATATTCTGCTTCTGCCTTCTCACATCACGAAGTCCAATCGAAGCCTCGTCCTTTAATACTCCTTCATCATTAATCGCTTCTGAAATAAAGTTCTCAATATCCTTAACTTCCTCAACATCACTAAACAGATTCCAAATCGTTCTATATTTATCTCTAACATTCTTAGCCCTACTTTTAGAAATTCTAAAAATTGTTAAATTCTTCTTCAGAACTGCCAAATCCTCAGCACTCAAATAAGATCCAATAATATCAATGGAATTCATCATTCTAGTAATATCCGCAAGTCCTGCAAGCTCCAATCCATCGTCATACTTATAAAAGTCAATCATCTCCATCATAAGCATAAGTTCTTTATCCAAAACCGATTTTTCCTTTATAATATCAATATCCAGAAACTTTTCTTTCGTCTTCTCCAATCTTGATAAATCAATAAGTTCGTTAATTATCTTATAAAATTCCAATACATCATAATTTTTTTTCATTTTTTCCTCTTTTCTTTCTTTCCTATTTTTAAATCTTATCCTTATAGTTTTTCAATAAAATACTCTATAATTTTTTCTTTTTTATTTAATTAAAGTTTATTTTAAGCAGAGGTATCAGTCGCCATACCTCTGCACTCCGGCTTCTCGAATTTCAATTTTACAGCAAAAGACAAAACTCGCTTTTAACAAAAGTTATTTTCCTCTCATAAAGTTATTATTAATTTAAGTACATTAGAAAAGCTCAAACAAGTTGTCTTTTACTGAAAAATTAAAATCTCGGAAATTTATAACAATTTTTTAATTTTTTGACATTTATTTTAATCAAATTAATTATTATAATCAAACTAAAAACGTCGTAATTCTTTTGAAATGAAATTAACTGTCTGAGCTTTTTCAAAATTTTTAGACTATAATTGTTTTAAGGAATTTTAATAACCTTTGTTAAAAAGCGAGTTTCAATTTCGTAGTAATTCAGGTTTATTCAAATAATAAATGTTTAGACTACTTTTCCAAATAAAATTTTGAAATATTTCAAAAAAAATACTTAGATAAGCCGTGATGCAAGGGGGATGGTGATTATTCTCCCTTGCCTTGTCTTATTTTGTTAAAATTATATCACATTTTGTAATAATTTGAAATCGCTATTTAATCTAAGCCTTTTTTATGGTATAATTTAACAGATGAAATATTTAAAAAAATTTGGAGAATAAATGATAAATATATAAATGTTAAAAAAGAAAGAGAGTGTGAAATAAATGGATTTAAAAAATTTACCGATAACTCCTTTACCATTAGTGAAACTTGATAAGCATCAGGAGGATTTGCTTGTTCATAATGAACTTTTTGCAACTCTTCTAGGTGAAACGATTTTTAGATATGCGGGTTTACATATTTATGAAGTTACTGAAAAATTGAAAGAAGCTTCTAGTAAATATTATAAAACACAAAAACAGGAGGCTAGAAAAAATTTATCGTCTTTTTGTTCGGATCTTACTGATGCGGAAATTTTACGTGTAATAAGAGGTTTTTCGATTTTTTCAGCACTTGCGAATATTGCTGAAGATGTGTATCAGACTCATGAACAGCGATATGCAAAGATTTCTAACAAACCGCAAATTGGATCTCTTGAAAAATCACTAAAAAATTTGAAGAAAAAGGGAATCAGTCAAGATAAAATACTGAAGGCTATGGAAAAGGTCTCAATTGTTCCAGTCTTAACGGCACATCCGACACAAGTTCAAAGAAAAAGTATTTTAGATTTGACAAAAAAATTAACTGATATTCTGGATAAATATGAAAATGTAAAATCTCATCAAATTGATGAAAATGAATGGCTTAATGATTTAAGCCGTGGTATTCAAATCTGGTGGCAAACTTCAATGTTGAGAGCTAGTAAATTACGTGTAACAGATGAAATAAGCAATGCTCTAAGTTATTACAACATTACATTTTTTAATGAAATTCCAAGACTTATGAATAAATTTCAGGAAATTTCAAAAACATTGGGAAATTCTGAAGTAAAATCTCAAGCTCTGCTTCCACTTACTATGGGAATGTGGATTGGTGGAGATCGGGACGGAAATCCTTATGTTACAGTAAATACACTGGAGCAATCGGCGCAAGAGCAGGCTATAAAATTATTCCAGCATTATCTGGATGAAGTTCGTGAAATTTACAGAGATTTATCAATGTCTATTTCAATGACAAATGTAACTGAGGAACTGCAAAAACTGGCTGATGCTTCTGGAGAAGTTTCGCCACATCGTACACACGAGCCATATCGCCGTGCATTGACAACAATAACAGACAGACTGCTTGCGACAGCCTACAAATTGTGTGATTACAACCGTGACTTATTACCGCCAAAAAGAAAAAATGGAATTGATCTTCCTTACAAGTCAGCTAATGAATTTACAAACGACTTGGTGATTGTGGCAGAATCACTTAAAAAGAATAATAGTAAATTTTTAACGCAAGGAAAATTAAACAATCTAATTAGTGCTACAAAAATATTTGGATTTCACCTTGCAACAATTGACTTAAGACAAGATTCCAGCGTTCATGAAATATGTGTTGCCGAACTTTTGAAAAGTGCAAATATTTTAGGAGATTACTTGAGTCTGTCAGAAGACGCAAGATGTGAAATTTTACTGCGGGAATTGGAACATGACCCTAGAATTTTAAGCGATCCAACAATTCCACAAAGTGAAATACTGGCCTCAGAACTTGCAATTTACAGAAAGGCAAAATCTTTGAGGGAACGTTTTGGGGATAAAATTATTGAAAAAAATCTGATTTCTCATGCAACAAGCGTTTCAGATATGCTAGAGATAGCTATTTTACTAAAAGAAGCCAATCTTGCAAAAGGAAATGAAGGAAATGAATTTTGCGATTTACAGATTGTTCCGCTTTTTGAAACAGTGGAAGATTTAATTGCGGCTCCTGATATTTTGAGAAAATGGTTTAATTTGCCATTAGTAAAAAAATGGATGGATAAAAAAGGGCGAAAACAGGAAGTTATGCTAGGATATTCAGACAGCAACAAAGATGGCGGATATTTAAGTTCAAGCTGGTCCTTATACAAGGCGCAAAAAGAACTGACTGCAATTGGACGGGAATTTGATGTGGAAATTTCATTCTTTCATGGACGTGGAGGAACAGTAGGACGTGGCGGCGGCCCAAGTTACGAAGCTATTTTAGCACAGCCTGAAGGAAGTACAGACGGAACAATCAGACTTACAGAACAGGGAGAAGTAATTGGTGCCAAATACGGAAATCCTGATTTAGGATTAAAAAATCTAGAGGCATTGGTTTCAGCTGCTCTTGAATCAAGTGCATTGACAGAGGAAGATGCAGACTGGGAAGAATATGAAAAAATAATAGAAAATGTCTCAGAATTAAGTTATTATGCCTACCGTGACTTAGTTTACAATACAGACGGATTTTCAGACTTTTTCTTTGAAGTTACGCCAATAAACTTTATTGCAGGGTTGAATATTGGTTCAAGACCGTCTTCACGTAAAAAAACACAATCACTAGACAGCCTAAGAGCAATCCCATGGGTATTTTCTTGGTCGCAAGCAAGAATAATGCTTCCGGGATGGTATGGTGTTGGAACAGCATTTACAAAATGGATTGACAATGATGATAAAAAATTGGAAATTTTGCAGAAAATGTACAAGGAATGGCCATTCTTCCGTTCAACAATTTCAAATGTTGACATGGTTCTATCAAAAACAGATTTGTCAATTTTTGCTGAATATGTAAAACTAGCAAGCAATCAGGAAACTGCACAGAAAATTTTTAAGGAAATAGAAAAAGAGTGGGTTTTAACAATTGATATATTGAAAAAAATTACAGGAAACGATGTTTTACTGGCAGATAATCCAGAGTTAGTGAGTAGTCTAAGAAATCGTTTGCCATATTTTGACTCGATGAATTATTTACAAATTGAATTAATAAAACGTTCAAGAGCTGGAGATGATTCAGAAGAACTGAGAAAAGCTATTCACATTTCAATAAATGGACTTGCAACAGGACTTCGTAACAGTGGATAATACAAATAAAAGGAATATTTCTAATTAAAATTAGGACTGTTCCTTTTTTTTTGCAAAAATTTTTTTCCATTCATTTTATATTCATAAAACTGTTTTATAATGTATTCAAGATAAGAGAGAAAAGTAAAAAAATAAATGAATATTAAAGGAGAAAGAAAGATGAAAAAGAAAATTTTAAGTATTGCATTATTAGGAATCCTGGTGTTAGGAGTATCAGTAGCTGTAAACGCAAAGAGCAGAAATAAATACAATAGAAATGTTTCTTCAAATAACTACATTGGAGTAAACAGGGCAATGAACATTGCATTGAAAAAAGTACCGGGAGCAAGCAATTCTCATGTGAAAAAAATCAATTTAGACAGAGAAAATGGAAGAATGGTTTATGAAGGGGAAATTTATTATAATGGACAGGAATATGAATTTGATATTGATGCGGCAACTGGTGAAATCGTAAAATGGAAAGCTGAGACAAAATCAACACCTTCTTACAATAATAGAAGCGTGAATGCTACACAGCAAGTAACGCCAGAAAGAGCAAAATCAATCGCATTAGCACAAGTTTCAGGAGCAAACCAAAGCCATGTTGGAAAAGTTGACCTTGATTTGGATAACGGAACACCAGTTTATGAAATTGAAATTTTTTACAACAATTCAAAATATGAATTTGACATTGATGCAACAACTGGTGAAATTATAGGAACAGAAGTAAAGAACTACAAAAACAATTAAGTTATAAGCCATATAGCTTAAAAAATACAAAAAAATTTATAAATAGAAAAAATTGAAATCAAAGGAGAAAAATTATGAAAAAGAAAATTTTAAGTATCGCATTATTAGGAATCATGGTATTAGGAGTATCAGTGACTGCAAACGCAAAAAGCAAACATAAATATAACAGAAACGTTTCTTCAAACAGCTACATTGGAGTAAATAGGGCAATGAACATTGCATTGAAAAAAGTTAAAGGTGCTAAAAACTCAAACGTAACGGATGTACATCTGGACAGGGAAAAAGGAAGAATGGTTTACGAAGGAGAAATCCATTACAATGGTATGGAATATGAATTTGACATTGATGCAATAACTGGTGAAATTGTAAAATGGAAAGTAGATAGAGATTAATAGCAATAAATAAAAATAGTGTTCTGGAGGGTTGATTGGAAATTTGATATTTTCAGTTTACCCTCTTTTTTATTTATTAAATTTATGTTATACTGACAAAAATGCGATTGAAAGGATTAAAAATGAAAATTTTATTAGTGGAAGATGAGATAGATTTGAACAACGTTGTTACAAAGTACCTTAAAAAGAATGGATACAGCATAGACAGCGTTTTTGACGGGGAAGAGGCACTTGATTACCTGAGATACGGCGAATACGACTTAGTAATTCTGGATATTATGATGCCAAAAGTAGATGGATTTGAAGTTATAAAAAAACTTAGGGATAAGGGAAATCACACTTCGGTTCTTATGCTTACTGCAAGGGATAGTGCAGATGATAAGGTAAAAGGGCTTGACTTGGGAGCTGATGACTATATTGTAAAACCATTTGACTTTAATGAGCTTTTGGCAAGAATTAGGGCAGTTGTGAGGAGAAAATATGGAAATAGTTCAAATAAACTTGTGATAGGAGATTTGATTTTAGATACTTCAGAAAAATCAGTAACAAGAGCTGGAAAACAGATAGAATTAACTGGAAAGGAATATGAAGTTCTAGAATACCTTATGCAAAGTAAAAATCGGATTTTAAGCAGAGATCAGATTAAGGAGCATGTGTGGGACTTTGATTATGAAGGAGATTCTAATATAATTGACGTTTTGATAAAAAACATTAGAAAAAAAATAGACATAGAAGATGGAAAACAGATAATTTATACAAAAAGAGGACTTGGATATGTTATAAAAGAGGATTAGTTCAAATAAATTAATTATTAGGAATTTTTGGAAGAGAAAGGAATAATTGAGTTTTGAAAAATAAATTAAATAAAATTTGGGGGGATTTTCCAATTACTGTGAAGGTAACTCTTTGGTATACTGTTTTTGTAGTAATCTTAATTTCGATTATGCTAACAGTATCATTTACCGTTGCAAATAAGATGACAGGAGACTTGAACCATCGAGAATTGATGGAGGCTGTAATTGAAATGACTGTTGAAATGGTTTCAGATCCTAATGAGTTTGATGAATTTGATGACGGGATTTACTTTGTTAGGTACAATAACGAAGGGATAGAAATGGGTGGAATGTCGCCACGAGGATTTGATTTGACATTAAAATATAAAGAAAACACTGTCAGAACTTATGAAAAGAATGGAGAAAAATATTATTATTTCGATAAAAAAATAGATAATTCTGAAGGAGAATGGATTAGAGGGATTGTTCCAGTAAATCAGCTATCTGATGAAGTAAGCAAACTGCTTATTATAATTTTAATTTTAAGTCCACTGTTATTACTAATAATAGTTTATGGCGGATACAGAATTGTAAAAAAAGCTCTAAATCCTGTAGCCAAAATATCAGATACAGCTTCAGAAATTCAAAAAAACGGTGATTTTTCCAAAAGAATCAAAATTGATGAAGGAAAAGATGAAATACACAGGATGGCAGATACCTTTAATCAAATGCTAAATTCGCTTGAAAATTCCTATATACGTGAAAAACAGTTCAGTTCAGATGTTTCGCACGAACTTCGGACACCTGTGAGCGTTATACTTACAGAAAGTCAGTATTCGCTGGAATATGCAGACACTATGGAAGAAGCAAAGAACTCCTTTTCTGTGATTCAGCGTCAGGCAAAAAGAATGTCAGAACTGATAAATCAAATAATGGAACTTTCTAAAATAGAAAAACAGACTGTTATTGAATTGAAAAAATTAAATTTTTCAGAAACAATGGAAAAAATATTAGAAGATTATAAAAATCTTTTAAGCGAGAAAAATATAAAAGTTTCAAAAAATATTGAACAAAATATATTTATAAACGCAGATAAAGTAATGATTGAAAGATTGCTTGACAATTTACTTAATAATGCAATGAAATTTACAAAGGATGAAATAAGTGTAAAATTGTATTCAGAAAATGAAAATTGTGTTATGGAAATTGAAGACAATGGAATTGGAATACCAGAAGAGGATAAAAATTTTATTTGGGGTAGATTTTACCAAGTAAATGACTCACGAAACAAAAAAGTAAATAAAGGTTTTGGATTAGGACTTTCATTAGTTGAAAAAATCATTGAGCAGCATAATGCAAGTATTGAGGTTGAGAGTGAATTGAATAAAGGAACAAAATTTATTGCTAAATTTATTAAAACAGAATAATTTAAAAAGGGACAATCTCTATCTTGAGAAAATCCCTTATTTTTTTACTTTGTTTTATAGTGAAACTGCTTTAAAACCGAATAAAAAGTTTACTAAAACTTTAAATTTTTATTATTTTTAGCAGTTCAATTTTGAATAGATTCAGAAATATAAGTTAAAATCCTAAAATTTTTCCAACTCTTTCTTTTTCATTTTCCCATTCTTTTCCGTAGTAAGCTTTCAAGTAAATTTCTCTTAATTCATCCATTAGCGGGTATCTTGGGTTAGCTGGAGTACATTGGTCATCGAAAGCATCTAGTGACATTTCATCCACAGCTTCCAAGAAGTCTTTTTCAGGCACTCCCCATTCTTTAATGCTTGCTGGGATTCCTATTTTTTTATTTAATTCATTAATTCCTTTAATTAAATTTTCTACTTTTTCTTCTTTAGTATTTCCGCCAAATCCTAGATAATCATTCATTTCAGCGTATCTTTGCATTGCATCAGGATATCTGTATTGAGGGAATAATCCCATCTTTGTTGGAGCCTCAGCTGCATTGAAACGGATAACTTCTTCAAGAAGCATAGCATTTGCGATACCGTGTGGAACGTGGAATTTTCCTCCAAGTTTGTGTGCAAGCGAGTGGTTTATTCCTAAGAATGCATTTGCGAAAGCCATTCCTGCAAGACATGAAGCATTTGCCATTTTTTCTTTTGCTTTAATTGCTTTTGAACCTAATTCTACTGATTCTGGCAAGTATTTGAATACAAGTCTAGCCGCTTCTTTTGAATAAGGTTTTGTGTATTCTGTCGCCATAACTGAAACATAAGATTCAAGAGCATGTGTGAATACATCAATTCCAGAAGCTACTGTAAGCCCTTTTGGCATTGTAAGCATAAGTTCAGGATCGTTAATTGCTACGTTCGGCGTCAATGCATAATCTGCAAGAGGGTATTTGATTCCAGTTTCATCATCTGTAATTACAGAAAATGGAGTTACTTCCGAACCAGTTCCAGCCGATGTTGCTACTGCAACAAATTTAGCTTTTTTACCCATTTCAGGAAATTCAACAATTCTTTTTCTAATATCCATAAATCTCATTGCCAAATCTCTAAATCGAAGTTCTGGATGTTCATACAATACCCACATAATTTTAGCGGCGTCCATTGCGGAACCTCCACCAAGAGCGATAACAATGTCAGGATTATATTCAAGCATTGCTTTTGCTCCAGCCTGAGCTGAACTTAATGTTGGATCCTCTTTTACTTCTGAGAATATTCTATAATCGATATGTATACTGTCAAGCACTTTTGTAATATGTTCTGTATATCCTAGTTCAGCCAATACTTTATCCGTTACGATAAATGCTTTTTTGTGGTTTCCTTTCAATTCTTCTAAAGCTGTTGGAAGCGATCCGTATTTGAAATAAATTTTTTCAGGAACTTTGAACCATAACATATTTTCTCTTCTTTCTGCAATTGTTTTTACATTTAATAAATGTTTTACTCCTACATTTTCTGACACAGAATTTCCTCCCCACGAACCGCATCCAAGTGTTAATGACGGCTCTAATTTAAAGTTGAATACATCTCCAATTGCTCCAAGTGATGCTGGCATATTGATTAATGTACGTCCTGTTTTCATCAATCTTCCAAATTTATCTATTTTTTCTTTTTCAGCTAAATTAATATATAATGAGGATGTATGTCCCAATCCACCAAGTTTTACTAATTCATCAGCTTTTTTTAGTCCATCTTCAAAATTTTCTGATTTATACATTGCAAGCACTGGCGATAATTTTTCGTGTGCAAATGGTTCTTCAATTCCAGTGGACTCAACTTCCCCAATTAACACTTTTGAACTTTTTGGAATTTCAAATCCTGCCATACCTGCAATAACATACGCACTTTTTCCAACTATATCAGCGTTTAGATTTCCATTTATAAATAATATTTCTCTTACTTTATTTAGTTCTTCATCGTTAAGGACATAGGCTCCTCTGTTCAAAAATTCGGCTTTAACTTTGTCATAAATTTCTTTGTCTATAATTACAGATTGCTCTGTTGCACAGATTACTCCGTTATCAAATGTTTTAGACATTAAAATATAGTTTACAGTCATTTTTATATCTGTTGATTTGTCAATTACAACTGGTGTATTTCCAGCTCCAACTCCAATTGCAGGAGTTCCTGATGAATAAGCAGATTTAACCATTCCTGGTCCACCTGTCGCAAGTATTAAGTCAGCACTTGCCATAAGTTCTCTTGATAGTTCTACACTTGGTTCGTCAATCCATCCGATTATATCTTTTGGTGCTCCGTATTTTACTGCTGTTTCCAAAGCAATTTTAGCTGTTTCAATAGTTGCCTGCTTTGCTCTTGGATGTGGTGAAAATATTATTGCATTTCTTGTTTTTAATGATATTAATGTTTTGAACATTGCTGTTGAAGTTGGATTTGTTGTTGGTACAATACCTGCAATAATCCCTATTGGAGTTGCAATTTTCTTAACTCCGTAAGATCTGTCATCTTCCAACACTCCACAAGTTTTTTCATCTTTATATTTGTTGTAAATGTATTCAGAAGCAAAGTGATTCTTAATAACCTTATCTTCCACGATTCCCATTCCAGTTTCTGCTACTGCCAAATTTGCCAGAGTAATTCTTTCATCATTCATTTTTTGAGCCACTTTTCTAAAAATTTTGTCGACTCTTTCCTGATCAAATGTTGCAAATTCTTCCTGAGCTTTTCTAACTCTTTGAATAAGTTCCTTTAAACTTTCTAAATCCTTAACTACTGCCATTTTTCCTCCTAAAATAAAGCATATATTTTGTTACACTCCTTACAATTTATATAATACTCTATTTTATCAAAAAACTCAAGTGTTTTTTTTCACTTTGTTATTTTATGGTAACTTCAGCATAAAATGAGAAGAAATTTCGTTGATTTTTATATATATGATTCAATAGTTAATTGGCTATAATTTATTTTGTTTTTGAGTTAAATATTAAATGTTTAATAAATTTTGGAAAGTCGTAGCTGTATAAAAACTTGATTGCTTTGTTGGAATTGTATTTTGAATATTTGAAAATATTAGATTTTTGCATTTGGATTGAAAAATTTATAATAATTTAGATGAAATTTTAATATTATATTTGTGTAACAAAGTTTTGTAATTTTAAGGATAGTAAAAATAAGATAAATTATTTTCATAATTGATTTTATTACAAATTTTTGATAGAATATAAAGTGTAATTTAATTTGTAAAACAAATAAATTTATATATAAAATATTTTGGAGGTAAAATTAACATGAGTTTGTTAGAATTGAAAAATGTAAAATCTGAAGTAGAAGGGAAAGAGATTCTAAAAGGATTGAACTTGACTATAAACAAAGGAGAAGTTCATGTGATTATGGGGCCTAATGGAGCTGGAAAATCTACGCTTGCAAGTATTCTTGTGGGACATCCAAAACACGAATTAGTTGATGGAGAAATTATTTTGGATGGAGAGAATATTAATGAAGATGCTGTTGATGAAAGAGCTAAAAAAGGAATTTTCCTATCATTTCAATATCCTGAAGAAATACCAGGGCTTACTGTAGAAGACTTTTTGAGAACGGCAAAAGAGGCTGTTACTGGGGAAAAGCAATATTTAATGCAATTTCATAATGAATTAGTGGAAAAAATGGAAAAACTTCACATTAATCCTGAATATGCAGATAGACATTTAAATGTCGGATTTTCTGGTGGAGAAAAGAAAAAGAATGAAATTTTACAGATGGCAGTTTTAGAGCCAAAATTGGCTATTCTAGATGAAACTGATTCTGGACTTGATATTGACGCTACAAAAGTTGTATTTGAAGGTGTTCAAAAATTAAAGACTAAAGATACAGCTTTACTTATAATTACACACTATGATAAAGTGCTGGATTATCTAAAGCCTGATTTTGTTCATATTTTGATGAATGGAAAAATTGTTAAGACAGGTGGGCAGGAATTAGTTGAAAGCATTGAAAAAGATGGTTATGCTAAAATGAAGGAAGAATTAGGATTATAATTAATACAGAATAGAAAGTGTGGGAATAATGGAAAATAGAAAAAAAACATATGTTGCAGACATTGAACGTGGTGTCTATGATATAAAAGACGAAGGACGTTATAAATATAAGGCTGAAAAGGGACTTACTCCTGAAATTATCAAAAAAATTTCAGAAAGAAAAAATGAGCCTGAGTGGATGAAAGAATTTAGATTAAAGGCATTAGAAGTTTACAATTCAAAACCTATGACTGACTGGGGTCCAGATTTATTAGATCTTGATGTAAATGATATTGTGCATTATTTGGAACCTGATTCAGCCCCTATGAATGAAAACTGGGATGATGTACCGAGTTATATAAGAGATACATTTGACAGACTTGGAATTCCTGAGGCTGAAAAGCAGTCACTTGCAGGAGTAGGAGCACAATATGATTCAGAAGTAGTTTATCACAGCATTCATAAAGAATTGAAAGAACAAGGTGTAATATATACAGATATTGAAACTGCAATGGTAGAATATGAAGATATGCTAAAAGAATATTTTATGACATTAATTACAGTTAATGATCATAAATTTGCAGCATTACATGGAGCAGTATGGTCTGGAGGATCATTTATCTATGTTCCAAAAGGAGTAAAGGTAAATATGCCTTTACAATCATATTTTAGATTGAATGCACCTGAAGCAGGGCAATTTGAGCATACGCTTATTATTGTGGACGAAGGAGCTGATTTGCACTATATCGAGGGATGTTCTGCTCCAAAATATCAAAAAAATGCATTGCATGCAGGAGCGGTTGAATTATTTGTAAGAAAAGGGGCAAGATTAAGATATTCAACAATTGAGAACTGGTCAAGAAATATGTACAATCTTAATACAAAAAGAGCAATAGTGGAAGATGATGGAGTAGTTGAGTGGATTTCTGGATCATTTGGATCAAGAGTTTCGATGCTTTATCCAATGAGTATTCTAAAAGGTGATCGTTCAAGATGTGAATTTACAGGAGTTACATTTGCAGCAGCTGGACAATATTTGGATACAGGATGTAAAATTATTCATCAAGGAAAACAGACAAGTTCGACAGTTCATTCAAAATCAATTTCCAAAAATGGAGGAACAGCATTTTATAGAGGGCTTTTAAAAGTATTGCCAGAAGCAACTGGAGCAAGATCAACTGTAGAATGTGAATCATTAATGCTGGATAACGAATCAACTTCAGACACTATACCAATAATTGATATAAATAACGATAGTGTTGATATTGGACACGAAGCAAAAATCGGAAGAATAAGCGACGAAGCAATATTTTATCTTATGTCAAGAGGTATAAGCGAAGATGAAGCAAAGGCTATGATTGTAAGAGGATTTGTTGAGCCAATTTCTAAGGAGCTGCCGCTTGAATATGCTGTAGAGCTTAATAAATTGATAGAGCTGGAACTGGAAGGAACAATCGGATAAACAGGCAAAACTCAAATTGCTGAAAAAATGGAAGGAGCAAAAATGTTAGAAAAATCAAGCATACAAAATCTTGAAAATAGTGAATACAGACTGGAAAAGTTTGAACAATATAAAAAGCTTGAAAAAGTTAATTGGACAAGAGTAGGCTATCAATACGAAGAGCCTGAAACATTTAAGAAATTTAATAATCTAGAAATCAAGAATGAAAATCAAGAAGGAGTCGCTATAAAAAATATTAGTGACTCAATAGATGAGTTGGAAAGATTAAAAAATGATAATGAATATGGACTAGGAGACTTTTTTAAGACACAGAATCTTGCTTTTTGTAATGAAGGGAAGTATCTAAAAATTGCTGAAAGAAAAAAAATTGAAAAGCCAATTTACTTAAATTATCGTGCGAATAAAGAAAATAATTTTCTAGTTGACTACAATGTTATTGAAGTAGAAGACTTTGCAAAAGTTACGGTAATTATTACTTATGATTCAGAAGACAACACACCAGTTTATCACAATGGAATTATAAAAGTGTTTACAGGGCGAAATGCAGAAGTAAAAATTATAAAAATACAAACTTTAAATACAAAAAGTTCTAATTTTGAGTCATCAAAAATTGAAACTTTGGGTCAAGGAAAAACTCAATATTACAGTGTTGAACTAGGTGGAAAGATTAATGCAATAAGTCATAAATCTTATCTTGAGGAAGATTCATCAGAAGTTTATGTATGGCCTGCATACCTTGCTGATGAGGACAGAAAGCTGGACTTGGAATATTCAGTAGTATTCCGTGGTCGTAGAACTATTGGAGAACTTCAAGGAAGAGGAGCTGTAAAAGATACAGCTAAAAAAGTATTTCGTGGAAATCTTTACTTTAAGCAAGGTTCGAGCAAGTCTGAAGGGCGTGAAGGAGAATTTGCTATCTTATTAAATGATAAAATAAAGGCTGACTCTATTCCAACATTATTCTGTAGCGAAGATGATGTTATTGGAGAACACGCTGCTTCTGTCGGAAAAGTTGATGAATCAAAATTATTTTATCTAATGAGCCGTGGACTTTCTGAAGGAAGAGCAAAAAAATTAATAGTAGAATCTTCATTCCGTCCAATAATGGATAACATCGATGACGAAAAGTTAAGAGAGAAATTATTTGAAGAACTGGAAAGAAGAATCTAAAAGAATAGAATATGAATTTGAAAAAATACCCACTAAGTGATATAATTTTTGTATTGCTTGTGGGTAAAATTGTATAGGGAGGGAAAAATGGACTATAGAAAAGAATTTCCAATATTTAAGAATAGAAATAATCACTATCTTGATACAGCGGCAACTTCACAAAAGCCTAAAAGAGTGCTGGATAAAATTATGGAATATTATGAAAAATATAACGGCAATCCAGGGCGTGGTTCGCATACTTTATCCATGGAAGCCTCAAACTTGATGGCAAACGCACGAAATACTGTACAGAAGTTTATTAATGCAAAATATCCTGAAGAAGTGATTTTTACAAAAAGTACGACAGAATCAATCAATTTAATCGCCTATTCTTACGGAATGGAATTTATAAATGAAAATGATGAGATAATTCTAGGAATTTCAAATCATCACGCAAACATTGTCCCTTGGCAGTTTGTAGCTAAAAAGAAAAATGCCAAGATAAAATTTGTTTATCTTACTGAAAATGGGCAATTTGATATTGAAGATTTTAAAAACAAATTGTCAGATAAAACAAAACTTGTGGCTGTTTCCGCTGTGGTAAATGTTACAGGAGTTATTCAACCAATAAAGGAAATTATTGAAATTGCACGAAACAAAAATAAAAACACACGCATTCTTGTGGATGCTGCACAGTCGATGCTGCATTTTAAACACGATGTTCAAGAACTGGATGCAGATTTTCTTGTATTTTCAGGACATAAATTATTTACTCCAATGGGAATCGGGGTTATGTACGGGAAAAAGGATATTCTTGACAAAATGCCACCTTTTTTATACGGCGGAGATATGATTGAATTTGTAACAGAGGAGGAATCAACGTTTGCACCACTTCCAAATAAATTTGAAGGTGGGACTCAGAATGTGGAAGGGGCAGTAACTCTAGAAGAGGCAATTAATTTTATCGAAGAAATAAGTTATGAGAAAATTAATGAAATTGAAAATTCTCTTACGGAAATTGCTTTAGAAAAATTGAAAAAGCTAGATTTTGTAGAAACATATTTTACAAAAGATGTTGAGCGTGCTGGGATTATTGCCTTTAATGTAAAAAATGTACATTCTCACGATGTGGCATTTATACTTGACTCGTATAATGTGGCAGTTCGTTCAGGACATCATTGTGCACAGCCTTTAATGAAGTATTTAGGAGTGCCTTCGTGCTGTCGTGCGAGTTTTAGCATTTACAACAATGAAGAGGATATTGATAAACTGATAGAAGGACTTTTAAAAGTGAAGGAAGTTTTTGAATTATAGGAAAAATAAATAAAAGAAAAAAATTTGAAAAGGAGGTTTAATATGAATTTAGAAAAAATATATCAGCAGACAATACTGGAATACAGCAGACGTAAGGAACTAAACCGTGAAATTGAAAATCCGACATTTGCAGAACGTGGACATAATCCAAACTGTGGAGATGACTTGACGCTTGAAATAAAAACTAATGAAAACGGAGTAATAACAGATGCCGCTTTTATTGGAAGCGGATGTGCAATTTCAACGGCTTCTATGGCTATGCTAATTGACTTGGTAAAAGGGAAGACAATGGAAGAAGCAAAGGAAAAAGTAAATTTGTTTTTCAAAATGATGAAGCAGGAAGAAAAACTGACAAGTGAAGAAAGCAAAAAATTAGGAGATGCTGTTCTTATGGAATATGTGGCTCAAATGCCTGCAAGAGTAAAATGTGCGACACTTAGCTGGCATTCATTAAAAGTAATTGTAGATAAGAGTGAAAAGTAGAATAAATAAAATAAAAAAGCTGTATCATGTATATTTGTGAAACAGCTAATTTTTTTTGTTAAATATTCCAATTCTTGTTAAAATCAATTTCAAAGTCTCCAGATTCACTTATTTTATTTGAAACATTTATGATGAATTCTTCTGAAATATTGTATCCAAAGTCAAAATGAGGATTGAATACATTTTTAGAGAAATTTTTTACGTTGTCTTTATAATGAAAATCCAAAAGTTTCCAAAAATCAAGACTCGATATTTCAAGATTCCCAGTGATACTGTATTTTCCAGAAGCTATAAACTGGTCTGAATTATGATTGAAGTTTTCTGTTTGGATATTTTTCGTAATTTGTTCGGATGTAGAATTTTTTGAATCAGTGTATTCAGATTTTATATTTGAATTATCTAATATTGATGTTTCAGTTAAATCATTTCTTGTATTTGAAAGATTTTCAAGTTCAGGATTGTTTATTGATAATATTAAATTTTCAAAATTTTGTGGCAAATTTTCATAAGGAACGTTTGGAACATCGGTTGTAATCATTAAAAATCCTGCATTTCGTTCTTTTGACAATTTCAGTAGAGTTTCGTACTGTTCTGGTTTTGCAGAGTGAACCACATGGACAATACGGCTTGCATTTTCAGGATTATTTTCAAAATTGTAAGTTCTTGGAGTCCAATGGTTGATGTAGTTATTTGCAGATACTTCACTTGTTAGCCATAAATCAGAGTATTTAGACATCTCATCTGTTACTGTTCCTCCAGGATTTGCAACTATGATTGAGTCAGGATGCTTATTTTTTATATAGTTATATATTTGTGCCATGTATTCGATTTCTAATGGATTTGTACCTGATGAAACTTCATCAAGGAAAATTCCAGAAATATTATCAGATCCATAAAAATGTATATATTTGTCAATTTCAGAACATACTTTTTTGATACTTTTAGTATACTCATTTGTAGTTACATATCCAAGATTTTTAATTCCAAGTTCCTTGTTTTTTTTTATTTGAACAACATAGTCATAATCAGCCTTGTCAGAAGGACCATTTTCAGGATTGATAATTACATAAGGAATCGTTGCTTCATTTTCTGAAAATTCATTATCTATAGTGTGATTATTTTTTTTATCATCACCCTTGCTTTTATGAAAACCATCTGTATAGCCAAAATCCACTTTAAATTCGTTTTCATTTTTTAAATTATTTTTTATAATATCGTAAATTTCTTCATTTTTTGAAAATTCAATATTTTCCTTATTTAACAAGTTTTTTTTATTTGAAAATGAATTGTCACTTGAAATATTTATGGATGGATTATTATTCGAGTTTACTGCTTTTCCAAAGCCCAAGCCCGTTATGCCTGCTAAAAAGGATGGAATCAAAAAATTATTATTTTTCAACTTTTTTTTCATAATAACTCTCCTTTCTAAAATTTTAGCCTTCTTAAAAGACTTTTTCACGACCAATAAAAAATTTTAAAATAATAAATTCGGACTGATTCAGTTTTAGTTGTAGTCCGAATTGAAATATGCTCTAATCCTTAAATGTATCCAACTTATATAATAGAGTTTATATTTTAATGTTATATCATTCAAATCTTTTCTTTTTTAGCAATATATAGTATCATTTTTTTTTTATAATTTCAAGGGAAAAAATTATTTTTTTATGTTTTTTTGCAAAAATTATATGCAGCAATTCTATTTTAAAACTAGAACAGAAAGTTAGATTATAACTTTACTTTCGCTAACTACAAAATCTAAAGTTACATCATGTTTTTCAGTTGGAACGCTATCAATTATCTGAAAATCATAACAAATTCCAATAAACAGAACTTTATTATTTTTCTTTCTGACTTTTTCTAAAAAAGTGTCATAATATCCTCCGCCAAACCCAATCCGGTTTTTCTTAGAATCAAAGGCAAGAGCAGGAACAATGACAACATCCAATATTTCTTCATCATAAAAATCGTTGGAAGAAGATTCATAATATCCAAATTTGTGTAAAATAAGTTCATTTTTATTATATTTATTGATTTTCATTTCTCTATTCTTGCTATTTGTAATTTTAGAAATAAAAAAATTTTTCTTTGGATAAAGTTCTAGTAGCTTTGTGATTTTGACTTCGGTTTTCATATCCATAAAAATCATAATATTTTGAACGTTCTCGATATATGAAGCCAAATTTTTTATAATTAAATCACTTTTTTTATTAATATCTTTATCAGAAAGAATATTCCTTTTTGCCAGAATTTCTTTTCTAATTTTATCTTTTTTTATCTGTAAATCTGTTTTTGTTTTTTTCATATGGAAATTCTCCTTTATAAAATCCCGCCTACTATTAAATTATTTTATTTTCATTGGAATTCCAGAAACTACAAAATATACTTCATCTGCCTTTTCTGCAACAATCTGATTCATTTTTCCAGCAATTTCACGAAAATACCTTCCAAGAGGATAACTTGGAACAAGCCCCATTCCCAGCTCATTTGATACAATTATCACATTTTCAAAATTTTGACTGACTTTAAGAAGTTCATTTACTGAATTTTCCACATTTTTATTTAATTTTTCCACAATTTGAACATATAAATTTTTATCAAAATTATCCCAGTCAATATCTCTTTCTTCAAAAATTATATTAGTAATCATATTTGTAAGGCAGTCTACAAGCATGTTGTGCTGTATTTCATTATTATTTTTAAAAAAATGATTTAATGAAATTTCAAAATTTTTGTAAGTTTCGACAGTAATCCAATTGTTTTCACGTCTTTCTTTGTGCAGTCTCACCTTTTCCTTCATTTCCTCGTCAAAGACAATTGAAGTTGCTAAATATATATTTTCCTGTTTTCCATTATTTAATTTTAGCAGCATTTCTTCTGCGAACTTGCTTTTCCCGCTTTTTGCTCCACCAGTAACAAAAATTAATCCCATTTTTTCTCCTTTTCTTATTGATAATTTAGTAGTTTGATATTCAAAAAAAGAGAAAAATACATTGTTAAATTTCTCTCTTTTTCTGAAAATTTTCAGTTAATTTCTATTTTTTCTGCTTTCAATTACTTTTTGTGCCAAATCTCCCATTAATTCTTCGTATCTTATGAGTTTCATTTCAAAGTATCCACGTCCCTGCGTGATTGCCTTTAATTCATTGGCATATTTGAAAGTTTCAGACATTGGGGCTTCGGCAGTAATTTTTTGTTTTGTGCCTTTGTGAGCCTCCATTCTCATGACTTTTCCACGTTTTTTGTTAATATCTCCTATTATATCTCCGATGTATTCTTCTGGAACGATGATTGTAAGTTCCATAATTGGTTCGAGCAATATAGGTTTTGCCTCAAGCATTCCTTTCTTGAAGGCCAAGTTTGCTGCAATTTTGAAGGCTAGTTCAGAGGAATCGACATCGTGATATGATCCGTCGTATAAAACTGCTTTTATGTTAGTTACAGGATATCCTGCCAGCACCCCTTCCTTAAGAGATTCCCTTAATCCTTTTTCTACCGCTGGAATATATGATTTTGGAACGCTTCCTCCTGTGATTGTTTCTTCAAAGACAAAATCTTCATCGTCGATATGTGAAAATTTAATTAATACATCTCCATATTGTCCATGTCCTCCAGACTGTTTCTTATGTTTTCCCTGAACATCAGAAGTACCTTTAATTGTTTCTCTGTACGGAACTTTTAATTCTACAGTTTTTATTGTTATTCCAAATTTTGCTTTTAATTTTTCGATAACTGTGGCACAATGAAGTTCTCCTTGTACTCCGAGAATTGTCTGGCTTGTTTCAAGGTTTCTGTGCCATCTGAATGCGGGATCTTCTTCCATTAGACGATTGAGTCCTGATGACATTTTTTCATCATCATTTTTATTTAGGGGCTCTATTGCTACAAATAACTGTGGTTTTGGGAAAGTTATATTCTTTAACGAAGTTTCTTTCTCGCTTGCTGATAATGTGTCAGAAGTATTTGTGCTGTTAAATTTTGAGAATACGACAATGTCCCCTGCAATTCCTTTTTGAATTTCTTCCATTTTATTTGTTACAAATGTATTTATTTTCCCAATTTTTTCTTTCGTTTTTTTGTTAATATTAAAAACTTCGCTGTCTTGCTTGATTTCACCAGAATAAATTTTGGCATAAGAAACTTTTCCAAGGAAAGAATCTATAGTTGTTTTGAAAATTTGGCAAACAAACTCATTTTTTTCAGGCTGTATCTTTTGGTTATCAGAAGGCGATGGCAAAAAGTCCTTTACAATATCAAAAGCTGTATGAAGTCCGATATTTTTTAAAGTCGAACCACAAATAACAGGAATTACTGAGCAGTCAAGCACTCCCTGTCTAAGTCCTCGATGAATTTCAGCTGTTGTAAATTCAATTCCATTAAAATATTTATCCATTAGTTCCTCATCTGTTTCTGCAACAGCTTCTAACAGCATTTCACGAATAGGATTAATCTGATTGTCCATATCAGCTGGCATATCTACAGTCTTGCACTCATTTTTCCCTTTATCAAACTCTCTTGCAAACATATCAACTACATTAATATGACCTCTAAATCCATCCCCTTTTCCCCAAGCCACATGAAATGGAGCAATTCGTTTTCCATATTTTTCTCTTAATTGTGAAAGAATCTTTTCATAGTCTGCCTTTTCATTGTCAATTTTGTTTACAAAGATAAATCGTGGGATATTTCTGCTGTCTGTAAGTTCGAGAGCCGTTTCAGTCCCCACTGTCAAATCAGTAGTCCCATCAACAATAATAATAGCTCCATCAACTGCGGCAAGTCCAGATTCAACTTCTCCAAAAAAATCACTATAGCCTGGAATATCTACAAAATTATATTTTGTCCCCTGATATTCTATGGCATGAAGGCTGAGAGAACTTGTAATCTTAGTATCATTTTCATTACCTGTAATACGGCTGGCAAGCCCTGCTGTAAATTCCAGACCTTCCACCATATTGCTTTTTCCAGAACCGCTATGTCCCAAAATACCAATGTTTCTAATGTTACTGCTATCATATATTCTCATAACATTTCCTCCCTATATATATTTCCATTTTTAACAAAATCTATCCTATATTAAATTTTAACTTGAAATTAGAAAAAATCAAGTTAATTTTCTTTATATTTAAAATGTATTTCCATTTTATAATGAATATTTAGTATTAGGCTTTTTTGTTTAGTAGTAGATTTTACTATTTTTATTATATTTTTTCTTTCACGGATTTACTCATTACTTTAAATCTTTATCCTGATAATGATTAGACCAATACTTTAATTTACTCAACAAAGACTTTTGGAAATGAATAAGACAATCTCGATTTCTTCTAAAAATCAGATTACAATTCCTAAAAAAGTTATGGAGCATCTAGGTTTTACAAAAGAGGCAAAAATAAAGGTTAGCAAAGGCTCTTTGATTGTAACGCCTGTAAAAGAAAATGAAGATATGGAATTTTCAGATTTGATTTTGGAGGACTTGATAAAGGAAGGATATTCAGGAGAAGAACTTTTAAAGGAATTTAAAGTTAGAAAAAATAATGTCAAGCCTGCAATTCAGAAATTAATATCAGATACAGAAAAAAATGGAGTAAGCTATGAGGATGTATTTGGGAAGGATTAATAATGGAAACGGAAGTGATTATATCCACTGGTGCGGCAAAATATTTTAAGAAATTAAAAGACAAAAAATTAAAAGAAAAATTTGCTGAAGCGATTAAAAAAATTAAGGAAAATCCTGAAATAGGAGAAATGAAGAAATCCGATTTAGCAGGCATATATGGTTATGATATTTTTTACAATAAAATTAACTATGAACTATCGTATACAATTAAGATAGAAGATAAAAAAATAGTTATTGTACTATTAGCAGGAACAAGAGAAAATTTTTATAAAACTTTAAAAAAATATTTAAAGTCACAATAAAATAGAGTAAGAAAAAAGTCAAGTTTTTCAAGTAATTTGTGAGAGATTTGATTTTTTTATCAAAACTTTTTTTGAAAACTATTTCTGAAAAACCTACCAATGATGTTCCTGCAAATATTAACATTATAAATAAAAAATCTTTTTTTAGTATTTTCTCCTTTTTGTTGTAATTTTTGATTATCAAATATTAATTTCCATTAAATGCTTTTGGGCTGTACCCAATATTCAGCACATATCTGATACTTTCCTTCGGAGATTTTGCAAATCCAAGATTTATTGGTCCTATAAATGGAACATTTATTCCTATTCCTGCTCCATAATTTCTTATTTCTTTTTTTCCAACTTTATATGCTTCATTAGAGATTCTAGCAACTGACATATTAACATTAATATATAACTGGCTTCTTAATATTTCCATAATAGGATATTGCAAGTTTAATTTTCCAACAAATATACTGTTTGCTGACATCTTATCAGGTTTTATTCCTCCAAATTCCAGTGAATAATCTGAATTAGAAAAACCTCCTAATCGTGGTTTATAAGTTTCAGGTACTCCAGTTCCATTTGATGTTACATATGTAATACTTGGTGTAATTGTTAATTTGCTTACAGGAATATTAATTTCTCCGTTGAAGTATGTAGTATCAAAATTTGCTTTTTTAGAATTTCCTTTTACATAATCAGCTTTTAGATAGGTTCCTTTTGTTGGAAATGCTATGTCATCTCTGTTGTCATGTATTAACGAAATTTGATAATATGGAAAACTTATTTTCTTATTTTTAGTTTCATCTAAATTTTCTTTTACATTTGATCTTTGATATCCTCCACTTACTGAAATTAAAGTATTTGATGTTAATGTTAGTCCGAGTCCTAAACCTGCCTTTATTTTACGATTATCGTAGTCATAGTTTTTTCCTAAATAATTTTGATTTTTTATTTTGTCTCTTTTATATTCAAATTCTGCTAATCCTAAAAACCCACTATTTGGGACTAATGACATTATAGCAACTCCATTTGCTCCATATTCTTCACCAAGTATTCCATTTATCTGGTATCTTAGAGAATTGCTATTTCCTTGCAGTCCTAATCCCAATGTTACCAAATTTTCTGTATTTGCATTCAAAGAAGCTGTTAAATATTGTCCTGCTTTTTCTTGAACATTTATGATTAATTTATATTTTTTTGCTTTTATTAATTCTACTTTATCTGTTATTTTTTTATCAAGTCCAGCATTTTGGTTTCCATCTTCTTCCAATTCATAATAAACTAATGAAAAATTACCGTTTCTGTATATTTCATCTGTTATTTTTTCCATTGTTTCTCTGTTCATTATTCCGTTTGCTTTTTTCAAATATTTATTAAAATAATCATTTTTATATTTATCATTTCCTCTTACTTCCACTGAAGAAATATTATAAGAAGATATTTTCCATATATCACTATCTGTCATTTTTTTTATAGCTTTTTTTAATTTATTAGGACTTTCAGCACATATTGAAATATAGCAATAGTTACCTTGTTTATTTGGAGTCTCAGCTCTAAAACTTATTCTTTGATTTTCAACTTCATCAAATCTTTCAGGATTACTCATTTTTTTTATATCATCAATATGGGCATTTGCTATATTTTCGCCTATTTTTATTATTTCTTTAGCTTTTGTAAATTCATATGAATTAATTTTTTCCAAGTTAGGAGCTATATATATGTCTGAAAACATACCTTTTTGCCATTCAGATTCAGTTCGCTGAGCTAATGTAGATGAATCTAATAGGACATCCATTATAGTTATCTTATTAATATCTTTATTTTCAAATCCTGCACCAACATTGATTCCAATTGAATAAGGTTTTCCTTTTGAAATTAAATGTTGTAGTTTTTCAGTTTTATCTTCTAATAAACTAAGTTTTTTTTGTAATTCTTCATTATCAGGATTTTCTTCTAATTTTTTCTCAATTAAAGATTTTTGTAAGTTTAAATTTTTTTGTTCAGTAGACAATCTGCTCAAATAAATAGTTTCTAAATCTTGGAATGGGGTATTTCTTACCATTCCTCCATCAACATATATTTTATCTGAATTTCGATTTATCGGATTAAAAAGGCCAGGTAAAGATAGGCTGGATCTTATTGCTAAAGGCAATGAGCCTGTGTTTAATGTATCTCCTGTACCTGTATTTAAATTTGTCGCTACTGAAGCAAAAGGAATAGGTAATTCTGAAAAATTTTTTACTCCCAATACTCCAAAAAATAGTTCATTTAATTTTTTTATTGCGTTATTTCCGCCTGTTACTCCTAAAGGAACTTTTGATAATGGTACTGTAACTGTATTTCTATCTTCTATCAAGTTTCTAACAACATGTTTTTTATTTCTATTTATCTTATCTATAAATAATCCTATCCAATCTAAATTTTCAGCAATATTTTCTATTTCTTCTGGTGAATATCCAGATGAATACAATCCCCCAACAATACTTCCCATACTTGTTCCAGTTACATATTCAACAGGAACTTTTTCTTTATATAGAACTTTTAAAATACCTATATGAGAAAGACCCTTTGCAGAACCTCCACCTAAAGAAAGACCTATCCTCTCATTTTCTTCATTAGATGAGGATTTTTCATATTCTCTATTAAATTTAAATTCTCCGTATTTATTTATTGTATCTGAATTTGAAGTTTCAATTCTTGTATCAGGATTTCTTTTTTCAATACTTTCTTCCGAAAAAATTAAACTATTAATTATTATTAATAATAAAATACACTTTAGTTTGTTTGATATTTTCATTTATTTTTACCTTCTTCTTTTACTTAGTTTGACGTTTCCATTTTCCATTTTCTTTTTTATATATAAAATATTCTACTTGTATCTTTTTTTTCTTATTATTATCCTGTTCTATTGAAATCATAGATAAATTTAAAGTATCTTTATTTAAACCTATTATTCTATAAGGAAAAGATTTTGTATTTAACTCTCCAAGTATATCTTTTATTTCATTTTTTGAAATAGAAAATTTCGGATTATTTTTATATACAATAATCTCTTCTAAAATTTCAGGAGGAACAAGATTTATACCAAGTTCCTTACTCATTAGTTTTAAATTATCAATATCGATAAATGCTTCTTTCATATCTGTAGATGCAAATTCAAAAAAATCTGTTAAAGAAATATTATATCTTATTCCATCTAATTTAAATATTTCCCAATTTCCATTAATTTTATGTAATTCAATTTCATTATTAACGATTCTATTATAATTTTTAGGTTTTATCTTTAAAAATCTTTTCATATATTCATCTATATTTTTTTTAAAATTTTTATTTGATAAAGAAACATCTTTTTCTAATTCCTGATTAAGTATATTGAATGTTTTTTGATAAAAATCTACGTTAGTTTTGGCATCTATAATTGGAGTAGAAATAGAAATTTTTATTGTTGCTGTATCATTTGTTACCATTTCTATGCTTTCAACACTAGCCTTAGGTATTGTATTATAAATATACTGTTGTTTTAAAATATAATATAAATAATCTATTAGAAAATCAAAATCAATATCTTTATCAATATTGTTTAAAACTTTTTTTTCCATATCTTTACCATTTTCAAAATAATGGTCTACTACCAATAAAGCAAGTTTATTAATAAACTCTGAAAATTTATAACCTATTTCCTTCAACTCTTCCGTATCTTTGTTCAACTCACTTTGAGATAATTTGACATTAGGGCTTATGAAAATATTCACATTTTCTGTTTCTTTTGATATTGCCAATGTATTTAAAATAAAAAATAAAAGTAATAATTTTTTAATTTTTTTCATTTATTATCTCCTTTTTTCTTTTTTTATAGTAGAACTAATTTAAAACCGAACTTAAAGATTATGACTATTTTAATCTAAAGACTGAGTTTACATAATTTTTAATAGTCTGATTTTAATAATAGCATGACTCAAACTCTCTAAGAGAACAACCGTATTCACAACATTGATGAACATCAGTACAACTATTTAATATCATAATTACTGTTGTAATAATTAAAATCTTGGTTAATCTTGTCATTATTCCTTGACTCCTTATCCTACTTTTTCAAAGTAAATTTAATTATTAAGTATCTTTGAGATTATCATTATTTTATATCTTTTATGAAAGCAAAACTGCCTCTAAAAATTATATATTTTCATGAGACAGTTTTTATTATTTGATTTTATTCTTTTAAATAATCTATACAAGCTGTTGTTGATCCTAATTCACACATCATTGCATTACAGCTAAATAATGACATCATTATTGATATTATAATAAGAATTTTAAATATTCTTGACATAATTTTCACTCTCCAGTTTTTAATTTATTATTTTTATTATATTAAACTATTCCATTTGATAAAAATGAAAAAATATAATTGTTAAAAAGTTTTTTAGGTTTATTATTTTTATAAATTAGAATGGAATATTATATCCAAATCCAAGAGTAACTCTCTTATAGTTGATATTTCCGTCCCAAAAAAGAGAGGAGTATTTTGATTTATTTTCTTTATACATTAACTCAACATTGAAATTACTGTATGACACTCCAACACCAGCTCCATAGTAAAATCCGTTGTTGAATTTATTGTTATTAAATGAATATCCAAAATCTGATTTTAAGTATGGTTTTACACTTCCTGCATCAAAACTATACTTAGCAGTTGCATATACTGGGATTGAATTAAAACCTTCTCCGCCATTCTTTAATTTTTTATGAGATTGGAATGCTGTTCCTGCTCCTAATTCAAATCCAGGATATACTTCATATCGGTACTCTGCTCCTATCTCAAGTCCTGTCTTTGCATCTCCCCCATTCCAAATGTCATCGATATCGTATTTTCCACCAAAATCGACACCTCCTTTTAACTCTACTACTTGATTAGCAGAAAAAGCACTTAATCCTGCTACTAAAAATAATCCGATTAATAATTTCTTCATATTTTTCTCCCTTCGATTTGATAATTTTATTTTTTGAAATTAAATACTGATAAATTTTTTTCTTAAATTGGCGATACAGTTTAGAATTAGAGATTAAAGTTATTTTATATAATTTTTGTTAATTTCTTCAAATATTTTATAACTAAAAGTATCAATTTAGTTTTAAAGGAGATTTAAAAAATTGGTAATTTTTAAATATTTTTAGAAAAATTAATTGAAATTATAAAAATAAAATAACTTAAAGATAAAATTTATATACTTATTAAATTATTTAATTAAGAAATATATTTTAAATTTCTGAAATTAAGAGAATAACAAGGACTTAATTCAGTAACAACTTAAAGTTTGAAATCATTACTGTTGTCCCAATTACTAACTAATAACTAAGATAATTATTAATAGTTTTATTATAATTCTATATTACTCAAAATAAGTATTTTAAATCTATCAGTATTAAATATTCTATTTCATTTTACCTTTTTTTTTTTTTTTTGATTTGCAAACCCTTTTTTTAGTTTTAGTTTTTTTTGATATTTAATTTATTTTTACAAAAAATAATTATTAGTATAAGAATTTAGTAATAATATATAATTAAAAATATTTTACTATATTGAAGTTTTAATAGTGATATGGTAAAATTTTAGATGAAATAATAAGAAAAAATTGAAAAATAGAGGTAAATTGATGAAAAAAGATAAAATTGGGTTTTTGATATTTCATATATTTTTTATTGCGTTTGTGCTGTTTTTGAAAAATGTAGTTACTTTTCAGAATGAGGCGCTGGAGATGAAATTTTTGGAATGTCTGCTTATGGGTGTTTATATTTATACGTTTTTTACAGCGAAAATTTATTTGGAATGGCTAAATTCATATATGATTTTTTTGTATACGCTGTTTTTGTTTAATTTTACAAGGATATTTCTGGATATTGTGAATTATAGGGAGTTTGGATGGGCTACGAAGTTTGCTAACTTTTATTTTTTTTATGATGTGAGAAATGAGATAATAAATGTTTTTTTGCTAGTATTACTGTTTACACATCTAGGATTTTTCATTGCGATTTCAAATGAGAAGATTAGTGAGATTAGAAGCAGTGTTACGCTTGAAAGCAGAAGGCTGTTTACGAATGTTGGAATGGCTCTGTTTATAATTTCATTGCCTGCTTTAGCCTACAAGATGTTTATTCAGCTGAGGGTTATTTTGCGGGCTGGATACGAGGCTTATTATACTGGAATTTTAAAGGGAGTTGATTATCCTGCATTTACAAAAGGCTCTGGTACAGTAATGACAATTGGATTTTTGATATTTTTAATTTCAATTCCATCCAAAAGAAAATTTTTGACAATTTCTTCACTTTATCTTATGGTAAAACTGCTTGATTCGTTTAAGGGAGCAAGAGCAATATTTTTGACACAGCTTCTTTTTATAATGTGGTATTATGCAAAAGTCTATGGAATCAGGATAAAAGCTAAGACAATGGTAAAATTAGTAGGATTTACCGTGATTTTTTCACAAATTCTAGTGTCTGTACGAAGTAAAAAAATATTCAGTCTGGATTTAGTAAATACAATTTTTAATTTTCTATTTTCTCAAGGAGTAAGCTATCTCGTACTTGGCTACACAATTAATTTTAAGCACAGCATTGTTGGAAACGGAAGCTACCCCTACATCTTGCAGGGAATATTCGGCTTTAAGCCACAGTCGCTGGAAACACTTGTCACAACCAACTCCATTGCAGATAAATTAACATATTATCTAAATTCAGATGCTTATTTAAAAGGAGAAGGAATTGGCTCAAACTATATTGCAGAAATGTATGATTTAGGCTACTTTTGGTTAATTATAATCTCAATTCTGCTTGGAATTTTTATTATAAAATACGAAAAATATGTTGTAAAAAATAGATTTTTATTATTAACAAGCTATTACTTCATACCGAATTTGTTTTATATCCCAAGAGGCTCATTCTTCGGGGAAGGGCTAATAAAAAATATGGCAATTCTAATAGCAGTTTATGTGATAATTTTCAGTTTTGACTATATGTATAGGAAAATTGAGGAAAAGAAGGAACTGATTTGATTTTTTAGGGAGTTGAGTGGGATTGAATGAAAAAGAACAAGTATTTAAAGTTCATTGGGCAGAGAAATTAAAAATGGTATTTAAATTGATTTATATTCCAGCATTACTTTTTTGGGGGTGGAGATTTTCTTTCGATTTTTCAATAAATGAAATATTTTTTAAATGTTTTTTAACTGTTCTGCTTTCAATCATACTATTTTTAATTTTATCTATTTTTGTTTTTAACAAAAAAATTGAAGTCTTTGACAATATTTTGACATATTATGAAAGAGGAAAAGAAGTTTGGTGTAGGAGAATAGGAAAAGATAATGTTAGGATATTTAATGAGAATAATTTATTTTATGGTGATGTTAAATATCTTTCGATAGATTATTGTTATGTTGTTATTTCTTTATTTGGAAAGAAAAATTGCTTAAAACTTGAAAAAATTATTTATGAATTTCAACTTGAAAAAGAAGAAATTGAAGATACAGTATTTGAGATTCCAAAAAAGGAATTACTTGTAGAAAAATGTAAAAATATTTTTAAAAATGATGCTGTTAAGATAATTATTGTCTTGATAGTAATTAAATATTCTGATAATATTTTTTTGAATTACTTTTTGATAATTATTATTTTGGGAGCTATTATTTTACAAATTGTTTCTTTAATCAGAATGAAAATTTATACACCGAAAATTATAAAAATATTTAGTAATTTTATAAGTATTGATGATGAAAAATACAGTAAGTATGATATAAAAAAGTTGATGATTACAAGTCCGAACACGAAAAGTGGAACGATAGATTTTGGATACAGAATATTAAAAATTTTTGGAAATAATGAAAAAAAGGTTTATACACTAATTACCTCTAAAAATTCAGAATTTAAAAATTCTGGAAAGGATGAGGATTACGAAACTTTTTATGAAGAAATAGTTAAATTTTGTATTGTTAATGGAATTGAATATGAGTTGGTGTAGAAAAATAGGAGTTTAACGTTGATGGAAATAGAAAATATAGAAATAATAGACGGAATAAATGATAAAAATAAAAATGATATAGTCAAATGGACTAATGAAAAGGGAAGGAACTTTCTTGAGCAATGGGCTGGAAAAAGTCTTGATTTTCCACTTGCAATTGGTCAAATTGACAAATTGGATAATATTTACTCGATTTTTTGTGAGAATGAGTTTGTGGGGATTATTCAGAAAATACGAAAAGAGATGGATAATGTTCATATTGGAAGATTTCTGATTAATCCTGAGCTTACTGGAAGAGGGCTTGGAAAAAGGGCTTTGATAGAGTTTATAAATTTAATTTTTCAAGATGAGGACGTCAATTCAATTACGTTAAATGTGTTTGATTATAATGCGGGGGCAAAGAAATTGTATGAGAAAGTTGGATTTAAAGTTGTGAATGTTACTGAAAATCCGATGAAAAAGTATATGATGATTATGAAAAAAGATGAAAAATAGGAGAAAATAATGATAGAAAAAAAAATATATTATGTCTGGATTGGAAACGCCAAAAAGCCAGATATTTTTTATAAATGTCTAGAATCGTGGAAGAAAAATCTGCCTGATTTTGAAATAATAGAGATAAATGAGAAAAATTTTGATATGGAAAAACACCTTGCGAAAAATAGATTTTTTCGTGAATGTTACGAAAGAAGGCTTTGGGCATATGTTTCGGATTATATGAGAGTGTATTTTATGTATGAAAATTCTGGAATTTATGTTGATACGGATATGGAAATAATTAAAGATTTGACACCGATTTTGGAAGGAAAAGATGAAATTTCTAAAAATGGGAAGATGAATTTTTTTATTGGGTATGAGGATGAAAAACACATAAGTGTTGGGATTTTTGGGACAACTAAGCATAATGAAGTGTTAAAGGACATTAAAGATTTTTACGAAAATGACATTTGGAAAAAGCCGATTTGGACGATTCCTAAGATTTTTACCTATACTTTTGAGAAAAAATATAATTTGAGTGAAAAAAGGGAAAATGTTTTGAAAAATGGGGAAATAGTTGTTTTTCCGAAAGAATATTTTTATCCTTATGGATTTCATGAAAAATATACAGATGACTGTATAAAACCTGAAACATACGGAATTCATTGGTGGAATGACAGCTGGAGCAGTTTGAAGGCAAGGTTGTTTTTGGAAACGAAACATTTGTCAGGAGTAAAAAAAATGATTAAAAAGATGAGGGTAATTGCGAGGTTTTATTTGAAGGAAAAGAGATAAAAATAAGGATTATTTAGATAGAAATAAAAAAGTAAAAATAAAAAGGTTTGGTAGATACTAAAAAAAGTGATATAATTGAATGAAAAATTTGGAATAACAGATAAATTTTTATTAGAGAAACTGTTGTTTTGAGAAAATAAAGAAGGATTAGGAGAAATATTGGAAAAATGAGTAATTTAAAAAAAATATTGTTGTCGCTTATGATTTGTGGGGCAACTCTTAGCTGGGCGAAAGAATTTAAGATAATGACATATAATATCTATGGAGGAAGACTTACGAATGGTCAAAAACTAGGTGAAAGCATTAAGCCGTACGAGCCTGATTTTGTATCACTTCAGGAAGTTGACAAGTTTACGAAAAGAAGTAATTTTCGTGATATAACTTCTGATATTGCGAAAGTTCTTGGTTATGACTATTATTTCTTTAAGAAATCAAGAGATTATGATGGTGGAGAATATGGGATTTCATTTATTTCAAAATATCCGCTTGAGAAAATATATACTTATGAATTACCGTCGGAAGGGGTTGAAAAAAGACAGCTTATAGTTGCAGAACTTTCTAAAAAGACTTTTGGGAAAAAGGTGCTGGTAATGAATACGCATTTGGACTTTAAGCAACAGATAAAGCCTGAAGAAATGGAGTCACTGGACTTGCTTACAAAATTTTTTGATAAAGATGATATAAAGTTTTTGAGTGGAGATTTTAATTTTTTACCAACGACAAAATATTACGGAGAAATAACAAAAGGCTGGAGAGATACTTATATGGAATCTAATGTTGGTGGTGTAAGAACGCTTTCGGATCCACGTATTGACTATATTTTTGGAAGCCAGTCGAAAAAATGGAAGGTAAAATCAAGCTATTTTATTAATGATGCAACGCAGGACTGGACAAAACTGTCAGATCATCTTCCATATATGACAATTTTAGATATAAAATAAAAGAAAAAGGAGACATAGAGTATGAAAATTTCCCTTGTAATGCCGACAATTAATGTTACAACTGAACTTGATTTATTCCTAAAAAGCCTAAAGGTACAGACTTATAAGGATTTTGAGCTGATTGTGGTAGATCAGAATGAAGGAAATGAAGTTTTTGAAATTGTGAAAGATTATGAAGAGGAATTTAAGATAAAATATGTAAGAAGTGATGAAAAAGGGCTAAGTTTGAATAGAAACAGAGGGCTTATCTTGATGAAAGGTGAAATTGTCGGATTTCCTGATGATGATTGCGAATATCGGCCTGATACACTTGAAAAAGTTGCAGAATTTTTTGAAAGAAAGAAAAATTATCAGATTTATTCGTGCCGTACACTTGAACGTGGGAAAGACTATGGAACAGGCATTATGGAGAAAAAGGACATGGAAATAACGAAGGATAATGTGGATACAACTGTGAAATCCATAACTTTTTTTGTAAATTACGGTAAGGATGATATTGTCTTATTTGATGAAAATCTAGGCGTTGGTGCAACTTTTGGAAGTGGGGAGGAAACAGACTATGTGCTGACATTGCTTCACAAAGGCTATAAGGGAAGATACTTTGCAAACGATATAATTTATCATCCAGCAAAAAAGGGAAATTATAATGATTTGGAACGTGCCTATAAATATGCATTGGGATTTGGAGCATTGGTAAAAAAGGAAGTAAAGGGCAGAAAAAACAGATTTTATATTCTGAAATACTGGAAACGGCAGTTTAGAAGTTTTGTTGGAATGATTATTACAAGAAATAGAAGTTATCATAGGGTTGTGATGAAGGGTAGAAAAATTGGATATACAAAATATAAAATTTAGGAGAAAAATATGGATAAGATAAAATGCTTGATAAATATGATAATAGCTTATCTCATTTATCCATTTAACAAAGGAAAATTCAAAAATAGAAATATTTGGCTTGTGGGTGGAAATGCAGGAGAACTTTTTGTGGATAATGGACGTGCGATGTATGAGTATTTACGTTCAAGACAGCAGGAAGAAGTGTACTGGGTAATAAACAGAAATGCCAAGATTGCAAAAAAAATTCCAGGAGAAAAACTGATAAAAGGAAGTGTAAAAAGCTATCTGTATTTTATGAATGCAAAAGTTGTATTATTTTCTCACTCAATTTCTGCAGATATTGTCCCATACCTGTTTGTAGTACCATTAATAAATAAATTTCATAAAAAAGTATTCAAAGTATTCCTGAATCACGGAACAGTAGGCTTTAAAGTCCGACAGGCAATGAATCCAAAAACAGCAAAAGTAGCAGAAGCACTTGTAAAATCGTATGATTTAAATATTTGCGATTCAGAATTTGAAAAAAAAGTAAAAACAGAAACTTGGTGGGAAGTTCCAAAGGAAACAGCAGTTATAACAGGCTACCCAAGATATGATAAATTATACAATCTAAAAATTACGGAAAAACAAATATTCTTTATGCCGACATGGCGAAACTGGCTAAAGTCAGAAAACTCAGAAAACCAAAAATTTGAAGATACAAAATATTTCCAAAATATTGCAAATTTGATTACAGACAAGAAATTAAATAACTATTTGGAAAAAAATGATATTAAATTAAACATTTACATTCATCAGTTAATGCAAGATTATCTAAAAAACTTTGGAAATATAAAACTTGGAAAAAATATAAAAATACTCCCAAAAGAAGTAAACATAACCGAAGAACTGCAAAAATCAAAATTATTAATAACAGACTATTCAAGCGTAGCTTACGATTTCTACTACCTAAACAAGCCAATTATCTTCTTCCAGTTCGATAAACGTGAATACGAAGAAAAAGTCGGCTCTTATGTAGACTTAGACAAGGACTTATTTGGAAAACAAGCCAAAACTGTAGAAAAATGCGTTGAAGAAATCATTGAAATCTCCGAAAATAATTTTCATTATGATAAGGAAATGGAGCAAAAGTCTGATAAGTTGAGAGAAAAGTTTTTGAAATATGTGGATAAAGGAAATTGTGAAAGAGTTTACGATGAAATTTTAAAAAGAATAAATTAAAACTCGATTTTCTTATTAAGGATTGATAACATATGTTGTTATTAATAAATATTTTCTTTGTATTATTAAGTTTTTTCTTTACTTATTTTCGCAGGATTGCTCATTGCCGCAAATCCTTATCTTGCAGTAAAGGTTTATTCTAATAATTAAACTTGTGGCAAGATTGCTACGCAATACCTATGGCTAGACTCCGACCTTTATTTGTCCAACTCCGAAACTCCTCCTTTCAGTCGTCAAACAGTCGTAGTTGAACAAATAAAAGCTCCGTCGGTTTTTAACATAGATTGTATAATATATTGCGACAAACTAAAAAAATATTTCAAAAGCTCAAACAGCTATTTTTCTTCTAACGAAATTTTGCTCGAAAATCTTTTAATTAGAATAGTTGTTATAACTAAATTAAAATTGTCGTGATTTTTTGGAAATTAAATCGATTGTTTGAGCGAAGTTTTTACGTAGCGAGTTTCGATTTTGTTTTCAAAAAATGCTTAGACGAGTGGGGATTAGTGCGTAGCACTTTCGCCAAAATCTTCAGATATTATAATTTGAAGAAATTGAAATAACTAATATCGCGAAATAAAAGGGGATGGCGATTGATCCCCTTTACGTATACAAAAAGAAAAAAATATAAAATATAGAAAAAATATTTATTAACAAAAATTTATTTTTTATAATTTTAGATAAGAAATAAGCAGGGGATAATTTTTATTAATTTTTTAAAAAATTGAAAAAGAAAATAAACTATGATAAAATTTAAAGATAAAAAAATAAAGAGAACAGAGGTAAAATAACGATGGCAGATACACCGCTTATGAAGCAATATAAGGAGATAAAATCAAATTTTGAGGATTCTATATTGTTTTTTAGATTGGGTGATTTTTATGAAATGTTTTTTGAGGATGCGGTGAAAGCGTCACGAGAGCTGGGACTTACGCTTACTTCGAGAAATAAGGAGAAGAATGTGGATGTACCGCTTGCGGGAGTTCCATTTCATTCGGCAGATTCATATATAACAAAACTTGTTTCAAAAGGGTATAAGGTTGCGATTTGTGAACAGACAGAAGATCCGAAGATGGCAAAGGGAATTGTAAAACGAGAAGTTGTGAAGATTATAACGCCAGGGACAGTTGTGGATATGGAGGCACTTGATGCCAAGAGCAATAATTACTTGATGAGTATTTTGAAAGTTGAGAATAAACTTGGAATTGCGTATATTGATATAACAACTGGGGAGTTTAAGGTAACGGAAGTTGAAAAGGATGATGATTTTGTAAAATTATTTAATGAGATTAATAAGATTGAGCCTAAGGAAGTGCTTGTTACAGAGGATTTTTATGGAGAAATAAAGGAAAAGTTAGATGATTTTTTACAAAAGAATGATTCGGTTGTGACTTTTGTGAATAAGGTTCGGGATAGTGCAAAGTATCTTATGGACTATTTTGAGATTGTGTCGCTGGAAAGTTATGGGATTAAGGATAAAAAGGCGATAATTGGAGCTGCAGCCATGGCACTTGATTATGCGGCTACTATGCAGGTTGAACATGAGCTGACTGTAGAAAAGATTGAGTTTGTGAATATTTCCAATTACGCTGAAATAAATGCGATTACAAGCAGAAACTTGGAACTATTGAAAAATCAAAGAGAAAAAACTGTCTATGGTTCGCTTTTGTGGGTGCTGGATGAATGTAAAACTTCGATGGGAACACGGCTTTTAAAAAGATTTATAAATAATCCGCTTTTAAATATTGAAAAAATACGGGAAAGACAGGAAGACGTACAGTATTTTATTGATAATATCTTGATTCGTGAGGATTTAAGGGAAAAACTTGAGGATATTTACGATTTAGAGCGGCTTTTGGGGAAAATAATCTTTGGAAGTGAAAATGGAAAAGATTTGACAGCATTGAAAAAAACGATAAAATCTGCTGTTGAAATAATGAAAATTTTGGAAAATACTGATTTTTTTAAGGATATTGATGCAAATATTTTGTTTGAGTGTTATAAAATAATTGACGACAGTATAAATGAAGATGCACCATTTTCGGTACGTGAAGGTGGAATTATAAAATCTGGATACAATGCGGAACTGGATAAAATTAGAAATATTATGAATTCTGGGAAGGACTTTTTGCTGGATATTGAACAGCGGGAAAGGGAAGCAACTGGAATTAGAAATATGAAAATAAAGTTTAACAAGGTTTTTGGTTACTTCATCGAAATTACAAAAGCAAATCTGGATATGGTGCCAGAACATTACATAAGAAAACAGACTCTTTCAAATTCAGAGAGATACATCACGCCTGAATTGAAAAAATATGAGGACACAATAATAAATTCCAAAGCAAAAATCGAAGATTTGGAATATCATTTGTTCAAGGAAATTAGCGGAAAACTCAAGGAACATCGGAAAATTTTGTCAGAACTTGCGGAAAGGCTGTCATATATTGATGTAATGGTATCTTTTGCTGTAAGTGCCATTGAAAATGATTACGCAAAACCTGAAATGAATGAGGAATATTCCTTTGAAATTGAGGGCGGAAGGCATCCAGTTGTGGAAAAGCTAATTGGAAGGACGGATTATGTTTCAAATGATACAGTCTTTACTGAAAAGGAAAGTTTTGTTGTGCTAACAGGACCTAATATGTCGGGAAAATCAACGTATATGAAACAAATCGCATTAATTTCCATAATGGCTCAGATTGGCTCTTTTGTCCCTGCTAAAAAAGCAAATTTATCAGTGATAGATAAATATTTGACACGGATTGGAGCTTCTGATGATATTTTGACAGGGCAAAGTACATTTATGGTGGAAATGAGTGAAGTTTCCAACATTCTAAACAATGCGACTGAAAAAAGCCTGATAATACTTGATGAAGTTGGACGTGGAACTTCTACAACCGATGGTGTTTCCATTGCAACTGCCATTTCAATGTATATTCACGATAAAATTGGTGCCAAGACGGTTTTTGCAACACATTATCATGAACTGACTGATTTAGAAAATAAATTTGCACACATTGTAAATTATCGGATAGAAGTGGATGAAAAGCAGGGAAAAGTGATGTTTTTACGAAATATTGTAAAAGGTGGGGCAGACAAGTCGTATGGGATTGAAGTGGCGAAATTGGCTGGGCTTCCAAAGGAAATATTGATTGAAAGCAAGAAAATATTGAAACGGCTGGAGCAGAAAAAGGAATTGATAGAAAGAACCGTAGATGTTCACCAGTTATCACTTTTTGGAGGAAATTCAGAGTTTGAAAATGATTTTGAAGAATTTGAAGATACTAATCTTGCAAGTGATTTTGAAATCAATGAAAAAACTCAGATTTATGAAGAAAAACTAGTAGAAATTCAGGAAGAAAATGAAAAATTATCAGAAATTGTGAGCAAAATAGATAACTATGATATAAATAATATTACACCGATGGATGCGATGAAATTTTTGTTTGAATTAAAGGAAAATATGAAAAATAGAAAGTAAAATTAGTAAAATTAGGAGAAAAATAATGTGGAAAAAACTAGGTTATGGCGGACTTGTATTACTACTGATATATTTTATATATGCAGTATTTTTTAAAAAAATTCCGACACCGCTTGAACAGATGCAAAAAGATATGAAAGCCAAAAAAGTTATGTATAGGTTAAAAGATGATGCTATCATTTATGCGGATGAACAGATTGGATCTGAAGGAGACGAAGTTATCAGGTTTAAAAATGTAATTGTAGATCTGATAAAGAAAAAAATGTTAATTTCTGGAAAAGAGGGAGAAGTCAACACTAAGACATCTGATGTTACATTAATGAAAAAAGTTGTTGGAACAACGAAGGACAAGAAATGGGAAATTTATACAGAACGTGTGGAATATAAGAAACAGGGAGATACATTAATTTCACCAGTGAGGACAAAGTTAATAAATACTGTTGATGACACGGTTTCTGAAGCGGATAGGGTTGAAACGACAACAAAATTTGAAGTAATTGTAGCAACTGGGCATGCAAGCTATAATAATAAGAAAGATAAAAAGACATTAACAGCAGATAAGATTACGTATCATGATCCAATAAAAGTATCTGATGCAGAAGGTCATGTAGTTTACAAGGAAGAGCAGACAAAAAGAGAATTACGTGCAGATAGAATGCGTTATGATGATATAAACAAAATTGGAAACGCTTTAGGTAATGTAATCTATACGGATCCTGAAAATAAATTAACTGGATACAAAGTTGATTATTATATGAAGGATGAACGTGTAGATGGACAGGGGAATGTAGTTTACACTGGTAAAAATAGTGTAATTTCAGCAGATGCTGCATCATATTTCGTAAAGAAAAAGCAGGTTGATGGAAGAGGACATGTAAAATATACAAGTCCAACTCTAATAGTAACAGGAGATCATGTATTTTACGATGAAATTGCAAAAATATTAAATGGTGATGGAAATGGAACTTATAACTATTTACCGAGAAAAACTACTGGAACATATAGAAGTGGAGTTTATGACTTAAAAACAGAAACGCTTACAACAAATGACTACTATACTGCAAATTATGATGACTATAAAATGGATGGAACAGGACTTATATATGTGTTCCCAACTGGAGATGCCAGAATGAATGGTCCGTTTAATGTTAAAAAGCAAAACTTTAATGTACATGGTGCAAATGGAACAATGAACACAATTTCAAAAGATATTTTTGCAAATAAAATGGAAATGACAAGTGTTCAGGGAGATAGAATTACATCTGACACAGGGCGTGGAAGTTTTGAGAAAAAGGAATTTAGGTTTGATGGGCATGTTAAAGGTAAAATTCGTGGAAATGTAAAAGATCTTGTAAATGACCCAAGACCGCTTGTAGAATCAGAAGCAGTAAACTTCATAGGAAATACTGCCAAAGTTTATTTTGTTTCACATAAAAATGGAAGCAATATGAGTATTACACGTAGTGAAATCAAGGAAAATGTGCATATGACTTATAAGGATATTACGCTTGATTCTCAGTATAATGAGATGGATTCAGGAAGAAACCTTATTCTTGCAAGGGATAAGGTTATGGTTGACTTTAAGAATAATACAAAGATGACAGCGAATTATCTTTATATGGATATGAACAAGCAGGAAGGGTATGCCAGAAACAATGTAAAAATTGTAAGTACATTGCCGCAGTTCAGAGCGATTAATACAAGTGCAGATAAGGCTACAATTTATTTGAAAGATAAAAAAATAAAATTAAATGGAAATGTAGTGACTTATCAAGGGAAAACGCAAATTTCATCTAAAAGCGCAATTTACGATATGGACAAGAGAATCCTTGAAAACGAAGGAAGTATTCAGATGCAATATGAAATTCAGAATAACGAGGAACAAGGACGGTCAGATCCTAAAAATGCAGCGGCAACTCAGGAAGTAATAGGAAAATTGTCAATTCCTGAAGGAGAGGTCAGTACAAGAGGAGGAATTAACTTGCCAAAATCAATGACAGCCTCAAATGGAGTTCCAGTTACAATAAAATGGCGTTCTTCAAATTCAAGCCTGTTTTCAGTATCTGGAAGAATTAACAAGCAATTTTATGGTGGCGGAACAAAAGGAGTAACTTTGACTGCAATAGCTAAAGCTGGTGTAGATACAGCTGAAAGAACCTTTAACGTGAGTGTTCCGACAGAATCAGCACACGAAATGCTTGTTAGAGCCGCAAAAAATATTTATGTTCCAGAAGATGGCGAAAATTTACCTTCATCAGTAAGGGTAAATGTAAATAAAGGAACAATAGATGTACCAATTTCCTGGAGTAAAAATGGAGATAGAAATGTAGCAACATTAAGATATGGCGGTGCATCTTATCAAAAACAATTTTAATAATATGGAAAAAGTGGGTAGAGAATACTCACTTTTCTTTAAATATGTATTTAAGATTTTATAAAAAAAATTAAAAAAGAAAGGAATTATAAAAAAATATGGATATGAAAGAATTACAGGAGAAATTAACAGAAAAGAATTTAAATATTTTTCAACAAATAAAATATACTTTTTTTGTATTAAAAAAATTTATATTTGACAGGAATGATGTGTGGTGGATACTTTTTTTCTTTTTTATATCTTGTGTCAAAATTACTATAGGATTTATAAGTGTGAGTACTGGAATTTCATCATTTACAAATATACTTCAAATTTTTAAATTTTGTTATTATTTGGCATTTTTTCTGTTTTATCAAAAAATAATTTTTAAAATAGAAGAGAAAAATTATTCAAGATTAGATAAATCAGCCTCAAAATTTTTCCTTTTATATTTGATATATTACATAATTAGTTATATATTTCGATATTTGCCTTTCCCTTTGTTTTTTGATGAATTTAATTTAGCTTTTGGAACAGTGTCTTTGATGGTGCTAGTAATTTTTTGGATTTACTTATTTTACTTCATACCGTTATTTTCTGCAAGACCATTTGATTTAAGAGAATCTTGGGATTATAATTTGCATTTAATTAAAGGAAATAAATTAAAAATGGTATTTCCTGGTATTCTTTGCCTTGTTTTTTCTTTTTCAGCAATATTTATTTTTTTACTTCCAATAGTTTCACTTTTTGAAGAGTTAGGTATTAACTTGTTACTTTTGATTTCTAAGTTTGGTGTAATTGCTGGGGAATTTATTAATACTTTTATGGTTATATTTTTTATAATTTTGCATAGTATAATATATTTGAATGTAGAGTATTTAGATAGAAAGATAAAATAATAATTTTAACAATTTAAAGTTATTATAGGAAATAACCAGAAGAAATAGATGGATTTTTATTTAATATAAATCCTATTTAAATAATGGATTTATTATAAACTTTTTCAATAAAGGATAAAACCTATTATTTCAAAATAATTAAAATATTAGTTTTTTGTTTTAATATAGTAAAACTTATTTAAAACCAAACTCAAAAGCTATGACTATTTTACTCAAACCATAAATTTATATAATTTTAACAGTTTAAATTAAAATAGGTTTGAGTATAAATCCACGGAGCCTTTCTTTGTTCAACTGTGACTATCTGATGACTTATGAATAAAGAAAAGTAAGTCTAGCCATAGACTGTAGGATTTGTAGCGATGAGCAATCCTACGAAAATAAAAAAGAAAAAATATTTATTATTCAAAATATTTAAAAAATAATAAAAAATAATTTAGTTGAAAGATTATAAATTAGTTATCAAATAGCCTTATTATAAAAAATTATTTCTATTTTTAAACAGAGTTTAGTATAAATTTTTACTAAAATACAAAAAAAATTTGATTTTGGGTTGAATATAATTAAAACATCTGTTATAATAGAACAAAGTATTATAACAGGTGATATATTTCTAAAAAAAATTAAATACATTTAATCACACAAAACAAACCAATTAATTTATAAGTAAAATTAAATATTTTGCTAAAATTTATATGGTAGAATTTATAATATAATATTGTTATTTTAAATTTGATTTTGTATGTTAAATGACCTAAAACAAAGTATTTAAACAATGATTTTAATCAAAGTTACATGTTTAAATATAAAAAGTATCTTTGTATCTGAAAGGAAAGATATGACTAAAAAAACTAAGAAAAGTAATAATTTATTAAATGATATACATGAACAAGCAGAAAAGTTTTCACGTGGAGAAGAAATTGCTAATTTTGTAAGTCATACTGTAGGAGCTGGATTATCAATATTAGCTTTTATAATTTTAACAATACGTGCGAGCTGGGTTCGTGATGTGGGAACAATAATATCCTTTATGGTATTTGGCTTTGGGTTAATCGTTCTTTATACAATGTCATCTATATATCACGGACTAAAACCTGGAACAGCTAAAATGGTATTTGAAATTTTTGATCACTCAGCAATTTACATTTTGATAGCTGCTTCTTATACTCCGTTTTTATATTTAGTTGTCAATTCGCCAATGAATAAAGTTATATTAGCAATTCAATGGATAGTGTGTTTCTTAGGAATTTTATTTAAAGCATTTTTCACAGGAAAGTTTAAACTGTTTTCTACCTTGCTTTATTTAATAATGGGATGGATGATTGTATTTGCCTGGAATGATTTGATAAATAATATAAACCGAGTTTCATTAATTTATTTAGTCTTGGGTGGAATTCTCTATTCACTTGGAACAATATTTTATTCATGGAAAATTTGTAAATTTAATCATATGATTTGGCATATCTTTGTAATTATGGGAAGTATCTCGCATTTTTTCGCTGTGTATTATTTAGTATAAAAAATAGAAATGTATCTTGAGTTATATAAAATCTAGTTAAATCTATTAAAGTTTTAGTATTATTAAGAAAAAGAATTTATAATGAAAGTGTAAAAAATAAAGAATATATTTTGTTTAGAAAGGGTAATTTAATGGGAAGAAAATCGAAAATATCTAATGAATTAAAAATTGAGCTTGTAAAGAAAATACTGGAAGGGAAAGGAACTGTTCAAGGATTAGCAAAGGAACACGGCATTGCAAAATCTTCATTAATGACTTGGAAGAAAAAGTATCTAGAGATTGGTGAAGAGAGTATAATGGTTGAAGATAAAAATAGGCATTATCCTCGTGAAGTTAAAGAAAAAGCTGTTCAAAGCTATTTAAATAATGAAGGTTCTTTATTTGAAATTTGTAAAAAATATGATATCGCATCTGTAAGTGTATTAAATTACTGGATTAGAGATTATAGAAGAAGTGTAGATGTAAATGGAAACTTTTCATTATTAAAAAAACACGTAAGAAAATCTATAGATGCTAAAGTTGAAGCTGTGCGTTTTTGTCAAAAAAATGATTATGATTATAATTTGGCTATCAAAAAATACGGTATATCATACCAGCAAATTTATTCTTGGGTGAAAAAATTTGAAAAAGGTGGAATTGACGCATTGGTAGATAACCGTGGAAAAAGACGAACAGAAAATAAAAAATAATAAAATTTAATTTTAATGGTAACAAAAAAACTGTCAAATCTTTTTAGAGAAATGACAGTTTTTTTAGTATTAATTTTTTTGAGTTTCTTCTTCTTTTTTTACAGGCACAAATTTTCTTTCTGGACTGCTAAAAATTTTTATTCCAATAATAGCAACAATAATCATAACTATACTTATTAAATATGGAAGTCTTATTCCAAAAATTAATAAATCTTCTGCCCTAAATGTACTTACAAACATTCTTATAATCGCATACATGATTAAATAAATCATTGATAATACTCCTGGATTGTATTCTTTTTTTCTAAAATAGAACCAAAGAATTATAAATCCAATTAAATTCAGGAACGCTTCATAAAGCATAGCGGGGTGCAGCGGTAAATTTGGAAATTCTGACCCAGCCGGAGTATCTAACGGAAAACTTAATCCCCAAGGAACAAGCTGTTTAAATTGAGCTTGTGCAGTAGCACTTAATGACTGGTATTTTGCCCACCATTCATTAAACTTTCCTGAAAAAATTACGCTAAGTGGAGTAAAAGTAGGTACTCCATGAACTTCTCCATTTGCCAAGTTTCCAAATCTTCCTAGAAACTGTCCAAACAGTAAAGGGCCAACAGCCATGTCTGTAAGAACCCATAAGTTCATTTTGTTTTTCTTGGCATAGTAACATGAGCCTATAAATGCTCCGATAATTCCACCGTGAATTGCAAGTCCACCTTCCCAGATGTACAGGATAGATAAAGGGTTTCCAATATAGTCTGAAAATTTAAAAATAACATAATATAATCTTGCCCCGATTAATCCTGCTACTATTGTAGTAAATGCAAAATCTTCAATAATTTTTCTATCATCAACGCCTCTTTTTTCGGCAACATCATCAGCAAGTGCGATAAACATTCCAAAAAGAAAAGCTAAAATATACATTAAACTATAAATTCTAAGTTCAAAACCTCCAATTTTAAATAAATATGGTTTCATTTATGCTCCTTTTCAATATTTTGAAATAGAAAGTTAAAAAAATAATAACTTTCTATATTTTTTTGTTTTTTATAATTGTTTTTTTAATTCTTTTTCAAAGATTACAAAGAAATCATCAAGCTGTTCCTTGGAAATTTGTCCTAAAATTCCAATTCTCATAAGGCTTTCAGCATATTTTCCCTTTCCGCCTGTAACAGTGTATCCTTGTTCTTCAAGGGCTGAAATTATTGATTTTATAATAATTCCTTCTCTATAAACTGAAATTAGTGTATTTGTTCTATTTGCCTCATTTTTAACTAATAGTTCAAACCCAAGTTTTTGAGCTTTTTCTTCAACATATTTTCTCAAATCGTGTTTTTGCTTAATTGTGTTTTCAATTCCATTTTTTATCAAGTCTTTTAATGACTGATTCAATGCTAGAATTAAAGCAATTGCTGGAGTGTATGGCGTTTCTCCGTTTTCTTCAAAATATTTTGCATATTGCTTCAAATCAAAATAATATTTAGGTAAATCAGAAACTTCCATAGCTTTTTTAGCTTTATCGCTTATTGCGACAAATGATAGTCCTGGAGGTATTAGAAATGCCTTTTGGCTTCCCGCAATCGCCACATCCACATGCCATCCATCAAAATCAAATTCGTTTACAACAAGTCCACTGATTGTGTCAACAATTAGCAAAATATCAGTATTTTTTGTCAAATCTCCTAAAGATTTTATGTCATTCAGAATACCAACTGAAGTTTCGCTATGAGTGGCTAAAATTCCTTTTAAATCTGGATTTTCTGAAATAACTTTCTTTACATCGTCCAAATTGTAGCTTTCTCCAAATTCATATTGTAAATTAATTACATTTAATCCATAAATTTCAGCAATTTTTCTAAATCTGTCTCCAAAATATCCAGTATTTATGGCAAGAACCTTGTCACCTTTTGAAAAAAAGTTTACAATGGCAGTTTCCATTGAACCTGTACCAGATGAAGTTATAACGGCAACATCATTTTTAGTTTTGAATACTTTTTTCAAATTTTCATTGTTTTCTTTCATAATTCTTCTAAATTCAGGTGTTCTGTGGTGGATAATATCCTTTCCAAAAATTTCCAGATATTCTTCTGGAATATTAGTTGGTCCTGGTGTCAACAATAATTTTGAACTCATAAATCTATTCCTCCTAAAATTTATATTTTAAAAATTTTTATATTAACTCCTTTGTCAATTTATCATATTGAAGCAATTTCGTTAAGATTTTTTCTACATCGTCTAATTTTAGCATGTTTGGACCGTCAGACAACCCTTTATCAGGTTCGGGATGTACTTCTGCAAATATTCCATCAACTCCGACAGATACTGCAGCTCTTGCAAGTGGATACACATAAGCACGGTTACCTCCTGAAGTTTCGCCCTGTCCTCCAGGAATTTGTACTGAATGTGTAGCGTCAAATACGACTGGATATCCAAATTTTCTCATTTCCAAAAGTCCACGCATATCTACAACAAGATTATTATATCCAAACGAAGCTCCACGTTCACAAAGCATTATATTTTCATTTCCAACTTCCTGAAATTTCTTTACAACATTTTTCATATCCCAAGGTGCTAAAAATTGACCTTTTTTGATATTAACTGCTTTTCCAGTTTCTGCTGCTGCGATGAGTAAATCAGTCTGTCTTGATAAAAAGGCAGGAATTTGAAGTAAATCAATAACTTTTGCAGCTTCTTTGCATTGATGTGGCTCATGAATGTCTGTAGCAAGAGCAACACCATATTTTTCTTTAACCCTTGACAAAATTTCAAGTCCCTTTTCAAGTCCTGGTCCTCTAAATGAAGAAATAGAAGAACGGTTAGCCTTGTCAAACGAAGCCTTAAATACATACTGAATTCCAAGTTTATCAGTAATTTCTTTCATTTTTGCAGCTACTTCCATAACTAAATCTTCTGATTCAATTACACAAGGTCCAGCTATCAAAAAAATCTTATCATTACCAATTGTGATATTATCAGTAATTTTAACTTTTTTTACTTTATCTATTAACATATCCGATTCCTTTCTAAAAAATTTTCTTATATTTTCATTTTATCATAATATTTCTTTTTTTCCTAATATTTTTCTAAAATATTCCTTTTGATAAAACAAATAAATTATGTTATACTTTTAACTGAAAAAATAATTGAAAAATAAAAAGCAGAATGATAAATAAAATTAATTGAAGAACAGGAGAAAGATATGAATAAAGTAGCTTTAATTATGGCTGGAGGAAGTGGAACAAGATTTTGGCCGTTATCTACAAATGATAAGCCAAAGCAGTTTTTGGATCTTGTGTCAAAAAAGACTATGATAAAAGAAACAATTGATAGGATAAAGAAACTTATTCCGATAGAGAGAATTTTTATTTCAACGAATATTAAGTATCTTGACATAATAAAAAAGGAATTACCTGAGATTGCTGACAGAAATATAATTTTTGAGCCAATGGCAAGAGACACAGCAGCCTGTATTGGATATGCGGCCTGTATTATCAGAAAAATTTATGAAAATAGCATTATGGCAGTTTTGCCATCAGATCATTTGATTAAGAAGGAAAAGGAGTTTTTGGACAGTTTGGAGTTTGCGTTTAAAGAGGCTGAAAAAAATAAGATTGTTACTCTGGGAGTTAAGCCAACTTATGCTGAAACTGGGTATGGATATATTGAGTATGTAGATAGAAAAAAATCAAAAGATGACAAAAATAACTGTGAAAATAAAGAAAGATTTAAGTCATATAAAGTTAAGAAATTTAGGGAAAAGCCTAATAAGGAGCTAGCTGAAAAATATATTGAGCAGGGAAATTATCTTTGGAATAGTGGAATGTTCCTTTGGAAAACAGAATTTATCTTGCATGAAATAAAAAAACATATGGAAACTCATGGCATTATTTTGGAAAAAATTGAAGAAATGCTCGAAAATGTTGATTTAAATGAAGTTTATGGAGAAAGACTAAGTGATTTTGTGAAGGATGAATTTGAAAAATTTGAAAAAATTTCGATAGATTTTGGAGTGATGGAGCATACAAAATCTGTTAGTGTCATACCTGTTGACATTGACTGGAACGATGTTGGAAACTTCAAGTCACTTGAGGATATTTTTCCAAAAGACAAGGATAGCAACGTTGTGCAGGCTGATAATTTTGAGCAGATTGAATCAGAAGGAAATATCGTAATTAATAAGGAAAATGACAAGATTATTGCTACAATTGGGCTAGAAAATATAGTTATTGTAAATACAAAAGATGCCTTGCTTGTCTGTCATAAGGATAAAAGTCAGGAAATTAAGAAAATATTGAATAAGATTGAGATGAAAAATAAGTAGTCAAAAACAGCATTTGATTATTTTACTTGAATTTTATTGTTATTTGAAATTTAATAGTTTGATATAAAAAAGTTTGGATGTAATAAAAACATCAATGTGAAAATATTTATTGAATAAAGGGAGCAAAACTAAAAATGGAAATAGATATTATAAAAGAAGCTGAAAATGTATTTAATATTGAAATTGCAGAACTGGAAAAATTAAAAAGTAAACTAGGAGATGATTTTCAAAAATTAGTCCGAATGATTTTAAATTTGAAAAATAACAATAAAGTTGTTGTGACAGGAATTGGAAAGTCAGGAATAATTGGTAAAAAAATTACAGCGACACTTGCCTCAACTGGTACAACATCGGTATTTATAAATGCAGCAGAAGCACTTCATGGTGATTTGGGAATGATTAGCGATGGAGATGTCGTAATTGCCATTTCAAACAGCGGAAATTCTGACGAAGTATTAAGTATTTTAGCGCCAATAAAAAAAATTGGAGGGAAAATAGTTGCATTTACTGGAAATCCTGATTCTATGTTGGGAAAATATGCAGAACTTACGATAAATGTTGGAGTAGAAAAGGAAGCATGTCCATTGGGACAGGCTCCGATGAGTTCGACTACAGCAACACTTGTAACGGGAGATGCCCTTGCCGTATGCCTTATGAAATTAAAGAATTTTACAGAAAGCGACTTTGCCAAATATCATCCGGGAGGAAGCCTTGGGAAACGGCTATTATTACATGTTTCAGATTTAATGCATATTGGGGATGAATTGCCAGTTGTAAAAGAAGATGAAAAAATTGAGAATGTATTAATGGTTCTTACGAAGAAAAAATTAGGAGCTGTGTGTATTACGGATACAGGACTTGAAAATGGCAAACTACTTGGAATTATAACAGAAGGAGATATTCGGCGTGCATTGGAACATAAGGAGAAATTTTTTGATTATGTGGCTTCTGATATTATGATTTCTACACCAGTAACGATTGAAAAGGATGCGATGGCTCTCGATGCACTTCATCTGATGGAAAACAGAAAAAGCCAGATTAACGTATTGCCTGTTGTGGAAAATGGAAATGTTGTGGGCTTGATACGAGTACACGATTTAATAGGATTAAGATAGCAACATATTTAATTTTTTATTAATAACAAAATTGTTTCTTAAATATACAGATAAATAATTTTTAAAAATTCTAAATTTTTTTGATTAATTGTTGTTTTTTCTATATTTTTATATTTTTTCTTTTTTTAAACGTAAAGGGGATCAGTCGCTATCCCCTTTACAATCCCAGCTCGTCTAAGTATTTTTTTGAAATAAAATTGAAACTCGCTTTTTAATAACAGTTATTATCAACTCTATAAATTGATTGTAACTTAAAAGTTTCAAAAAAGCTCAAACAATCAATTTTATTCCAAAAAAATCCCGACAGTCTTTAGTTTAACTATAATAGTTAATTTTAACTAAAATAAAAAACAAGTAAAATTTTGTTAAAGAAAAAATATTAACCAAAATTATCTAAAATAACAAAATAAGAAATCAACATAAAAAAATTATATGTTTAAAAATTAGTTTAAGATAAGTAAGGTTTATGAAAAGTTTTGGAAATGGAGAGAGATGGATAATAAGAATTTATTGAAGGGGACGATGGTTTATTCTCTTATGAATTTGGTTACAAAGATGGGGTCGTTTATATTTTTGCCGATAATAACGAGGTTATTGACACAGGAAGAATTTGGGATTGTGGGAACATTGGCTCCGATTACTTCATTATTTACTGTAATTCTAGGGCTGGGGCTTTATAATGCTCAGATGAAGAAATATGTAGATTTGAAGGAAAGTGAAGATGAATTTGGAAGTTATATGTTTTCTTCAACTTTGATTATAGTAGTTTTTAATATACTTACTTATATTTTTTTATTTACACCTGTAGCCAAAAAACTGTTTTCATATATAGTTGATTTAAGCAAGGTAAGTTACTATCCTTTGATAATTGTCAGCGTCTTAATTGCCACAACGAACGCTTTTAACAATCTTTCGACAACTTTGTTCAGAATGAAGAGAATGTATATGAAGGTTGCGATAGGGAGTGTTGTAAGCCTTTTCACAACTTATATTCTGGCAATTTACTTTATAAAATACTTAAAATGGGGAGTTTTTGGAAACCAGTTTGCAAATTTAATTGCGCTGATTATAGTATTTCTGTTCTATTTTAAGGATTATTTTGGGAAATTTAGATTTAAGCTGAATTTTGATTATGTGAAATATTCGCTAAGAAATGGATTGCCATTAATTTTTATTGAACTTACGGATCAGGTTGTGAATTTGAGCGATAGGCTTGTTTTGGCAAAATTTGTTTCTCTTGCTGTAGTTGGGGGTTATACGCTTGCATTTACTGGGGGAAGGGTTTTGTCGGTTGTTACAGGTTCTTTTGTAAACAGCTGGACACCAGAGTTTTATGAGGCGATGAAAGAGGATAGGACAAATCCGAGAATAACACGAAGCGTGGAAAACTTTATTGCGATTATTTCCTTTGCCTGTGTAATCGCACAGCTGTTTGCTCCAGAAGGGATAAAGTTGATATTTCCAAAAAGTTATTATCAGGCGATAAATTATATGCCTTTAATTCTAGCTGGAATTGTTGTTCAGGCACTATTTTGCCTTGATTATTTCTTTCATTTTCACGAAGACAGTATATACATTTTTTATTTTACAATGTTTGCAATGATATTTAATCTAGTCGGAAATATAATTTTTATACCGAAATTTCCAGAAATTGGACCTATTATTGCGGCGTGGACTACATTACTTGCCTTTTTATTTAGAGCAATAATGGAAATGATGATTATAAGAAAAAAATACAAGATTTCGTTTAATTATAAAAAATTATTTTTATATTTCATAATTATTGTAAATCCTGTGATATTCTATTTGTCAAATGATCAGTTTTCGTGGATGAAATTTGGCTTGAAAATAGTTTATTTGGCGATAGTGACAAAATTGCTTGTAAATAAGGAAGTTTACGCTAAAATTGCAAATCTTGTAAATGGAATAAAAAGAAAAATTATAAAACGTTAAATTTTAAAGCTTTGGAAAATAAGGGGAAATAAAAAATGAAATTTACGATTTTTACACCAACTTTTAATCGAAAGGAACTGCTTGAAAAATTGTATAAATCACTCCAAAAACAGACTTTTAAAGACTTTGAGTGGCTTATTGTAGATGATGGCTCTGATGATGGAACTAAAGAAAAAGTAGAAGAATTTTTGAATGAAAAAAAGCTGGATATAAAGTATTATTTTAAGGAAAACGGAGGTAAACAGCGAGCATACAATTTTGCAACTGATAAAGCAAATGGAGAGCTTTTTATATGCCTTGATTCTGATGATGAATATGTGGAAAATGGACTTGAAACTATTTTGAAATATTGGAAAAAATATGAAAAAAATAGCAATATTGCGGGAATGGGATATTTGTCAACTTATCCAGATGGAGAAGTTATAGGCTCTAGTTTTCCAGAAAAAGAGATGATTTCAACACAGTTTGATATTTACAATAAATACGAAGTTAAGGGCGACAAAGGGCTTATGTTTCGGACTGAAATTATAAAAAAATATAAATTTCCAGTTTTTGACGATGAAAAATTTATTACAGAAGCCGTTGTCTATAACAGAATTTGTGAAAAATATAAGATGGTTTATGTGAATGAAAAAATTGAGATAAAGGAATATCAGGAAGATGGATTGACAGCAAAATACAATAATTTACTGCTACGAAATCCGAAAGGACAGGCACTTTATCATAACGAAATCAATTCCCAAAATTTGTCTTTTAAGCAGAAAATTCTAAATAATGCTGTTTATTACAAATTTTGCAGGGCAGCAGGATATAAATTTGGAAAAATATTTAAAGAAAATAAAAATAAATTGTTTTTAATTTTTGCTTTAGGAATTGGGGAATATATGTGGCAAAAAGAGAAAAATAAAAAATAAAATTTTGAGTTTAGGAACATAGAAATTAAAAATTTAGAAAAGAGAAAGAAATACGAAATGAACAAAAAATTAGATGATAAAAAAGTAGTAGTTGGAATGAGTGGCGGCATAGACAGTTCTGTCGCTGCTCTTTTGTTGAAACAGCAAGGCTATGAAGTTATAGGGGTTACGTTAAAGCATTTGCCTGACGAACTTTCAGAAAATCCTGGAAAAACGTGCTGTTCCCTTGATGATATAAATGATGCCAGATACACTTGCTACACATTGGGAATCCCCCATTATGTCCTAAACGTCGTGGAAGAATTTAAAAAGGATGTAATGGATTATTTTATAAAAATGTACAATGCTGGAAAAACCCCTTCACCTTGTGTAATTTGCGATGAAAAGGTAAAAATAAAAAAACTCGTAGAATTTGCTGATAAAATGGGAATAAAATACATTTCGACAGGGCATTATTCAAAAGTTAGCAAGAATAATATGCTTTTATGGGATAAAAATAATAGAAAAGATCAGACTTATATGCTTTATCGGCTGGATAAGGATGTAGTGGAAAGATTTTTGTTTCCCCTTGCAGAATATGAAAAATCAGAAGTTCGTGAAATTGCAAGACAAAATGGCATTCATACTCATAATAAGCCTGACAGCCAAGGAATCTGCTTTGCTCCCAACGGATATATTCCATTTTTAAAAAAAGTGCTTGGAAATGATGTAAAAAAGGGAAATTTTGTGGATAAAAATGGGAAAATTATTGGAGAGCACATAGGTTATCAGTTTTATACAGTTGGACAGCGACATGGACTGGGGCTTAATTTAGGAAAGCCGTTTTTTGTGCTTGAGCTTCGACCTGAAACGAATGAAGTGGTTGTGGGGGATTTTGAGGAATTGCTAATAAAGGAAATAGAAGTGATAAATTGTAAATTTCATTATGATTTAAAAGAAATAATCGGAAAAAAATTAACTGCACGTCCGAGGTTCTCTTCAAAAGGACTAGCTGGAGAGTTGAAAATTTTAAAAAGTGAAGAAAGTAATGAAAATAGGATAATTTTTGAATTTGATGAAAAGACTCACGAAAATTCAGAAGGACAGCACATTGTATTTTATTTAGGCGATGAAATCGTTGGTGGTGGCGAAATAAAAATATTTGACAAAGCCCTAAAAATATGATAAACTTAACAGAGTCAAGTGGCGACATGGTCGAGGGGCTTAGGCAGAGGTCTGCAAAACCTTGTACACCGGTTCGAATCCGGTTGTCGCCTCCATTAACTGATTACTAACAATAATTAATAGTGATAACTGCTTATTTAGGTAGTTATTTTTTTTAGTCTAAATTTAAAAAATATTCAATATTTCCAAATCAAGATAAATATGATAGAATATATTTAAAAATAATTTTAGTATAAATTAAGAAAAGCGAAGAAAAGAGGGAAATATAGATGAATACAGATAACTCAAGAAAAATTTATGAAAAAGCTAAAGAGTCAATACCAGGTGGAGTAAACAGTCCAGTTAGAGCGTTTCAGTCGGTGGATAAGGAATATCCAATTTTTATTAAAAGTGGAAATGGAAGTAAACTTTATGATGAAGACGGAAATGAGTATGTAGATATGATAGGTTCTTGGGGACCGATGATTTTGGGACATAATTATCCGAAAGTTTTGGAAGTTGTGAAGAGAGAACTTGAAAATGGGACTTCTTTTGGACTTCCTACGAAAAAGGAAGTAGAACTTGCAGAACTTGTAAAGAGCTGTTTTCCTTCGATTGAAAAATTAAGATTGACTACTTCTGGAACAGAAGCGGCTATGGCCAGCGTGAGAGTTGCTCGTGCATTTACTGGAAAAAATAAGATTATAAAATTTGAAGGATGTTATCACGGACATTCAGATTCGTTGCTGGTTAAGGCGGGATCAGGGCTTTTGACATTTGAGCATCAGGATAGTAATGGGATTACTGAGGGAGTTGTGAAAGATACGATAACATTGCCTTTTGGAGATTTTGATAAATTAAAGAAAACTTTGGAAAATGATAATGATATTGCATGTGTGATTATTGAGCCAATTCCGGCAAATATGGGGCTTATTGAAACAGAAAAGGAATATTTAGAAAAAGTGCGTGAAATTACAAAAGAAAAAAATATAGTATTAATTTTTGACGAGGTAATTTCTGGATTTAGGGTTTCATTAGGTGGTGCTCAAAAAGTATTTGGAATTACACCTGATTTAACTGTTCTTGGAAAGATTATTGGTGGTGGTTATCCAGTTGGTGGATTTGGTGGAAAAAAAGAAATTATGAACTTAATTTCGCCAGTTGGTAATGTTTATCACGCTGGAACGCTTTCTGGAAATCCAATTTCAGTTGCTGCTGGAATAGCAACAATTTCGATTTTGAAGGAAAACCCTGAAATTTATGAAAATGTAAATAAAAAAACAGAGAATTTAGTAAATAAAATTAATGAATTAATAAAAAAATATGATATTCCAGCAAGTGTGAACTACTTCGGAAGCTTATTTACAATATTTTTCTCAAAGGAAAAAGTGAAAACTTTGGAAGATGCAATTAATACGAATGATGAATTTTACAGCATATATTTTGATACAATGCTTGAAAATGGAGTAATTGTGCCACCTTCAAAATATGAGGCACATTTTGTTTCTTATATTCATAATGATGAGGATGTGGAAAAGTTGTTGAAGGGTGTGGAAAAAACTTTTCAAAAAATTGCTGAAAAATTAAAATAAATTTGTAAATAGAGGAATATATATGGAAATCATAAAGAGTAAAATTACAGGAGAAATTTTATTTGATACAATAAAAAAAATAACGGCTTTAGATAGAAATAAAATGAAAAAAAAGGAAAATGAACTGAATTTATTGCTAAAAACTCCAAAAGGACTGGGAAAACTGGAAGAACTGGCAATCAGGCTTGAGGGAATGAGCGAAAATTATAAACCTTGCAAAAAAATGGTGCTTGTAATGGCAGCTGATAACGGTGTGGAAAGAGAAAAAGTTAGCAAATCCAAAAGAGTAATAACGCAGTATGTAGTGGAAGCAATGTTAAATGGTAAATCATCAATTAACGCTCTCTCAATGGCATATAATGCTGATGTGAAAGTGGTAGATCTCGGAATTGATGAGTGTTCAGACATAAAAAAAGAAATAAATTTATCAGGAATTATTAATAGAAAAATTATGAAATCAGGTACTAATAATATTGCTAAACAAGCTGCAATGGAGTATGAAGATGCTGTGAAGGCTATAGAAACTGGGATTGAAATGGCTGATAAGTTTGCAAGAGATGGATATAATTTATTTGCAACTGGAGAAATGGGGATTGGAAATACTACGACTAGTAGTGCTATTTTGAAGGTTCTGACAGATTTGTCACTAGATGAGATTGTCGGATATGGAAGCGGAATTGATGATAAAACTTTGGAGCATAAGAAGAATGTCGTTAAAAAAGCAGTTGAAGTAAATGGATTGTCAAAATTTTTTGAAGAAAATATAAATGGAACAGGAAAAAAAGAAAAATTTGAAAAAAATAAAATAATAGATGTACTGGCAAAAGTTGGGGGACTTGATATTGCTGGAATGGTGGGAACTTATCTAGGATGTGCAAAAAATCGTGTGCCTGTTGTGATAGATGGTTTTATTTCAGCAATTTCTGCTCTTGTTGCTTATAAAATTTGTCCAAACTGCAGGGATTTTATGATTGCTTCCCACTTGAGCGAAGAGCCTGGAATGAAGTATATTATGAAAGAACTGGATTTAGAGCCAATGCTCTTTATGAATATGAAATTAGGGGAAGGTACTGGGGCTGTTATGATGTTCCCAGTGATTGAGGGAGCTTGTAATATTACTGAAGTTGTAAGAAAATATCCTGATGTATAAAAAAATACATTATTTGGAATATTTAAATTTTTAAATGTATCTAGTATTATTGTCATAAATAAAATATTTAAATGTTTTAACTGTCTTTCAAAATTGAAGAACAGTTTTTTCATTATTAGGAATTTAAAAATAGTAATTCTATTTTAAAACAAAAGTAGAAGAATAAATTGGATTTATAGTTGACTCATTAATTTTTACATATTTTTATTCTAGTTTTTAAGAGGATTGATTTAAATATAATTTATATTTTTAAATAGAGCATAGTATTAGATATTAGGCTATTTAAAGTATTTTTCTAAAAAGTGATATTTTTATTAATAACATTAAATAAAAATTAATATTTTTTTTTAAAAATTATTTTATATATACAATACAATACAATACAATACATATATGATCTAGAAATTAAATAAACAAAAAAATATAAATATTTACAAAAAACTTTTAACTATTAAATTTATGTTTAGATTAAGTAATTATGACATCTGTTTTTTAATAAATATTTTAAAAATTAAAAAATAATAATTTTATTAAAAATAAAGAGATTTTTTTAACTTTTTTAGTGTTTGTAAATTAATTTAAATTTTATAATTTTCAAAATATAATGATAAGATTCAAAGAAAAATTGTTATCGAACGATAAATTTTATAAAATTTGACATAAAAAATTAAATATGATAATATACAAACACTTATCAAAAATTATTGTTAAAAAAAAAACAAAAATGGAGGTAATTTAAAATGAAAAAACTATTATTATTAGGAGCATTAGTTATTAGTGCAAATACATTTTCTGCCGCTTCAATTGTTGGTGGAGGACTTAATATTAATGCAGGAACAGCAATAACAGGTGCTACAAGCTGGAATTTAGGTACTGGAACTAATACAGTTACAGCAACTGGTGGAAGTACAATATCTGCGGGAAATAAATTTATAGTTCCAGCAGGAGGAACATTAAATATAGTAACAGATTCGGGAACTGTACAAACTTATACAGGACCAACAACTGTAACATTGACATCACCATTAAATGGAGGAGTAACGTCGGCAACAATAGCATCAGTAGCTAGCACAGGAGCGACACCAACAACACCTGCTACGCCTACTACGCCTACTACGCCATCAACACCAACAACACCATCAACACCGGCGACACCAACAACTCCGACAACGCCTGCTGCGCCATCAACACCAACAACACCAGCGACTACAGGAACAATACCTACAGTTCAAGGTGCAAGATCAAGAGTAAACTACGACTTGGCAAAAACTGTAACAGCAAATGGATTTAAAGATTTGGAACAAGCCAAAAAAGAAAATGGAGCCAACCTTAACGTTCAATATCTTGGAGGAGTAGGTTCTTATGATCAGGATTCAAGATATAGCACTAGAGCTAATGGAGTAGTTTTGTCAGGAACTAAGAACTTTGGTAACTTTACATTAGGAGCAGGATTTGGATATGAAAAATCTAATGTAAAATATAAAAATGCATTTGACGGTGTTAAGGAAAAAATAGATTCATACCAAGTATCATTAAGTGGAAAATATGATTTTACAGATAATTTAGATGTGGCTTCAGTATTGACTTATGGAAACAATAAACATAAATATAAAAATTACGGCAATATAAATTTTGATTCAGATGTAATTGATTTCCAAACTAGATTAGGATATAAATTCAGAGATGATTCAGATGAAAATACTTATGTAAAACCTTATGTAGGATTGGGAATAACAAGTGTTAAGGAAGATTCATTCACTGTTGGAAATACAAGTTTTGGAAAAGCTAAAAGAAGTAGTGGAAATGCCACAGCAGGAGTTTATGGACAAACAAGAGTTGGAGCTGTAGATTTATACGGAAACATTGAGTATGAACAAAGATTCAACAGAAAATCATATAACGCTGAAAGAAGAATTTCTACAAATGGTGTAGAAGTTGCTAAATTAGCTGCATTAGACTATGATCAAGGTGTATTTAATTTAGGACTTGGAGCTAAATACAATGTATCAGATAACTTTAACTTGTCAGCAGGTTATGAATTATATGACACAAAAAATAGTGTATTTAAAGTAGGTTTAGGATTACAATTCTAATAAATTGAAATACAAAAGTTGTTTTTCTTCTAACATTCATAAATAATATAAAACACTTAGGATAATAAATATCTTAGGTGTTTTTTCTATATTTTTTATTTTATTAGAAATATTGTTCATATTGCTTCCTGTTTATGTAATGAATATTTATAGTAAAACCTATTTAAAACTGAACTAATTTATTAAATAAAACAGAAGTAACTGCTTCTTCCAGTGTATTAAAATTATGGGCTATGTCTTTTAATTTTTTTCTTCATAGAATATCCTAATCCTCTTTTCTTCCCTTCAATAGATATTTCCCTTTTACTCCAGTCGTATTCACGGTAGTCATATTTGCTAAAGCCTGTTTCATTCTTAAGTTTTATCCATCCGTACAATGTGCTGGAACTTATGTTGAACTGAAATAATGTTTTTGTTTTTCCATTTTCGTAATAAAAATTTAAAATTCTTTTTCTATAATTTTTTTCATATGTCATAAAGCTGTTATACCATATTTTTAGGTTGATTCTGTATAAGTTTCACTATAAAAATAAATTTTTTCGATTTACTTGTCTTTAAAAAAATTAATTCTTAAGAATTAATGGATTTAAGGATATTATATGTAAAATTTTGATTTTTTTAATAATTGTGATACAATAAACGGAGAAATTTTTAATTAAATAAAAACAAAGAATTAATGAAAAAGGTAGGTGCAGAAATGAAAAAACTATTAGTTTTTGTAATAATTATGACGAGCTTAATTTTTGGAGTGCAGGGATTTTCACAAATGAATTCTAAGGAATTTGAAAAAGTGATAGAGAAAGTGTCGGAAGAATATGATAAAGGGAATAGACAGAAGGCAATATCAATGTTAAAAGAAGATATACAAAAAAATCCAACTAATGTTGTATTAAAAGCTGTATTGGGAATGTTGTATGATGACATGGGCAAAAAGAATGAAAGTGAAAAAGAATTAAATGAAGCGATAGAGATGCAGAAAAAATATCCTTTTATAGCAGATGATGGGAAGAAATATGATATAAGGCTATTAACAGGGATAGTTTATATAGGAATGGAAGAATATGAAAAAGCATTAAAGTGGCTTAGCAAAATCGATAATAAAAATTTTGAAAGCATAGATGAGATAAATTATATAATGGGTTCTTTAAATTATAAATTGAAAAATCCAGAAGAAGCAAAGAAATATTTTTTGAAATATTATAATAAAGATGCAGAAGGAGATTCAGAAAATATTTTGGGAATGATTTATTATGATGAAGGAAATCAGAAAGAAGCCCTGAAATGGTATTTGAAAGCGATTGAGAAAAATAATTTAAATGCAAAAATAAATTTAGGAGTATTTTATGCTGAATTAGAAGATAATACAAAAGCATTAGAATGGCTTAAAAAAGCACTAGGAGAGGCTAAAAAAATAAAAGATGTAGAAATGATAAAAGATATACAGGAATCTATCAGAGAAATTGAAAGCAATAATTAATTTTATTATTTTTAATTAATTTTTTACGTAAAAAGTTTTGGGTTATCATTTTTATACATTTAAACTAATAAAAAATTATTAAATCTAAAAAAGATTAGGAATTAAGATTAAAATTTTAGAAATATTAAATAAGAAATAGAAAGGAAGGGATAGAGTATGAAAAAATACTTGATTTTATTATTAGTAATTGCAAATTTGGGATTAGGAGTTCAAGGTTTTTCAGCAATGACAAAAGAGGAGAAAACAAAATTAGAAAAACAGATAGATGATGCTTATGAAAAAAAAGATAATAAAAAAATGGTAACTTTAATTACAAAATATGTAAATGAATTTCCAAATAATGCTGATTATTTAAATAGATTAGGAGTTTTGTATACTAATCAAAAAAATTATTCAGAGGCTGAAAAGTGGTATTTAAAAGCCATAGAAAACGGTAACTTTACGGCAATTTCAAATATAGCATATTTATATTTTGAAAAAGGAGATTATGAGAAATCAATAAAATATTATAAAGAATATCAAAAGTTAGTAGACAATCCTGATAACTATCTTTGGATTGCGGGGGCATATTATGAAATGGAAGATTATAAAAATGCAAAAGAATGGTATTTAAAGGTAGCTAAATTTGAGAAGGATGGATTTTCGGAAAATAAATTAGGGGTAATGTATGAAGAGGAAGGCAATCAAAAAGAAGCATTAAAATGGTATCAAGCATCTGTTCAAAAGGGCTATCCATGGGCATATTACAATCTTACGAGCTTTTATGCTGGACTAGGAGATTCTGAAACAGCTGAGAAATGGCTAAAAAAGGGCATGGAAGTAGCCAAAAAAACAGATGATGAAGAATTAAAAAAATATTTTAAAGAAGCATTGGATGTTATTCAAAAATCAAAATAGATTTTGTTTAATTTGAAATTGTAAAGATTAATAAAATATATAAGTCATATATATAATATATATTTTACAAAATGATTGATTTTTGATATAATAATTTCATACAGATAAATGAATCAAAAAACTGAAAAACTGGAGGAAATTATGTCATTATTAATTTTAGTCTTATCATTATTACTGATTATTGAAATTTTAGGAATTAAAACTGTACAAAATAGAAAATACGTTGCCTTAAAAGTTTCTAACAATGATTTTGTTGTATCGGTAAATGATAGAGAAGTAATGGCTAATTTTACTGGGAAATAATTGATAGAATTATATGGAATAATAAAAAAACTGTTATTGTTTTTATAACTTTGAGGCGATTTATATACAAATCGTCTTTTATTTTTTTAAAAACCTATTAGAAATAAAGTATTCAATGCAATTTATAAAGAAAAATAAGTAAAAATTTTATAAAATATGTGATAAAATATAATCAAATAACTTTAAATAATTATTTTTAAAGTTTGCTGATATTTTATAGATAAAAATATATAGGGAAATCTTAAAAATTGAGATTAACTATGTATGAAAAAAACAAATTTTAGGAGAGTGAAATCAATGACAATGAAAGGAAAAGGAAGAAGTAACAACTTAACAAGAGGAGAGGCTAGAGCGCCACACAGATCGCTTTTGAAAGGATTAGGATTTACAAGTGAGGAAATGGATCGTCCAATTATTGGGATTGCTAATTCATTTAATGAAATTATACCGGGGCATGTTCATTTGAAAAATTTAGTTCAGGCTGTGAAGGATGGTATAAGAATGGCTGGAGGAGTTCCAATGGAATTTAATACAATTGGAATTTGTGATGGACTTGCAATGAATCATATTGGGATGAAATTTTCACTGGTAACAAGAAACATAATCGCAGATTCTATTGAAGCAGTTGCAATGGCTACTCCGTTTGATGCGATTGTATTTATGCCAAACTGTGATAAGGTAGTACCTGGAATGTTAATTGCGGCTGCAAGATTAAATATACCTTCAATATTTGTAAGTGGAGGAGCGATGCTTGCAGGAGTATATAAAGGTAAGAAGATAGGGCTTAGTAATGTGTTTGAAGCAGTTGGACAATATGAAGCTGGATTAATAACGAAAAGAGAACTTAATTCTGTTGAAGAAATGGCGTGTCCGACTTGCGGATCTTGTGCAGGAATGTATACGGCAAATACAATGAACTGCCTAACAGAAGCACTTGGACTAGGGCTTCCAGGAAATGGAACTGTACCAGCGGTATTTTCAGAAAGAATACGGCTTGCTAAAAAAGCTGGGATGCAAATTATGGAAGTATTGAAAGCAGATGTTCGTCCAAAAGATATTTTGACAAGAGAAGCATTTGAAAATGCTGTTGCAATGGATATGGCTCTTGGTGGATCATCAAATACAGCTCTGCATTTACCAGCGATAGCACATGAAGCAGGAATAAAATTGACATTGGAAGATTTTAATGAAATTGCAAAAATAACTCCGCAATTGTGTAAATTATCGCCATCTGGAGAATATTTTATAGAAGACTTGTACAGAGCAGGCGGGGTAACAGGTGTTATGAAAAGAATGCTTGAAAATGGAAGATTACATGAAAATACAAAAACTGTAGCATTGCGTACTCAAGGAGAACTTGCAAAAGAAGCATTTATAAATGATGATGATGTAATCAAGCCTTGGGATAAGCCAGCCTACAAAACTGGTGGAATTGCAGTATTAAAAGGGAACTTAGCACCAGATGGCTGCGTTGTTAAAGAAGGGGCGGTAGATCCAGAAATGCTGCAGCATACAGGACCAGCAAAAGTATTTAATAGTGAGGAAGAAGCTGTGGAAGCAATTGTTGGTGGAAAAATCGTAGCAGGAGATGTTGTAATTATTAGATATGAAGGACCAAAAGGTGGACCTGGAATGAGAGAAATGTTATCGCCAACAGCGATGATTGCTGGAATGGGACTTGATAAAGATGTTGCCTTGATTACAGATGGAAGATTTTCAGGAGCGACAAGAGGAGCTTCAATTGGACACGTTTCGCCAGAGGCCGCTTCGGGTGGAAATATTGCTATAGTTCAAGATGGAGATATTATTGAAATTGATATTCCAAGCAGAACAATAAATATAAAAATTTCGGATGAAGAAATTGAAGCAAGAAAAGCTAAATTGGAGCCATTCAAAATTGAAGTAAAAGGGTATTTAAAAAAATATGCGATGCACGTGTCTTCTGCGGATAGAGGGGCTATTGAGATATTGGATTAACATTTGAATCTTTTTTATTAAAACATTAGATTTGAATTATATAAGAACATTAACAAGGGGGTCAAGATTCCTTGCCAAGAATTAAAAAAATATTTTATTAATGAAATATACTAGGTATTTACAAATAGCAAAAAATCTTTATTATAAGGAGAAAAGTGAAATGGGAAATGGTGGAGAAAGTAAAGTTTTAAATATTGAGCTGACACAAGAGAAGATAAAATCAATAGTGAATGTTACTTATTCACAGCCAGTCAGCTATTTTAGAAAAAATATAAAATTGGAAATGGATATTTTGAAACCGAATAGAGAAGGAAAGTTTCCAACAGTGCTGTTTGTAACAGGTGGCTCATTTGCACATAGCTACAAGGAAAATTATCTACAGCAAAGAATTGAAATTGCAAAGGCGGGTTATGTGGTTGCAAGCATGGAATATAGAACTATTCCTGATGGAGTATTTCCACAAAGTGTAGAAGATGTAAAATCAGCAATCAGATTTTTGAAGGCTAATTCTGATGAATATGGGATAGACAAGGAAAGAATAGCTATAATGGGTGACTCTGCTGGAGGTTATCTAGTGGCAATGGCTGGAGCGACAAATGGAACAAGAGATTTTGACAAAGGTGGAAATTTATCTGAAAATAGTGATATAAAAGCAGTTATTGATATTTATGGAGTAACAGACTTTGAAGAAGCGGATTTTGAAATTCCAGATGATATTGATGAAGATTACAGGGCAATATTATTATCAGTGAAATTTTGGCTAAATGATGTAAGAAATGATATAAAAGTAACAAACCCAATATCATATATTTCCGATAAAACGCCACCATTCCTATTGATGCACGGAGATGCAGACACTTTAGTCCCTCCAATCCATACAGAAAAACTTCACAAGGCATTAATTGAAAAAGGGATAGAATCAACAAGATATGTAGTAACTGGGGCAGGACATTCTGATGAATATTGGTTTCAGCCAGAAATTGTAAATATAATAATAGAGTTTTTAAATGAAAAGATAAAAAATGTCTAATATTTAAATAAAAAATAGTTAATGTAGCCGTAATTTTAAATTTTGTAAAAAGAAAAATAGTTAATGGGTATTTTTTCTGTAATTTTTATGTTTTTTCTTTTTTATAAAGCAAAGGGGAACAGTCGCCATCCCCTTTTCAAAACCGGCTTGTCTAAGCGTTTTTTGAAAACAAAAATTAAACTTGCTTCGCTCACTTTCGCGAATAAAAATTGATAAAACTTTATAAAATAAATTTATTATAAAGATTATGGCGAAAGAAACACATAAATGTGTTTAGTAATTTTTATTTCCAAAAAATTACGACATTTTTAACTTAATTCTACCAATTGTAATAGTAAAAAGAATAAGCAAAATTTCGTTAAAGGAAAAAGAACTGTTTGAGCTTTTGGAATATATTTTGAATGAAATGCAGTTGCTTTTATTAAAACAATTGAAATTCAAAAGCGAGTTTTCTTTTTTCTTTATAAGAAAGTTTTGCGTAAAGCGGGGATGTAAGGGCATGGCGATTGATGCCCTTACGTTAAAAATATAAATAAAAAAATATTATATAAAAATAGATGTTTAAAATAAATAAAAAAATTTTTGAAGAAGGTGAAGAGATTGCATAAACTTTATGATTTTATAGAAGCAAGAGAGAGATTAAGCACTGTGATAACAAAAACTAAATTGATTCACAGTTCAGTATTCTCAAAAGAAACTGGAAATGATGTTTATATTAAGCCTGAAAATTTACAAAGAACAGGTTCATTTAAAATTAGGGGAGCGTATAACAAGATTGCAAAATTGACAGAAGAAGAGAAGAGAAAGGGAGTTATTGCTTCATCAGCAGGGAATCATGCTCAGGGTGTGGCTCTTGCGGCTCAGAAACTGGGAATTAAGGCAGTTATTGTAATGCCTAAATACACACCGCTTATAAAGGTGGAAGCAACTCGTCAATATGGAGCTGAGGTTATTTTGGCAGGGGAAGAATATGATGATGCCTATAATTATGCGAGAGAATTGCAGGAGAAGGAAGGGTATGTGTTTATTCATCCATTTAATGATGATGATGTTGTGGAAGGACAGGGAACAATTGCACTTGAAGTGTTAGAAGAATTACCTGATGCTGATATAATTCTTGTGCCACTTGGAGGTGGAGGACTAATTTCAGGAATTGCACTTGCAGCAAAACTGAAAAATCCTATGATAAAAATAATCGGTGTGGAGCCAGAAGGAGCGGCTTCGGCAATTGCGGCTCTAAAAAATGGAGATGTTGTGGAACTGCCTGAAACAAATACGATTGCAGATGGAACGGCAGTTAGAAAAATCGGAGAATTGAACTTTGATTATATAAAAAATTATGTGGACGATATAATTACAATTTCAGATTATGAACTTATGGAATCATTTCTTCTATTAGTTGAAAAACATAAAATTGTTGCAGAAAATGCAGGAGTTCTTTCAGTTGCGGCACTTAGAAAAATTAATGAAAAAGGGAAGAAGATTGTGTCGATTTTGAGTGGAGGAAATATTGATGTGCTGACTATTTCTTCTATGATAAATAAAGGGCTTATTGTAAGAGGTAGAATATTTAGATTTTCGGTTGACTTGCCTGATAAACCAGGACAGCTGGTTACTGTATCACAAATCTTATCTGAACAAAATGCAAATGTTATAAGGCTTGATCATAATCAGTTTAAAAATCTTAATAGATTTCACGATGTGGAACTTCAGGTAACGGTGGAAACAAATGGTGAGGAGCATATTCAAAAAATAATAGAAGAATTTAATAAAAAAGGATATGTAGTTAAAAGATTGAATTCTCAGGAGATAGAATAAAGAAGTCTTAGTTCCTTGCTAAAATAGTATGTAACTCAAAATTTATTAAACATTTACTATTTAAATAGGAAATAGTATTAGGAATATTATAAATCAAGAAATTAAATTATCGAAAAATTAATAAAAAAATCAAAAAGAAAAGGTGGTTGAAAAATGAGTAACGAAATGATAAATGGTGCAAGAATGCTATTGGAATGCCTTCATAGAGTGGGAGTGACTGATATGTTTGGGTATCCTGGTGGAGCGGTAATACCAATTTATGATGAAATTTACAACTTTGGTAAAATTAAACATTATTTTGCAAGACATGAGCAAGGTTCAGTGCATGCGGCAGATGGTTATGCGAGAGTTTCTGGAAAAGTAGGAGTTTGTCTTGCTACTTCGGGACCTGGAGCAACAAATTTGGTTACAGGGATTATGACTGCACATATGGATTCTGTACCATTACTGGCAATAACAGGACAGGTAAGAAGTAACTTGCTTGGTAGAGATGCTTTTCAGGAAACTGATATTGTAGGAATTACTGTTCCAATAACAAAAGGGAATTATTTGGTGCAAAATATTAAAGATATTCCAAGAATTATAAAAGAAGCTTATTTTATAGCTTCAACAGGAAGACCAGGACCTGTACTGGTAGATATTCCAAACGACATTCAACAGCAGGAAATATCTTATGATGAATTTAATAAGCTGTTTGACAAGGAAGTACATCTGGAAGGATATGAGCCGACTTATGTTGGGCATCCTGTACAGATAAAAAGAGCTTTATCATTGATAAAGAAAGCTAAAAAACCGTTAATTATAGCGGGAGCGGGTGTCATGAAATCTGGAGCTTCGAAGGAACTTTTAGAGCTGGCAAATAAAATGGATATTCCAGTAACTACAACTCTTCTAGGACTTGGAGCCTTCCCTGAAAATCATGAATTATCGCTTGGAATGCTTGGAATGCATGGTACTGTGCCAGCAAATTATGCCACAGACGAGGCAGATTTAGTAATTGCGGCTGGGATAAGATTTGATGATAGAATCGCAGGAAATCCGAGCAAATTTTGTGAACGTGCAAAAATAATACATATAGATATTGACCCTGCTGAAATTGATAAAAATAAAAAGGCTGATGTTCCGATAGTTGGAGATTTGAAAAATGTGCTTTCTGAAATCAACAAGGAATTAGAGCCACAGGATCACAAAGAATGGACAGATAAAGTAAAAGAATGGAAAAAAGAATATCCATTGGCACATAGAGATGTTGGTAAGGATAAATTGCTTCCACAGGAAGTGTTAAAGGCGATTAACGATATTCTGGATGGGGATACAATTGTTGTAACAGATGTTGGACAGCATCAAATGTGGGCTGCACAATATATGACTTATAAAAATGCAAACAGTATTGTAACATCTGGTGGAGCTGGAACAATGGGATTTGGAGTGCCTGCAGCAATTGGAGCTCAAGTTGGGGCAAGAGATAAGAAAGTTGTGTTAATCGTTGGAGATGGCGGTTTTCAAATGACGCTTGAAGAAATTATGATGATTAGACAGTATAACTTGCCAGTAAAAATAGTAATTATAAATAACTCGTTCTTGGGAATGGTTAGACAATGGCAGGAGTTATTTAAAGATAGAAGATACTCTTTTGTTGATTTGGAATGTAATCCTGATTTTGTGAAAATTGGTGATGCTTATGGCATAAAAGCGGAAAGATTACAGACAAAAGCAGATTTAGAAAATAAATTAAAAGATCTGATTTTATCAGATGAAGGTGTGATACTGGATTGTATCGTTGAAAAGGAAGAAAATGTATTTCCAATGATACCAGCAGGAAAAACTGTAAGTCAAATGATAGGTAAGAAAGGGGTACTGGAAAATGATTAAGGAGCATGAAATATTAATAATTACAAAAAATACAAATGGAATTGTATCAAGAATAATGTCTATGTTCAATAGAAGAGGATATTCAGTAAACAAAATGACAGCGGGAGTTACAAACAAGCCAGGTTATGCAAGATTGACACTTACAGTTGATGGTGATGACAAGGCATTAAATCAGATTCAAAAACAAGTTTACAAAATCGTTGATGTTGTAAAAGTAAAGATTTTTCCAGCAGAAGGAGTTATAAGACGTGAACTTATGCTTATAAAAGTAAAATCTGATGCTCAAACAAGAGCTCAAATCGTTCAAATTGCAGACATTTATCGTGGAAAAGTGCTGGATGTAGCACCAAACTCGCTTGTAATAGAACTTACAGGAAATGTGAAAAAATTACGTGGATTTGTGGAAATGATGAAAAGTTATGGAATACTTGAAATCGCAAAAACAGGGGTTGTAGCAATGAGTAGAGGCGAAAAAATGTAATATTTTTTAAATAAAAAAAGTGCAGAAAGGAAATATTAAAATGAAAGTAAGTCAGCATTGGGAAAAGGAAAAATATGAGAAAAATGCACGTTTTGTATCAGTTTATGGAGAAGAGCTGATTGAATGGTTAAATCCTCAAAAAGATGAGTATATTTTGGATTTAGGCTGTGGAGATGGAGTATTGACTAAGAAAATTGCTGAATATGGGTGCAAAGTTTTAGGACTTGATGGAAGTCAGAAATTTGTTGAGGCAGCAAGAAAAATTGGGGTTGAAGCAGTACAGGGGGATGCACAGAATATGAAATTTGAAGATGAGTTTGATGCAATTTTTTCAAATGCGGCACTACATTGGATGACTAATCCAGAGAAAGTGATGGAAGGAGTATCTCGAGCCTTGAAAAAAGGTGGACGTTTTGTAGCCGAGACGGGTTGTAAAGGAAATGTGGAAAAAATAGAAAATGCTATTTTTGAAACTGTAGAAAAACATAACTTGAAAGCTAAAAAATGCTGGTTTTTTCCAACTCCGGAAGAAAAAACGAAATTACTTGAAAAATATGGATTAAAAGTCAAAAGAATGATAACTTTTCCCCGTCCTACTTTGCTTCCAACTGGAATAAAGGGATGGCTTCAAACTTTTTCTGCACCTGCTCTTGCAAATGTTCCAGCAGAAATGCATGAAAAACTGATTGATGAAATAACTGAAAAAGTTGAAAAAGAACTGGAAAGAAATGAGAAAGGACAAATTCTAGCAGATTATATCAGATTGAGATTTGAGGCTTTAAAAGAATAGATAATTTGAAAGGAAGATGAATATGAAAACAATAGGACTAATAGGAGGAATGAGCTGGGAAAGCACGGTAACTTATTATAAAATAATAAATGAAACTGTGAAAGAAAGGCTTGGTGGACTTCATTCGGCTAAATGCATATTATACAGTGTGGATTTCCAGGAAATAGAAGAATGTCAGGCAAATGGCAATTGGGAAAAAAGTGGAGAAATCTTGGGAGAGGCTGCATATAATTTGGAAAAAGCGGGGGCAGATTTCATAGTTATCTGCACTAATACAATGCATAAGGTTGTTAATCAGATTAAAGAAAAAATCTCAATTCCAATATTGCATATTGCTGAAATGACAGCAGAGAAAATATTAGAAAAAGGATTAAAAAATATAGCATTGCTAGGAACCAAATATACAATGGAACAGGATTTTTACAAATCAAAACTTATTGAAAAGGGTATAAATGTCATAATTCCTGATAAAAATGATATAGAAATTATAAATAATGTAATATATGATGAACTTTGTCTTGGAACAATAAATTCTAGTTCAAAAAAGAAATTTTTAGAAATTGTTGATAAACTTAGAAACAAAGGGGCAGAAGGAATAATATTAGGCTGTACTGAAATAGGGCTTCTTATAAAAAATGAAGATACTGATGTCCCGTTATTTGATACAGCGATTATTCATGCGGAGCGGGCGGCAATGCATTCCATAAAATAAAATGAAAAGTATTACCTAATAAGGAGGAGACAATGAAAAAACATATTAAAATATTCGATACAACGCTAAGAGATGGAGAACAGACACCACGTGTTAATCTTAATACACAGGAAAAATTGAGAATTGCAAAACAGCTTGAAAGTCTTGGGGTGGATGTGATAGAAGCTGGATTTGCGGTGGCATCACCAGGAGATTTTGAATCAGTAAAATTAATTGCTGAAAATATTGAGAAATCTACAGTTACAAGTTTGGCGAGAGCTGTGAAAAAAGATATTGAAGTAGCGGCAGAGGCAGTAAAAAATGCGAAAAAACCAAGAATACATACATTTATTGCAACTTCTCCGATTCATAGGGAATACAAACTAAAAATGACAAAAGAGCAGATTTTAGATAGAGTAAAAGAAATGGTGTCTTATGCAAAATCGTTTATTAACGATATTGAATTTTCTTCAGAAGATGCGACTAGAACTGAAAAGGAATTTTTGGTGGAAGTATATGAAACAGCTATAAAAGCTGGGGCAACTACACTTAATGTACCTGATACAGTAGGTTATAGAACTCCAAATGAAATGTTTGAACTTATAACTTATTTGAAAAAAAATGTTAAAGGGATTGAAAATGTGGATATTTCTGTGCATTGCCATGATGATTTGGGACTTTCTGTAGCAAATTCAGTTGCGGCGATTCAAGCTGGAGCCACTCAGATTGAGTCTACAATTAATGGACTTGGAGAAAGAGCTGGGAATACTTCACTTGAAGAGATTGCAATGATTTTAAAAACTAGAAAAGATTTGTTTGAAGAATATTATACAAACATTGATTCAAAGCAAATTTACCCAACAAGTAAATTAGTAAGCCTTTTGACAGGAGTTTCAACACAGCCAAATAAAGCAATTGTTGGAGCGAATGCCTTTGCACACGAATCAGGAATTCATCAACATGGAGTATTAGCAAATCCTGAAACTTACGAAATTATGAGTCCAGAATCAGTTGGAAGAAATCCGGACAGCTTAGTACTCGGAAAACATTCAGGAAAACACGCTTTTGTACAAAAATTAGAATCATTAGGATTTAATCATGTCGGAAGTGACAGAGTGGAAGAATTATTTGCACAATTTAAAAAATTGGCAGACAAGAAAAAATATGTTTTAGATGAAGACATTATCGCATTAGTTGCTGGAGAAGCAGCAAAAATAGAGGGAAGAATAAAACTGGCTCACTTTGAAATTTCAAGACAGGAAGGGAAAAAGCCAAAAGCCACAGTTGCCATTGAATTAGATGGAGAAAAACTGGTTAAAGAAGCTCTTGGAGATGGGCCTGTTGATGCGGCTTACAATGCGGTTAATCTAGCAGTAAGTGATACTTTTGTTCTGGAAGAATACAAGCTGGAGGCAATAACGGGAGATACTGATGCACAGGCACAAGTAGTTGTAATTATCGAGAAAAATGGAAACAGATTTATTGGTAGAGGACAAAGTACGGATGTAGTTGAAGCAAGTATAAAGGCTTATATTAATGGAATAAATAGATTATATAGTAATTAAGTGAAAATACAGGAGGATAAAAGATATGATAATGATGCAGTATAAAGTAAAACTTCCAAATGATTTTGATATGAACAATATTAGAAAAAGAGTGCAAGAAAATGGATTTAAAACAGATGGATTTGAAGATTTGTTTTTTAAAGCCTATCTAATCTCTGAGAAAAATAAAGAATATTCGCCATTATATTTTTGGAAAGATAACAAAGGAATGAATAAATTCATATTTGACGGTTTCTATGATAATATTTTAAATTCTTTTGGCTGGCAGACTATAAATATTGGAATACCATTGTTGCAAGAGTTTAATGAAAACTTTTCTAAAGCAAAATATTTATTAGAAATAGAAAATGAAACAAAACCGATGGAAAAAATGAAAAGAATGGAATTTTCTATATCAGATGATAAAATTGTTGGAAAAGCATTAGTATATAACCCTGAAAATTGGAAACATACGGAGTATTATTTTTTTGAAGATGCTCCTAAAGAAGCAGAAAATTCAAAAGTGTACGAAGTTTTGCATATTTCTCAATAAATTAAGATAAGAGTAAGAGATTTACAGCTTGTTGGGTAGATTTGCTTTGAATCAATGTTTGTATAATATTCTTCAAACAAGTCTTTTCTAGTTTTCAAAATCATTGCAATCTCTTCAAGTTAAGTAAAAAAGAGGGAGATTTTTGATGGAGGTATCAAATAACTATATTAATGAAGTAAAAGAAATACTCAAAAATGCTAGACAAAAAGCATACAATACTATAAATTCAGTAATGGTGGAAGCATATTGGAAAATCGGTAGACGAATTGTAGAAGAAGAACAGAGTGGAAGAGAAAGAGCAGAATACGGGAAAGAAATTATCAAAAATTTATCAAAAGAATTGACAGAAGAATTTGGAAAAGGTTTTGGTGAAAGAAATATTCGGAATATTAGACAGTTTTATGTACTATTTTCAGATTATGAAAAATGGAAATCACTGATTTCCAAATTAACTTGGACACACATTCAAAAAGTTTTAAGAGTTTCTGATGAGAAAGCTAGAATATTTTATTTGACGGAAGCAGCAGAAAATATGTGGTCTGTAAGAACTTTGGATAGGAATATATCGACACTTTACTATAATCGTATTGTTGCAAGTGTTGATAAAAAGATGGTTGAAAATGAAATGAAAGAAAAAGTAAAAAGTTTGCAAACTGAAGAATTTATAAAAAATCCAGTAGTTTTGGAGTTTCTAGATTTACCAACAAATATGTCTTATACAGAAAATGAATTAGAAAAAGCATTAACAGACGATATTCAAAAATTTATGATGGAACTTGGAAAAGGTTTTGCATTTGTGGAAAGACAGCAGCATATTCGTACAGAAAATTCAGATTTTTATATTGATTTGGTATTTTATAATTATATTTTGAAATGTTTTGTTATAGTAGAGTTAAAAACAGGAAAATTAACACATCAGGATATTGGACAACTTGATATGTATGTAAGAATGTACGATGATTTGAAAAAACAGGAAAATGATAATCCAACAATAGGACTTCTTCTTTGTACAGATACAGATAGTATCGTTATAAAATATTCAGTCTTGAATGATAATAAAAATCTTTTTGCAAGTAAATATGTAAATTATCTTCCTAGTGAAGAAGAATTGATAAATGAAATTGAAAGACAGAAGATATTGTTTGAAATAAATAATGAAGTGGATATGTAGAAATGAAAAAAATATTGATTTTAATGATAGGAATTTTTTTGTTAATTCCTATTTTAGCGTTAATTTATGCACATTATGAGTTTTATTTCTGGAGTGGGAGGAGCTGTGAAAGGAATGTTTATTAGATTTTTTGCAAAGCCTGAAATTGTAGTGTTTACTTTGAAAAAAAAGAAATAATTTTCTAATAAAGTAATAACTAGAGGATTTTAATAAAGAAGATTAGAAAATTTGTGTAATAGTCTTTATAATAATCCAATGAATAACGATATTTTAGGAGGAGAAGAAATGGTTAAAATTTATTATATTTTATATTTAATTCTTTTTAATATTATAATGTTCTTTATTTTAGTAGTGTCTGCACAGATTTCTGAGACTAGTAATGCTGCATCTTATTTTTTAATAAGCTATATGGTAATAATTTTTCTCAATATACTTTTTTCATATTTTTTTGCAAAAGCTAAAATAAATAAAAAAGACTTAATGAGATGGACTTTAACTGCGGGAATAATAAAATTTTTTCTACCTTTTTTAGAATTAATTAGGAATATTTTTTTCAATAATAGATTTTTTGAAAATCCAATAATAATAAGTATAATTGTTTTGATTTTTTTATATGCATTCTTAGCATATGTCAGTATTTTTGATTTAATATTTTTATTAGGATTATTTATAAATTCATCTATAATACAAAAAAGAGAAGTTAAGAAGCTTGATTTTCAAAAAACAGATAGAAATAATAAAAAAAATAATAAAATTGAAGAAAGAGAGAGAAAATAATAGAAACAGGGCATTGAATTTTTAATAGTTTTGTAAAATGATAATTTTAAAATAAAGTGAGTAGTATTTTTATATAAAAATTTATTTAGAGAAAGAAGGAATTTTAAAATGAAAACAATAATTTTTGCACATCCATGGAATGGAAGTTTCAATAAAGCAATTTTAGATAAAGTAGTGGAAAAACTTCATGAAACAAAAGAAAAATATACTATTATAGATTTGAATAAGGATGGATTTAATCCTGTAATGACAGAAGAAGAATTGTCTTTGTATTCACAGGGAAAAAGTATTGATCCTTTGGTGAAAAAATATCAGGAAATTTTGAAAAATACAGATGAGCTGATACTGATATTTCCGATTTGGTGGATGTCAATGCCTGCAATATTAAAAGGATTTTTTGACAAAGTTATGACTAAAGGATTTGCTTATGAAAATGCAAAAAATGGAATAAAGGGGCTTTTGACTAATATAAAAACAGCAAAAATGATTACGACAGCTGAAGTTCCTAAAATTCTACTAAGTATAACAGGATTTGGAATTACTATGAAGAAAGCCAATCTTGGTGGTGTTGGAATAAAGAAAACCAAATGGATTCATTATAGTTTTAAGGCAAAAGGTAAAGATGAGGATAGAAAGAAATTTCTTGAGAAAGTTAAGGAATTTGTGAACGAATGAGAAAAGGGGGAGAAATGTTTATATTTAAAATTATAATTGTAATTTTCGGTTTAATAGAAATTATGACAAATGGATATTACCTTTTTGGGAAAGAAAAAATAATGAAGGCTAAATTACAGCATAGAGAATTACCTGAAGGTATCACATTTTTCCAACTTAAAGTAAAAGTAATGTTGATGTTTTTAAGTGGATGTTTGTTTTTTATAACAGGAATAGCATCTTTCTTTAAAGAAAAAGAATATTTATTATTTTTATCATTACTTTTCTTTAATTTGTATGCTTTGTGTGAAGCTTTATATTATAGATATTGGAAAGTATTTGGCTTTTTTATAGTTTCAATTTTTATGACATTGATTTATATTTTTTTAAGGTTATAATTACATAAAATAAGGAGTTTTATATTATGAAAAATAAATTGTACAAATCAGTAAAAGATAGAAAACTTACAGGTGTATGTGGAGGACTTGCAGAATATTTTGATATTGATTCAAGTATTGTGAGAATAGTATGGCTTATTTTGGTTCTTTTCGCAGGAACAGGTCTGCTGGCTTATATTATTTGTGCGATAGTTCTTGATGATAATCCTAATGAGTAAAATATTTTTGAAAAAAAGAATTTGATTTTTGAAATTCTTAAATAGTTAAATAAAAATGAATTACATAAGGGGAAAGGACCGCCATTTCCCCTTATAATCCCCACGCTCGTCTAAGCATTTTTTTGAAGTAAAGCCGAAACTCACTTCGTTCAGACAGTCGTCTTTACTCCAAAAAAATCACGACATTTTTATATGGCAATAAAATTTAAACCGTCGGAACGTTTTTATGTGCTGACAAAACTGTCTGAGCAAATTAGTGCGAGTTTTTTATCAGTATATAAAAATAAAGTATATTTTTATATTTTTCATAGTAGTAGGTTTTGGAGCGTATATGGGAATGCTAAATTTATACTTTTATTTAGGATTATTGTTCAACTTATTTAGAAGGAGAAAGAATGAAAAAAATAATTCTTAGAAGTTCATACTTTATTTATCTGCTTTGTTTTAATATTCTTGTATCAAGTTTATTGTTTTGGTTAGGAGAATCGGTTTTAGGAAATTTAAAAATTGGTGGAGATGCGTATTTTGGAATAGGTTATCTTGTATTGGCTTTGCTTAATATATTTTTATCATATTTTTATGCAAAAGCGAGAATAGGGAAAAAACCCTTGATAATTTTGACAATAGTTGGAATAGTAATAAAAATATTGATATTTTTAGTATGGGTACAGAGCATATTTTCAGACTCATCGCTTGGAGATGATAAAGCAGGAATATTCATCATATTTATTGTTTATGGCTATTTTGCTTATGTAGGTTCATTGGATGTAATATTTCTTATAGGGCTGGGAGTAAATTTATTAATAAGGAGAAAAAATGAAAGGAAAAAGTTGGATTCTTAAGATTTTATATGTTTTTTTAGTATTAATTATAGTGTTTTTGGTGTATTCTCATTATGAATATCGAAATATAAAGATTAAAACAATTGAGATAAAGTCTAAGGATTTGCCAAAGGAGTTTGATGGTAAGAGAGTGCTGTTTGTAGCGGATTTTCAGTATGATACGATGGCACGGTATAATAAAAAACAGCAGAAAAAGGCAATTGAGCTGATTAATGCGCAGAAGAAGGATATGATACTGCTAGGGGGAGATTATGCGACTTGGGAGAAAAATATTCCTAAGTTTTATGAGGATGCGAAGGATATAAAGATTCCAGAACTTGGAGTATATGCGATTTATGGGAATCATGAGTATCCAGGAGCAGAAGAAACGGCTGAAAATATGAAAAAACTTGGATTTAATCTGCTCGTAAATGAAAATAGGAAAATAACAATAAATAATGAAAATATATATATCGCAGGAGTAACAGACTTGTGGCACGGAAAGCCTGATGCGAAAAAGGCTCTTGAAGGATTGAAAAAAGAGGACTTTGTATTATTTTTGACTCATAATCCAGAATACTTTGAAGAAATGACAGAAGATGAGAAGGAAAAGGCTGATATGACGCTTGCAGGACATACACATGCAGGACAGGTTACTTTCTTTGGGAAAATTATTATGTCGGCAATAAAGGATAAGAAGAAATATGGATATGGAATGAAGGAATATAACGGCCATAAAATATACATTACTTCAGGATTAGGAGGAGCTTTCCTTGAGATGTTTATTAGATTTTTTGCACAGCCTGAGATTGTGATTTTTGAACTTAAAAGAGGATAAAAAATAATAAAAATTTATTATAAACTTTTTGAAACACAGAATATGAATGTTATTATTGATAAGTATGAGAATTTGAAAGGAGTTAAATTGATGAGAAAAAATATAAGTGGAAATTCTCCATGGGAGGACATTGTAGGATATTCGAGAGCAGTAAGGATAGGAAATATTTTTGAAATAGCAGGAACAACAGCCGTTAGGGATGGAAAGCCTTATGCAGCAGGAAATGCCTATGAACAGACAAAATATATTCTTGAAAATATAAAAAAACTTCTTGAAAAGGAAGGATTGGGGTTAAAAAATGTTATTAGAACAAGAATGTTTGTTACAGATATTTCAAAATGGGAAGAATATGGAAAAGCACATGGAGAATTTTTTAGGGACATTAAACCAGTTGCAACAATGGTAGAGGTGTCTTCATTAATTGATAAGGAATTGATGATAGAAATAGAAGTAAGTGCAGTTGTTGATTAAGAAATAAATAGAAAAGTTATAAATCTCAAAATTAGAGAGAAAATAAAACAATTGAAAAGGAAAATTTTATGATAACTAAAAAAACAGTATTTTCAGTTTTAGGAATTTTAGCAATATTTTTTATAATTTGCCTAATTTATGCACACTATGAATATACGCAGCTTAAGGTCAGAACAATAGAAATTGCTTCAAAGGATATTCCACAAGAATTTGATGGAAAGAAGATTGTCTTTGCGGCAGATTTTCAGCTGGATACTTATGCGAGATTTAATCAGAAGCAGCTTGACAGGATTATTGATTTGATAAATAAGCAGGAAAAGGATATTATAATTCTGGGTGGGGACTATACTAACTGGACTGGTAAAATTCCACGATTTTACAAAGGAATGGAAAAGTTAGAAAAGCCTAAATATGGAATTTATGCAGTTTTGGGAAATCATGATTATAATTCTGTGGAAAAAAATATGGCTGGACTGAAAAGCCTTGGGTACAAAGTGCTGGTAAATGAAAATGACAAAATAACAGTAAATAAACAGAGTATTTACATTTCAGCAGTTGACGATTTACTAAAAGGGAAACCTGATGCACAGAAGGCGCTTAATGGCATAAAAAAAGATGATTTTAATATCTTCATCACACATAATCCTGATTATTTTGAAGAAATGACAAATGAACAGAAGGAAAGATCAGATATGACTTTGGCAGGGCATACTCACGGTGGACAGATAACATTGTTCGGATTGATATTATGGGCGGAAATTAAGCATCCTTGGAAATACGGATATGGATTAAAGGAATATGATGGACATAAAATTTATACTACTTCAGGTGTTGGTGGCGGAGCATTTGAAATGTTCATAAGATTTTTTGCACAGCCTGAAATTGTGGTGCTAAAATTGAAAAAAATTTAAATATATACGAAAAATCAAATAAATAAAGTACTATAATAGTTTGTTGGCAGCCAGATTATTTGATTATGAATAGGATGAATAAATAATGGAAAAAATTTTAATAACAGGAGCAAGTTCAGGAATTGGTAAAGAATTGGCAAAAAAATTAGCAATTAAAAGTAAAAAAATGTATTTGCTGGCAAGATCTTCTGATAAACTGAATTTATTGAAAAAAGAACTGGAAGAAAAAAATCCCTTAATTGAATGTATTTGTATAGAATATGATTTAACAGATATAGATAATTTAAGAAATATTGTTGAAAATTGTGATGTTGATTTGGTTATTAATTGTGCTGGTTTTGGAAAAATTACAGATTTTTTGAAATTGAGTGATAAAGAAGATTTGGATACTGTGAATGTGAATTTTGTTTCTCCGTTAATTTTAACTAAAAAATTTTCAGAAAAATTTTTGCAAAAAGGGAAAGGAATAATTTTAAACGTATGTTCAACAGGTGCTTTATATCAGCATCCGTATATGGCAGTTTATAGTTCGGCAAAATCTGCATTATTACATTATTCTTTGGCGTTAGATGAAGAATTGTCGCATAAAAACAAAGATGTGAGAGTTTTATCAGTTTGTCCCGGCCCAACGGCAAGTAATTTTTTTGATAAGAATACACAGGAAAAATTCGGAAGTTCTCAAAAATTTATGATGAGTTCGGAAGAAACAGCGAAAAAAATTATAAAAGCGATGGAAAAAGGAAGAAGATTCTCCATTATTGGCTTTAGGAATAGAGTGTCCATGTTTTTAATAAATTTATTGCCAATTTCGTTACAGTTAAGATTAGCAGGATTAGTCTTGAAAAAGGTGATTAAATGACAGTATTATTTAATTTTTTATTGATATTGGCAGTAATCTTGCTCATTTTAAAATTAATATTTTCTTTTGTTCACTTTAAAAGAATAAATAGTCTGGAAAAAAATAAGATAGATGAGAGCAAATACACAGTAATTCAACCTATTTTATCTGGAGATACAAGATTGGAAGATGATTTGTCTGCCAATTTAAAAAATACTGATGACATGAAATTTATTTGGCTTGTTGATAAAAGTGATTCTTTAGCAAGACAGACAGTTGAAAATATTTTAAAAAATAAAAATTATTCTAGCAGAGTAGAAGTATATTACTTAGATGATGTTCCGCAAGAAGTAAATCCAAAAGTATTTAAATTATCGCAAGCTATAAAGAAAATAAAAACAGAATATACGGTAATTTTAGATGATGATGCGGTTATTGACAGAAAAAAACTGGATGAATTAAGTATTTATGAAAAAGATAAGGCTGAATGGATAGTAACTGGGATTCCTTATAATTATAATATTAAAGGCTTCTATTCAAAATTAATCTCGGCTTTTATAAATTCTAATTCTATTTTTTCATACTTTTCTATGTCTTTTTTAAAGGAAAATAAGACTATAAATGGAATGTTTTATATTTTAAGAACTGATATTTTAAAAAAATATTCTGCTTTTGAGAAGATAAAATATTGGCTATGTGATGATTTGGCACTTGCAACTTATTTACTTTCCAAAAATGTAAAAATTATACAAAGTACTATTTTTTGCAATGTGAGAAATACTGTTCCAAATTTTAGAAAATATATTCTTCTTATGAAAAGATGGCTTTTATTTAGTAATGTTTATATGAAAAATGCCTTTTCCATTAAATTTTTATTTATAATATTATTACCTGTATTTTTACCAGCTATTCTATTATTTTTAAGTTTTTATTTGGGAATAAATTATTTTATCATGGTAATGGGGCTATTTGTAGGAAAGGTTGGATTGTTCCATATAGTGAGATTATTTATTTATCAGTCAGAAATACAAAAGAAAGGTAATTTTTTTCATAAGGCTGATGAATTGCCGTATGAGTTAGCAAGTGAATTTTTATTGCCTTTTATACTTGTCTATACTCTTTTAACACCGCCTGTGATTATATGGAGAAATAAAAAAATTAGAGTTAAAGATGGGAAAATACATTATGAAGTTTAACGACTATTTAGAAAAGCTGGAAAGTCTTGATGTTTCAAAAACTTTTTTAAAAGAAGATAAAATTGTCTTTTTTATAAGTGGAAGCAGTAATCTTAAAACAGCTGCCTTAGGACAAGAAAGATTTGAGATTTTAAATATTTTTCAGCAATTTGGCTACAAAATTATAAATTCAAATTTTCCATATAATGAAGACTTTGAACATGATAAATATGAAGACATCAGTATTTTTAAAGCAAGTTTATCAAATATTGTTTATTATTCTGGCACTCTTTTTAATAAAAAATTTAAACAGGAGATTTTGAGACATTTAGAGCCTGTTAAGCATTTAAAAGATGTGATAGTTATTTCTTTAAGCTCAGGCTTAAATGTTTGGAATAAATTTATGGATTTAGCAAATTATGATAATGGGAATATTAGGATGTTTGCTTTAGGACCTGTAGCAAAAGGTTATGGAAACTTGAAAAACACAGTAGTTATTAAAGGAAGTTTAGATATTTACAGTTGGCTTCTAGATTTTCACAAGACTGATAGAATTGTAAATTGTGGACATTTGGAATATTTTAAGGATAGGAAGGTAAAAAAAATAATTTATGAATACTTACAAGGAAAAAATTGAAATTGCAGTTGTTGCTCCACCTTTTAGCGGACATCTCTATCCAGCTTTAGAGTTAGTTCTCCCTCTATTAAAGGAAAAGGATAAATACAATATCTGTATTTATACAGGTTGTCAAAAAGAGGAAGTTGTAAAGAAACTTGGATTTCCTGTAAAAGTTTTTCTTAGAGATAAGCCTGCTATCTTTGAAAAAATATCTGATACTGATAAACAGACTAATCTTCGGATTATGTATAAGCAATTTAAAGAAAATATGGGACTTATGCCAGAAATAATAAGAGAAATGGAAGATTTTTTTTCTGAAAGAAAGCCTGACATAGTTATAGCAGATTTTACAGCCGTTCCAGCAGGATTTGTGTGCAAAAAAAATAATATTCCTTGGATTACAAGCATTCCAACACCATTTGCAATAGAAAGCAGAACAACAACACCTGCTTATATGGGAGGACTATATCCAAGAGATAATTTTTTATTCAAACTAAGAGATAGTATATCAAGAAACGTTGTCAGAAATTTTAAAAGAATGGTTTGTTTTATTTTAAAAAATCAATTAAGACAATTTAATTTCACTTTGTATAACGAAAAAGGTGAAGAAAATATTTATTCTCCATATTCCATACTAGGTTTAGGCATGAAAGAGATTGAATTTAGAGATGATTTTCCAAGTCAATTTTCTTGGGCTGGGCCTTGCTGTTCGTCCCTTTTTAAAAATAGTGTGCAATTTGAAAATAATAAGAAATTTGAAAAAACTGTATTTTTAACTAACGGAACGCATCTAAAATGGGCTAAAAAATCAATAATCGAGATGGCAAAAGAACTTTCAAAAATCTATCCTGAATTTCTGTTCGTAGTCTCGTTGGGAAGTTATTTAGAAAAAGATAAGGGTATTGTAAAGGAAAATAATTTACACATTTACCATTATTTAGATTATGATGAAATTTTGCCCAATATAGATTATGTTATTCATCATGGCGGAGCAGGAATACTTTATTCCTGTATAAAATATAACAAGCCTGCTGTTATTGTTCCTCATGATTATGACCAGTTTGATTATGCAGTAAGGGCTGATTTAGTTAAAATTGGAATACCGGCTAAATTAAAATCAAGAAAGTCCATTTTAAAGGCTTTTAAGAAAATGCTAAAAAGAGAAGAATGGAACAATTTGGAAAAATTATCAAAAGAATTTAATAATTATTTACCAAGTGAAATGTTGAAAAAAGAAATTGACAGGCTGTTAAAAGGAGGATAGCGATGAAGGTTTTAATCACAGGGGCAACTGGTTTTCTAGGAAAATATGTAGTTGAAGAATTGAAAAATAATGGTTATCAGGTTGCTGCATTTGGAAGAAATGAGAAAATTGGCAAGGCTCTGATTGACAGTAATGTTGAGTTTTTTAAGGGAGATATAGAAAATAGGGAAGATTTGCTAAGGGCTTTGCAAGGATGCGGTGCAGTAATTCATGCTGCGGCATTATCTACAGTTTGGGGAAAATGGAACAATTTTTATAAGGTAAATGTGCTAGGAACTCGAAATATTGTTGAAATTTGTGAGAAGCAGGGCTTAAAATTAGTTTTTGTTTCATCTCCAAGCATATATGCTGGGGCAAAGGATCAGCTGGATGTTAAGGAAAATGAGGCTCCAAAGGATAATAACCTTAATTTTTATATAAAAAGTAAAATTATGGCAGAAAATATAATCAAGAATTCCAAGTTAAATTATATGATAATCCGTCCACGTGGATTATTTGGAATAGGAGATACAAGCATAATTCCAAGACTTCTAGATTTGAATAAAAAGATGGGAATACCTCTTTTTGCTGATGGGAAACAAAAAGTCGATGTAACATGTGTTGAAAATGTTGCCTATGCTTTAAGGCTGGCACTAGAAAACGAAAAGTATTCACGGCAAACTTATAATATAACAAATGATGAGCCGATAGAATTTAAGGAAATTTTGACATTGTTCTTTAACGAGATGGGAACAAAAGGCAAATATTTAAAATGGAACTACAGACCAATTTTAACTTTGGTTTCAATTTTAGAAAAAATTTATAAACTTTTCGGAATTGAAAAAGAGCCTCCTCTTACCAAATATACGCTATATTTAATGAGATACAGCCAGACTTTGAATATTGACAAGGCAAAAAAAGAATTAGGATACTATCCGCAAATATCTGTCCTTGAAGGAGTAAAAAAATATGTTAAGCACATCAGAGAAAATGATAGAAAAAGTTGAATATTTTGCCTGCGGCTATTGTACAAATGATTTAAAGAAGGTTTTTAAAGGTTTTGGTAAGACAGTAGTTCATTTTTATGCGGGAGTGTTTTTGATAAAGCATAAAAGGATGGGCTATATTCTCTATGATACTGGTTATTCTATGAATATTTTAAAAAATAAATTTAAATATTTTTTGTATAGATTTCCCAATCCGATAACCTTAAAAAAAGAAGATACAATTGATCACCAGCTTAGAAAAAAAGGTATAAGCATAGAAGAAATAAAATATATAATTGTTTCACATTTACATCCTGATCATATTGGGGGATTGAAATTTTTTCCAAACTCTAATTTAATATTAACTGAGACTTGCTATAATAGTTTTAAGTCAAAAAAAGATAATTTTCTGATTTTTAATGAACTTCTGCCAGATGATTTTGAAAATAGATTGACATTGATAAGAAAGGGAAATTATAAGGAAAACAAGTTGTTCTTGTATAAAAATAGTTTTGATTTATTTTCTGATTCATCTATGCTTATGGTCGAGATAGACGGACATGCAAAAGGTCAAGCATGCGTATATATGCCAGAATTAAAACTGTTTATTGGTGCTGATGTATGCTGGGGGACTGAATATCTTCCATTTACAGACAAAATGAAATGGCTTGCTAGAAAAATACAGAATAACTTTGAGGATTACCAGCAGGGAAGTAATTTTTTAAAAAAATTGTTAAAAGATGATATTTCTGTTGTAGTCAGTCATGATAATAAAGAAAAGGTAAAGAGGATATTGAATGAAAAAAATATTTAAAATTATATCAAGTTTTATAAAAATAAGATATTTTAATAAATGGAATTCACGAGATAAACTTTTGGAATACCAAAAAAAGCAGGTAAATAAACACTTAAAATTTCTAAAAGAAAAATCTCCATATTTTAAAACTCATGAAATTTCTGAAAATTTTGTTATGAATAAAGCATTTATGATGGAAAATTTTGATGAACTTAATACTTTAGGGGTAAAAAGGGATGAAGCCATGGAAATTGCCTTAAATAGTGAAAAAACAAGAAATTTTGATCAGAAATACAAAGAGATTTCAGTAGGGCTGTCTTCTGGAACTTCTGGACATAGAGGAATATTTATTACTACTCCTGAAGAGCAAGGCATATGGGCAGGAACGATTTTGGCTAAAATGCTGCCTAAAAATAGTATTCTTGGACATAGAATAGCATTTTTCCTAAGAGCAGACAATGATTTGTATAAATCTATAAATTCTTTTTTAATAAGTTTGGAATATTTTGATACTTTTAAAGATATTGACGGACATATTGAAAGATTGAATGAATACAATCCAACTATTATTGTTGCTCCCCCCTCCTTGCTATTAATGCTGGCTAAAAAGATAGAGGAAGGCAAGTTGAAAACTTTTGTGAAAAAAGTTGTTTCAGTTGCAGAAATTTTGGAGAAACCTGACGAGGAATATATAAAAAAGCAGTTTAATTTAAAAGTAATTCATCAGATTTACCAGGCGACAGAAGGTTTTTTAGCCTGTACTTGTGAATATGGACATCTCCATTTAAATGAAGATTTAATAAAATTTGACAGGAAATATATAGATGCAAAAAGATTTTATCCAATAATTACAGATTTCAGGAGGACAAGCCAGCCTTTTGTAAATTACTATTTGAATGATATTCTAGTCGAATCAGAAGAACCATGTGAGTGCGGTTCTGTTTTACAGAGAATTGAAAAGATTGAAGGGCGTTCAGATGATATTTTCAGGTTTATAAATAAATTTGATAAAGAAATTACTGTATTTCCAGATTTTATTAGAAGAGCAATACTTTTTGCTGAAAATATAAGAGAATATCAGGTTTTTCAAGTAAATAGCAATTTACTGGAGATTGCAATTTTAAATGTAAATAATGAACAAGAAAGGTTAGTAAGAAAAGAATTTGATAAATTGTTCGATTCTTTGGATATAGAAAATGTAGAAATCAGCTTCATAGATTATAAAACAGATAGCACAAAAAAATTAAAAAGAATAATAAGAAAGGTTATGGAATGAGAAGAATTCAATTTAAAGGATATGGAATAGAATTACCAAAAAATACAGTTGAATTTAAAAGACAAATTCGTTATAGAATAAGTGAAGGTGAAAGCCAAATTTCCCTTGCTGTTTCCGCCTGTAAAAAAGCGTTAAAAAATGCAAATATAACAATTAATGATATTGATTGCATAGTTTCAGCCAGTGCTGTTGGAATACAGCCTATACCATGCACAGCGGCCCTAATTCATGAAAAAATAGCAAAAGGTACTTCAATTCCAGCTCTTGATATAAATACTACCTGTACAAGTTTTATAACTGCTCTGGATACTATGTCATACCTTGTAGAAGCAGGAAGATATCAAAGAGTACTGATAGTTTCCTGCGATGTAGCTTCAATAGCCTTAAATCCAAAACAAAAGGAAAGTTTCCAGCTTTTCAGCGATGGAGCGGCGGCATTTGTAATCGAAAAAACTGAAAAAGAAATAGGAGTTATTGATGCAATACAGAAAACATGGTCAGAAGGAGCACATTCAACTGAAATTCGAGGAGGTTTAAGCAATTTTCATCCCAAAAATTATTCTGAAATGACAAAAGAGGAATATATGTTCGATATGAACGGAAAAACAGTATTATCACTTTCAATAAGCAAAATTCCTGAATTAATGAAAAATTTTCTAAAAAACAATGGAATGAAAGTCTCAGATATAGATATGACAGTTCCTCATCAGGCTAGCGTTGCAATGCCTCTTATAATACAAAAGTTAGGAATAGAAAAAGATAAATTTTTAGATGAAGTCAAGGAATTTGGAAATATGGTATCAGCATCTGTTCCTATAACATTAGTTCATGGACTAGAAAATGGAAGAATTAAAAGCGGCAATACAATCTTGCTTATTGGAACAGCGGCTGGACTTACTACAAATATGATGCTAATTAAATTATAGTTATAATTAATAATAATTTTTTTAAGTTTAGGATTTTTATGTTAAAATAAAGAAAGTAAATTTAAAACTTGGAAGAGGTACGAAATGGAAGAAGAGAAACTGAAAGATTTAACAAAAAGTATTTTTGAGAAAATAGAAAAAAAGTATCAGAAAACGGCAAAAGAAATGATGGTTGCAGATGCTTCAGTCAATGCTTCAAAGGAAATGGAAATAATAGATAGTAAAATTGAGGGGATTCCGTATATTCCTGTAGGAGAAAAAAATCCAGTAAATTCAGAAGGAAAGCAGTTTATGTTTCTTGCACAGATAAATTGCGAAGATTTGAAAGGGCTTGAAGATTTTCCACAGGAAGGTATTTTGCAGTTTTGGGTTTTAGGAAGTGATCATTTTGGAAAAGATTTTGATAATCCAACAAATCGTGATGGCTTTGAAGTAATTTATTATGAAAAAATTCGAGATTGCTATTCTGAGAACGAGTTTAAGAAAATGTATAATCCTTATAAGTTCGATTTAAAGCACATGGAAATTTTAATAGCAAGTGAGCCTTGTAAAATGAAATTTTCTTTGGAAAAACAGAAAGAAAGTTTTAATTATGAGTTTTTAGAAAGACTTTATGAAGAAGTGTTGAAGGAAGAAAATCTTAAATTTGAAGAAGATAATGAATTATATGAAGAAGTAGAGAGAATCTATGAAGATGAATTTTATGAAGAAATTGTCGGAACAAAATGTAATGGATTTCCATATTTTACTCAATGGGAACCAAGAGATGAGGAGCAGATGAAAGAATACGATACATCATTGTTTCAGATTGATAGCGGAAAAGAAGTTATGATTGGTGATAGCGGGGTAATGCACTTTTTTATTAATCGTGAAAAATTGAAAAATAAAGATTTTTCAGATATTTTTTATCATTGGGACTGCTATTAATTTTATAAGAATAGAAAGTTGGAGAAAATGGATATAAAAAATATAAATTATGAATATTTTTTAGATTTATCAGTAAGAATGACACATCATTCAAATGCTATCGAAGGAAATACGTTGACATTGAATGAGACGGCTACAATTATTTTGGATAGCACAATACCAGGTAACAAGAGTGTTCGTGAAGTTTTTGAAGTTTTGAATCATAAAAGGGCGATTGACTATATGATAAGTGAACTTGAAAATGATAAAAAACTTGATATTTACGTGATAAAGAGTATAAATAAGGAAATTTTGGATAGGTTAAATGATAATGCAGGAAATTTTAAAAGAAATAGTAATGCCATAATTGGTGCAAATTTTGAAACTTCTGCACCAAGTCAAGCACCAATTCTTACAAAAAATTGGATTAAAAATCTTAATTATAGGCTTGAATTGTGTAAAAATGATGATGAAAAATTATTGGAGATATTAAACTTTCATATAGAATTCGAACGAATTCATCCCTTTAGTGATGGAAATGGACGAATGGGAAGACTGATTATGATGTATCTGTGTTTTCAAGAAAAAATAGCTCCATTTGTAATCGAAAAGGGAGATAGAGCCTTGTATATGAGTTATTTAAGGGAACAAAATGTAGATATTATTTTTGAAAAAGTAAAGGAATTACAGAAATTTGAACAAAAAAGAATAGATAAATTTTAAAAAAATTTATAAATAAAAAAATTTGGAGAGAAAAATTGGAGGATAAAAAAATGTCAGAAATGAAAAATGAAATGAAAAAACCAAAAACTTTGTTTGATAAAGTTTGGGAGAAACATGTAATTACAGGAGAGCCTGGAGAAGCACAATTGCTTTATATAGATTTACACTTAATTCACGAAGTTACTTCGCCACAGGCGTTTTCGGGATTGAGACTTGCTGGAAGAAAGGTTAGACGACCTGACTTGACTTTTGGAACGATGGATCATAATACGCCTACAATAATGTCGCAAAGAATGAATATTAGAGATAAGATTTCTAAGGCACAGCTTGATGCACTTGCTGCGAACTGTAAGGAATTCGGGATTGAACTTGTTGATATGTTTAATGAAAATAATGGAATTGTGCATATGGTGGGGCCTGAACAAGGACTTACGCAACCCGGAAAAACTGTAGTTTGTGGGGATAGCCATACTGCGACTCATGGGGCATTTGGAGCGATTGCATTTGGAATTGGGACAAGTGAAGTTGAACATGTTCTGGCAACACAGACAATTTGGCAAAAGAAACCTAAGACAATGGGAATTGAAATTACTGGAAAATTACAAAAAGGTGTATACGCAAAAGATATTATTTTACATATAATTAAGACTTATGGAATTGGACTTGGAAATGGATATGCCTTTGAATTTTTTGGGGATACGATAAGAGGGCTTTCGATGGAAGAAAGAATGACGATATGCAATATGGCGATTGAAGGTGGGGGAAAATCAGGAATTATCGCACCTGATGAAACTACATTTAATTATGTAAAAGGAAGAAGATTTGCACCAAAAGGTGAGGAATTTGAGAAAAAGGTGGCTGAATGGAAGGAATTGTATACAGATTCTGTAGAAGCCTTTGACAAGCATATAAAAATTGATGTTACAAATCTTGAGCCACAAGTTACTTGGGGAACAAATCCTGAAATGGGAATAAATATTACTGAAAAATTTCCAGAAATCAAAGATCACAATGATGAAAAAGCATACGAATACATGGGATTAAAACCAGGACAAACTCCATTTGATATACCATTAAAGCACGTATTTATCGGTTCGTGTACAAATGGAAGACTGAGCGATTTGGAAATTGTAGCAAAAATTGTAAAAGGAAAGAAGGTTGCTCCAAATATCACAGCAGTTGTAGTTCCTGGCTCACAAGTTGTTAAAAAAGCGGCTGAAGAAAATGGAATTGCACAAATATTAAAAGATGCGGGATTTGAATGGAGAGAAGCTGGGTGCTCCACTTGTCTTGGTATGAACCCTGACTTGATACCAGCTGGAGAGCATTGTGCCTCAACTTCTAACAGAAACTTTGAAGGACGGCAAGGAAAAGGGGCGAGAACTCACTTAGTAAGTCCAGCAATGGCTGCTGCGGCTGCAATTTATGGAAAATTTGTAGATGTTAGAGAATTAGATGAAGTAAAATAAGAGAATTGATACTGGTTAATGATAATTAATAAGAATAAAAAAATTGAAAGAGAGAAAATACTATGAAAAAGATGACTTTTTATACAAATCCACGTTCGAGAGGGGCGATTGTAAGATGGATGCTAGAAGAATGCGGAGCAGAGTATGATGTAGTGCCTGTTCATTTTGGTAAAGAAATGAAATCAGAAAAATATCTTTCAGTAAATCCAATGGGGAAATCTCCAGCATTGGAGGTAGACGGAAAAGTAATTACAGAAACAGCAGCAATATTAATATTTTTAGCAGATATGTATCCTGAAAAAAACTTGATACCACCAGTTAATTCTTTGGAAAGAGGAGAATTTTATCGTTGGATGTTTTTTCTAGTTCAATTAGAATATGCTTTTATTGACAAGTTTTTTGATGTTCCATCAAGTGAAGAGAGAAGAAGAAGTGTAGGCTATGGAGATTACGATACAGCATTAAATACCTTAACTGAATTTTTAAAAGGCAAAAAATATGTAATAGGAAATAATTTTACTGTGTTAGATTTGTATTTTACAGCAACATTAAGATGGGCAATATTTGTAGGGGGAATGCTTCCAAACGAAGGTATACTTGTGGATTATATGAACCAACATTTAACAAGAGAAGCAAGTGTAAAAGGAAAGGAACTAGATCAAAAATTAGCGGAATCAATGGGAATAGTGTAGAAATTTAATCAAAAAAGGGATAAAAGATAAATTGAAAAACTCTTTTAAAAAGTAGTTAAAAATAAGATTTTTATATATAAAAAATGAAGGAGATAAAAATGAAACCATTTACAAAATATGAAGGAACAATCGTTCCAATAATGAATGACAATATTGACACGGATCAATTAATTCCAAAACAATATTTAAAAAGTATCGAAAAAACAGGATTTGGACAATATGTATTTGATGAATGGAGATACAATGAGGATAGAACGGATAATATGGATTTTAATTTAAATAAGCCTGAATATAAGACAGGAACAATTTTGATTACAGGAGATAATTTTGGGTGTGGTTCGAGCAGGGAACATGCTGCGTGGGCATTACAGGATTATGGATTTCATGTAATTGTTGCAGGAGGATATTCAGGGATATTCTATATGAACTGGCTGAATAATGGGCATTTGCCAATAACTTTGCCAGAAGCGGACAGACTGGAGCTGGCTAAACTTCCTGGAGATGCAAAAGTGACAGTTGACCTTGAAAATAATAAATTGACTGCAAATGGAAAAGATTATTTCTTTGAACTGGAGGAAAGCTGGAAACAGAGATTACTGAAAGGGCTTGATTCGATTGGATTGACATTGGAACATGAGGATGAGATTAGGAAGTATGAGGAGAATCATAGATAATTTATAGAAGTTTTAGAAAGGATTGCAAATGAAAAATTGGGAACTTACAGATACAGATTTTTATGATGACAATTATGAAGAATATGAATATGCTCGGAAAGTAATGTGGAAAAATCATGAAATAGAAATTATTTTACTTTGTAATAATGAAAATAAAGTTAGTGAAGAAGAAATAGAAGAAATAGTTGACAAAATTATGGAAAATAAGGATTATTGGGATAAAAAATGTAAAAATTTATTTGCTGATAAATTTGTTGACTGGTTTAATGAAGAAAAATGGATAAAACCAGAATATTCTGAAATTTATTATGAAAATAAAGATATTTCTGATGTTGAAAAAAAATTAATTGAAATAATTGGAAAAGAAGATACAGAAAAAATTATGAAAAATAATTTTCTTACAAAAGAAGCATTTAAAAAGTTGCTTGATAACGAAGATATGGTAATTAGAATTGATTTAAATGATGGCGATAAAGATACTTTTGTTATTGCTATGCACGAAAGATTGTTTTTTGTTGATAAAATGTTTTATGCTTATTGTAATTTTAATGGTGAAATAGACGAGTTTTATATGGATTAATTTTCTTAGATTTTTTCAGAAAGGAAAATCAGATATGGAAATTCAGGATTTTCGAGAAAGTTTACATAGCAGTTATTTTATAATATATTTCCAATAGACAAGTTTAAAAAATATATTTTTGTTGAAAGTATTGAAATAACAAGTGAAGGAAATTTTTATTTTGAAGTAATTGATGATTATATAGCTGTGGGGGATAATTGGATTTGGTTAAAAGGGAACATTGATAAGGGATTTTTGGCTACAAGTTTTAATGCTCTTTTTGAGTTTGTTGTTGATTTGGAATTAAACGATAAATTTTCTACGATATTTAGAGAGAAGACAAAAATACATTCAATGTGGTTAAGCAAGTGGAAAGAGCCAAGAGAAGGATTAGCAAAATTTTATTATAGTAATTATAATTTAGCAATAACTGGAAATTATAAAGCTGGGAAAAAAGAGGGAATTTGGGAATTTTATGATGAGGATGGGAAATTGACTAAGAAGGTTAGTTATGTTAATGATGTTGCTGAGAAAGAAGTTGTTTGTTGAAATAATAGAATAAAAATTAGAAAGAAAAATTTAAAAGATGGCAGAAAAGTCAAAAAGACAATTAAAAATGGAAGAATATTTTAGACAAAATGAGATAGAGTGCGATAAAAATTTTATTTATGGTATTAATTAAAAAAGAAAGAAATCTGAATTTGTAACTGAAATTTTTTGTATTTTGCGAAGGGAGAATATTGATTTATGTTTTCAATATTAGGTGCAGTATTATTTGGAGTTATAGCAATTATGACAGTTCTTGTTGCCTGCGGTTTGCCTTTGGGCGAATTTACAATGGGTGGACAACATAAAATTTTACCTAAGAAATTTAGAGTTATGGCAGTCATTTCAGTGGCTATCCAAATTTTTGCAATGATAATTATTTTGCAAGCTGGAGGTTTTATTCCCTTATGGCTGTCTTTTAAGGTTACTAAATATATTTGTTTCTTCTTTGCTGCCTATCTATCTTTGAATACTATTATGAACATGATTTCAAAAAGTAGCAAAGAAAAATATGCTATGACTCCGCTTTCGTTTATAACCGGAATATGTTTTTGGATAACGGCATTTCAGATGTAGTATGTAAAATGAGGATAATCTACAGTGTGTCAAACTGGAATTTGTAGAGGTGAGAAAAATGTAATGGCAACACCTCCAACTTAAATCGAAATAGTATAAAATTACAGGAGATTATAAGATGAACAATTATATAAAATTAAATGAAGATAGATGGAATAATGTAAAAAATGACTATACTGAGCCATTGACACATGAAGAATTAGAAGAAGTTAGAAATAATCCAATTTCTGTTGCATTAACCGTTGGGAAAAAAGTTCCAAAAGAATGGTTTGAAAAAGCAAACGGAAAAAAGATATTAGGTTTAGCTTGTGGTGGTGGACAGCAGGGACCAGTTCTTGCTATAAAAGGTTATGATGTAACCATAATGGATTTTTCTAAATCACAATTACAAAGAGATGATATGGTTGCTAAAAGAGAAGGCTTAAAAATCAACACAGTTCAAGGCGATATGACAAAACCATTTCCATTTGAAAATGAAACTTTTGATATTATTTTTAATCCGGTTTCAAATGTATATATAGAAGATTTAGAAAACATGTATAAAGAAGCCTCTCGAGTATTGAAAAAGGGTGGACTGTTAATGGTCGGATTTATGAATCCTTGGATATACATGTATGATGCTGACATTGTATGGGACAAACCTGATGAGGAATTACTTTTAAAGTTTTCAATACCTTTTAATTCAAAAGAGCTTGAAGAAGAAGGCAAGATAACCATAAATCCAGAATATGGATATGAATTTAGCCATACCTTAGAAACTCAGATTAGAGGACAACTTAAAAATGGTCTCGCTATGATAGATTTTTATGAATCATGTGATAAAAGAAATAGATTATCACGTTATGGAAATGACTATATAGCTACGCTTTGCATTAAACTATAATGGTATAGAGCATACTTCAGGAGAATAATCCGTTTTATTTTTTGTAAGGGTTAAAATCTAAATCTCAGTTTCTCTAATTCAAACAATTAAATAAAACGCTACAACATAGCAATTATTAAACAGTAAATTAAAAAGATTTACTGTTTTTTTGTTAAAGATTTAGCCAGTTGGGGAGGTGGAGTCTCTGAAACAAAATACTACCCTCTATACGGGTGTGAAATTGTTGAAGTGAAAGTTTGATAATCTACTATTATTAATATAGATAACCATAGTAGAGTTATATCTAATCTTCTTAGGTGATTTTAAATTTTTCCTAAGGTTGTTTTAGAAAGATTTTTAAAAGCTGAGAAGTTATAAGTTGATAACATTTTAATATTGATAATCTCTATCAGTGGACTTCGTTTGTTGTTTTACTAGTATTAGTATATAATCTTAATTGAAAATATACATACTTTAGGAGAATAAGAATGAAGTTAGAAGATTTTACAGAACAGGAACAAAAACAGATAAAGAAAGGTCTTACTTTTTCGGTAATTAGTGATAAAGAAACTGCAGAAAGAATACTTTCATTGGTTCCAGAAGAACTAATGAAGAAGATCCCATTTTTCGTAAGAAAACATGCTAATACGCGTACTGTTAAGAGAATTTCTATCGAATATCCAGAACTATACGCAGCAGCTCAAAAAGAGGGAGAATGGCCAGAAAAAGAAAAAGAAGAATTACGTAAAATTATTACAGCCATTTTCCAAGAAAAAATGAATAAACACCAAATTAAATAATATAAAATTTAAAAATTATGGATATTATTATATACCAGAATCAAAAAGAAAAGTAGAGTATTTAGCTTTTTGATTCTGGTATTTTAATATTGTAAGCTATTAAAATAGGTTCATGCTTGCTCATTTTTCTGATATATATTATAATAAAAAAGATAGATTAATAAGTAAATTGTATTTTTAAGCAAGTTGATAAGGAGAAAATTATGTTTAGTACGAGAAAATATTCGATTAGAAAGGTTTCAGTAGGTATTGCTAGTGTTCTAATAGGCATTGCTGCTGGCTCTCTTGGAACAGCTTATGCACACGAAGACACAAATAATGTTGTTGTAACTGCAGAATCTAATCACGATGTTAATTTAGAGCATGTAAACAAACCTGTTTTAGAAGAAGTTGAAAAAACTATACTTGCACCTGAAATAGAGTCAAAATCTTCAAAACAAAGTGTATCATTAGCACCGATAATAGAAATCAATAAAGTAGATAATTTATTTAAATCTGTTTTAGAAGATAAGATAGATTGGAATACTATTGACGAGAAAGAATTTGTAAATTATTTATTTGCCGATATTAAGGTTGATAAAAAGAAAGAACAAGAAATAAAAGAAGTATGGCTAATTAAAGTTAATGAGTTATTAGCAGTTGCTCCTAATAATGTAAATCTTCAAAAGGTGAAAGCTATTTTAGAAAATTCTTTAAAGAGTAAGTCTTTAGTAGAAACAGAAAAATCAAAAGAAGAAAAAATAACTGAGGATAAGAAAGAAAACAAAGAATCAGTGAAAGATGAGACTAAAAAAGAAAATAAAGAACCAGCAAAAGAAGATAAGAAAGATAATAAAGAATCTGTAAAAGAAACTGATAAGAAGGAAGGTCCTAAAGGACAAACTGTTCCAGAAAATAAACAAGAAGTTCCTAGCAAAGAAACTCCAAAAGTAACTTCAGATAAAACAGATTCATCTAGTAATAAAAAACAAGAAACCTCAGAGAATAATGCGCAGGTTGAAAATAAAGTTTTATCTGCAACATTATCAGGGCGTGATATAGCTGTATCTTTTGACAAAAACAAAATAAAAGCTGACGATGTCTTTGTAGGTGCGATAAATGATGAGAAGCTAAATAAAACTATTATTGAAAAATTAGGTAGTGAATATAAAGTTATTGAAGTTTTTGAAATTCATTTTAAAAAAGACGGTAAAAAAATAGATAGTGATGCTGAACGTACAGTTAAAGTATCGGTAGTGAAAAATGATAATGCAGAATTAGAAGTATATCACATAGCGGACAACAATGTTTTAGAAAAAGTTGAAAGTAGCTTTAGTGACGGTTCGCTTCAATTCAAAATAAACCACTTCAGTAAATTTACTATTCTAGAAAGAATCAGAGTAGGGGCTAAAGATTTAGAAAGCCGTGTTCAAATAGTAACACCGGTTAAAGCAGAGTATAAAGCTGAAAATAAAAAAGAAGTTTCTGATAATAGTAATAAGGTTAATAATGACAAAAAAGAAGAAACTAATAAAAAAGAAAAAGAAGAATTACCAGAAACTGGTTTAGAGTCAGAACAGACGATTAGTATGGCTTTATTAGCTCTAGCAGCAGCGATAGCAGT